>ERZ650309.1311-NODE-1311-length-11675-cov-3.656713_pt1 | contig 11675 bp, 10 predicted proteins | sample MGYA00376245_ERZ650309 | MGnify/ENA primary metagenome ERZ650309 (study PRJEB26733, sample SAMN07839294) | wastewater metagenome | biome: urban; feature: wastewater treatment plant; material: waste water | place: USA: North Carolina | collected 2016-04-26 ...
GCACTGCGCGGTTGAGCCGGCAACGACTGTGCGGTTCGTGACACTCGCGCGCGGCCGCCTGACCGACACCCGCCCCCATGCGCCATCCACTGACCGGACCGCATTTCTGAATCAAGGAGCTACCCATGAAGCACCGCTTAATTCCAGTGGCTGTGGCCACCGCCATCGCGCTCGCAACGCCTGCCGATGCCGCCGATGATGTGATGCGTATCACCACGCTGAACGTACGAACCGGACACACTGATTGCACCCACGACAGCTTCGGCTATCCGCTCAGCGAACGGGCTCCAGTGGTGCGCGGAAGCTCGCATCACAAGATTCGCATTGAGCGCAACCTGGTGGACGTGGGTCTGGAGAACGCCAGCGTGGAGAGCTGTGAGCAGCAGTGCAGCGCGCAGATTACCCGGCGCGGCAATTTTGACTCCGGCACCAACGGTCACCTGATTGATCGCAAGGGCTTCGTCGAGATTGACTTTCACGCCCCCTCGGCCGCGCCCACCGGCAATGCCACGCTGGTGCTCAAGTACTTCGGCGGAGGGCGCGGCGAATACAAATTGCTGATCGTGCGGGATAGTCAGGTCGACAACGTCCAGCGCAGCACGGAAGGCGATGCCATCGAGCGCTACACCTTCAGCGGCAACAATCTTGATCGCATCCGCAATCAGTACCGTCTGCTCAGTTCGGGCGGTACTTCGCACGCGCTGAGCCGGGTCAGCCAAAGTGATGAGCGTCTGGTGCTGGATCGAAACTCCCGCAACTGCGTGACCGGCGCGGGGAAGATTGACCTGACCATTGATGCGGCACCGGCCTGCCGGATCAACGATGTGCGCGTTCCGATGACCCGTGACGACACCTGCGGCGGCGCGCCGCCACCCCCGCCGCCACCGGCACAACCACCGGCTGCACCCGCCCAGCCACCTGCGCAGCCGCAGGTGCGCCTGAACCTGACACCGCAGGTGGGCACTCCCGTGCCGTTCTTCCGTTCGCTGTCGCCCGGCGCGGCCGACAACACCGCAGCGCGCCTGCAGATCGCCAACGGCGGCGCGTTTTGTGTTGCCATGGCGCCGGATGAGGAACGTGTGGTGCCGTTGCCCGCCATCCGCTGGGGCATTGGCTACAGCAACCTGCCGGCCATTGGCCCGGTGAGTGTCGACGTCATCAATGCCGACACCGGCGCCACGCTGCAACGGCAAACGGCCGCGGCCATCACCCAGGGCAATGGCAGTGACATCCGCCTGTTCGACAACTGGACCGGTCGCCCCACGTCCGTCCGCGTGGTCAACGCGCAGACCGAGGCCAAGCGCCGCGCCATGGGCGCCTCATCCATCGGTGGCAACGCGGCACCACCACCGCCGGGCGGCTGTTATCTCGCCCCGACGGAGCCACTGTCCCGCTTCGACCCGCCGCGCTTGACCATCCGGGTCAATACCGGCACGCCCCCGCTGGCCGAAACCAGCGCCAACGACAACGAAATCACTTTGTAGAACCGAAAGGAAAATCGCCATGAAACCCCTAACCAAGCGTCCCTGGTGGATCGCGTCGACCACCCTGGTCGCCACTGTCGTGCTGACCGTCGGCAGCGCGCACGCGGCCACCGAGCTGCTGGTCACCAGCGATGTCAGTGGCGACCAGGCGCCGGCCACCTGCATGTCGCGCGAAGTCAACCTGGTCAGTGGCATCACCGTGCCGATGCGCCGTGGTGGCCGTAACACCATCCGCCTGCAGGAGCCCGGCATCAGCGCCAAGCTCACCGCCGTTGCGCTCAGCAACTGCCCGTCCTGCACCAGCAACATCCGCCGCGCTGGCGACACGGCGCGGGTGGACATCACGGTGCCGGAAACCACCCCCGTTGGCACCGGCCCGAGCGTGGTGCTCAAAATCACCGGCCGCCCGGACCCGGTGATCAATCTGTCGATCAACCCCGGCTACAGCATCGCCACCAACATGATGCCGCAGATTGGCACCGTGCGAAAAGGCGACACGGTCACCCTCGCGGGCCGCGATCTCGATGCCGGTTCGATGAAGGTTGAGCCCGCCTGCGTTGCCATCGCCGGGCGCACGGCCAACAGCCTCAAGCTGCAATACAACTGCGAAGTGCAGTCTGGCTTTCAGGGCACGCTGGTCAGCGTGAAAATGTTCCACAACGTGCCCGCTGCGCAGCGCTGCGAGCTGGCACAGGACTGGCGCATCGCCAACTTCGATGCCAACGCCAAGCCCGATCTCACCCCGGCGCTTGACCAGTTCGGCTCCAAACCATTTCGCCCGGTGACGCCCGGCAGCAATAACGTCGACGCCTCGTTCTGCCGCAACCTGCCGCCGCCGGACTCGGTATGTGACCGCATCTTCAATTCGACCGACGGCACGGTGCGCGACGTCAACTGCCGGCCGGGCATCGCGCAGGGCTTTGTGGCCATCCCGGCGCTGAATTTCTCGGTGAAGAACATCGGCGATGCGCCCGCTGCGCCAACGGTCACCAAAATCACCGACGGCACCGGCCGCGAGCTGGTGACCAACAACACGCTCGCCGTGCCGAACGGGCAGGCAATGCCAGTCAAGGTGCGCGATGCCAAATCGGTCCGCGTGACCGCCGCCGGGCCAACTGGCTGCCAGCTCGATGTCGTCGGCCTCACGGCCAGCCCGTTCGACGCGGATGTTTACGTGGTCAAAGTCGACACCGGCAACGTGCTCAACGAAGGCGGCGCCGGCAAAGCCAACAACGAGGGGCGGTTCTAGTCACCTGGTTCGCATTTGCTCACGATGGCCGCCTGCGGGCGGCGCGTGGCTGACGCCTCTGCGCGACGGGAGCAGACGCGCGCTCTCACGCGGGCGAGCTTATCGGCGCTGGCGCCGGCGCACGGCAGGCACATCACCTTTTGTGTCAAATGGCGTCAGCCTTGGGCTTGACCGCCGATTCGGCACAAAGTCGACTTGATGCCATTTCCTGCTCTGAGCCCCCATTGAATAAGGGTTTGACGAAATAGATGATCGCCGGGATCACGTAAATTTCTCCTTAAACGCTTGACGTTTTCGATATTTCTATGAAAATAGAATTATGGAAACCAACAACGCCGCCGCCAAACTCGCCGCCCTTGCCCAGCCGACGCGGCTGGACATCTTCCGCGCCCTCGTCGTTGCCGGTGCGCCGGGGCTGCCTGCCGGCGCGCTCGCCGAGCAACTGGGCGTGGCGCCGCCGGTGCTCTCGTTCCACCTGAAAGAGCTGCGCTTCGCGGAGCTGGTGGATTCCGAGACACAGGGCCGTTATGTGATTTACCGGGCGCGTTTCGACACCATGAACGCGCTGCTCGCCTTTCTTACTGAAAACTGCTGCGCGCGCAGCACGACGCAGGACGCATCCTGCTGTGTGCCGGATCTGGCCAGACCGGCGCGCGACCCCAAAACCCCCTGAAAGATCAAACATGAAACGATTTCACGTTCACGTTGCGGTTGACGATCTGGCGCAGAGCACGCGTTTCTACAGCGCGCTGTTCGGCGCCGCGCCGGCTGTTGAAAAGACGGACTACGTCAAATGGATGCTCGACGATCCGCGCGTCAATTTCGCCATCTCGGCGCGCGGTCAGTCGCCGGGCGTCAATCACCTCGGCCTGCAGGTCGACAGCGACGACGAACTGGCCGCGCTCAAGACGCAGCACAACGCCGCTGCGCTGGCGCTGTTTGACGAGGGCGAGACCGGCTGCTGCTACGCACACAGCAACAAGCACTGGCTGACCGACCCGCAGGGCGTTGCCTGGGAGGTCTATCACACGATGGGCGCGGTGGAAACGTTCAACGGGGCGGTGGCACCGTCCTGCGGCAGCAGCGACACCGCGAAGGCGAGCGGTTGCTGTGTACCCGCCGCACAATCGGCCAATGTGGCGCCAGCGGCTGCCAGAAGCGGCGGCGGTTGCTGCGCACCGGCCTGAGCAAGCGAACGGGCCATGAGCAAGACCTACAACGTGCTCTTCCTGTGCACTGGCAATTCCGCCCGCAGCGTGATGGCCGAGGCGCTGGTCTCGGTGATCGGCGGTGGGCGCTTTGTCGGCTACAGCGCTGGCAGTCATCCCACCGGTCGAGTCAACCCGTTCGCGGTGGAGCTGACCACGCAGATTGGCTATCCGGCCGACCGGCTGCGCAGCAAATCGTGGGACGAATTCGCCGCGCCGGACGCGCCGCAGATGGACTTCATCATCACCGTCTGCGACAACGCGGCGGGCGAAGTGTGCCCCTATTGGCCCGGCAAGCCGGCCACCGCGCACTGGGGCTTTGCCGACCCGGCGGCGGTTGAGGGCAGCGATGAAGAAAAGCGGCAGGCGTTCCGCCGCATCTTCAACGAGATCACGCAGCGCGTGCGCACGTTCGCCAGTTTGCCGCTGGCGTCGCTCGATGCGCAGTCGCTGCAACACGAAGTACGCAAGATCGGCGAAACGCAGGCGGCGACGGTGTGATGCTCCGGCGTGCGCTGGTTGCCGAGTTTCTCGGCTCGCTGCTGCTCGCCTGCGTGGTGGTCGGCAGCGGCATCTTGGCCGAGCGGCTGGCGGCGGGCAACGCGGCGGTTGCGCTGCTGGGCAACACCCTGGCGACGGTGGCGGCGCTTGGCGTGCTGATGGTGCTGTTCGGCCCGCTCTCCGGCGCGCAGTTCAACCCGGTCGTATCGCTGGTGCTGGCGTTGCGTGGCGAGCAGGGGTGGCGTGTCGCAGCGGCATATGTGCCTGCACAGGTGGTTGCCATGATCGCCGGTGCATGGCTGGCGCACGCCATGTTCGGTTTGCCGCTGATGCAGTCGGCCACCCAGGTGCGTGGCTCGTTCGGCGAAGCGCTGGGTGAGTTTGTCGCCACCTTCTGGCTATTGCTCACCATTCTTGGCACCCTGGCGACGCGGCCAGTCGCCGTGGTGTTGACGGTGCCGGCGGCCATCGCGGCGGGCTACTGGTTCACCTCGTCAACGTCGTTTGCCAACCCGGCGATCACCATTGCGCGCTCGTTCACCGACAGTTTCTCTGGGGTTCGCCCCGCAGACCTCGCAAACTTTATCGCCGCGCAACTGCTGGGCGGAGTCGCTGCCTTGGCGGTAGCGCGGCTATTGTGGCGAGCGCGTTGACGCCATCACCGGCGCCGACGCCGACGATCAGCGCCGCGGGTCGAGGCGCGGTCTGACGTCGCCCGTGGTGCTGAGCCCGCGAACTTCGGGCAATAGTTGCTCGGCGGCCAGTGCCATCAGGCGCTCGCCGCCCATGGCGTTGGCGGTGATGAAGGAATGAATGTCACCCAGCACCTGCTCGCCATTGCGCACGTTTTGCATCAACAGGCTGACCAGTGTGTCGTTGACGCGGCCCGCGTCAGAAAACTTCATGGGTGGAATCTGCAGGCCTTCTTCGTAAATTTCGCGCGCGCGCAGCGAGTCCTGGAAGTGGCGCATCGCCTCTTCGTAGCGCTTGAGGTTGTAGTCGCGGATGCCGAGCGCGTTCTGCAGCCGCGAGCGCGCGTCCGGATCGTCGCCACCGGCGCGGATCGCGGCGTCCGCGAGCAGCTCGTAGCGGCGCGACTCCTCGATGCGGCGGCGGTTGCCGTAGTTCGAGCAGAGCTGCGTGAAGGCGCTCGCGGTCGTCGCCAGCTGGCGCCCGGCGATGCCCTGCAGCGCGGCGCTGAACATCGCCTCGTCCGAGGCCGCGTTGTCGCCCGCGTCGTTGAGCAGCTCGCCGAGCAGGAGCTGCACCTCGGCCACGAGCGGCGCGTACCCGAGCTTGTCGGCCTGCGCCACCAGCGAGCGCGCGCTCGCGATCACCTCCTTGAAGCGGCCGACCCGGCTCTGCGCGCGCAGCGTCGCCAGCTCGCGGTACAGGCGATCGACCTCGGCGCGGCGCGTCGGCTCCTCGGGCAGCGGCACCGGCATGGTCAGCGCGCGCGCGTCCGCGCAGGTCTGCAGCCGCGGGAACTCGGCCAGCGCACCGACGGCCTGCTCGACCGCCGCTTGATCCGCCTGCGCCAGCACCGCGGTGAACGACGCCATGTCCTGCCGCCGCCGCGACAAGCAGTGCATGCGCAGATCGAGCAGGCCCTGCGACTGCTCGCCGCGCACGTGCGTCGCCATGCACGCGTCCTCGTGCATCACCACCCAGCGCTGGCTGTAGTCGTCGAGCCAGGCCGCGATGCGCTGCCACATCTCGGCGCCGGCCGCGCCGCTGCGCAGCACCTGCGCCCGCACCTCCTGCCGGCGCGCCTCGTCCCAGACGCCGATCAGCCGGCGCTCGGCGCCGCGGCACATGCGCTCGCCGCGGTGCACGACGCGGTGGTAGCCGACCGCCAGCACCGCCAGCACCGCCGCGCCCGCGGCGCCCAGCGCCAGGCGCTTGTACGTCCGCCCCGGATCCCGCGCCAGCGCCAGCAGCAGCGCGTCCATGCTCGGGTAGCGCTCCTCGCGCCGGGTGCGCAGCCCGCGCACGAGCACGTGCCGGATCCACTTGGGCACCTTCGATGACGGCGGCGGCGGCGAGATGCGGCCCGACAGGACGTTGTTCGCCAGCGTCGCCAGCGTCTTGCCGGCGAACGGCGTCTCGGCGTGCAGCGCCTCGTACAGCGCGACGCAGAAGCTGAACTGATCCGTCCGCGCGTCCGCGGACTCGCCGCAGAACTGCTCGGGCGCCATGTACTGCGGGGTGCCCATCAGCGCCCCCGGCTGCGTCAGCCGCGTGTCGAGCGGCGCCGGCTCACCGCTCAGCAGCGCGCCCGGCGGGAAGCTCGACGGTCCGCCCGCGCGCTCGCCGCCATCGACCAGGCGCGCCAGGCCGAAGTCCGTGACCCGCACCTGACCGTCCTGGCGCACCAGGACGTTGTCGGGCTGAGCGTACCTGCCGTCGGACAAGGCGCCCCAGTTTTTCCGAGACCGGAGACAAGTGCTTGTAACCGCGGAGTTGAGGGGGCAGGAACGATTCACGTGGGCTGAGCGCTCAGGCGACCCGCAGATCCGGTCGATTGCGCATCACGGCCGGCGCCCGGTCAGATCAGCCTTCGCGCGAGGGCGCGGAGCCGCGCGCGGCAGGCCTCTGCCACGGTCTCAAGGAGCGCCTCTTCCGGGTGCTCCGTGGAGGGGAGGCCGGAGCGCCCGCCGGCCGCGAGGATGCTCAGCGTGTGCTGGTACGCCTCCTCGGCTCCCTCCAGCTCGCCCTGCTGCTCGAGCAGGAGCGCCAGATTGTACGGCGCCATCCACGCCTCGTCCGAAGACAGGAAGCGCGCGCAGCGCAGCGCGGCGATGGCCTCGCGGCCCGCTCCCTGGCGCTTGAGCACGAGCCCGCGGATCAGGTGCGCAGGCGCGAGCAGGCGGTCACGCGTGAGCAGCCCATCGACGAGCTCGAGCGCCCGCGCGAGCTCGCCGCGCTCCATCGCGCGCAGGGCCTCTTGCAGCAGCGGATCGCTCCCGGACCTGTCCCGCGATGCCGGCGGATGCGGCGCATGAGGCGCATGCGGCGCATGCGGCGGATGCGGATGCGGATGCGGCTGCGGATGCGGATGCGGATGCGGCTGCGGATGCGGATGCGGATGCGGCTGGCGCAGACCTGGGACCGGGACCGGGACCGGGGCCGAGAGCTCGTCGCGCCGGAACGGCCCCGTGTTCTCGCTGCGCGAGACGAGCCGGCTGCGCAGCAGCGTGGTGTCAGAGTGCTGATCCAGCTCGTCCACCGCTTCGGTCATCCACGCCAGGGGGCGCTCGGCCGCGCTGAGCAGGAGGTACCCGCTGGGCCGGCACGCGCGCGACAGGCGCCGCACGACCTCGGTCGCCTCCGGGCGGCTGAAGTAGATCAGCACGTTGCGACACACCACCGCGTCGAAGTTTCCCCATGGAGCAGGCGGCGCGGCCTGCGCGATCAGGTTGTGGTGCTGGAAGCTCACCAGCGAGACGACCTCCTCGCGGATGCGCCCGAGCTCCGTGCCGGCTCCGGTCGTGTAGAGCCGCTGCCACTTCGCCGGCAGCGCCAGGAGGAGGCGCCGATCGTAGCGGGCCGCGGCGGCGGTGCGCAGCGCCTGACGGTTGATGTCCGTGGCCAGGATCTGCGGCTTGAGCCCGGCCTCGATCAGGCTCATGGCCAGGCTGTAGGGCTCCTGTCCCGTCGAGCAGCCCGCGGACCAGACGCGGACGGTGCGGCCCGGTCCCAGCTCGCGGGCGAGCGCCGCCACCAGCGCGCCGATCCCGGCCGACTCGCGCATGAACCACGTGGTCCCGATCGCGATCTGCTCGATCAGGCGCTGCCGATCCTCGATGTGATCCGTGCTGCCGAGCGCGCGCAGGCAGTCCGCCGCAGACAGGCCGCGCGCCCGCGCCAGATCCGACAGCGCAGAGAGCGCGACGCCGGCCTCGCGCCGGCTGAGCGAGATCCCGGACCAGGCGTGCAGCTGCTGCCTCAGGTTCGGAAAGAGCGCGGGATCCGCTTGCGGATCGGAGCGTCCCTTCACGGCTCCTCCTGTCCTCTCTCCTTTTCCTTGAAGAGGAGGCGGCGCAGCGTGTCGGCCAGCCCGTCGGCGGGGAGCACCAGGGCGGAGCGCGTCTTGGCGCGGGCGGCGTTCGGCATGCCGCTGACCACCGCGGAGGCCGGATCCTCGATCAGCACCAGCCCGCCCGCCGCCTCGATCGCCGCGATGCCCTCGGCGCCATCGCTGCCCATGCCCGAGAGCACCACGCCCACGGCCTGCGCCGAGAAGCTCGCGGCGAGCGACTTGAGCAGCGAGGTACCCGAGGGGCGGTGCCCGTCGACGCGCGGCTCCTTCGAGAGCGTCACCGTGTAGCCGATGTCGATGAGCAGGTGGCAGTCCTCGGGCGCGACCACGACCTGACCGGGACGCAGCCGCTGCCTGCCGACCGCCACCGAGACATCGTGCCCGGTCGATCGGCGCAGCCAGTCCGCGAGCGCTTCCGTCGATCCGGCGGCGGTGTGCTGGACGATGGCGATGGGGCACGGCAAGGGCTGCGGCAGGCTGCGCAGGATGGCCTGCAGCTGGCGCGGGCCGCCGGTGGACGCGACCATGCCCACGATGCGCACGACGCGGCGCGAGATGGAGCGCGCGGTGTGGTGCGTGGCCTGGAGGGCTGCGTGTCGGGTGTTGCGCAGCGGGACGCTGGCGCTTGTGCGGAGGATCTGCGCGAGCTCGCGCGCGGCGGTCGCATCGAAGCCGTTGCGCGGCTTGGGGAAGATGTCGATGGCGCCGCGCCCGATCGCATCGAGCGCGACGCTGCTGTCCGCGCGCTCGAGGTCGGCGACGACCACGATGCGGGTCGGGCGCTCGCGCATGATCGCCTCGATCGCTTCGATGCCGCCCATCAGCGGCATGAGCACGTCCAGCGTCACGACGTCCGGACCCAGCTCCTTGACCAGCTGCGCCGCGCGCTGCCCGTCGCCTGCCTCGCCGATCACTTCGATGTCCGGGAAGCGCTTCAGCGCCGCGGCAAGCACGCCGCGCACGATGCGGGAGTCGTCCACGATGAGCACGCGGATCGGCATGGCCTAGCTCAGGAAGCGCGCCAACATCGTCCACAGGCCGGCGTGCGAGAGATCCGTCTTCACCAGATACGAGTCCGCGCCCGCGTCGAGCGCGCGGCGCTGATCCTCGGGGCTGCCGCGCATCGACACGATGACCATCGGCATCCGGCGCGGACCGCCGCGCTGGCGCACCCGCTGGACGAGCCCGATCCCGTCGAGCCGCGGCATGTCCACGTCCGTCACCACGAGATCGATCTCGGGGTTCGCATCCAGGCGCGCGAGCGCGTCTTCGCCATCGCTCGCTTCCAGCACCCAGAGCCCGTGCGCGCGCAGCGCCTCGGCCAGCAGGTCGCGCACCACCGGCGAGTCGTCCACCACCAGCACGGTCTTGCGCTTCTGCGCGGTCGTGGTCCGGGACGGCAAGCGCGAGCCCATCGATCCCGAGAGCAGCTCGTTGACCGAGAGCACGAGCGCGAGCGTCCCGTCCGCGAGCGAGACGGCGGCGTGGATCAGCCGGTTGCGCTCGAAGAACTTCCCCGTGGGCTTGAGCACCACCTCGTGCTCGGAGTGGCGGGTGCTGCCGCTGAGCGCCAGGAGGCCGCGGCCGCTGCGCACGATCACCAGGCGCGGCTGCTCGCTGCGCTCGGAGCCACCGGCGGCGACCGGCGCCTCCTCGAGCACGTCGCTGAGCGAGACCAGCGGCACGAGCACGCCGGAGTAGCGGACGGCAGGTCCGTCGATGCTCGCGATGATCGGGCAGGCGCCCGCGTCCACCAGCGCCACGACGCTCGAGGTCGGGAGGGCGTAGCGCGAGGTGCCGACCTCGAACAGCACGATCGAGGTCATGGCCAGCGTCACCGGGACCGCGAGGTGGAAGCTGGTGCCGATGCCGAGCGTGCTCTGAACCGCCACGGTCCCGCCCAGCCCCTCGACGTTGACCAGCACGACGTCGAGGCCGATGCCGCGGCCCGAGACCTTGGTGACGTCGCGGCGCGTCGACATCCGCGCCATGAACAGGGTCCGCAGCACCTGCTCCGGGGTCAGCCCGCGGGCCTGCGGGGCGTCGAGCAGCCCGAGCTCCACCGCGCGTGTGCGCACGGCCTCTATGTCGACGCCGGCGCCGTCGTCCGTGATCGTCACCTCCAGCATGCGCCCGGCCAGCCGCGCGATGAGCGCGAGGCGGCCCTCGGGTCGCTTGCCGGCGCGGCGACGGACCTCGGGCGGCTCGATGCCATGATCGACGGCGTTGCGCACCAGGTGCAGGAGCGGATCCGCGAGGCGATCGAGCACCGAGCGATCGACCTCGATGGCCTCGCCCTCCAGCTCGAGGCGGACCTCGCGCCCAAGCTCGCGGGCGAGCTCACGCACCGCGAGCGGGTACTGCTCGAACAGGCGGCCGAGAGGGACCATGCGCAGCGCGCGCGTGGCCCCGTCCAGCTCCGCGACCAGATCCGTGATGCGGTAGCTGTCTTCGCGCAGGCGCGTCTCGATGCCGGCGATCGCCTCGAGCAGCATCCCGAACAGCCGCGCCACCGGGCCGCTCGGCGCGGTCTGCTCCTGATACTCCCGCGTCATCTCGTGCGCCTTGCGGAACTCGCGGGTCGACAGATCGAGCCGCGCGCGCGTCAGCATCAGCTCCCCGATGATGTCGCGCACCCGATCGAGCTTCGCGGAGGTCACGCGCACGGTGTCCGCGGTGCGCGGCGCGCCATGTGATCACACGGGAGGCGATGGAGGCGTTTGTGGCCGGTGGGGAAAAACAGGACGGAGGGAAACGCTAATGGGTTTTCATCAAGGGATGAAAACTCGGGCGAGTGCGGCGACTGATCGTCGCCGCCGGCAGGGGATGGGGTCGGCTGATCGCCGATCGGCGGAGGAGCGCGGGTGAGCGACGTTTTGAAAAACATTTGGGCGGGACTCGCGGGGGCGTCGCCGCTCGAGGTGCGCGATCAGTCCTCGGATCGCCAGGGTGTAGCTCATCGCTCCGAAGCCGGAGACCGACCCGACGCAGGCCGGGGCCACCAGCGAGCGGCGGCGGAAGGGCTCGCGCGCGTCGGGGTTCGAGAGGTGGACCTCGACGGTGGGCACCCCGCTCGCCTTGATGGCGTCGAGGATCGCGATCGACGTGTGCGTGTACGCGCCCGCGTTGAGCACCACGCCCGCGAAGCCGTCGTCCTGCGCGCGGCCGATCCAGGTGACCAGATCGCCCTC
>ERZ650309.1312-NODE-1312-length-11674-cov-5.330837_pt1 | contig 11674 bp, 10 predicted proteins | sample MGYA00376245_ERZ650309 | MGnify/ENA primary metagenome ERZ650309 (study PRJEB26733, sample SAMN07839294) | wastewater metagenome | biome: urban; feature: wastewater treatment plant; material: waste water | place: USA: North Carolina | collected 2016-04-26 ...
GGATCAGGAACGGTTTACCAGCCGCGACATGATCGCGGTGGAGGAACGGCTTGGCTTGTCGGCGTCGATGCTGGCGACCAGCGAACGCCACGGCGTTGCGGATCGTAACCGCCATGCGGCGCTTGATAACGCAGCAGAGCGCGGGATGATTTTGTCGGGTGAGCAGCGCGATGCGTTCGATCATGTCACCAGCCAGTGCGACCTTGCCTCGGTCGTTGGTTATGCCGGTAGCGGCAAGTCGGCGATGCTAGGCGTGGCGCGCGATGCTTGGGAACGTGAAGGCTATAATGTGCGTGGCGCATCGCTTTCAGGCATCGCTGCTGAAAATCTAGAAGCCGGTTCGGGCATCACGTCGCGGACAATCGCAAGCCTTGAATACCAATGGAAAGAGGGGCGCGAATTGCTTGGCGACCGGGACGTGCTAGTCATCGACGAGGCGGGCTTGACCGGGACGCGCCAGATGGAGCGGGTGTTGTCGGCAGCGCGTGACGCAGGCGCGAAGGTCGTGCTGGTTGGCGACCCCGAGCAGTTGCAGGCCATCGAAGCGGGGGCTGCGTTCCGTTCGCTCGCAGAGGCCCACGGCGCGGTTGAGATCACCGAGATCAGGCGGCAGCGCGACGACTGGCAACGCGGTGCAACCCGCGCACTCGCCACCGGACGGACGGGCGAGGCCATTCATGCCTATGGCGAAAACGGTATGGTTCACGGTGCCGAGACGCGCGAATATGCGCGCGCCGAGCTTGTTGAGGGCTGGGATGAGGCGCGCTCCATCAACCCCGACAAGAGCCGGATCATCCTCACCCACACCAATGCCGAGGTGCGCGACCTTAATATCGCCGCCCGTGAGAAGCTGCGCGATGGCGGCGAGCTAGGTGGCGACGTGGACGTGAAGACCGAACGTGGCGAGCGCCAGTTTGCCAGTGGCGACCGGATGATGTTCCTGCGCAACGAGCGCGGCATGGGGGTGAAGAACGGAACGCTTGGCACCATCGAAAGCGTATCATCCGGGCATATGGCCGTCCGCACCGATGACGGGCGTAGTGTATCGTTCGACCTCAAGGACTATGCCCATATCGACCACGGCTATGCCGCCACATTCCACAAGTCGCAGGGGGTGACGGTCGATCAGGCGCATATATTGGCGACGCCGGGTATGGACCGACATTCAGCCTATGTTGGCCTCACACGCCATCGTGACGGGGTGCAGGTTCATTATGGGCGCGATGACTTTGCCGATCAAAGCAAACTTGTTCGCACACTGTCCCGCGAACGATCAAAGGACATGGCGAGCGACTATCCGCTCCCCGATGCCGCAGCGCGCGGCTTTGCCGAGCGGCGCGAGTTTCGGTTTGGCGAGGTCGCCCGCGATATGGTCGCCAAGGCGCGCGGGCTGTTTGCCGACCCTGAACGCATCGCGGCCTTACGGGGCCGTCTCGACAAGGCGCTGGGGCGTGAGCCATCAACAGCGCCCGAAGCTGCGGATAAGGAACCGGCGCAGGATTGCGGCCCCGACACCGCTGCGAACCGTCTCCGCGCCCGCATTGCCGAACTGGGCAAGCAGGTGCGTAAGGATGATGAACGGGATCGCGACCGGACCAAAGACCGCGAACGCGACCGTGGAGGGCCAGGCCGATGAGTGACACGCAGGATGATCCACTGTTAGGGTTGCTGACAGATATTGCCGAAGGGGTGGCGACACTTGCCGCGCGCGTTGACGCGATGGAAACAGTGGCTGCGGCGCATCAGGCGCAGGTGAACAAGGCGCTGGCGACCATCGCCGAAATCGCAACACGTGCTTACTACGCCAGCAAGCCGTCCAGCGCCTTGCCCGATGACATCATCAACGCGAATGTCATGGACGCCATGATTGAGCGGTGGCCGCAAGGGGCAGCCATCGGCTTGTCGAGCAACGACCGCAAATTACTGGACCGACTCGACCGCCATCCCATCGAGGCCATCGACCGGCTGATTGCTCGCGCAGAGGATCATCCAGATCAGAGCAACGCCAATCGTCTCCGCATGGGTGCCTTTCTTGTCTTGCTCAAACGGGAAAAGGACAAAAGGGCCAAAGCCAAGGCGCAAGACATTGAGCGCGATGCGCCCGGACGGAGCCGGTGAGGCTCGTTACTGAACTACGAACTGATGGACAAATGCCACCTCCGCTGCCACACTCCGAGACACGATCAAACGACATGACACTGCACAGAACCCTAATTTATTCTACACAGTTCCTGCACAGGCAATTTATGTCGATATTTATCAAGCAATATCAACATAATGCAGAACTACCGTCATTAGTTCAGCGTGAGACCCTAGAGGATCTCCGTCCCGCCGACCATCGCGTGGAGGTTGTTGATCTGGAGCATTGTCAGCCGTTCCTGCCGGTCATGAGGGAATATCGTTTGCTGATGCGATCGACCGGCGTTCCGTCCGAAAGCGGCACGGCCCTCGCCACCGAATGATCGCGAAAGCCTTGGCGCGAATAAAAGGCCAGCCCGCCGGCATTGTCCGCGCGGATTGTCGCGTTGATCGCGGTCAGCCCGAGTGCAAGCGCGCGTTCGCGGGTGGCGCGAAACAGGGCGGAGCCGACACCGCTCTGGGTATTGCCGATTCGTGCGAACGTGCCGATGTCGCCGACATCATCGGGCAAATCGGGATAACGGCCCAACGTCTGGAATCCGAGGATTTCCTGACTGGCTGGATCCAGGGCAACAAAACAGCAGAGCACAGCGGGACCCGTCAGATAGGAGTCCGCAAGCCGCTCCGGCGTGAATGGCACCTCAAGGGCAGTCGTGCCACCCTGCGCGATGATCGCGTTGAGCAACTCGGCAAGCTCGGCCGCATCCTCTGCCCGCACGTCACGGACTTCGACAGTGTCAACGAGCGCACTCATCCGACGCTTCCCTCAAGCGAGATTCCGAGAAGCTTTTGAGCCTCGACGGCAAATTCCATCGGCAGTTGCTGGAGCACCTCCTTGGCAAAGCCGTTGACGATCAGCGCGACCGCTTCTTCCTGGCCCAGCCCGCGCTGCATGGCGTAGAACAGCTGGTCGTCGGAAATCTTGCTGGTCGTTGCTTCATGCTCGATCTGGGCTGAAGGATTGCGGACTTCGATATAGGGCACAGTGTGGGCGCCGCACTGGTCGCCCAGCAACAGTGAATCGCACTGGGTGAAGTTGCGCACGCCTTCTGCCATGGGCCCGACACGCACGAGCCCGCGATAGGTGTTGTTCGATCTGCCCGCACTGATCCCCTTCGACACGATCGTCGAGCGCGAGCCCTTGCCAAGATGGATCATCTTGGTGCCGGTATCGGCCTGCTGGTGATTGTTGGTGACCGCGACCGAATAGAATTCGCCGACGCTGTTCTCTCCGCTCAGCACGCAGCTCGGGTATTTCCAGGTGACGGCGCTCCCCGTTTCAACCTGCGTCCAGCTGACCTTGGACCGCTTGCCCTTGCAAAGCGCGCGTTTGGTCACGAAATTGTAGATGCCGCCCTTGCCGTCCTTGTCTCCGGGATACCAGTTCTGGACGGTCGAATATTTGATCTCGGCATCGTCAAGGGCCACCAGTTCGACGACAGCGGCATGCAGCTGGTTCTCGTCGCGCATCGGCGCGGTGCAGCCTTCAAGGTAGGACACATAGGCGCCCTTGTCTGCCACGATCAGTGTGCGTTCGAACTGGCCGGTATTTTCCGCATTGATCCGGAAATAGGTCGAAAGTTCCATCGGGCAGCGGACGCCTTCGGGGATGTAGACAAACGTCCCGTCCGAGAAGACCGCGCAGTTGAGGGCGGCAAAATAATTGTCGTGCATGGGCACAACCTTGCCCAGCCATTTGCGGATGAGTTCGGGATACTCGCGGATCGCTTCGGAAATGGACAGGAAGATGACGCCCGCCCGCTTCAGTTCCTCGCGAAAGGTCGTGGCAACCGAAACGCTGTCGAACACGGCGTCGACGGCAACCTTGCGCGCGCCCTCCACTCCGGCGAGGACCTTCTGTTCCTCGATCGGGATGCCAAGCTTCTTGTAGACTTCAAGGATTTCGGGATCGACCTCGTCAAGGCTCGAAAGCTTCGGCTTTGCCTTGGGCGCGGCATAATAATAGGCATCCTGGTAATCGATCGGCTCGATGTTCAGCTTTGCCCAGTCGGGCATCTCCATCGTCAGCCAGTGGCGATAGGCCTTCAACCGCCAGTCGAGCATCCATTCGGGTTCACTCTTCTTGGCGCTGATGAAACGGACAATATCCTCGTTCAGGCCTTTCGGCGCGAACTCCTGCTCGATGTCGCTTGAAAAGCCCCATTCATAGGTTTCGAGGTCCTTTGCGACGGCAGCAGCTTCGGCGTTCTTCGTGGCCATTACTGCATCTCCGCCAATACGTTCAGGCTGACCCCGGCCAGCGCTCCGCGCACGGCCTGGTTGACCACCGGCCAGTGCGGCTGAACCCGGCACGTGCCTTCCATGCTGCAATCGTGTCGGCCGCTTTCAACGCATGACGTCATGGCGATCGGCCCTTCAACAGCTTCGATGATGTCGGCCAGCGTGACGGCTGCGGCCGGCCGGGCCAGCTTGAAGCCCCCGCCTGCCCCGCGAACCGAACGGAGCAGCCCGGCCGCGCTCAATTTGCTGACCAGCTTCTGCACCGTTGGCAAGGGAATCCCGGTCTCATCGGCAAGGCCGGCGGCATTCGTCCGCGTCCCGCCGCAATGGCGGGCTGTGGCGGACATCATCACCACCGCATAATCGGCAAGACTCGAAAGGCGCATGGCCAGTTAATTAGACCAAATTGGTCTGATTATCAAGTCCAGGGCGCTTCCGCGCGGAAATTGTCCGGGTGGAGCGTCATTTGCATGATCGGGTTCGACCGGACCTGCAATCTGCGAGGCGTGAGGCCGGTGAAGTGCTTGACCTCGCGGGTCATGTGGGCGCGATCCGTATAATCGTCCGAGAGCGATTCCGGCAATGGGCCTTTGGTCCCGATCAGACGGGACGCGGTCCGCAGGGCCCGGAACTTGCGCGCCAGCATCTTTGGAGGTGCCCCGAAATAGCGGTTGGAAATCCGCATGACCTGGCGTGGCGACAGGTTGCAGGCTTCATAGAGCCGGTCGGGAGCAGGGATAGGCATGCAGGACAGCCAATCGCCAATCTTGCCAATGATCGCGCGGTGGTCATCCGGCACTGCCTTGATCCGGGGCAGCAGGAACGCGTCCATCACCTTTCCCATCGCGACAACGTCGCGCGCGCTCTTCATCCGGCGAAACAGGGTGAGCGCCTCTGCCCCGAGAAACGGCACCCCGTCACACGCAGTATTGGCGCAGGATTCGGCGGTTGTTGAAACGATCCCGCCCCAGAATTCCGGAAGAAGGACGCAGCCAAAACTGTCGAGGGGACCCGTCATGCTGTAGCTTGCCGTGACCGAGGCCGGGCCAAGCAGCATCACCGGACTATTGGCCACCCGCCGTCCGTCGGGATAGGTGAAGAACCCGCGCCCGCTGAACATGAGCCGCAGATACCCGACATCGGCACGTTCAAAATCCTCGATGAGGGGATAATCGAAATAGACATGATAATAGGCCGACACATAGGGTGCGAGTTCCGGCGCGGGAGATGCAAAATTCAGCTCCATCGCGTTGTGCCTTCAACAATCGTCAGGTTTGGGCGGACAGCGATGCAATCTGTCCCTTGAGGTCCGCCCGGTCGAACGTGCGCGTCGTGAGCCGCGAAACATGATCGCGGATAGCGTTGGGTGTAATGCCGATGAATTCCTTCAATTCGCGAATGCAATGCGATTGATCGTAAAAGCCTTCACTGATGAAATCCTGCCAATCGCCTTCGCCACGGGCGATCAAATTCGCCGTGCGCAGCGCTCTGTATTTGCGGACAAGTTGCTTGGGCGGCGATCCATAGATCTGCCGCGCCAGGCGTTCGATCTGGCGACGCGAGAGATTGGTTGCGGCTTCCAGATCCTTGAGATCTGGCGACAGGCTCGATTCCAGCCAATGGTCGACTGCGCGGATGAACCAGTGCGGCACTTTGACAATGGCTTCGGTGAACCGGACCGAACGTTCGGTCATCAGTGCGGCCATATCCTCCAGCCGCTCCATCTGTGCCATTTTGGCTGCGGTTTCGAGAATGGAGTCGCCGAGGACCGTCGTCGCATCGACAAGCCTGTTTGCATATTTGTCCGCAGCAAGCCCCGTAAATGCGGCCCAGCCTGCCGGAAGCAGGCCGCCGCCAAAAACGCGTGCAGGCCCCCTGACCTTGATGTGGGATGCCTTGGTGCGCGGTCCCATCAGGCTCACCGGAAAAAACCCTTGACGATGCCCGTCTCCGAAAATCACTTCCCCTTCGCCCGACAGGACAACCCGGAACTGCGCGATGTCAGCGCGCTCAAGATCTTCGAAAACAGCTTCGTCAGTCTCAAAAAGATAATAGGCCGACACAAACGCAGCAAGTTCCGCTGGCGGCGGCAGATACTGTAGATTTATCACCTTGCCCTGACCCGATCATTTTACGCCGGAGGAACTCCCAGCCCGGCGTGAAGCCGGGGTCCGCAAATCCAGCGCCTTGTTTGTTCGCGCTGACAATCGCACAGGCGTCCGGCAAAAAAAAGTGGCCCGGCACAATATTGCACCGGGCCCCTAGGAAAAGGGCTCACAAGAGCAAACCCTTCGGGTCGCAGGGTCGGACTACACGCTTCGGCGTCTCACGGATTGCAAGAATCAGTCGCAATTTGAATGGAATCGACATCGAACCTGAAAAATCGACAGGTTCTGCTCCGAAAAAAAGCCCGACCGGTTGCCCGGTCAGGCTCTTAGGTAAAGGTTCTCCGAATCGCTTCGAGAGCCCCTCGGGTCGCACGAGCAGACCTAAGGCCAACGACACGTTCGGTATTGGACAGAATCGACACGAAAACTTAACCCTGTTTTGACCGCCCGCACCTGCAGTGTTAGCGCGCGGGCGATGTCACCCTTTGCCCTTGTCCGCCCGCTGGTGTTTGCCCTTGATCCCGAACGCGCGCATCGCTTGACGGTTTCCGCGCTCAAGCTCCTGCCGGCGCGAGACGGACCAACGCCCGATCCGGCACTTTCGGTCGCTCTGGCCGGCCTCACATTCCCTACGCCAGTGGGACTCGCCGCCGGCTTCGACAAGGATGCCGAAGTCCCGGACGCGATGCTCAGCCTGGGCTTCGGCTTCGTCGAAGTCGGAACCGTCACGCCCCTCCCGCAGGCCGGGAACCCCAAGCCGAGACTCTTCCGCCTCAGCGAGGATCGTGCCGTGATCAATCGCATGGGCTTCAACAACAAGGGTCAGGCGACGGCACTTGAGCGTTTGGCAGCGCGCAGGCGGCGTGGCATCGTCGGCGTCAATGTCGGTGCGAACAAGGACGCGGCCGACCGTGTGGCCGACTATGCTGCCGGCGTCCGGCAGATGGCGCCGGTCGCGGATTATCTGACCATCAATATCAGTTCGCCCAACACGCCGGGCCTGCGGGCGCTCCAGGGCGGTGACGCGCTTGGCGAACTTCTGGATGCCGTGACACGTGCCCGCCCGTCAGGTGGCCCACCCGTCTTCCTGAAGGTGGCGCCCGACCTTGAGCCGGAGGAGATTGATGCCATTGTAAAAACGGCAATGGGCCGGATTGATGCCCTGATCATCGGCAACACGACCCTGTCGCGCCCGATGCTGCATTCGACCCATGCGGGCGAAGCCGGCGGGCTTTCCGGCGCACCGCTGGGGAGACTTGCGCTCCAGAGGCTGCGTGATTTCCGAAGCGCGAGTGGCGGCGCGCTTCCGCTTGTCGCGGCGGGAGGAATTGAAACGGCCGGGCAGGCTTGGGAGAGGATCAAGGCCGGGGCCTCAATGGTGCAGATCTATTCAGCCCTGGTCTATCATGGGCCGGGCCTTGCCCGGACGATCACCCGCGCGCTACCGGGCCTTATGGCCCGGGACGGATTCTCGACGATCGCCGATGCGATCGGCTGCGAGGCGCGTTAGGGCTTGCCGTCTCGCCGAAGAGGGTTAGGGTTCCGATCCATGAAAAAATATCTGCTGGCCTTGCTGCTGCTCTTTGCATTTCCGAACGCCCTTCTGGCGAAGGGTGGCGCCGTAACGGCTGCCGACCCCCGTGCGGCCGAGGCGGGTCGCGAAATCCTGCGCAAGGGCGGCTCCGCGGCTGATGCCGCCGTTGCGATGATGCTGGCCCTGAGCGTTGTCGAGCCGCAATCCTCCGGGATCGGCGGCGGAGGGTTCATGGTGCACAATGACGGCCGGACGAACGCCGTCGCGACAATCGATGGCCGGGAAGTGGCGCCCTCTTCGGCGAATCCGCGGCTATTCCTTGATGCGTCCGGCACTCCGATGTCCTACGTTGACGCGTTCCCCGGCGGTCGCTCGATCGGAGTGCCGGGCAATATTGCCCTTGCAGCGCGGGCTTCCGCGCGGTGGGGCAAGTTGCGCTGGTCTGCCCTGTTCCAGCCCGCCATCCGCCTTGCCGAGAACGGGTATCAGGTCACCCCCAGACTCGCGGACACCCTGTCACGGCTGAAACCTCTGTGGTCCGACTTCCCGGCGGCCCAGGCGATCTACTGGCAGGAGGGGCGGCCCAAACAAGTCGGAGACACGGTCAAGAATCCTGCGCTCGCGGCGCTTCTTCGCAATGTTGCAGCCAAGGGACCCAAGGCCTTTTACTCGGGACAGAATGCAACGGCCATCATAGCGGCGGCTGGACACTCGAAGCGCAATCCCACCATCATCACACGCCGGGATATTGCAGCCTATCGCGCGATTGACCGGGCGGCCGTCTGCACGACTTACCGCCAATATCGTTTGTGCGGCATGGGCCCGCCCTCATCAGGCGCAACGACCGTATTCCAGATCCTCGGGATGCTCGAACGGTTCGACCTCAAGGCACTGGGCAAGGACAATCCGCAAAGCTGGCACTTGATCGCCGAAGCGATGCGGCTGGGCTATGCCGATCGCGAAAAATATCTGGGCGATCCGGGCTTCGTCGCGGTGCCCGTGGCCGGATTGCTCGACAAGTCCTATATCGCGAGCCGCTCTGCGCTCATTTCTGCTGATCGCTCACTTGGCACCTATGAAGCGGGAACGCCACCGGGAGCCCAGCCACGAACCGCAGCGATTTCCGGCGAAGTCTCCGGTACAACCCATTTTGTCGCCGTCGACGGCACGGGTGATATTGCAAGCATGACGTCAACAGTCGAAGGACCGTTTGGCAGCCAGCTCATTGCCAACGGCTATGTCCTCAACAATGAATTGACCGATTTCACCTTCGCCCCGGAAAAGGATGGTGCGCCCGTCGCCAATCGGGTCGAACCCGGCAAGCGCCCGTTGTCATCCATGTCCCCGACGATCGTCTACGGACCTGACGGAAAGCCGGTCTTCGCGGCAGGAGCGGCGGGCGGAAAGACGATTATCATGCAAGTCGCCAAGATCCTGATCGCGCATCTTGACTGGGGACTTTCAGCGCAGGAGGCCATTGCCGCACCGAACATCTATTTTGCCGGCGATGCCGTCCTGGTCGAGCCGGGCACGGCGCTGGCGGCCATGCAAAGCCAGCTTGCAGGATTTGGGCACACGGTCGTCACGGGTCGCATGTCGAGCAAGGCAAACGCAGCCGAGCGGACAGCCAACGGGTGGCAGGGGGCAGCCGACCCCCGCAGCGAGGGGGTCGCACTGGGGGAATGAGCATGAGGCAATTCGAAGAGTTTCCCAACCTTGTCACGATGTTCTTCCGAAGGGCGGCAGCACAGGGCAATGCGCCCTTCCTCTGGCACAAATCGGAAGGCCGCTGGCAGTCGCTCAGTTGGTCGGATGCCGCACGGCAGGTGACGTCTCTCGCCGTTTCGCTGGGAGACATGGGTCTGAAGCGCGGCGACCGGGTGATGCTCGTTTCGGAAAACCGGCCTGAATGGTGCATCGCGGATCTCGGCATCATGGCAGCGGGCTGCATCACTGTGCCGACATACACGACCAATGGCGAGCGCGATCACCAGCATATCATCGAGGATTCGGGTGCATCCGCGATTATCGTATCGACCCAGAAGCTTGCTGCAGCTGTCATGCCGGCAGCGATACGGGCGACAAAGGCACGGCATATTATCGGGATCGAGCCCTTGCGTGTCGGGCAGACGAGCGGCGTCAAGGCCCATGACTGGTCGGATCTCGTCGGCAAGTCCGACATCGATGTGGCCGCCTGCGCCGCGAACGCCGAAGCCGAATTCAAACGCGAAGACCTGGCCTGCATTATCTACACCAGCGGGACTGGCGGTGCACCGCGTGGCGTGCAGCAACATCACGGCGCAATCCTTCTCAACGTTGCAGGATGTGTCGACATCATCGCGAACGACTTTGGCTGGGGCGATGAGGTTTTCCTGTCCTTCCTGCCGCTCAGCCATGCCTATGAACATTCCGGGGGGCAGTTCCTGCCGATCGGCCTTGGCGGACAGATCTACTATGCCGAAGGCCTCGAGAAGCTCGCAGCCAATATCGAGGAAGTTCGCCCGACGATCATGGTCGTCGTGCCGCGCCTGTTCGAAGTCTTGCGCGCACGGATGCTCAAGACTGTCGAGAAGCAGGGCAAGTTCGCGCAAGCCCTGCTCCGCAGGGCGCTCAATCTGGGCGAGAAGGACATGAAGGGCGGCGTCCCGATTTGGGACAAGCCGATGAACCTGTTTATCGACAAGACGCTGCGTCCCAAGATTCAGCAGCGCTTTGGCGGCCGGATGAAGGCATTGGTGTCAGGCGGCGCGCCGCTCAATCCGGACGTGGGCATCTTCTTCCACAGTGTCGGGCTGACCTTGCTTCAGGGCTATGGCCAAACCGAAGCCGGGCCGGTCATTTCATGCAACCGGCCCGCCGTTGGGCTCAAGATGGATACGGTCGGTCCGCCGATGAAAGGGGTCGAGGTGAAGATCGCGCCGGACGGGGAGATTCTGGTCCGCGGCGAGCTCGTGATGCACGGCTATTGGCGCAACGAGGCCGAAACGGCGCGGGTCTTGAAGGATGGCTGGCTTCACACGGGGGATATCGGCGAGTTTGACGAAAAGGGCCGTATCCGGATCACCGATCGCAAGAAGGACATCATCGTCAACGACAAGGGTGAGAATATCTCGCCACAGAAGATCGAAGGCATGCTCACGCTTCAGCCCGAAATCATCCAGGCGATGGTCAGTGGTGACAAGCGACCCCATCTCGTTGCGCTTGTCGTCCCGGATCCCGAATGGGCAGCAGAATGGGCCGTGGCCAACGACATCAAATATGATCTCAAGGCGCTTTCGGACCTGCCGGCCTTCCGCTCCGCCGTGATGGAGGCCGTCGACCGCGTAAATCGCCAGGTCACGCTGACCGAAAAGGTCCGCAACATCACACTGACCCCCGACGGTTTTACCATCGACAATGAAATGCTCACCCCGTCACTCAAGATCCGCCGGCACATGATCCGGCAGGTCTATGGCGAACAGATCGACGCGCTGTATCGGGGCTAGGACCCAGAGGTGTAGGGGACAAAGTCTCCCATGGCGCAACTGCCGCCGGTAAAGCCTGCGACAAGGTCCGCGCTTTCCGCGATGTCGCCGCGGCACAATTGGCTGCCGCCGAAAATGCGGGTGATCAGCGCGCGATCCCGACCGATGCCGGAACAGGTGCCGCGGGT
>ERZ650309.1313-NODE-1313-length-11668-cov-5.567640_pt1 | contig 11668 bp, 10 predicted proteins | sample MGYA00376245_ERZ650309 | MGnify/ENA primary metagenome ERZ650309 (study PRJEB26733, sample SAMN07839294) | wastewater metagenome | biome: urban; feature: wastewater treatment plant; material: waste water | place: USA: North Carolina | collected 2016-04-26 ...
GTTCCTGACGTACATCAGGCCCTTCTCGGTGAAGCGCTGCAGGAGCGCCGGATCGAGGGCCTGGGCGATCTCGCGGCAGTCGAGCAGCGGCGTCTCGCCGGTCACCTCGATCGTCTCGTTCGACGACGCCCCGCGCGCCTGGGTCGAGCCCGGCACGAAGCTCGTCGCGCGCGCCTGACGAGACCCTGCTCCGACGGGCAGCCCGTGGGGCCGCTCACGTAACACGGTCACGATGGGCGGGTACCGCAGCGTCGCTCGACGATTCCTGAGCGACGACCCCGATCCTCGCCGCATCTAGCGGACACGCGCTCGCGCGCGCCGGAATATCTCGTCTCGTTCGAACGTCACGCCCTGCGGGCGTGACGTTCAACTCGCCGGGGTGCTCCTCGGCCTTCGACCATCGCTCTCATGACCTTGCTCGAGAAGTTCCAGAACAACCGCAACGCACTGGGGTGGGCATTCATGCTGCCCGCCGCAGTGCTGTTGCTGCTGTTCCTGACCTACCCGCTCGGGCTGGGCACCTGGCTCGGATTCACCGACGCCAAGATCGGCCGCTCGGGCGAGTGGATCGGGCTGGAGAACTTCTCGTTCCTGATGGGCGACAGCGTCACGCGGCTGGCGCTGTTCAACACGGTCTTCTACACCGTCGTGGCGAGCATCCTGAAGTTCGTGCTCGGCCTGTGGCTGGCGCTGCTGCTGAACCGCAACCTGCCGTTCAAGAGCTTCTTCCGCGCCGTCGTGCTGCTGCCGTGGATCGTGCCGACGGTGATGACCAGGTCGGTGTGTTGGATGGCCTGCACCGAGTTGTCCCAGGCGTCCGATGGCAGGGCTTCGCCGAACCACACGACGTTGGGCCGGATCAGCCCGCCGCACGTACAGTGTGGCGGATCGACGGCAAGTACCGGCTCGGCCATGGCGGGCAGTGGGCCGGTATACGGCTTGAGGCAACTGTCGCAATAGAATTCGAACAGGCTGCCGTGTAGGTGGTAGACGCGGGTGCTGCCCCCGCGCTCATGGAGATTGTCCACGTTCTGGGTGACGACGTGGACCTCGGCGTAGTCCTGCCAGGCGGCGACCGCGCGATGTCCGTCATTGGGGGAGACCGCGCCCATCATGTAGTGCCGCCACAGGTACCAGGCCCACACCTTCTCGGGGTGGCGGTTCCAGGCGTCGGCGCTGGAGATTTCGTACGGATCGGTCTTGGCCCACAGGCCCGTTTCGGCGTCCCGGAACGTGGGCACCCCGCTGTCGGCGGACATCCCCGCACCGCTGAACACTGTCACGTGCATCTGACCACGTTATCGGGTTTCGGGTGATCTGAGCCACTCGATGTCGGTGATACTGGGGCGATGACCGATTTCGGTGAGTGGGTACGTGTCGACGCGCACGCGGGTCCGCTGTTCGACCAGTTGCGGTTGCAGATCATCGAGGGCGTCCGTGGTGGTCGGCTGCCTGCCGGCACCCGCCTGCCCACTGTGCGTGAGCTGGCCGGGGTCCTCGGCATGGCGGTCAACACCGTGGCGCGGGCCTACCGTGAGCTCGAAGTTGCCGGCGTGCTCGAAACCCGGGGCAGGTCAGGAACTTTCGTGGCCGCTGCCGATCCGGCTGCGGCTGCGATGGTGACCGCGGCCAACGCGTTCGCCGACACCGCGCGCGGGTTGGGCGTGAGCAAGGCCGAGGCGTTGCGGTATCTGGATGCGGCGTTCGACTAGTGGTGATCTCACCCGCGCCAGAACAACACATCAAGGGCCACACCGACTTCGAGGCTGTTCTCGGCCAGGGGGCGGGGGAGGAGTTCGTCGGCGCGGGCCAACCGGCGCAACACGGTGTTGCGGTGGGTGAAGAGTTTGCCTGCCGTGCGCGACACATTGCTTTGCTCGCGCACGAATGTTCTTACCAGTGACTGTAATTCAGGAGACGCCGATTCCAGATCGCCGAGTGCACGCTTGACGAATACCGCAGCCCGGTCGGGATCGGTCGTCAGGAGCGACACCATTTCGATGTCGGTGTATTCGGCCACCTGCTGCGGCGAGTGCAGCCGCGCCATCATGTGTTGGGTGGTGAGCGCATCGAAGTGACTGCGCCGGAAGCCGTCGACACCGTCGCCGATGGTGCCGATCGCGACCCGGACGTTGCCGGCGGGGCGGATGGCGCTGATGTCGACGGGGCCTTGCTTCCATACCCAACGGGTCGCGGTGCTCGCCGTGATGGTGAGTGGACGCCCTCCTCCGGTCCTTCCGAAAGCCTCAGCAGCAGAATCTAATTGAGCCAGATCGCTGCCCGGGTCGTCGGTCCAGATGACGGCGGCGGTATGGCTGCCTCCCAGTCCGTAGCCCAGGCGGCTCTCCGCGCGCTGCCGGGGCATCGGGGCGCCATCTAGAAGCAGGGTGACGGCCTCGCGTCGCTGGGCATGGGTGCCGCGCGTGAGTTCGTCGCGTTCGAGTTCGATCTGTGCGGCGATACCGGCGAGGGTCGATTCGATGAATGCACTGATCGACCGGGAGCAGGTATCGAGCAGCTCGTGAAGTTCGGTCGGGTCGGTGGTCAGCTCGAACGCAATCTCCATCAGCCGGCGCCAGGCCACCCCTTCGCCCACCCGGTACGCGTCCAGTGAGTAGGCGTCGACGCCGCGGCGCACGAGGTCACGGGCGATGCTCAGCGGCTCCGGGCCGACGTTCGGGGGCACCGGAGCGCCGGGATCGCGCACGTTGGCCGCGCCCCAGAACAACAGGTTGGAGCGGTTGCTGCGGCTGACGGCCGCGGCCAGTTCGGGGTCCGACGCGATGGCCGGATTCGCCCCCAGCACGGCTCGGTCGAGTTCATCGAGCCATTCCGGTCTTGCATTGACGACGATCTGTGCGCACTGCTGAATAAGCCTGCGTACCTGCGGCGACGGTCGTGTCGCATCCATCCTCGCAGCCTAGCGTGCTGGTGCATATTGCACCGGACATACGTAAATGTGGGAGGTTTCGACCTTCAAATTGTGACCTCGGCAACCGAACATAGTTCTCATACCGCAGCCACTACCCACAGGGAGCCAGCCATGGAGCACACCGCCAACATCACCGAGGTCGATGTCCTGATCGTCGGCGCCGGAATCTCCGGCATCGGCGCCGCCTACTACCTCCAGAAGGAGCACCCGGGCCGGACATACACGATCCTGGAGTCGCGCGGCGCCACCGGCGGCACCTGGGATCTGTTCCGCTACCCGGGCATCCGCTCCGACTCGGATCTGCACACCTTCGGTTACGAGTTCAAGCCGTGGCGTGACGAGGACGCGATCGCCTCCGCCGACAAGATCCTGTCCTACCTGCGGGAGACGGTCAGCGAGAACAACATCGACCGCAATATCCGGTTCCACCACAAGGTGCTCGGGGCGGCCTGGGACAGCAACACCGCACGCTGGGTCGTCGATGTCGAGCACGATGAGGAGATCGTCCAGTTCTCTGCCAACTGGCTGTTCTGCGCCGGCGGCTACTACCGCTACGACCAGGGCTTCACGCCCGAGTTCCCGGGTCGCGACCGCTTCGCCGGCCAGATCGTGCACCCGCAGCACTGGCCCGAGGACCTCGACTACACCGGCAAGAAGGTCGTCATCATCGGCAGCGGCGCGACGGCCGTGACCCTGGTGCCGTCGATGGCCGACCAGGCCGCACACGTGACGATGCTGCAGCGCTCGCCCACCTACATCCTGCCGGTGCCGTCGAAGGATGCCTTCGCCAACGTGGCCGGCCGGTTGCTCGGTGCAGGCCGCGGCTATGCCCTGGCCCGTCGCAAGAACATCGTGAAACAGCGTGCGGTGTACACCCTTTGCCAGAAGTACCCCGCTGCCGCCCGCCGCGTGATCCGCTGGACCAACGCCCGGGAACTGCCTGAGGGCTACGACGTCGACAAGCATTTCAGCCCCGCCTACAACCCGTGGGATCAGCGGCTGTGCACGGTGCCGAACGCCGACCTCTTCAAGGCCATCAAGGCCGGCAAGGCCTCAGTCGTCACCGATCGCATCGCCACGTTCACCGAGAACGGCATCGAGCTGGAGTCCGGTCAGCATCTGGACGCCGACATCATCGTCACCGCAACGGGTTTGAACGTGCAGCTGATGGGCGGCATGTCGATGACCGTGGACGGCAAGGCGGTCAACTTCGCCGATACCGTCGCCTACAAGGGCATGATGCTCTCCGGCGTGCCGAACTTCGCCTTCGCCGTCGGCTACACCAACTCATCCTGGACACTCAAGGTCGGTCTGCTGTGCGAGCACTTCTGCCGCCTGCTGAGCCACATGGATGAGGGCGGGTTCGACAGTGTCCGTCCGGAATTCGTCGATGGGAGCATGGAGACCCGGCCGCTGCTGGACTTCTCCGCCGGGTACGTGCAGCGCGTGGTCAACAGGCTGCCGCGGCAGGGCGCCGAGGGGCCGTGGACCATGTCGATGAACTACAACTTCGACCGCGAGGTGCTGCGCAACGGACCGGTGGCCGACCCCAGCCTGCGGTTCTCCACTGTCGAGCACGCCCAAGTCCGGCAGGGCACGCTGGTTCTCTGACCGGCGGGACCGCACGGCGGTTATCCTGGCGGGAATGGAGTTCATTGGGACAACCGAAGCGGCGGGAAGTATGGAGACGCCGGCGGTGCCACCCGAAATCCCCGATGTCCCTTCAGCTGTGGGTGTCGAGTTGCCGCCCGGGCCTTTGCCCGGGCGGCCTTACTCGTTGCCGGCCGATCTGCTCACCGAGCAGTTCGGCCCGTTGTTCTACTCCGATTTCGGTGGTAGCCGCCGACTGTATGCGTGCTCACTGGACTTGGTCGACGAGCTCTGCGATGAGACCCGGTTCGTCAAGGCGCTGACCGACCGGCTGGCCCGGTTCCGTCCGCTGGCCGGCAATGGGCTGTTCACCGCCTACACCGGCGAAGACGGTTGGCAGCAGGCTCACGACGTCCTGATCCCGGGTTTCAGCTTCAGCGGATTGCACAGCTATCAGCCGGCCATGCTGGACATCAACCGGCAATTGATCGAGCGGTGGGATGCCGCCGTCGGTAATCGTGCAGTCGATGTTGCCGGTGACCTGGCCAAGCTCGCCATGGATACCGTGGGGCTCGCTGGATTCGGTGCCCGGTTCGACTCCTATCAGCACGACGGAGTTGCCGAGGTGCCGGCAAGTTTTGCCGCCGCGCTGAACGAGATCCTGGCTGGCGCCAATGCCGACCAAGCGCGTTTCGAGGCCGAGCGAGGCAAGCTCTTCAGCTTCATCGAGGACCTCATCGCCGGACACCGGGCCGGTGCCGCCGATCTCGACGACCTGCTGGCCCTGATGCTGCAACCGGGGGCAGGCCTCGGTGATGACAGCATCCGCAATCAGATCGCCACGTTCATGGTCGCCGGGCAGGACACGACCTCGACGGTCATGCCGACGGCGTTGTACAGCATCGTGAAGAACCCGGCGGTGCTGCACCGGGCGCAGGCCGAGGTCGATGCGGTGTTCGGACCTGACGACGACCACGTTCCCGCGTTCGACGAGATCGGCAAGCTCACCTACATCCGGCGCATCATCGACGAGACGCTACGACTGTCTCCACCGGTTCGTGAATTCGATCGCATGGCGTTGGCAGACACCGTGATCGGTGGGAAGTATCCGGTTCGCCGGGGCGAGGCGGTGACGGTCTTCACCTCGGCTCTGCATCGTCAGCCGCAATGGGGCGACAACGTCGAGACCTTCGACCCCGACCGCATGGAACGCGAACGACCCGTCAACCTGTTCAAGCCGTTCGGTACGGGTGCACGATCCTGTATCGGGCGCCAATTCGCCTTACATGAGGCGACCATGGCGATCGCGACCCTGGTGCACCGCTACCGGTTCCTCGACATCGAGCACTACCAATTGCGCACGCACAGTGATCTTTTGCGTAAGCCGCAGGGTTTTCACCTGGAGTTGATCCGTCGAACACCGGCGGAACGGCGGCACGCGGCGGCGGCGGTTCCGGTGGAGGCGGCGCCACAGTCGCGGGCGCACGTCGCGGCGGGCACCAAACTGCTTGTGCTGCATGGGTCCAACCTCGGCAACTGCCGGGCGCTGGCGCAGCAACTGAGTGACGAGGCCACCGACCTCGGCTACGAGACAACTGTTGCGGCACTGGATTCTGCGGTCGGGGCGTTGCCGGTCGACGGCGCGGTGGTGGTGGTCGCAGCGTCCTACAACGGCATGCCGACCGACGACGCCCGCGCCTTCGTCGACTGGCTGGACGATGCGCAGACTCCGCGGCAAGAGGGTGTCCGGTACGCGGTGTTGGCCGTCGGCGACCGCAACTGGGCAGAGACATATCTGGCGATACCCAGGGGTATCGATGCGCGCCTGGCCGAACTCGGTGCAACACAACTCATTCCGGCGGCGGAAGCCGATACGTCCGGAGATTTCGCCGGCGCTGTCGAAGACTTCTCGGCCTCACTGTGGAATGCCCTTGCCGGTATTTTCGGCGCCGCTTCAGCCGATGAGCCGGCGGCGGACGAGTTGCTGTACGACCTGCGGGCCATCGACGGACCGGTGACCTCGGCCATCGACGCCCGGTACCAGGTGCAATCGGCGACCGTGCTGGAGAACACCGAATTGGTCGACACCGGTTCGCCTTTCGGGCAGGACAAACGACTCATCAGGATCGCCCTACCGGACGGCGTCGACTATCAGACGGGCGATCACCTCACGGTGTTGCCCGACAACAGCCCCGAGTTGGTGGAGGAAGTCGCCGCGATACTCGACCTGCGGCTGGACCGCCGGATTTCGATCAACCCGCGGCGCAGTACGCGGCGCGCGATCCCGATCGACCGGGAAGTCACTGTCCGCGAACTGCTTACGCATTTCCTCGAACTTCGCAAACCTGCCACTCGCAGCCAGTTGTTGCGCTTGGCGGCCGCCAACCCGTGTCCGCCCGAACGTGCCGCGCTGACCGAATTGGCCGACCACCCCGAAGCGAGGGCGCTGAGCGTCACGGCATGTCTGGCCGAGTTCCCGGCCACGCAGCTCAGCCGCGAAGAACTGCTCGAATTATTCGAACCCCTTGCGCCACGGCACTATTCGATTGCGACGTCGTCGCGTCGCCGGGGCCGTGAACTCGAACTGGTGGTGGGTGTCCTCGAAGGGCCCGCGCGGTCGGGCGACGGGTTCTTCCGCGGCGTCTCGTCCAGCTACCTTGCCGCCGCTGTTCCGGGACAACAGATCCGGATGCGGGTGGACCCGGCGCGGCAGGCCTTCCGGGCCGGTGCCGATCCGGACCGCAACGTCATCCTGGTCAGTGCCGGCACAGGAGTGGCTCCGTTCCGCGGCTTCATCGGGGACCGCCTGGCGGCGCTGGAAGCCGGCGAACAGTTCAGCGCGGCCCTGTGCTTCTTCGGCGTACGGCATCCTGACGTGGACTACCTGTTCCGCGACGAAGCTGCCGAAGCCGAGGCGCTCGGGGTGGTGCGGATGCGGCCGGCGTTCTCGCGGGTCGAGGGTGACGAGGTCCGCTACGTGCAGGACCGGATCGCCGCCGAGGCCGACGAGGTCTGGGACTTGCTCGGCGACCCGGTCAAGGATGCCCACGTCTACATCTGTGGCGACGGGGCCGCAATGGCGCCGGCGGTGCGGGATGCCTTCCGGCGTATCTACTGCGCCAAGACCGGAGCCGACGACGCGGCGGCCCGGGTCTGGCTGGACGACCTCGTACGCGCCGACCGCTATGTGGAAGACGTCTGGGCGGGTTAGTTCGGCGCGCCGCCGAGGGCAGCCAGCCCGCGCATGCCGTGGTAGATCACCAGTGCCGCAACCGAACCGAGTGCGATACCGGTGAACGTCAACGGCCCGGCCTGCCACGAGAAGTCGGCGATACCGATGATGAGGGGTATGGCGGCGGTCATCTGGTTGATCGGCTGGGAGAAATCCACGTGGTTGGTCAGCCAGATCCGCACTCCGAGGATGCCGACCAGGCCGTACAGCACGATCGTCGCGCCGCCCAGCACGCCTGGTGGGATGGCCGAGATGACGGCACCGACCTTGGGGCACAACGACAGTACGACGGCCACCGCGGCAGCGACCCAGTACGCGGCGGTCGAGTAGATGCGCGTCGCGGCCATCACCCCGATGTTCTCGGCATAGGTGGTGGTGGCCGACCCGCCGCCGGCGCCGGCCAGCACGGTGGCCACCCCGTCGGCCGCCAGTGCCCGTCCCATCAGCGGGTCCAGGTCTTTTCCGGTCATCTGGCCCACTGATTTCACGTGCCCGATATTCTCGGCGATCAGCGCGATCACTGCCGGCAGGAACATCGGCAGGACCGCGAGACTGAAGGACGGACTGTGGAATTCGGGCAGTCCGATCCACGGGGCGGCTGCGATGGCCGCGGTGTCGACATCGCCAAGGGCGAGCGCCAGCAGGTAGCCGATGACCACGGACCCGAAGATGGCCAGCCGGCCGATGATGCCGCGGAAGAACGCGAGTGTCGCGACCAGCAGCACCAGCGTCACCACCCCGACCAGCGGCCCCTTCTCGACATTGTGCTTGGCCGCCGGGGCCAGGTTGAACCCGATCAGTGCGACGATCGCACCGGTGACCACGGGCGGCAGCGTCACATCCAGCCAGTGCGTGCCGACCAGATGCACCACCGCGCCGACCAGGATCAGCAACAGACCCACCGCGATCAGACCGCCCAGCGCGCTACCGGTTCCGTGTGCGGCGACCGCGGCGGTTACCGGCGCGATCACGGAGAAACTCGACCCCAGATAGCTCGGCAGCCGGTTTCCGGTGATGAGTAGGAAGACGATGGTGCCGACGCCGGAGAACAACAGCGTGGTCGCCGGCGGGAATCCGGTGAGCACCGGCACCAGGAAGGTGGCTCCGAACATCGCCACGACGTGCTGGGCGCCGATCCCGATCATGCGGGGCCAGCTGAGCCGTTCATCAGGGGCGACGACGGCGGCGTCCGGTCCGACCGGTTTCCAGGAGAGGGGAACCACCCGCCCATAGTGCCCGACGGAAGGGAACCGCTAACCGAATTCGAGCAGTGTCATCGCCGGACGCACCGAGTCGAACAACGGAAACCGTTGTGCCGTCCACATCATGGCGTTGATCACCCGGCTGCGGGTGGCGGGAGCCGCCACGTCGTGGACCGCCCGGATTCCCGGGACGATGTCGACCAATCGGGCGGCTTGGCCTGCCGACAGAGTGAACGGCATCGGTGGCACCCGGTAGCGCGTGGAGGTGCGCATCCCGCGTCCGACCAGTCCGGCGAACAGTGCGGGCGGTGAATCGAACATCATCCGACCACCCGGGAAACGCTTGGCGCACTCGGTGATCAGGCCCATCGATTCCTCGGGTTGCAGATACATCAGCAGACCTTCGGCGGTGATGAACACCCCGTCGTCGACCTTCACGTGATCCATCCAGCTGTAGTCCAGCGCCGACTGGGCGCACGTCTCGACACGGTCCGACGGCACGAGCAGCTTGTTCCGCAGTTCGATCATCGGTGGCAGGTCGACTGTCAGCCAATGGAATTGGTCGCTGACGGCGCTGGCCTCGATGCGGTAGTAGCTGGTCTGAAAGCCCTCGGCCAGCGCCACGACAGTGGCCTTCGGATGGTCGCGCAGGTAGTCCTTGGTGGCCCCGTCGAATGCCAGGGCCCGCATCGCCATGTCCGGGCGACGGCTGTAGCCGAACTTGGCGAAGTCGAAGTCGATGCGGTCCACCAGTTCGATCGCCATCGGGTCATCGATGATGCCGTCGGGTCGGCGCGCTTCGCTGGCGCGGACCTGCAAGGTCATCAGCGCCGTTTCCGAAACTCCGGTCAGTGCGCTGCCGTCGATTTTCTCCCAAGAACTCACTTGGCCGAATCTACCGAAGCCAGCACCTTCTCGACGGTTCGGAGATTGCGCGTGGTGGTGGACGACTTGTAGCGCTTCTTCGCCATGGCCTTGCTGATCGGGCTGTCCAAGGTATCGCCCCGTGCGACCTGCCAATACAGGACGCCGTCGCCGCGGTGGGCGTTGTCGGTGAGCGCGGCCAACTCATCGAGGACTTCGGCGTCGCTGACGAAGGTGACATACGAGTGATGGCCCTCGACGTCGCGGTCGAAGGGGTAGGCGGCCGAGATGGCCGCGACCTGAGCGGCGGTGTACACCAGAACCCATGCGTCGTATTCGAACGCATTGCGCAGGGCCACTTCGGTTTTGGTGCGCACATTCGCGGCAGAGTCGGGACTGGTCAGTAGTACGTTGCCGGTGGCCAGGATGGTCTTCACCGAGGTGAACCCCGCAGCTGTGAACGCAGCAGCGACGTCGGCCATCTTCAGGTTGACGCCACCCACGTTGATCCCGCGCAGAAATGCCACGTATCGGCTTGCTGTCATGACGCCCAATCGTAGGCAGTTCCGACGTACGCTGGGCGTCATGGTTCGGCAGGTTCTCGACGACAAGCTGCTGGCGATGATCAGTGGCAATTCCCTCGGAGTTTTGGCGACCATCAAGCGCGACGGTCGACCGCAGTTGTCGAATGTTTCGTACTTCTTCGACCCGCGGACGCTGACCATCTCGGTGTCGGTCACCGAACCCCGGGCCAAGACGCGCAACTTGCGGCGCGACGCCCGCGCCTCGATCTACGTGCGTTCCGACGACGGTTGGGCATATGCGGTGGCCGAAGGCGATGCCACGCTGACCGCCACTGCCGCCTCACTGCAAGTAGAGCCGGCTCTGCGGCGCTGCGTAGACCGCGTAGGCGATGCGGTCGACCGGGCTGCGCCGGGCGATCTCACAGCGCGACAGGCGCGCGGCTTCCCCCAGGGGCAGGCCGGTGGCGGCGTGGCGGTAGAACGTCTCGGCGAAGCAGCTGGCGCCGCGATCGCTGACGGTCCATGACGGAGCGATGAGGGCGCCGGCCCCCTCGCGCAGGAACGTCGAGGCCCAGCCGCCGTGCGCCCACAGCCCGGGCTGCTCGATGCCGGCCTCGCAGGCGTTGAGGAAGACCAGCGTCGCCTCCAGCGGCCCCGCGGTGCCGGGGGTGCCGAGCGTGAGCAGCAGCTTGCCCTGCCCGGGGGTGAGGGCGAGGGCGGGCCCGCTGAACGCGGCCGCGGCGAACATGGATGCGGCCCAGGGCAGGGTGCGCAGCGGGGAAAGAGGCATGAGTACGGCTCCGGGTCTGGCGTGTGACGGAGCAGGATACGAAGCCGCCTGCGCCGCGGATGCACCGAGCAGCGGGCATTTGTCACGCCACGCGCTGCCATCACCCGATGACGGTCAATCGGCGCCGTGCAGGTCGAACAGCGGGCGCTCACCAGTGTAGTGGTCGAGCAGCGGGGCCACCTGGGGCATGTATTCGGTGGCGAAGGTGCTGAGCTTCTGGAAGTTCTCGCGGGAGTCGGCAACGATGCGGGTGGTGGCGTCGGTGACCAGATCGCGCATCACCCGCTGGGCCAGGTTGAGGTCCTGGTACAGCACGAAGGGCGGCCGGGCACCCACGGCGCGGTTCTTGATCTCGGCCCACAGTTTCTTGAGGTAGGCGATGTCGGCGGCGAGTTCCTCGTCGCTGGCATTTTCGGCCATGGTGCGGACGATGTAGCCGCCGCTCTCGTCCGCCGGCAGCAGGCGGTGGACCCGCTCCCGCAGGGCTTCCCGCTCGGCTTCGTCGCCGATGCGCTGGGAGATGCCGATGTGCTT
>ERZ650309.1315-NODE-1315-length-11665-cov-5.149699_pt1 | contig 11665 bp, 10 predicted proteins | sample MGYA00376245_ERZ650309 | MGnify/ENA primary metagenome ERZ650309 (study PRJEB26733, sample SAMN07839294) | wastewater metagenome | biome: urban; feature: wastewater treatment plant; material: waste water | place: USA: North Carolina | collected 2016-04-26 ...
GCTGAGTTGCTGCGGCGAGCGCGTGTGCCGTCATGCGAGCTGCGGCCGCAGACGCTGCACGAACGCCGCATGCGCCGCTTCAAGTTCAGGCGACCACGGCACAGGGGCATCCTTCGCCCCGTCGCTCATCCACTTGCCGCCGATCCACTTGGGCGAAGCCCCACCCCGTCCGGTCTGGACGATGAGCTTCATGGGCTTGCGGATGCGATTGGCCTGTGCCACGCCCTCTTGTACCTCGGTGAAGTCGAACGAAGTCCGGCGGGGGTTGAGCACTGCCCACGGCACTCGGTAGGTGACGCCCGCTACAGTCGGTCGCTTGGCGTCGTTGTCGGAGATGTCTCGATTGGTGGTGCCGGGCTTCAGGATGTAGATACTTTGTCCGAACGCAATCCCAGCCACCGTCAACAGCACGGTAGCGCCGCAGAGCAGTAGCGCCCATCGCAGGAGTCGGAAGCGTTGGAAGTTGGTCACGTCATCCCCCCAAACCAGTTCTCCAGCAGCTTCTTGACGATGTGGCCCTTGATGTCCAGGCCCAGGATGTTCTGTGCGTGGGTGAAGGCGTCCTCGGGGGTCGCGGCGTACTTGACGCCACCGGCCTTGCCGCGGCCGCCAACCTTGACCTGAGCCTTCACCATGACCGGCTTGCCGATCTCGGTGGCAATGGCTTTGGCGTCTTCGGCGGAGTCGGTCACCCGGCCGGCGCTAGTAGGGACGTTGTGCTTGGCGAACAGCTCTTTCGCCTGGTACTCGAAGAGATCCATGAGCTCTGAGAAATCCCGTTCTGTCTGCGTTGACGATTGAATTCACTTCAGCGTTGGGCCGCACTGGCTCGCTCGGCACTCTAGCTATGTACTTGTGAGTAGCCTCCACCGCCCACCACCCTTGTGGTACATCTCACCTGGTCCCACTGGGTGAGACAAGTCACATTTGCCGCGGAATACTCCGATAGGTTGCCAGCAACATCTGATTTTCGTTACCGTCTTTGAGGTCTTCATAACGGAAAGATCACGGCACCGAAGGATTTCTCGTTGGCTGAGCAGAGTTCGTCATCCACTCCTGACAAGGAGTCGACGAAGGGACGCACCGCCGACAAGGCTGCATCCACCGCGAAAGCCCCGCTCAGCGCCGCCGAAGTCACCGACATCATCCCGTTCAACGAGTTCGGCGACCTACACGATCTAGACCTTTCCGAGAGCGCCTTCGACCGCGATGCGCTGGTCAACGCGGCTCCTGAACTCGATGACCTCCACGAGGCCGACGACGTAGAGCCTGTGCAGCTCGCGGTTCCGCTCGAATTCCAGCTCCCTGAGGGCTCGGAGCGACGTTCGTCGCACGCCTACCGTGACAGTCATACCGACACCAGTGACGGTATGGACGACACCGACATCATCGACCTGCGTGACCGCAGCGGCTCGCACCGCAAGCTGGACGGTGCCGGCCCGGTCAAGGGCCGTCTGGTAGCCGCCGCCATAGCCATCGGTGCCACCGCTGCCGCCGGTTACTCGATGATGACCAGCGGCGATCAGCGGACCAGCACGACGTTGGCCGCCGAGCACGCCCCAGTCACCGAGGGTACGTCCGACGGCATCCAGATCATCTCTGTCGAGCCGGCTTCGGCCAGCTCGGTGCACAACCAGGAACTGGCCAATGGCGCCGCGTTCGCGCAGGAGCGCGCCGAACGTGAAGCTCGCCTCGCCCGTCCACTCTTCGTGATGCCGACCAAGGGCATGTTCACGTCCGGCTTCGGATACCGCTGGGGCGCGCTGCACGGCGGTATCGACCTGGCCAATTCCATCGGCACCCCCATCGTTGCGGTGGCCGACGGCGTGGTTGTGGACGCAGGCCCGACAGCCGGTTATGGCGCCTGGGTCAAGATCCGCCACAACGACGGCACGGTCACCCTCTACGGTCACGTCAACTCGTGGCTGGTCTCGGTTGGCCAGCGGGTCATGGCAGGCGATCAGATCGCGACCATCGGTAACCGCGGTAACTCGACCGGCCCGCACTGCCACTTCGAGGTGCTCGTGGGCGGCACCCGCCGGATCGATCCCGTGCCGTGGCTGGCCGAGCGTGGTCTGAGCCCCGGTACCTACGTCGGCTGAGCTGTGACTGACTCGGCCGCTGGTGCCGATACCGGCGACAGTGACGAATCCGCCGGACTGTTCTCCGACATCACCCAAACTTTTGGAAGTCAGTCCGATGCTGTGCACACAGGGCTGATTGCGCAGCCCCCGAACTCCGAGGCAGCCACCGGCCTGATCGGCCCCGTCTCCGAATCGGATGCCGCCACCGGCCTGATCAGTCCCGTCTCCGAATCGGACGCACCGACCGGCCTGATCCGCCGCGCGCCAACCGGCCGGATCCCGGTCATCTCACCTGGTGATGCACCGACCGGCCTCATTCGCCGGGCGCCGACCGGGTCGATGCCGGCGATCAATCCCGAAGCCGCATCGGTCCCAGCCGTTCCCGCACCGGAACCGGTGACACCACGACGGTCCATCCCGAAGCCGCCGGCAGCACTGACCGCTGCCTGCGTCACTGCGACCATGGCCGTCCTGAGTGGCTGGGCCATCGCCGTGATGGCAACCATCCTGATTGCCGGTTACTGGCGAAGTGACCAATTATTCTGTGTCGCAATCGGTTTCCTCGCCGCCGTGGCAGCGAGCGCAACGATCGGCGGTCAGATCGCCGTGCTCCTGCGCCGCAGCACCGGCCGGATTGTCGTGGTGGTCGGCGCTGTCGTCGCACTATTGATCTTCGCAAGCCTGTTCATCGCCGGCGCGACGCTGCCGACGATCGCCTACTTCATCCCGGTACTACCGGTCGCGACGATCATCGCCACGGCATTGCCTGCGACCGGCCGTTGGTGCACCAACAGCTGAGCGCCTCAGAGCTTCTGCACCGGCGCGTGGTTGTGCATCAGTTTGACCCGGCCCGCACTCCCGAAGTCGATGAGCGACATGGCCGTTTCGCCGACACCACTGACCTCTTCGACCCGGCCCAGGCCGTACTTGTCATGGCTGACGCGGTCGCCCGGAGACAGCACGACCAGCGGCTTGTTGCGATTCGGGGCCGGACGCATCGGCGACGGCCGTCCCCCGCCGATTCCGCCCGCGCTGCCTGAGCCGCCCGACCCGTAGCCGCTGCGCGTAGCCATCGACGGTGGCGGCTCGACGCGGCGCCAGTCGATCAACTCCTGCGGAATCTCTTGCAGGAAGCGCGATTCCGGGTTCAGCATCGGCTGCCCCCACGACGACCGCACCTTGGCCCGGCTCAGGTACAGCCGCTGCCGCGCCCGCGTGATACCCACGTAGGCCAGACGCCGTTCCTCGGACAACTCGGTAGGGTCACCGAGCGCCCGCATGTGCGGGAACATGCCGTCTTCCCAGCCGGTCACGAAAACCACGGGGAATTCCAGACCTTTGGCAGTGTGCAGAGTCATCATGGTGACCACGCCGTCGCCGTTTTCGGGCAGTTCGTCCGAGTCCGCCACCAGCGAGACACGCTCCAGGAACGACGCCAGGGCACCGGTGTCAGGAATGTCCTCGTCGGTTGTTTCTTCCTGCAGCGCTTGGGCGTTCGCGAGATCGATGCTGAATTCGTGTGCAACGCTGACCAGTTCGTTCAGGTTGTCCAGCCGGGCCTGATCCTGCGGGTCACTGGAGGCCTCCAGTTCCCTGCGGTATCCGGTGCGGTCCAGCACTGTTTCGACGAGGTCACCCAGCTCGCCGTCGAGTCCGGCGCGCAGGCTGTCGAGCAGTTCCACGAAACTCGCGATGGCCTTCTCCGAGCGGGTGTTCAGCATCGGCACCCGCCCCTCGGCCGCAGCCTGCAACGCGTCGTTGAAGCTGGCGCCGGTGTTCTCGGCGTACACCGCCACGCACGCTTCGGCACGGTCGCCGATGCCGCGGCGCGGCGTGTTCAGGATGCGCCGCATGCTCACCGCGTCACCGGGGTTGTCCAGCACGCGCAGGTAGGCCACGATGTCGCGGATCTCCTTGCGCTCGTAAAAGCGCATGCCCCCAACGACTTTGTACGGAATACCGGCCCTGATGAACACGTCTTCGACCGCGCGCGACGAATTGTTGGTTCGGTAGAACACCGCGAAATCGTTGTAGGTGATGCCGTCTTTGCCGGCGAGCGCGTCGATTTCCTCTGCGATGAAACGGGATTCGTCGTGCTCGTTGTCGGCGACGTAGCCGACGATCAATTCGCCTTCGCCGGCGTCGGTCCAGAGTTTCTTGTCCCGGCGACCGGTGTTGCGGCTGATGACCGCGTTGGCGGCGCTCAGGATGTTCTGGGTGGAACGGTAATTCTGTTCCAGCAGAATGGTTTTCGCATTCGGGAAGTCGCGCTCGAAATCCTCGATGTTGCGGATGGTGGCACCACGGAAGGCGTAGATGGATTGATCGGCGTCACCCACCACACACAATTCGGCTGGCGGTACGTCGTCGGCGCCTTCGGCTGCGTGATGCCCGACCAGCTCGCGCACCAACACGTACTGGGCATGATTGGTGTCCTGGTACTCGTCGACCAGGATGTGCCGGAACCGGCGCCGATAGTACTGCGCGATCTGCGGAAAGCTTTGCAGCACAGCAACTGTCTCACCGATCAGGTCATCGAAGTCCATGGCGTTGGCGGCCCGCAGACGACGCTGGTATTCGGCGTAGACCTCCGCGACGATGCGGGGCAGTTCTTCGGCGGCCTCGGACGCTTCGGCAGCGGCCTGCTGCGGGTCGATCAGTTCGTTCTTCAGATTCGAGATCGACGTCGACAGCATCCGCGGCGAGTACCGCTTGACGTCCAGGCCCAGGTCCTTGCCGACCATCATCAGCAGCCGCCGCGAGTCGTCGGCATCGTAGATGGAGAAGTTGGAGTTCAGCCCCGGCAGCAGCGAAGCCTGGTTACGCAGGATGCGGACGCACGTCGAGTGGAAGGTCGACACCCACATCGATTTGGCCTTCGGACCCACCAGCTCGACGACGCGCTCCCGCATCTCGGCGGCAGCCTTGTTGGTGAACGTGATGGCCAGCACCTGGCCGACGCCCACATCGCGGTTGGCCAGCAGGTACGCAATGCGGCGCGTCAGCACCGCGGTCTTACCCGAACCGGCACCAGCGACGATGAGCAGCGGCGAACCTTCGTGCAGCACCGCCTGACGCTGCTGGGGGTTCAGGCCTTCAAGAAGCTCAGAGTGAAGCTGGTCTGTGTCGGGTGCTGCGCTCGTCATATCAGGTCAAACCTACCGCTGCGGTGCGACACTTTTGCGCTGGCACGGGCCGAAGTGGCACACTGGCCAGGTGCTTAATGCGCAGCAGCGATTTTTCTACGGGTACCGGACGCCGGTACCCGGGGTTTAGCTGCTTCCCTTCAGCCCCGTGGTCCGCATCCGGATCCGGGGCTCGTTTGTTGTGTGAGGCCTGAATTCGGATGACACCAGAATCCACCAACAGCGAGGAAGACATGTCCACCGAAGTCGAATTGCCCAACATCGACGAACTCCGTCTGGAGATCGACCAACTCGATGCCACCATCTTGGCCGCCGTCGCCCGTCGTACGGAGATCTCCAAGTTGATCGGCAAGGCCCGCATGGCCTCCGGCGGCACCCGGTTGGTGCACAGCCGCGAGATGAAGGTGATCGAGCGCTACAGCGAACTCGGCCCCGAAGGCAAAGATCTCGCCATGCTGCTGCTCCGTCTGGGCCGCGGCCGCCTCGGTCACTAGTCCCCCCTTTTTTCTTTCCTTTCCTTTTCTCTCCCGCGAGCGTGCGTGTCTGCAGCAGACACGCCGCACTGCGCGTACAACTACGTCGCGCTCGGCTGCGTCGAGCGCGACGTACTTGCATAAGTCCCACCGCGTGTCGCGTGCAGACACGCACCGTCGCGGGAAGGGGCTACGGGGTCAGGGCGATGTACTTGGTTTCGAGGTACTCCTCGATACCCTCGGTGCCACCTTCACGGCCGAAACCTGACGCCTTCACCCCACCGAACGGCGCGGCGGGGTCGGAGATGACGCCGCGGTTCACGCCGACCATGCCGGCCTCGAGCGCCTCCGAGACCCGCAGCGCCCGGTCCAGCGACCTGGTGTAGATGTACGCGGCGAGCCCGTACTCCGTGTTGTTGGCCGCGGCGACGGCCTCATCCTCGGAGTCGAAACCCGTCACCGGCGCCACGGGTCCGAATACCTCTTCGGAGAGGATGCGCGCGTCGGCCGGAACATCCGCCAGCACAGTCGCGGGATAGAAGTAACCGGGGCCCGCCGCAGCTTCACCACCGACGGCGACGGTCGCGCCGCGCTCCACCGCATCGGTCACCAACTGGGTCACCGTGCCGACCTGCTTCGGACTGATCAGCGGGCCGAGCGTGGACGCCGCATCCAATCCGTTGCCCAGCGTGAACTCGCCCATCCGCTTGACCAGCTTGTCCGTGAACTCCTCACGCACCGAGTTGGCGACGTGGAAGCGGTTGGCCGCGGTGCATGCCTCACCGCCGTTGCGCATCTTGGCCAGGATCGCCCCGTCCACCGCGGCGTCGATGTCCGCGTCGTCGAACACGATGAACGGCGCATTGCCGCCCAACTCCATCGACATCCGCAGCAGCTTCTCGCCGCCCTGCTTGACCAGGGCCCGACCGACGCCGGTGGACCCGGTGAAGGTCAGCTTGCGCAGCCGGCCGTCGTCCATCAACGCGGTGGTGAGCTCACTGGGCCGCGTCGTCGGCAGCACCGACAGCACGCCCTTGGGCAGACCGGCGTCGTCCATCATCTTGGCCAGCAGCAACATGGTCAGCGGTGTCTCGGCGGCGGGCTTGACCACCATGGTGCAACCGGCCGCGAGTGCCGGGCCGATCTTGCGGGTGCCCATGGCCAGCGGGAAGTTCCACGGTGTCACGGCATAGCACTGACCGACGGGGACTTTGGTGACGACGATCCGACCGGTGCCGGCCGGGCTCTGCGTATAGCGGCCGCCGATGCGCACGGCCTCCTCGGAGAACCACCGGAAGAACTCCGCCCCGTATTTGACCTCCCCGCGTGCCTCGGAGAGCACTTTGCCCATCTCGAGCGTCATCAGGGTGGCCAGTTCCTCCGCGCGCGCGGTGATGGTGTCGAACACCGACCGCAGAATCTCACCGCGTTCACGGGAAGGTGTAGCGGCCCAACTCTTTTCCACCGCCGCGGCCGCATCCAAGGCAGCGATACCGTCCGCGGGGGCGGCATCGGCGACGGTGGCGATCACTTCTTCGGTGGCCGGATTCAGCACCTCGAATGTGTCGGCGGCCGGACGATCCTCACCACCGATCCATAGGCCCGTTGGGACGGATGACAGCAGCTCGGCGATGTCCATACATCCATCATCTACACCGTCGTCGCCGTCTCCGCACTAGGGTTTGGGCATGCCCGCCGCACATGTTCAAATTCCCGACATCTCGACGACGCCTGCGTGGGAAGCCGTACGGGCACACCACGACTCCATCAGCGCCACCACCCTGCGTGAGTTGTTCGCCGCCGATCCTGAACGTGGACGCGAGCTGACCTTGACCGTGGGCGATCTGTACATCGACTACAGCAAGCACCGGGTGACGCGCGAGACGCTCGCACTGTTGCTCGATGTCGCCCGCACGGCAGGGCTCGAGGCACGGCGCGACGCAATGTTCGCGGGCACGCACATCAACACCTCGGAAGACCGCGCGGTACTGCACACCGCGCTCCGACTGCCCAGGGGTGCGTCGCTGACCGTCGACGGTCAGGACGTGGTGGCGGACGTGCATTCGGTACTGGACGCGATGGGCTCGTTCACCGATCGGCTGCGTAGCGGCGAGTGGACGGGCGCCACCGGTCGGCGCATCACGACGGTGGTCAACATCGGCATCGGTGGCAGCGATCTCGGACCGGTGATGGTCGACCAGGCGTTGCGCCACTACGCCGATGCGGGCATCTCCGCCCGGTTCGTGTCGAACGTCGACCCGGCCGATCTGGTCGCCAAGCTCGATGGACTCGACGCTGCCACAACGCTTTTCATCATCGCCTCCAAGACGTTCTCGACGTTGGAGACACTGACCAATGCCACCGCGGCCCGGCGTTGGCTGGTCGCCGCCCTGGGCGACGAAGCCGTCTCCAAGCACTTCGTGGCCGTGTCGACCAACGCAAAGCTGGTGTCCGAGTTCGGCATCGACACCGCGAACATGTTCGGCTTCTGGGACTGGGTCGGTGGCCGGTATTCGGTGGACAGCGCGATCGGCCTTTCGGTGATGGCTGTCATCGGACGGGAACGGTTCGCCGAGTTCCTGGCTGGCTTCCATCTGGTCGACGAGCACTTCCGCACCGCGCCGCTGGAAGCGAATGCGCCTGTGCTGCTTGGCCTCATCGGCCTGTGGTACTCGAATTTCTTTGGCGCACAGGCCCGTGCGGTGCTGCCGTACTCGAACGATCTGGCCCGCTTCGCGGCTTACCTGCAGCAGTTGACCATGGAGTCCAACGGTAAATCGGTCCGCGCCGACGGTACCCCGGTGAGCACCGACACCGGCGAGATCTTCTGGGGCGAGCCCGGAACCAACGGCCAGCATGCCTTCTACCAACTGCTGCACCAGGGCACCCGGTTGGTTCCGGCCGACTTCATCGGTTTCAGCGACCCGACCGACGACCTGCCGACCGCCGACGGCACCGGCAGCATGCACGACCTGTTGATGAGCAACTTCTTCGCCCAGACGCAGGTACTGGCCTTCGGCAAGACCGCCGATGAAATCGCCGCCGAAGGTACCCCCGCCGATGTCGTCCCGCACAAGGTGATGCCCGGAAACCGGCCCACCACTTCGATTTTGGCAACCCAGCTGACGCCGTCGGTGGTCGGCCAGCTGATCGCACTGTACGAACACCAGGTGTTCACCGAGGGCGTTATCTGGGGTATCGACTCGTTCGACCAGTGGGGCGTCGAACTGGGTAAGACGCAGGCCAAGGCCCTGCTGCCGGTTCTGACCGAAAGTGCTGCGCCCGCAGCACAATCCGATAGTTCCACCGACGCCCTGGTCCGTCGCTACCGAGCCGAACGCGGCCGGGTTTCATAGCGATTTGTGCACGATTTTCCGCGACCACCGCGGAAAATCGTGCACAAATCACGCGAAGTACTTGGTGAAACGCGGCGGCATCAGCTTCATCACCTCGACCAGCGGCCACCACGGCCAACCCGGCACGACGGCCCGCGGCTTCTGCTTCTCGATGGCCTCGACCATGGCCCGCACGCCGGTCTCGTTGTCGACCATGAGCATCGTCTTGGCGGTCTTGGCCGTCATCTCGGATTCGATGTAGCCCGGCTCAAGCACCGTGATCTTGATGGGACCCGACGGGTACTCGGCCCGAAGCGATTCACCCAGCGACGTGACGCCGGCCTTGCTCGCGGCATAGGCGGCCTTGTGCCCGGGCACCCCGACGTTGCCGAGCACCGAGGACACCAACACCAGGTGGCCGTGATCGGCCTTCTTGAACATCTCCAACGCGGTCTCGATCTGCACCAGCGCCGAGACGAGGTTGGTCTCGATGGTCGCCTTGTTCGCCCACAGTTTGCCGCCGCCCAGCGGGTAGCCCTTGCCGATGCCGGCGTTGACGATCACGCAGTCGATGCCGCCGAGCTCACCGGAGAGCTCCTCGAAAACCTTCGGCACCTGGTCGTGGTCATTGACGTCGAGAGCTGCGATAGCCACCCGCACGCCGGGGTAAGCCGCCGTCAACTCAGCCTTCAGGGCCTCCAGGTTGTCCAGGCGCCGGGCACAGAGGGCCAGGTCACGGCCCTTCGCAGCGAACTGACGAGCCATCCCGGCGCCGAGGCCCGAGCTCGCGCCGGTGATGAGAATCTTCTGCCGAGTCATGCCAGCAGCCTAACCAAGTTAGACAACTGGCCAAAGTCCTGGTTTGCGGACACAAATGGACGATGATCAGTAGCCATGAGACTTCGTTTGCTGGCCACCGCGGCCATCGTGGGTGCCACGTTGGTGCTGCCGCCGTCCGCCACCGCGGATCCGACCACCCCTGTCAATCCACTACTGCAACTGGTCGACGCCGCCGCGGCCCGACTGCAGACCGCCGAATCCGTCTCGGCCGCCAAGTGGGTCAAAGGCGACCCCATCGATGACACCAAACGCGTCGTCCAGATTCTCGACGCGGTGGACGCCGACGCAGTGGGTCATGGACTCGACGAGGCCTACATCCGTCGGGTGTTCACCGATCAGATCAATGCCACTGAAGGCATCGAGTATGTCCGGTTCAGTCAGTGGAAGCTGGATCCGGCCAGCGCGCCCGCCAAAGCATCGGACCTGTCCGAATCCAGGGCCGCGATAGACGGTTTCAACCAGACGATCGTCGCGCAAATTGCCGCCAATCAGGCTGTCCTGCACGGCCCTAACTGCGCGACGACGCTGGGCGACGCCCGCGGTCAGGTGATCGGTGAACTGCGTCAGCTGCACCCAGCCGCCGCCGGAAGAGCTTACGCGGCGCGTAACGGTGTCGCGGGTCGCTGCTCTTCCGCGCGTGATGGGCCAGACCTTGTCCATCCCCGCAGCCGACGCGCCGTGCGGGTCGCAGGCGCGCAACGGGCATGATTTGCTTTGCGGGCAAGACTTGCGCGCTAGCGGGGCAAGTTTTGCTTGGAATTCGGCCGGTGGATCGCTCCCACGGTGCCGCCATTCGGCAGCGTGACTCGGTCGGGTACGCCGATCGCGCGACGGTAACATCCTGGTACGCTGGTTGCTTTCCCGCTGGGAACGCTCCTGCCATGCATAAACCCGAGTCATGGCCGGAACGCGCGCCTGGTCGACTTCCGGTCGTACGTCGCGGGCGGCGTGACCCGTTACGCGGTGGTGATGATCCCCAACACCGGCGCCGATGCAATGGCGTGGTGGTGGTACTACGGCGTCACCGGCAGCCAGGTCGCCAGTCTGCTCCAAACCAACAATGCCTTCCTGATCTCCATCCAGCCCACCGACTCGAGCGGCTCGCGGTTCAACGTGGTCATGCAGCAGAGCGCGGGCGTACTGTGGTGGTGGTACTACGGACTGACCGCGTCCGAGCTGAGCGACCGGATTTCGCAGAACGGCGCGCGCCTGTTCGACGTAAAGTCCTATATCTCGGGAGGCGTCCGCCGGTTCGCGGCCATCATGGTCAATAACGAAAATGCCGCGACCACGCGCGTCGGTCAGATCCTGCGCAACGGCACCGATGGCGAGACTGGCCTCTACCTCAAGCAGAGCGGCGGCGGCGTCCAGGCCGGCTTCTACTCGGTCGTCGTCGGCAACCGCCTCGCCGAGCGCATCGTGCTCCAGCTCAACGTCGATGACATCCTGGCGTTTTTGGAAAAGCGCGAGACGGGCCTGGGCTCTGCCGATCTCAAGAAGGCCGCCACACGACTGAAGGAGGAGGCCCGCACGCTGGCCGCCGCGGGTGTCGAGCGGGGCCTCGGCGAGGTAGCCGAGGTCGACGGCGCGCCAGTAGGCGTCGGCGCCGAACAGCGCCACCGCGGCGTCGATGTCCTGGCTTTCCATCGCCGCGTTGAAGTCGGCCAGCCAGGCGCTCGCGGCCTGAGTGGGGTGGGTCGAGAGGTCGGTCATCGGGTGTGTCTCCTTCGGGTGGCCCGCCGTGCCGTGGATTTGGCGGAGTGCTGGACCATCATTCGCCGCGGCGG
>ERZ650309.1316-NODE-1316-length-11659-cov-4.893744_pt1 | contig 11659 bp, 11 predicted proteins | sample MGYA00376245_ERZ650309 | MGnify/ENA primary metagenome ERZ650309 (study PRJEB26733, sample SAMN07839294) | wastewater metagenome | biome: urban; feature: wastewater treatment plant; material: waste water | place: USA: North Carolina | collected 2016-04-26 ...
GAAGCCGAGGGCGGATTCTTCGACGATGTAGTAGCCGCCCGCCGCGATGACGGTGCCGGAGGGGATGGTTGCGGGGGTGTGGGTGTCGTCGTTGTCGAGCACGGTCCAGCCCGAGATGTCGGCGGCGTTGGCCCCGGTGTTGATCAGCTCGATCCAGTCGCCGGGGGTCCCGCCGCTGGACTCGACCTCGTTGACCTTCACGGTGGTCGCCGCGGTCTGGCAGAGGTTTGCCGAGCCCTTGGTGGACGAGGCGGTCGTGGCGAAGGCACCCGTGCCGTTGGGGCAACGGCCGTAAGTCGACGACGCGTGGGCCGTCCACGAGTACGAGTCGACGGTGCCACCGCTGTTGGCCAGCGTGGCCGAGTCGGCGCCGCCGAGCCCGAAGCCCAGCAGCGACTCCTCGACGACGTAGTAGCCGCCGGCGGGAATCACGGTCCCGGCGGGGAGGGCCGCAGGGGTGTGGGTGATGTCGTTGTCGACGACGGTCCACCCCGAGACGTCGGCGGCGTCGGGGCCGATGTGGCGGTCGGCGAAGTTCTGCTCGGGCACGGGGACTCCTCAGCGGGGCAGGCGGAACTACTCCTCCCCCTCTGTCGTCCACCCGGGACCGGGCGCCTGAGAGATTCGGCCCGCTGCGCAGGCCTTTCCCCATGGGCGGGTGCGTCGAGCACCGCTTTCCAGAGGCATCGGGGCCGTGCGCGGTCCGGGGGCCTGAGAGGTTGACGGAGAGGTGTTGCTCCTTCGGCGTCCGTGACTGGCGGTCACGAAACTCTCCCGCGCCGGGGCGATGCGTTGAGAAGTTTACTGCACGGTAAGCGATGAGCCGGATCGGCAAGGTCGAGTCATCGACAGGCCATACCCACCGGCAGTACCGAACGTTTACCGACGCGGGCCTTCATCTGGATGATCCGCACGAAGGCGCTCACCCGTCAACATTGGGTACCGGTCAGCCGATCTTGCGGTCGCGGCTGCGACGGCGGGAGGCCAGCTCGTCCTCGGGTGCGGCGATCGACTCGCCGCCGTCGGCCCGCTCGCCGGGGAAGTCGGCGATGGTGCCGGTCAGCTCCCGCATGGCGCCGGAGACCGCGATGCCGAACACGCCCTGGCCGCCCTGGAGCAGGTCGACGACCTCTTCGGCGGACGTGCACTCGTAGACCGTGGTGCCGTCGGAGAACAGGGTGATGTTGGCCAGGTCCTCGACGCCGCGCCGGCGCAGGTGGTCGACCGCGACGCGGATGTTGTGCAGCGAGATGCCGGTGTCGAGCAGTCGCTTGACGATCTTGAGGACCAGGATGTCCTTGAACGAGTACAGCCGCTGGCTGCCCGAACCGGCGGCGCCGCGAATCGACGGGACGACCAGCGAGGTGCGGGCCCAGTAGTCGAGCTGGCGGTAGGTGATGCCGGCGATCTGGCAGGCGCTCGGCCCGCGGTAACCGACCAACTCGTCAGGAAGGGAGTCATCAGGGAACAGCCCGGCCTGCACCGGCTCGGCGCGCACCGCGGGGGCCGCCTGCTCGGGGGCGTCGGTGATCGTCAGATCCAACTGCTCTTGACGTGGCGTGTCGCCCACTGCCTGTCCTCTCGCCGATCGAACTCGCCTACTACCGTGTGCAGACTGCCCAGCTCGGCAGGCTCGTCCGATGCTCGAATGGGTTGAGCATACGCCTTCTGCCGGGCCGTATCAGCGGCGTCGTGCACCTGTGAAGTATGGGGCGCTCGAACTGTGAACCGGCCATGACGCACGGCGTGTCGACATGCCAGCGCTGAGTTGAGACGCATCCGTGACAAACCACAGCAGCGGTCTGACGCCGGCTCAGGTCGCCTTGAAATCGTCGGGCGAGATGCTGTCGAGAAACTCCTTGAATTTCTCGACCTCGTCCTCACGGACGGCACCGGAAGCTTCTTCGTCGCTCTCGTCCGGGATGAGCAGTCCGGCCTCGGCCATCACCGAGTCTTCGACATAGATCGGCACGCCCATCCGCAGTGCGATAGCCACCGAGTCCGAGGGGCGCGCCGACACCGTCACGTCGCCTTCGAACACCAGGTCCGCGAAGAAGGTGCCCTCCTGCAGATCCACGATTCGGACTTCGCGCAACGAATGACCAAGGGCCGCAATGAGATCCCGGATCAAGTCATGGGTCAGTGGCCGCGACGGCTCAACGCCCTGCTGCTGCAGAGCAATAGCCGCAGCCTCGGACTGGCCGATCCAGATCGGCAGATACCGGTCTCCGGCGGACTCTTTCAGCAGCAGTACCGGCTGATTCTGGGGCTGTTCAACGCGGATGCCGACAACCTGAACCTCGCCCATTCTGCGTATGCCCTCTCAACCCGATTGCCGCAACCATGACGGCTGAGGCGAGTCTAAACCTCAGCGGTCGAGTACGTCGCGAACGGCGGACTTGATCAACGAGGTGTGCAGCGTAATCGCCAGTGCCGCAACTTCTCGGGCCAGTTCGTCTGCCCGGTCGCGTGAGCCCGCGCGGCCCCGAGTGTCCAGCGGACCGGCGATCTGAGCGATCAGATCAGACTGCCGATCGGCGGCTGAACGGAAGGCCCGCAGGTGCCGCGGCTCCACACCGAACTCCGCGAGCGCATGGGCACACTGTGCAATGACCACGGCATGCTCGTCGAAGAACCCAGCAGGTCCTGGCTTGATGACGCCGTTCTTCACCAGCGCGGTCAACAGATCCTGCCCGACGCCCGACCGCTCCAGCAGATCTTCGCGGGACAGCCGAACCTGGGCCGGTGCAACGTCAGCCGAACGACCCGACTGCTCAGTTCCTGGAGCCCCGACCAATCGCGGAGCGCCATAGCCGTCGACCGTCGGCAACTCACCATCAGGTTGTGCGTCCAGCTGGGCTTTGATGACCTTCAGCGGCAGGTATTGATCACGCTGAGCGGTCAGGACGAACCGCAACCGCGCACAGTCGTACGCAGTGAAACGACGATAGCCCGACCCCGTGCGCTCCGGCGTGATCAGACCACGATCCTCAAGGAACCGGATCTTCGAGATCGTCACATCCGGGAAGTCCGGTCGGAGCAGATCCAACACTGCTCCGATCGACATTCCGGGTACGCCGGAGGTGTCGGGCTGCGTCATCAGCTCGGGCCGTTACTCGGCGTCAGCCGGCCGCGGTGTCGTCAGTCTTCGGCCCGGTCAGGAACACCAGGCGGAACTTGCCGATCTGGACCTCATCGCCATTTGCCAGCACAGCCGAGTCGACCGGCTCCCGGTTGACGTAGGTGCCGTTGAGGCTGCCCACGTCGACAACCTGGAACTCACCGGAATCGAGCCGGAACTCTGCGTGCCGGCGGCTGACCGTCACGTCGTCGAGGAAGATGTCGCTGTCGGGGTGCCGACCCGCCGAGGTGCTGGGCTGATCGAGCAGGAAGCGTGAACCTGCATTCGGGCCGCGCTTGACGACCAGGAGGGCCGAACCGACCGGCAGACCCTCGACACCGGAAACCGCGCTACCGCTGCTCGTCGCCGGTGCGGCCGCGTCCAGCTCCTTGAGGAAGTCTGCCCGGAAAACCGAGGTGGTCTCCACCGTCACTTCTTCGGAACCCTGGTCCGAAGCGTTGTCCTTATCCGTCACCCGCTGCTCCTTCTTGGCTGCTGTGGCGTTCTCTTGGTGACCTGCCGGCGGTGTACGCCAACGGTCTTCACTAACGCATACGTCCTGCATCGACCGTACCGTGCGGCGGGGATCAGTGTGTCCACCACCGCAGGATCCGCGACACCTACTTTGGCACCGTCACGGCCGAACCTGACCGGTGCACCCTAACAAAGGACTTACTCGTCCAAGGTTGCCCGGTAGGCGTCGGCATCGAGCAGACCCGACAGCTGCTCGTCCAACTCCGACGCGTCGGCGGCAAGTTCGATCAGCCAGCCCTCGCCGTAAGGATCCGAGTTGACCAGATCGGGCGAATCGGCCAGATCCCCATTGACCGCAACCACTTTCGCGGTGATCGGCGCATACAACTCAGAGGTGGTCTTGGGTGATTCGACCTCACCGAACACGTCACCGGCAGCGACCTCGGTGCCGAGTTCCGGCAGGTCGACGTACACCACGTCACCCAGTGCACCCTGCGCGAAGTCAGTGATGCCGACGCGAACGGTGGTCTCCGTCGCGCGACGAACCCACTCGTGCTCGGTGGTGTACTGCAGGTCGGCTGGCGTTTCGCTCACGACGCTCCTTTGACGTTGATGGGATGGATCGGGCGCTCACTTGACGGGCTGAGCGTATTGGCGTGGTTTCGGTTGCCGCAAGGCGGTGACGGTTATCGTCTGGGCCTGTTGCACGGACATTGTGCCGCCCACGCGCTTGACGCTGTCCATGGCCCCACCCGGGATGTTCATGGCGGCCGCCAGGGTCGGTGGATCACCAATGGCCAGAACCGAATACGGCGGGTTCATCGTTACGCCATCGACGGCCAGCGCGCCGGCTGTTCCGGCCACCCAGGTGTCCACGCCGACCCGTACTGCGCGCTGCTGGTCCCCCTGGCCGCTGCGGATCTCCATCGCTTCGGCGCCCGCAGCCCGAAGCTCGTTGATGACGTCCAACATGGTTTCCGGCGAAACTCCCGGTGCGATGTCCTCGATGACGATCGTCACGCCGGGACCGGTGGCGGCGACGGTCCCGATCAGGATCGACAGGGCACGCAGCCGCCCTTGGGCATTCTCGATCGCTGCCTGATCACTACTGCCCGATGCCTGCAATCCGGACAGCGTCTTCTGCAGGTCTGCCACTTCGGTGTTCAGCGCGGCTTCCCGTTGCTGCAGCGAATCGAGCAGCACCAACAGATCTGCAGGCCGGGCAGTGTCGAGCGAGTCTCCCGACTCGGTCTGGCGGACCTGGGTCGCGATCGCGATACCGAGCAACAGGCAAAGCAATACAGCCAGTACCCCGAATGCCCGTTGCGTACGTGAACGCGGTGTGCGGTTGGTGCTACCGGGCGCCAGCTCGTGGCGGCCGTGATGCTCGTCGCTGCTCTCAGGCGGTTGCGGTTCGACCACGCTCAGGCTCCGAACAGCCTGCGGCGCAGCGCGGCAGCGTTGCCGAAGATCCGGATGCCGAGCACGACGATGATCGCGGTCGACAGTTGGGTGCCGACCCCGAGTTGATCCCCCACGAACACGATCACTGCAGCGACCAGCACGTTGAACACGAATGAGATGACGAAGACCTTCGAGTCGAAGATCTTCTCCAGGTACGCGCGCAGGCCACCGAAAACGGCGTCGAGGGCGGCCACCACCGCGATCGGCAGGTAGGGCTGCACGACTTCAGGGACGCTAGGGTGAAAGATCAGGCCCAGCGCGATACCGACGACCAGCGCCGCGATCCCGATCATGGGTGTCTGCTCATTTCGGCCCAATCTCCTTGGCGAAGTTGACATCTCGTACCGACGCGGGTGGCGTGCTGAGTCGGTCGCCGAGTGTTGTGGTGACCCCTACACCGTAGGAGACGGACAGCAGGGTCAGCCGTTGCATCGCCGGACTGTGCCCGAACGATTCCTGCATGGCATGCCCGGGTCCGATCGCCACGATCACGTAAGGACTGTGTACCGGCTGATTGTCGACGAGGATGCCGCCGCCCGCCTGACGGATCGTGACATTCGGCCCGATGCGGATGCCGCCCACCGAGATCGCCTCGGCCCCCGCCACCCACAACGCGTTGACCGCAAGCTGCAGATCGCGATCGAGAATGATCTGTGGACTGCCCGACAGCCGCTGTTTGGATGCATCGGTGAGGTTGCGCGCCGGACCCGGTTCGCTGACGGTGACCGTGAGTCCCGGGCCTGTCACCGCAGTTACCGCAGCAGCGAATTCCGCGGGCTCCAGCGCGGCGAGCAGCCGCCGACCTTCAGCATCACCGGCCAGACGTTCGCGTCGTTGCTGTTCGACCTGCCCGGCCAGGGTGTCGCGCCGGGTGGCGCCGGCGCGGGCCCGCGCATCGGCAGAGCGGACGTTCCCGGACAGTGTGTGCTGGCTCTGCTGCGTCGCCGACTCCGCCGATCTGGCCTCCAGCACCGCGACGGCGAACACCGCCGCGATGGCCAACCCGCCGACCAATTGCCAGGCCCATTCAGCCGGGCCTCGACGGCGCGGCCCCCCACGTGCGGCGGCGGCCCGGTAGCCGGGGTCCAGATGATCGGTCAGCAGGGAGCGCAGCAGCGACGGCACCGGGATTTTCGTCGGCGCATCAGCGACGTGATGGTTCTGACCGGCTTCGGGGCTGAAGCCTCCGAGCGCACGATCGGTCACCGGCCACCGCTTCGGGGCAGCCGCCGCATCACCATCGTCACCTGCAGCAGATACAAAACCGCGGCCCACACGTACAGCGCCAGGCCCCACCACAGGAACGCCCAGCCGCACGCCAGAATGACCCGGCTCCACAGCTCGGGCCACTGACCGAGCAGTACCAGCGGGAAACCGGACATCAACGCGAACGTCGCACCTTTGCCCAGATAGGTGACCGGCAACGCGGTCACCCCACGGGTGCGCAACAACGGCAGCGTCGCCGCCAGCAACGCGTCGCGGCCGATCAGGATCGCCACGAACCACCACGGCACGATGTGCGCGATCGCCAGAGCCACCGGCACGACGAGCATGTAGATGCGGTCCACCAGCGGGTCCAGCAATTCACCCAGGCGCGACGACTGGTTCGGCACGAGGCGCGCGATCTTGCCGTCGGCCCAGTCCGAGAACCCGCTGAACATCAACAGGCCCACGGCCCACCCGTTGGCGTGGACCGACAGCAGCAGGTACAGGAACACCGGCACCAGGACCAGTCGCAGCACACTGAGTGCGTTGGGGATGGTCAGCACCCGGTCGCGCGTGTCGCTCACCGGGCTGTTCATGGCACCAAACTAGCGGAACACCCCGGGCAGGCTCAGCGCTGCCATGGTGTCGTCGGCCAGTGGGTTGTCGTGAATCATGTACGTCCACGTCGAGGTCGGGCGGGCCAGCTTCGACAGGTCCAGGCCGGGTTCATCCTCCAGCACGTTGGCCGTCTCGAAGGTCTGCTGGGCTGCCTCGATGGCGTCGGCAGCCAACGACGCGAAGGCGTCGACGGCCATGCGGTGGAACTCATCGAGCGGGTTCTGGCGGCCCAGTGCCCGCAGGTGGATGCTCTCGCGGATGTCGGACAGATAGGCCTGGTGATCGGCCCAGCCCCGGTCCAGGTGATACAGCATGATCAAACGACAGATGCGCTCGAGCTCATCCTCGTCGACCTGGCCGGCCAGTTCCTCGTACCGTTCGGGCGACCGCTCTTTGAGCTCATCACGCGCAGTTGTGGTGCGCAGCAGCGTCTCTCGACGTTCGACGATGATCGCGCGCTGCTGGGCCACCAGCTGGTTGTAGCGCCAGGTGTTGGCGTGCACGTCGAGCAGGCGTCCTTCGGCGACGCGCTGGGCATGCTCCAACAGCTGCCCGGCTTTGTTTCCGAGGATCTTGCCGTCCTCGTCGGTTTCCAGCGGCAGCTTCTGCGGCTCCAGGTGCGCGACGACGACGTCGTCCTCCCAGCTGGAAAAGAACACCGACGAACCGGGATCACCCTGACGACCGGCGCGTCCACGCAACTGGTTGTCGAGCCGCTCGGTGTGGTGCCGTCCGGTACCGATGACGTGCAGCCCGCCGAGCTCGGCGACGGCATCATGGTCGGCCTCATCAGACCCGCCGAGCCGGATGTCGGTACCGCGGCCTGCCATCTGGGTGGACACCGTGACCCGGTTGAGCGCGCCGGCCTCGGCGATCACTGCGGCTTCTTCGGCGTCGTTCTTGGCGTTGAGCACCACCGCCGGAATCCCGGCCTTGATCAGCTTCTGGTGCAGCTCTTCGGATTCGGCGACATCGCGGGTACCGACCAGGACCGGCTGGCCGGTGGCGTGGATCTCCTCGATGTGTTCGATGACGGCCTGGTTCTTGGCGGCCGCGGTGATGTACACCCGGTCGGTTTCGTCCTCGCGCACGTTGGGTGTGTTCGACGGGATCGGCGAGACGCCGAGCTTGTAGAACTGCCGCAGCTGCTCACCGGCGGCCAGCGCGGTACCGGTCATTCCGCAGACGGTCGGGTAGCGGCTGATCAGTGCCTGGACGGTGATGGTGTCGAGCACTTCGCCGGTCTCGGTGGTCTCGATACCTTCCTTGGCTTCGACCGCAGCCTGCAGTCCGTCGGGCCACCGCTGCAGTGATGCGATGCGGCCACGCGAGGCGTTGATCAGCGCAACGGCGTTGTCCCGCACGATGTAATGCACGTCGCGCTGCAGCAGCACGTGCGCGTGCAACGCGACGTTGATCTCGGTCAGCGTGGTGCCGACATGCTCCTCGGAATACAGGTCGATACCGCCGAGCGCCTTCTCCAGCTTGCGCGCGCCCTGCTCGGTCAGGTGGACGTTGCGGCGGTCGGCGTCGGTGTCGTAGTACTGCACCGAGTCATCGACCCGTTGGGCCGCGGCTACCTCCCCGACCAGTCGGATGATTTCGAGCCGGGGTGTCTCGCGGTGTGTGGTGCCGGCCAGCACCAGCGGTACGAGGGCCTCGTCGACCAACACCGAATCGGCCTCGTCGATGAGGGCGACGTCGGGCCGCGGTGACACCAGGTCGGCGACGTCGGTGACCAACTGATCCCGCAATACGTCGAAGCCGATCTCGTTGACCGAGGCGTACGTGATGTCGCATTCGTAGGCAGCACGGCGTTCGTCGGCGGTCGAGTCGGCGGTGATCCAGCCGACCGTCAGCCCCATCGCCTCCAGCAGTGGGCCCATCCATTCGGCGTCACGGCGGGCGAGGTAATCGTTGACCGAGATGACGTGCACGCTGCGGCCCGCGAGGGCGTAGCCCGCCGCGGCGATCGCGCCGGCCAGGGTCTTGCCTTCACCGGTGGCCATCTCGACCACGTCGCCGGCCATCATGCGCAGGGCACCGAGGAGCTGCACGTCGAATGGACGGAGTGTGGTCGTCCGGTCTGCGGCTTCGCGGGCGATCGCCAGGAACTGCGGGATGTCGGCAGCGTCGGCCAGGTCGGACAGTTCCAACAGCTTGGCAGCTTTGGCCAGCTGTTCGTCATCGAGTTTGGCCGCTTTGTCGTCGAACTCCGCGGACGCCTGGACCAGGTTCATCGAACGCCCCTGGTCCTTGTCCGTGGAGGCACCCAGCAGCTTCCAGAACCTGCTGCTCAAACGACCCTGTTTCGCGGTGTTGCTTTTCGCCACGGGTCAACGGTACCGGGGTCCCCCTGCGGCGACACCGCCGTATGCCGGCGGCGGCGCCTTACCTGCCGACCCATGCCGACTCCAGGTACCTTGCGGGGATGGACATGTTCACCCCCACGTTGGACTGGGGCCACGAGCTGACGACCTCGCTGCTGTGGATCGCCGAGGCCTGGGCCATCTCGGCCGTGATCACGCTGCTGATCCTGGTGCTCATCGGCCGGTTCACCGTGTGGGGCCGGCAGTACTGGCGCATCACGGGCGCGTATTTCGTCGGGCGCGAGAGCCTGAAGGTGTGGTTGTGGCTGGGCGCATTGCTGCTCTCGGTGGTCTCGGGCGTGCGGTTGATGGTGCTGTTCAGTTTTCAGAGCAATGACCTGATGACCAGCTTCCAGGTCGTCGCCTCAGGCCTGGCCGGCAACGACGACGCGGTGAAAGGCTCTGGCGAGCACGGCTTCTGGATGTCGATCGGCATTTTCTGTCTGCTGGCCACCCTGCACGTCGCCAGGATCATGCTCGACCTGTTCATGACACAGCGGTTCATCCTGGCCTGGCGTGCCTGGCTGACGGAGCGGCTCACGACGGACTGGCTGACCGGTAAGGCCTACTACCGCTCGCGCTTCATCGACGACACCATCGACAACCCCGACCAGCGCATCCAGAACGACATCGACATCTTCACCGCCGGCATCGGTCCCCTGCCGAACACGCCCAACAACACCAGTGGCTCGATGCTGCTCTTCGGTGCCGTCAGCTCGCTGACTTCCATGGTGTCGTTCACCGCGATCTTGTGGAACCTCTCGGGCACCCTGACGTTCGGTGGAATCCACCTGGAAAAGGCGATGTTCTGGATCGCCATCGTCTACGTACTGATCGCGACCGTGGTGGCGTTCTGGATCGGCCGGCCACTCATCTGGCTCTCGTTCAACAACGAGAAGTTCAACGCGGCTTTCCGTTACGCACTGATTCGCATGCGCGACGCGTCGGAAGCCGTCGCGTTCTACAAGGGTGAGGTCGCCGAACGCACCGGACTGCGTGCCCTGTTCGCGCCGGTGGTGTCCAACTACAAGCGCTACGTCAACCGAATGATCGGGTTCAACGGGTGGAACCTGACCGTCAGCCAGATCATCGTGCCGCTGCCGTACATCCTGCAGTTCAAGCGGTTCCTCGCCGGTGAGATCAAGCTGGGCGCCATGACGCAGAGCGCGGCCGCGTTCGGCAACATCCAGGACGGTCTGTCGTTCTTCCGTAACGCGTATGACCAGTTCGCCGGTTACCGCGCTGCGATCATCCGTCTGCACGGCCTGGTGGTCGCCAACGAAGAGGCCCGGCATCTACCCGAGCTGACCACCGAAGACTGCGAACTGCACACCATCACTTTCGAGCAGGTCACCGTCAGCACCCCCGACGGCCGGGTTTTGATCGACCCGATCGACTTCCAACTGGTACCGGGTGAATCGCTGGTGATCACCGGACCGTCGGGCGCCGGTAAGACGACCTTGCTACGCAGCCTGGCCAGTATGTGGCCGTATTGCTCGGGCACCATGAAGTGCCCGCTCGACGAGAACGAGACATTGTTCCTGTCTCAGCTGCCGTATGTGCCGCTCGGTGATTTGCGCGCGGTGGTGTCCTACCCGTGCAAGGAAGGCGATGTGGCCGATCAGGACCTTATCGAGGCCTTGACGAAAGTGGCTCTGCCACATCTGATTCCACGACTCGATGAAGTGCAGGACTGGGCCAAGGTGCTCTCGCCCGGTGAGCAGCAGCGCGTCGCGTTCGCACGGGTGCTCCTGAGCAAGCCCAAGGCGGTGTTCCTCGACGAATCGACGTCGGCACTCGACGAGGGGCTGGAAATGATGCTCTACCAACTGGTCCGCGCCGAGTTGCCGGACACCATCGTGGTCAGTGTCAGTCACCGCAGCACCGTCGAGCAGCATCACGAGCAGGAGCTCGAGTTGCTGGGCGACGGTCGCTGGCGGCTGTCCCGGATCACCGACGAACAGGAGCCGGTGCCGGTCTAGGTACGGCTACCGGGTCGCAGCGTGGATACCCGCGCGGCGGCCGAAGAACGAGCCCTCGCCCAGCTGCGTGCCGCTGGCGTAGCCTTTGCCGTCCTGCGCGATGTTGGATGCACAGGCGCCGGCGGCGTACAGACCGACGATGACGCTGCCGTCTTCGCGTAGCACCTGGCCGTCGAGCGCCACGGACAATCCACCCATGGTGAAGCCGGAGTACATGGCCCGGCCGAGCGACAGGTCGAACGCCGCCCACGGCCCCTTGTCTTGTGCCGCAACGTAATCCGGCTGTTTGTGGAAATCGGGGTCGCCGCCGGCTGCCGCGTTGGCGTTGTACCGATCCAGGGTGGCGGCCAGGTTGCCGGCCGGAATGCCAAGGGCGGCTTCCATTTCCGCGACGGTCTCCCAGCCGTCGATGAACCGGATCAGCG
>ERZ650309.1318-NODE-1318-length-11655-cov-4.891983_pt1 | contig 11655 bp, 11 predicted proteins | sample MGYA00376245_ERZ650309 | MGnify/ENA primary metagenome ERZ650309 (study PRJEB26733, sample SAMN07839294) | wastewater metagenome | biome: urban; feature: wastewater treatment plant; material: waste water | place: USA: North Carolina | collected 2016-04-26 ...
ATCCCTGCCCAGCCAAAGGAAGCCACCCATGTGCGGAATCGTCGGCGCCGTCTCCACGCGCAACATCGTCCCCGTCCTTCTCGAGGGCCTGCGCCGGCTCGAATACCGCGGCTATGACTCCTGCGGCGTGGCGGTGCACCAGGGCGGCGAGCTCCGGCGCGCGCGCAGCACCTCGCGCGTGGCGGCGTGCAGCCGCCGAAAACCATCCTGACCGCATGTCGCAGCGTGGCGCGCCGCCGGAGTTCGTTGAAATCGCGCGCCAAAAAACGGCGGCAATCAACGCTGCTTACGCCAAAATACGCGAAGAACTCAGCGTCGACGCGAAATGATCGCGTTGCTGTGAGTGAACGGAACGCGCCGTAAGGGCGCCGCATTGATCGCGGACGCTACCTCTCCATATTGGACGAAAGGAGTTGTCCGCCCATGACTGCGAACGCCGCCGACTTCGGATCTGCCGCTTTGAGCGCGTTCGTGCGCGCGGCTGGTTTGTTGGTGCGCGCGCGGCTGGCGATGGAAAGGCGGCCGACCGCCCCAATCGACGGCAGTGCCTCGCCGCGGAAACCAAAGAAGCCGATATGGACCAGATCGTCATCCGGCCGCGCGATCAGGCTCCGGGTAGCCGGTTCAACCGCCGGGCGCAGTAGTTTCCGGGCCGGTACTGGCAACCGGAGCCGACGACGTCGAGGTCGTGGCTGACGTCGACGGCCCCTGTGGAGGCGGTGTCGTGGTGGTCGTCGGCGTGCCCGAGTAGGTCGGCGCGTCGGTCGGGGTGGCCGGGGCGCTCGACGGGATGGACGTCTGGGCCGGCGGGGCATTCGGTGGCGGCAACGCCGACCGCGACACCCAGGTATCCCAGTCGACGGCCCAGTCCCAGATGTCGCCGTCTGCGTAGGACAGCTGGATGGACGTGCCGGTCACCTCGACGGGGTCGCCGTAGATCGCGGTCTGGAAGTACTGCTGGGCGTTGTCCGTCGACAGGTTGATACAGCCGTTGGTGACATTGGTGTTGCCCTGCGCACCCGAGCTGGCCGGGTTGGCGTGGATGAATTCGCCGTTGTTCGAGATCCGCACGGCCCAGCGCTCGTGGACGTGGTCGTAGCCGGCGGCCGGGTTGGACATCCAGAAATCGGCGTACTTCTCACTGACCACGTGGATGCCGCTGCGCGTGATGTTGCGGGGCTTGTCGGCTTCGCCGTAACTGCACGGGAAGTCGAACAGCACGCCGGCGTCGGTGATGACCTGGATGCGGTGGCTGGTGGAATCGGCCTTGACCACCTGACGGCGACCGATCGAGAAATCCAGCGTGCTGTCTTGCGCGCCGAACGCACCGTCCCCGAACGGCACGCCGTACAGCTTGGCCACGACGCTGACCTTGGTGCCGGCCGGGTAGTACTCGCGCGGGCGCCAGTGCATGCGCGAACCTTCGCGTTCGTCGGGCAGCCATGACCAGCTGCCTTCGACCGGCGGCACCGTCGTCACCGTCACGTTCTTCTCGACCGAGGCCTTGTCGCTGATCGACGCGTCGAACTGCAGGATGATGGGCGCCGCGACGCCAACGGTCTGCCCGTCAGCGAGTTGGAACTGCCCGTTGACCTGTTTGGTCGGCGCCAGCGTCGAAAAGCCGCCCTGGACGGGCCTGGACTTGCCGTCGCGGCCGACGATGGCCCCGGCCCAGGCGTAGGTGACGCCGAAGCCGAGCGGCTCTGTGGTGGCGAATGACGTGCGGTCGCGGCTCAACGCGCCGGCGACCTGCTTGCCCTCCGGGTTGGTCAGGGCGATCTTCTGGAACCAGCCGTCTGCCACGTCCACGCCGACCGGCACGGTAGGTACGACGTCGGTCGATCCGTTGGCCGGCCGGTAGGTCACGACGGGCTCATTGGGCGCCTGATTCTGGGCGACCGGCTTGCCCGATTCCTCAGAACACGCGGCGAGCACACCAGAGGTGCCCACCGCCATCGCGGTCAGCGCCTGCCTCCGGTTGATCGTCACGAGAGCCAAATCTACCTACAGCGAACACCCTATGAGGCACGGCTCGGGTGTGAGTTCAATCCCGAACTCCGCTTTTACCCCGTCCCGCACGGCTCTGGCCAGGGCAATCAGATCTGCGCTGGTAGCAAATCCCCGATTGGTCAAAGCCAGCGCATGCTTGGTGGAGAGCCTGGCGGGCGCGTCCTCACCCGGATAGCCCTTGCCGAACCCAGCGCGCTCCACCAGCCAACCGGCGGCCAGTTTCACCCCATTGGGTGCCGGATAGTTCGGCACCGGGCGGTCGGCGTTGCCACGGATCCGCTCGAAGACCTCGGCCGGCACGACCGGATTGGTGAAGAACGAGCCCGCGCTCCACGTGTCGTGGTCGGCAGGGTCCAGCACCATGCCCTTGCCGGCCCGTAGCGCCAGCACAGCTTCGCGGACGCGCAACGGATCGGCAGTTTGCCCGGCCTGCACGCCGAGCGCGGTAGCCAACTCCCCGTAGCGCAGTGGGGCGCTGCTGCCCTCGGTATCGAGGGTGAATTCGACTTCGAGCACGACGGCGCGGTCGGAGTTCTTCAAGACGCTGTGCCGATAGCCGAATCCCAGAGTCTGCGGAGCCACCCAACTGTCGGTCCCAGTGCGCCGGTCCAGCAACCGAACCGCGCTGATGGTGTCGGCCACCTCGGCGCCATAGGCCCCGACGTTCTGCACCGGCGTGGCACCGGCCGACCCCGGAATTCCGGAAAGGCATTCCAGTCCACCCAGACCATGCGCCAGCGAGGTCACCACGACGTCGTCCCACAGGGCCCCGGCCTCTGCGCGAATTCGATTGCCCGACACCGTGATCTCGGTGTTGGCGATCAGCACCACCGTCAGGTCGGCCAGGTCGTCGGACACCAGGACGTTCGAGCCGCCGCCGAGTACCAGCACTGGACCGTCGGAGTCGGTGGTCGCCATCAGGGCAGCGACGACCTGGTCGGTCGTGGTGCACGTGATGAGCTGCCGGGCCACCGGCCCGACGCGGAATGTGGTCAGCGGGGCCAGCGGAACGTCACGCTGCACCGCCGCGCCTGGAATATCCGAACTGATCACGGGCCCCAACGGTAGCGTGGGCAGCTATGCCGCGTTCTTTCGACATGGTCGCGCACTACGACGCCGCCGTTGAACAAGTTCACGGGGCGTTCTGCAGCAAGGACTACTGGCTGTCCCGACTGGCCAAATCCGGCGCCGACATCTACTCACTGGACTCCGCAGTCGATGACGGCGCGGGCGGCATGGACTTCACCACGACCCAGACCATGCGGACACCGGTCCTGCCGGCAGTGGTTACCCAACTCCACTACGGCGACCTCAGCGGCATCCGCGACGAGCACTGGGGGCCGCTCACCGACGGGAAGGCGCTCGGCACCGTGCGCGGGCGCATTGCGGGCGCTCCGGTGAACCTCAATGGCAACGCCATATTGACCTCTGACGGCGCCGGTGCCCGGATGGAGCTGACCGTGACGGTCGAGGTCCGCATCCCGTTGCTCGGCGGCAAGGTCGAGTCGATGATCGGCCAGCACGTGAAGGAACTCGTCCGGTTGGAGACCGAGTTCACCATGGTCTACCTTTCTGACCCACTGTCGAGATGACGTCGGCCGGCCCGCCAGTCGGCCAGGCGACGCGCGGTACCACCGGCTACAACCGGCTGCGCCGCAGCGACCGGTGGCTGGTGCACTCGCCGCGCATGCGGGCTGCGCTGTTGGCCGCAGCGGATCCGCTGGTCGTCGATCTGGGGTATGGGGCGCTGCCGGTGACCACCCTGGAGCTGGCCGGGCGACTCCGCCGCGTGCGGCCCGACGTGCGGGTGACCGGCCTGGAGATCCACCCGGAGCGGGTCCGCCTGGCCCGCGAACTGGCTGACGACCCGGCGGTCGATTTTCACCTCGGCGGCTTCGAATTAGCCGGTCTCACACCCATTTTGGTGCGTGCCTTCAACGTGCTGCGACAGTACGACGTCAGCGACGTGCCTGCCGCATGGGCGCAGCTGACAACTCGGGTGGCCCCGGGTGGTCTGGTCGTCGACGGCACCTGCGACGAGTTGGGCAGGCGCTGCTGCTGGGTACTACTGGACACGTCGGGTCCGATCAGCCTGACGTTGGCGTGCGACCCGTTCGCCATCGACCAACCGTCGGATTTGGCCGAGCGGTTACCCAAAGTGCTTATCCACCACAATGTTCCGGGTCAACCGATCCACCGGCTGCTGCAGGCCGCCGACCGGGCCTGGGCGAGTGCCGCCGGGCATGGAGTGTTCGGGCCGCGCATACGCTGGCGTGCGATGGTCGATCTGCTGATCGGCGAAGGCTTCCCCATCGCGCCGCCGCGGCGGCGCCTGCGCGACGGCGTCCTGACAGTGCCATGGGAATCGGTGATGCCGGTCTAGGATTGGCGCTCATGCCCTTGGCGGACGGCGACCACTATGCCGGCTTCACGATCAACAGGTTGCTCGGCGCCGGCAGCACCGGCACCGTGTACCTGGCCACCGATCCACGCAGTGGCCGCCAGGTTGCACTGAAGATCCTGCGCGCCGGCCCGTCGGCCGATGAGCGTCGGCATCAGCGTTTCCTGCAGACCAACGAAGCCCTGAGCCATCTGCGAATACCAGGCGCCGCCCGGATCGTCGAATTCGGTGAATTGCGTGGCCGACTCTGGGTTGCCACCGAATACGTCCCCGGCATCGATGCCGATGCCCTACTGCACCAACATTTTCCGACGGGTGTCCCGCATCGGAGCTTGTGCCTGATCGCGGACAAAGTGGCCCACACCCTCGACGCCGCGCACGCTGCACGCATCTTGCATCGCGATATCAAGCCGTCCAATGTCGTTGTGGATGACCCCTTTTCGGCGAGCTACCGCATGGTGCTCACCGATTTCGCGCAGGGCCTGACCGGCCGGGACAGCAAGGCCTACCGGTACGCCTCCCCTGAATTGTTGTCCGGCCTGCGCGTCGGCCCGCGTAGCGATCAATTCGCTTTGGCCGCAACGGTATTCCACCTGCTCACCGGGCGTCCGGCGTTCAACGGATCCGATCGCGTAATGCGCGCCGGCCACGTCGAGTTCGACGAGGCGGCGCTGGCCGCGGTCCAGAACGCGCCGAGCGGTCTACGCGAGGTGTTCACGATTGCATTCGATGTCGATCCGACAGAGCGATTCGATTCATGCGATCAATTCGCCGCAGCATTTCGCGCACCACAAAGCCACATCTCGCACCCGGTACCATTTGTCCCACTGGACGAAAGACCAAGGGCCACAACGGCACAGCAAGATCCTCCTCGAAAGCAGCGCACTGTCTGGATCACCGCGGGGATCGCCCTCGTCGCCGCGGTCGCCGTTACTGCCGCCGTCGTGATGACCGGCAAGACCCGCCCGAAGTCGACGCCCGCTACGGCCGCGCCCTCGACCGCTGCTGCTTCAGTTGCTGCGCCATCGAAGTCGCCTGAGTGTCAGCAACTCGAGGACACCCTGGCGGCGTTGCAGCCGCGACAGAAGCTCGCCCAATTGCTGATGGTCGGCGTCAAGAATCTCGATGACGCCCAGTCAGCGGTCCGCGACCAGGAAGTCGGCGGCATCATGATCGGCAGCTGGACCGATTTGGGCATGATGGGCGCACCGCTCAAGGGACTCGAAAGCGAGACGCGCCCAATTCCATTGGCGGTCAGTGTCGACGAAGAGGGCGGCCGGGTCTCTCGCCTGAAAGGCCTTATCGGACCGCAACTTTCGCCCCGCGAATTAGTTGCGACGGGGCTGACTCCCGATCAGGTACGAGAGCTCGCCAAGAAGCGCGGGCTCGACATGCAGCAGCGCGGCATCACCGTCGACTTCGCGCCCGTCGTCGACACCACCGACGCTGACGCCGACTCGGTGATCGGCGACCGCTCGTTCAGCGACAACCCGGACCAGGTCATCCTTTATGCCGGCGCCTACGCCGACGGCCTGCTCGCGGCCGGAATCCTGCCTGTCCTCAAGCATTTTCCAGGCCACGGCCACGCCTCGGGCGACTCACACAAGAACGGTGTGCAAGCACCCGACCTGGACAAGCTCAAGGCCCACGACCTCATACCGTATGTCGAACTGACCAAGAAGCCGGTCGCCGTGATGATCGGTCACATGGTCGTGCCCAAACTCACCGACGGTGAGCAGGCCAGTTTGTCCCCCGCCGCCTACAAACTGCTGCGCGACGGCAGTTACGGCCAAGGTGCACAACCTTTTACGGGTCCGATCTTCACCGACGACCTGTCCAGCATGAAGGCGATCAGCAATGACTACGACGTACCCACCGCGGTACTCATGGCATTGAAAGCCGGCGCGGACAACGCCCTGTGGATCACCACCAAAGAGGTGAAGTCGGTTCTCGACCGCCTCGAGCAGGCCGTCCAGTCCGGCGACTTGCCGCAGGCCCAGGTCGACGCATCGGTGCGCCGCATGGCGACGACCAAGAACACCGCCTGGGCCGCCTGCGCCACAAGCTAGCCTGAACCCATGCGAATTGCCCTGGCGCAGATCCGCAGTGGCGTCGACCCGCAGGCCAATCTCGACCTGGTTGTCGACCACACCGCGCGCGCCGCAGCCACCGGCGCCGACCTGGTGCTGTTTCCGGAAGCCACCATGTGCCGCTTCGGAGTACCGCTGGCGCCGGTCGCCCAACCGCTCGACGGCCCGTGGGCCGACGGCGTCCGGACTGTCGCCGCCGAACACAGCATCGTCGTAGTCGCCGGGATGTTCTGCCCTGCCGACGACGGCCGAGTCACCAACACCCTGATCGCCACCGGACCCGGCGTCGCCGCCCACTACCACAAGATCCACCTCTACGACGCGTTCGGATTCACCGAATCACGAACTGTCGCACCAGGTTCGGAACCAGTGGTGATCGACGTCAACGGCACCGGAGTCGGCCTGAGCACCTGTTACGACGTCCGCTTCCCAGAGCTGCACACCGAACTGGCGCGGCGCGGCGCCAAGGTGTTGACGGTGCACGCGTCGTGGGCGTCGGGTCCGCGCAAACTCGATCAGTGGACGCTGCTGGCGCAGGCCCGTGCACTGGACACCACGAGCGTGGTGGCCGCCGTCGACCAGGCCTATCCGGGCGACGAACTGGCCAAGGTCGGCCCGACGGGCGTCGGGGGCAGCCTCGTCGCCTCGCCTACCGGCGAAGTGCTGGCACAGGCGGGAGACGAGCCGGAGCTGCTGATCGCCGACGTCGATCTGGACAGCGTCGAACACGCGCGACGCAGCGTCGCAGTGTTGGCCAATCACGCTGAATTCGACCGTAAGGCACAATCGGCAGGGTGAGTGATCCCTGGGCCCGCCCGGCCGGCGACGAATCAGCACCATCCGTCCAGCCCCCCGCGGCTCCGTCGGCTCCGTCGACACCGGACGCTGCGACGACGGCGTTCGCCGCCGATCCGGCAGACCCCGCCGCGCCACAGCCGTACCCGATGCCCCAGGAAGTCCCGGCAACCAACCCGCCGGCCAAGCGCGGCATCAAGCGTCTGCTGCGTGACCCGCTGTCGATCGTCCTGGTCGTGGTGATCCTGCTGGCTCTCGGCGCGGCAGGCCTTATCGGCGGCGAGGTGTACGCCCGCCACATCGGCGCCAACGTCGTCTCGCAGGCCACCGCCTGCGTCGTGCAGGACAAGGTCGATGTGTCATTCGGCGCCTCGCCGTTCTTGCTGCAGGTCGCCCAGAAGCGCTACGACAACATCACGGTGACCACCGCCGGGAACAACGTCGGCATCGCCAAGCGCATGAAGGCGCAGATCGTGATGAACGACATCCAGCTCACGCCGAGCAGCAACTCGACCGGCACCATGGGCTCGCTCGAGGCCACGCTCGATTGGCCGACCGACGGCATCAAAGAGACCATCGCCGACGCGATCCCGTTGGTCGGTGGGTTCATCAACGGCGTGACCGCCGACCCGTCGGCCGGCACCCTCGCGCTCGAAGCAGGACTGGCCACCGTCGTCGTCAAGCCGACAGTCATCGACGGCGCGGTGTCATTGAAGGTCCAGCAGCTCGGCGGCCTCGGTTTCATGCTGCCGAGTGAAGCCATCCAACCGGCTCTCGACGCCTTCGCCGCGCAGGTGTCCAAGAACTACCCGATGGGCATCCGGGCGGACAGCATCCAGGTCACCGGCAGCGGCATCACCGCCAAGTTCTCCACCAAGAACGCGACCATGCCTGCACCCAGCCAGAACTCCTGCTTCTCGGGGCTTCCGACAAACTGATCGATTAACAGGTGGCTGTCCAGACGGCCTGAGATAGTCGTGCCATGCGATTGCTGAGCGCCGTGGACACGATGTTCTACCGGATGGAATCCGAACGCACGCCCATGCATATCGGGGCGTTGATGACGTTCCGGCTGCCCGAGGATGCGGGGCCGGATTACGTCCGCAAGCTGTACGACGCCTTCTGCCTGATGAATTTCCTGCCCTTCCCGTTCGACAGCCAGATCGTCGACGGCATCTTCCCCGAGTGGCACACCGTCCGGCCCGACGCGGGCTACCACGTCCGATTGTCGGCTCTGCCCTACCCGGGAAGCGAAGCGGATCTGGGCACCCTGGTTGCCCGCTTGCACGCGCACGCACTCGATATGCGCCGGCCACTGTGGGAAGCACATTTCATCGAGGGCCTATCTGGCGGCCGGTTCGCTATGTATTTCAAGGCCCACCACTGTGCCGTCGACGGCCTGGGCGCGATCAACACCATCAAGAAATGGTTGAGTACGCAGCCCGACAAGTACGTGCCGCTCAGTGAGGTCAATCCTCGTGCTGAAGTGCCGGACCGCAACCGCATCGCGTCGGTCGCATACGAGTTGTGGAACCGGACGGCTGATGGCATCACCGGTTCGGCCGAGATGGTGAAGAACCTGGCCGGCATGATCGGCGGTGACAACAGCCATGTGGGCGCCACCTTGCGCACCCCGCGGGCACCGTTCAATGCGACCCTGACGCCGCAACGCCGACTGGCCACGCAGGTTCTCGAGCTGGGGCGGCTACGGGCGATAGCCAAGGCCACCGACACAACAGTCAACGACGTCACCCTGGCGGTGTGCGGCGCTGCGCTGCGCCGCTATCTGGACGAGCAAGGCGAGCTACCCGATGACACCCTGACCGCATCGGTGCCCGTCGGCTGGGAACGCGACGAAGACACACTCAACGCCGCTGCCGGTTTCGTATGTTCTTTGGCGACAACGGAATCCGACCCACTGGAACGGCTGAAGGTGATCAACGCCGGCACGACGCGAGGCAAGAAGGAACTGCTCGCCATGTCGCCGAACGCGTTGAACTCCTACACACTGATGGGTCTGTTGCCGCTGACGATCGGCCAGAAAACCGGAGCACTGACCAAGATCCCGCCACTGTTCAACCTGACGGTGTCCAACGTGGTGCTGTCCAAGGAGCCGCTGTATCTAGGTGGCGCGCAATTGGAGTTGGTAGCCCCGGTCTCATTCCTGTGCGACGGCTACGGGCTGAACATCACCCTGGTCGGCTATACCGACAAGGTCATCCTCGGGTTCGTCGGCTGCCGTGACACCATGCCGCACCTGCAGCGCCTGGCGGTCTACGCCCTCGACGCTCTCGACGAGTTGGAGTCCGCCGCCCTCACCCCGTGATTTCGGCCAGGACGGCGCGGGTTCCGGAGAGACCGAGGCGGGTGGCACCCGCGTCGAGCATGGCGGCTGCGTCCGCTGCGGTACGAATGCCGCCACTGGCCTTGACGCCCAGCCCTGGCACTGCTGCGGCCATGATCTCGACGGCCGCCACAGAGGCACCGCCAGCGGGGTGAAAACCCGTGGACGTCTTGACGAAATCAGCACCGGCGTCCGCTGCCGCGCGGCAGACGTCGACTAGCCGCTGCTCCCCTGCCAGGTTCAACAACGCCGCGGATTCCACGATCACCTTGAGCACGGCGTCCGGGGCGCCGGCGCGCACGGCCGCAATGTCGAGGGCGACCGCCAAGATGTCACCGGCCACGGCTGCGCCGACGTCGATCACCATGTCGACTTCGTCGGCGCCGGCTTCCACTGCCAACATTGCCTCAGCGGTCTTGATTGTCGAATCATGTTTGCCCGACGGAAAACCCACGACCGTCGCGACTTTCGCCGAGATCCCTTGCAACGCACCAAGCATCGACGGCGACACACACACGGCGTACACACCGAGTTCGTCAGCTTCTATGCCCAACGCCGCCACGTCGGCGGCCGTGGCCTCCGGCTTCAGCAGGGTGTGGTCAACCAGCGCCGCGACCTGCGCCCGGGTCCAACCCATCAGAACTGTTCTTCCGGTCCGCCGGGATTACAGCGCGTCTGCACCATCGTCGCGTCATCGACGACAGGACGCCACGGCTCGAGGTTCCAGCTGACCTTGCCCGGCGCGCCGGCTTCGGCAAAGTACCAGTGACACAAGAACTGTGCCTGCATGCCAGGGGTATCCGCGTCCGGCGCATCGGCAAGCACCTCCGTCCAGGCTTGCGCACCCTGCGGGATGCTCGCTATCCCCGACGCTTGCCGCCCGGCCGGCGTCGGAAACACCCGCAGGCTGGCTTGCCCGTTCCACTGCGCCCACTGCACGTGGTCGATGTACGGCGGATTCGGGACCGCAGGCTTGGCACCAGCCGACGGGAGAGGGCACCAAGCCACCAGCCCGGCCAGCGCAGCGGCGGTGAGCAGTGAGCGCTTTATCGCGATTTCCCTTGCACTTCAAGAATTTTCGGTCGCACGTCGACCAGGTAGATGCCCGCGGCACAGACTGTGATTGCCGCGCCGACCGGCGGTTCCATCAACCAGCCGACGGCAGTCGCGGCCGCCAGGATCAGCAACCACACTGGTTTGGTCAGTTTGTCGACCGCGGTATAGGCGTCCGGACGCTGAAGTGCCGCGTGAATGAACGCATACACGCCCATCAACGCGGCACCGATCCCCAATAGACGAAGGACGACGTCCGCAAGTCCCAAGAGCTGCACGCCCTCAAGCCTATGCGGACGCCGTCCTCGACGTCTAACTGCTTACTTCTGGGTGACCTTCTTGGCCGGAGCGGCCTTCTTGGCCGGGGCCTTCGCGGCGGCCTTGGCCGGGGCGGCCTTGGTCGCAGCAGCCTTGGCCGGCGCGGCCTTCTTGGCAGCCGGAGCCTTCTTGGCCGGGGCGGCCTTCTTGGCGGCCGGGGCCTCTTCCTTCTCCGGCAGCTCGACGCCGACCAGCTTGGCGGCGCGCTCGCCGACGGCGCGGGTCTGGCTGGCAACGTTGCCCAGGGCGTCCTGGGTCAGCTCGGTGACCTGCTCGGTGTAGTTCTCGACACGCTCACGCACGTCCTCGACGCGCTCACGAACGCTCTCGATGGACGACTGGGCGCGCAGGCGCTCCAGCGCGGCCTCGCCACGCTCGACCAGCTTGTTGTAGGTGTTCTGAGCGTTCTCGGCGTAGGTCTCGGCGGCCTTGCGCAGCTCTTCGGTGCTGAACTTCTCGCGCAGTTCCTCAACCTGGCCCGGCAGCTCTTCCTGCAGCTTGGTCAGGCGGGCACGGCCCTCTTCGACACGGGCGTTGGCATCGGTGCGGGCCTCTTCGGCACGCTCGCGCAGGCTCGCGACGATCTCGTTGACGAGATCGGAAGAGCACACGTCTGAACTCCAGTCACTTAGGCATATCTCGTA
>ERZ650309.1319-NODE-1319-length-11648-cov-4.256448_pt1 | contig 11648 bp, 12 predicted proteins | sample MGYA00376245_ERZ650309 | MGnify/ENA primary metagenome ERZ650309 (study PRJEB26733, sample SAMN07839294) | wastewater metagenome | biome: urban; feature: wastewater treatment plant; material: waste water | place: USA: North Carolina | collected 2016-04-26 ...
TCCGATCTGCGGTGCTCCCCGCGGACCGCGTTGCCCGGCGCCCCAGCGCGCTCAGCGTGGAGGAAGCGGCATGCCTGCCTCTTCCGGGACTCTGCGCCCTCGCAGCACTCGACGCAGGCAAGGTCGACAAAGCCAGCCGCGTGCTCGTTCACGGTGGTGTAGGCGGCGTCGGCGGCGCCGCGGTTCAGCTCGCGAGCCAGCGTGGCGCCGAAGTGCTCGCGACGGTCGGCACGGGCGATCTCGAGCGAGCCCGCTCGCTCGGCGCGTCGCAGCCGATCGACTACCGCACGCAGCGCTTCGAAGACGCCGCACGCGAAATGGACTTCGTATTCGACACGGTCGGCGGTGACACCCTCAAGCGATCCTGGAGCGTGGTGAAGCACGGAGGCGTCGTCGCCTCGCTGCACGTGCCGCCGCCGGCCGACGCCCTGGTCGCTGCAGGCCTGCGCGCGCCGTGGTTTCTCCGGCTCCTCCTGCCCTTGGTCACGCGCGGCTCCCGCGGCGCTGCGCTGAAAGCAGGTGCGCGTCTCGTCCCCATCCTCAGCGTGCCCAGTGGCGCCGGGCTCGACCGGATCACTCGCGCAGCGGAGGGACCAGGCCTCCGCGTCGTCATCGACAAGGTCTTCCCGTTCGAAGCGCTCGGCGCGGCCTTCGAGCACTTGCAGAGCGGCAAGGCGAAGGGCCGCGTCGTGCTGAAGCGCAATCTGACGTGAGGACACCATCCCCCGAGGAAGAAGGAGCAGCCATGTTGAGTGAAGTCGAGAAGAAGAACATCCAGTTGGTGAAGGACGCGATGGACGGGATCCTCGTGCAACACGAACAGAAGTCCTGTGGAGAAGCACTTCCATCCCACCTTCGTGCAGCACAACCCCTGGGCCAAGGATGGGGCTGCCCACGTGAAGGAGATGTGCGCGTTCACCTTCGGACTGAAGGCTGAGCGCTGGGCCGCGCAGGGTGACCTCGTTGCCTACCACGGGCTCTACACGGCACCGAACCCGCTCGGCGAGCACCCCCTCCTCTGCGTTGATATCTGGCGAGTCCAGGGCGAGCAGATCGTCGAGCACTGGGACGCGCTCGCGCCCACTCCGGCCGGGCCCGCGGAGGTCATGATCTCAGGCGGCGGCGACGGTTTTGCCGCGATCGCTGCTAGCCAAGTAACGACCCAAGCGGCTCGCGCGCGTGAGTTTCTGGAGCTGGGCATCGCCCGCGGTGACGAGGCGGTGGTCGACCGCATCCTCGCTTCGTCATTTCGAGTGCACCGTCCCGAAGGAGGCGATGCGGCCGCACTGAAGGAATGGATGAAGGCGGCCTCGCCGAAGCTCGACGTGAAGCGCACGGTGGCATCGGGCGAACTGGTGTTCGTGCACCTGTTGCTGGAGACGACGAAGGGCAAGCAGGTGGTCTTCGACATCTTTCGCTTCGACAGCAGTGGCAAGATCACGGACCAGTGGATGGTCGCGCAAGACGTCATCGCTGCAGGCGAGGCGGCCAACGCTCATCCGCACTTCTGATGGAGCGTCGATGAACAGCCTGAAGTCGCCGGCGGTTGAGAAGGCACTTCGCCGGCTTCACGACGAAGCTGCGTCCGACGGTCCTCGCATCGCCCTCGGCTTCGCCAAGAGCATGGGCCTCGGCCTTCGGCCTCATCACATGAAGGACGCGTACATCGCAGTCACGCGGGGCCAAGGGCAACTGCTCTACGGCCTCGCTAGGGCTTCAAAAGCCAAGAGGCTCGTCGAGTTCGGCGCATCGTTCGGGATCTCGGCCATCTACCTCGGCGCGGCCGCGCGGGACAACGGTGGGCGCTTCATCACCACGGAGATCGAGCCTAACAAGGTCGCGGTCGCGCGGGCCAACCTGAAGGCGGCGGGGCTCGACGACGTGGCCGAGCTTCGCGCGGGCGATGCGTTGGAGACGCTCGCGCCTGATGAGGGGGCAATCGATTTTCTCTTCCTCGATGGGTGGAACGATCTCTACGTGCCGCTGATGAACCTCCTCGGGCCCCGTCTCTCGGAGGGCGCCCTCGTCGTGGTCGACAATGCCTCCTTTCCGGGCGTGAAGGCATTCCTCGAGCGGATGCGCGGGCTCACAGGCTTCGTCTCGTCGCTCATCGAAAGCGACAAGGGCGCGATGGAGGTCGCGTGCTTCATCGGGCCGTGGGAGCCGCTTGCATGAAGCGCGACGCGGCGAAGGCGCGACGAGCCGCGCAGCGCCCAGACCGACCTGGGGAAAACTGTAAGGCCGAGCCGGGCGCCTTCGTACCGAAGGTCGATCCTCGGTCCTGCGAGGGGAAGGCCGACTGCGTCGCGGTCTGCCCGTACGACGTCTTCGAGATCGGGCACCTGAGTGACGAACAGTTCCGCGCAATGCCCCCGCTCGCGAAGGTCCGGCTCTGGGTCCATGGCAAGAAGACGGCTCTGACTTCACACGCCGATGCCTGTCGAGCGTGCGGGCTCTGCGTCGTGGCTTGCCCTGAGCGTGCGATCACTCTTGTTGAGCGGAGCTTCACCCCGCCAGCTTCGTGAGGAACGCCATCCCGCGCGCGGCCTCGGCGGGCGTCGCGTCGGCTGTCGGTTTCAGGACGAATTTCGTGTCCCGTTTCGGTGTGGAGACCCGCGTTTCCCTCCCAAAGGACACGAAAATGCCCCAGCCCCGCCCCAAGAAGCCCGCCCACCTGGAAGTCACCGGCGTTGCGCCGCTCCCGCCCGCGCTCGAAGACTGGGAGCGCGCCATCATCGAGCCCGTCCTCGGCCGCCTCTTCGACGCGCCGAAGGCGACCACCGCCGAGCCGAAGGAGGTGCGCAATGGCGAAGGCGCGCGCTGAACGCACCCGCTGGGTCAGCTATCTCCGCGTCAGCACCGTGGAGCAGGCCGAGAAGGAACTGTCACTCACGGCACAGCGGCGATCCGCCGAGGAGTTCGCTGCACGCCACGATGCCCTCATCGACCACCACTACATTGAGCCCGGCGCGTCGGGCACCGACACGCACCACGCCGTTTTCAACGAGCTGCTCGGCGACGCCCTCCGGCCCGGCAGCACGATCGCGATCATCGTTGTGCACCACACCTCGCGTTTCACGCGCGACGCCACGCACGCGCGCGTCGTGAAGAAAGAGCTACGTCGCGCCGGAGTTCGCGTCCTCTCGGTGACGCAGGAGCTCACGGAGGACCCGATGGGGACGCTGATGGAGGGCTTCTTCGAGTGCATCGACCAATACGAGTCGGAGGTGAACGGCCTGCGTACCGCGGCGGCGATGCGCGAGGCCGTTCGTCAAGGCTTCTACCCGGGCGGGCTCACGCCCTACGGCTACTGCAAGGTGCCCGTCGAAGTGCGCGCTGGAACGAAGCCGCGGCACAAGCTCGCGATCGAGCCAGCCGAAGCGGAGGTCCTCCGCACGCTGTGCCGGCTCTACGTCGCCGGAAGCGGCGCGTTGAAGGTCGCTGAGCACTCAACGTGCTCGGCTTTCGGACGCGGAAGGGCAACCTGTGGGACAAGGGCGCGGTGATCCAGACGCTGCAGCAGTCGGCGGCAGGCGGCATCGTGCGCTGGGGTGTGCATCATCACGGAAAGCTCCAGCCGCCGGACAAGTGGATCACGTTGCCCGTGGAGCCCATCATCGACGCGAGGACGTACGCGCTCGTGAAGGAGCTCTGCGAACAGCGCCGCCCAACGGAGCGGCCCGGGAGGGCGTCCGCCAAGCCTCGCGTGCTCACCGGGCTTGCACGCTGCGGGCTTTGCGGATCGAGCTACCAGCTCGAGACCTCGGGCAAGTCGCTCGACGGCGCGACCTACTCTTACTGCTACTACAACTGCCGCAAGACGCTCCGTGCAGGGAAGACGGCGTGCCCGGGCTTTCGCGTGCGCGTCGAAGACCTCGACGGTGCTGTGCTCGCGGCAATCGCCGACGTCGTGTGCTTGCCCGAGCGCGCGGGAAGACTTGCGCGCCGACACCACTGGCCGCCAACATCCGAGGTGATCGCCGCCTGGCGGAAGTTCATCCTGCGCGACCACGACATCGGCCGGACGTACGCGCTGCAGCTCATTGACCATGTCGAGGTGCATGGCGAGCGCATCGTGATCGTCCCGAAGGTGGCCGGTGGGAGAAAGGATCTCGCGATGCTCGCCGCGAGCGCATGACGTACGCGACCGGATACCAAAAGAAAAACGCGAGCTTTTGAGGGCTCGCGGTTTCTCCCACTACGGTGGGTTTCAGCTCCGCAGACCGCGCGCTTTGCGAACGCTCTCGGTGAACGGAACCGGACAGGTTCGGATGTTCGAACTGTCCTGCGCGGGCGCTCGCAGTGCGACTCCGAGAACTTCGAGCGGGCGCGCCGGGACAGACTCGCGGCCTCGCGCTGACCGGTCACGGTCGAGGGTTCCACCGTCGCGTGCGTTCGGGACCCGCTCAGCCGACGCGAGCTGTCCCGGAACGCGCTGGACTGACGCGCCGAAGGAAGCCTGAGTGGTGGGCGCATGGACCAAGCCCCGCCACTCGAAGCTGCCGACTCGAGCCCCGCGCGTGAGGAACGACGCGCCGACGTGCTGCGGCGGATTGACGAGGCCGCCGACGTGCTCGCCGAGACGCTGCTCCGCATGTGGCGTGCGAAGCATCGCGCGGAACAACGGGGCGTCGTCTGGCGTCCACCGGAGCTGCGGCGCTGAATCGCCGAGGGGGCGGTGAAGGGCGCCACCACGGCGCCCACGTTGGCGCGGGGCGCGCCGAGGGAGCAGAGCCGGACGAAGGGCGCGGCGAGCCCAGCCGGCGCGCCCGCGGCGAAGCTGGGCAGAACAGCCAGGAACGAGGGGTTATTGGCCACGGCTATTGGCCACGCTGCCGAGGGTTGCCAGTAGAAAACCATCGAAGTTTCGCGCGCTTCGCGTGCTCGCGAGGACGGACTATCGGCCATCGTTCCTCCGGTGGCCAATAGAGCCCTTTAGCCGGTACCTGCGCCAGCGCTTCTCGCCTTCCGTCACGATCTCGCCGGCCTCGACCAACTCTTCGAGCGCACGCCGGAAGGTGCGCTCCGGGATCTCCGGCCCGACCGTCGCCAGATGTCGCTCTTCTACGAGTCCGGGAAGCGCTCCAGGCCCTCGAGGATGAGCGCGCGCAGGCGGTGGGGCTGAACCCGCGTGAGCGTCGTCAACTCACGGGGCGTGATCACGGTGAGGCCCTCCACAAGCCGTCTGCTTCGATCGACCACCTGTGCAAGGTCGTCGAACGCGAGCCGGGCTGCCAAAGGGGCGCGGCCTGATCGAGACTTCGGATCGAGCCGCGATCCCAACCGCCGATCAGCTCAAGGGCTCCACTCAGCGAGGCTTCTGCGTGTGCATGGGCCCATGTAGCCAACGCTTCGATCTGCGGAAGGTCAGCATCGAGCGTCACCGCACCACCAAACGCTTCCCCTTGCTTCACGAGGTCGAAGGCGATGCGGCGCAGTCGGCCCAAGCCGTAGCGGGTGTCGCCGCCTACGAAGATCGCGTCGACACCGTCAAAGCGACGCCGCTCGACCGGGTACTTGTCGTTGGCCTTTGCGGTGCGGATGAATACGTAGCCCACCATCGCGACCGGGCCCGCGTCACGGCCTCGCGCGTCGCGCCACCGCGTCTCGACGCACTCGGTCTCGCGCAGAGAGCCGTCTTCGGCTGAGTCCGTGCTCGCGTCGATCGACGTGCCGGGTCTCGTCGAGAGCAGGCGGCGGCGGAACTGCCGGTCGCCAACGAGTCCATCAGCGTGGTCCTGCCGAGCCCAAGCGAGACCAAGTCCCTCCTGGTAGGTCGGAAGCCACGCATGCCAGGCCTTCCCGTCCTGCTCGGCCGGGTACAGGTACGTGAAGCGATAGTCCTTCTGCAAACTCTCGCCGACGGTCTGGTACTGCGGCTCCTTGCCGTTCTGCGCTTCCCGGCGCGACAACTCTGCCGTCAGCGCGCCCCAGAGGGCGCGCGCGGGTACGTAGAGCCGCGCGCGGTTCAAGGAGCCCGCAGGCGGCATGCCGACATGCAGCGAGCCTTCGAGCTGCCAGACCCAGCGAAAGAGCGACCAGGTCACGTCGTCCTCGATCCACCCACCTGTGCGGCCTTGGCGTGGTAGCGGGCATAGACGAGCGCGCGGTGCAGGAGGTCTCGCGCGAAGAGCAGCTTGTCGAGGTCACCTGCGAGCGTCTGCAACGCATCGAACGGCTCGTTCGTCGGTGTCGGCCCGAGCAACGCGTGCTTAGTCGGTTGCTCACGGAGGAAGCTCGCAAGCTCCTTGCTCGTGGTCTGGCCCCACTGCTTCTCACGCGCGTGGAGGTAGAGGAACAGCGCGTAGACACCTTGTTCTTCGAGCACGCCGAGCGACTTGGTGATGCTGTTCTCGGTGTCCTTGTTGCCCGAGGAAGCGAGCTTCGCACCGAGTTTCGCGCAGGCGGCGTCGAGGTTCTGGACGGTCATTGAGCACCTCCGACGGCGAGCACTTCGAGGCGACCCATGCCGCGCGTCCCCATGCCACCGATGCCGAGCGCCGCGAGCAGCGGGTGTGCCTTGGTGACTACTTCATGGACCTGCTGCGAGCCGGTGACGGCGGGTGCGTTGCGCCCTTCCTTGAAGTGGCGTGGATCGCGACAGGTCACGTCCCAAGCGAGCACCGCCCCACGCGGGATCGCCTCGTAGGTGAAGAGCGCGCCGTCCTCGGCTGCGCCCGTCGCCGGGTTGATGGCCACCGAGGTGCGCACCTCGAGGTTGCTGTTCACGACGTGGCCGAAGAGCTTGTCCGAAACGAGCACCAGCCGCTCCACGACGCGCAGCTCTTTGAACAGGTCTTCGCGCACACCGAAAACCTTGAGCGCGTCCTTCACCGCTTGCAGGCCCGTCCACGACTCGGCTTCGAGCTGGAGCCACCCGAGGTTGATGGGGCCCCTCTTGCCTCCGCGTTGCGCCTTGTTCTGGTTCGATTCGTCGACCGTCGCGTTCGCACCGACGAAGCCCAGCGCGCTCGGCGAGGTCACCCAGAGCGGGCCTTCGCGCGACGCGACCGGGAAGAGCACGACCTGCGCGTCGCTGAAGGCGGCGAGGCCCGCGAAGTTCTTGTGGCCGAAGACGGCGTTGATGGGCCCCGCGCCGTCGTTGTTCGCGGACCCCTGGCCTGCGTCGTTCGGGTAGTAGTGCCGCTCGGTGTCACTCGCTCGGGCGTCTTCGAGCACCATCGCCGAGTAGGCGCGGTGGACACCCGCGAGGCTCGAACCGGGAATCTTCGGGATGCGCGTGACCGGGTCGCGGACAATTGTGTTGTCGACCCGCCCGAGGCGAGCGCCTCCGGTGCCGATGTGAATGGGATCGATCGCGAGGCCCACGGTGCGAAACACCTGAAAGCTGCGCTGCTTCGTCTGCTGCTGGTTGTTGCTCATGGGGTCGCTCCGGTCGTCTGCTTCAGAACGTGCAGGTGCCAACTCAAGACGCGCTCGAGCACGCCATCACGCGCTGCTTGTTCAAGATCGTTCAGGTCGCGCTCGCTCGCGTTCCATTCGTTGGCAAGCACCGCTCGCACCCACTCGCTCCACGCCGTCTCGTTGAGCACGCCGTCGGCATCGGTCCAGCGCTCGCGCGCATCGCGGAGCGACTGCTCCACCGCGCGCGCTGCGCTTGGGCTCGGAACGGCCCGCACGCGGTCCCATACGGCGCGGCGGCGATCCCATTCGGAGAGCGGATGCACCTGCACGGGCTCGAAGCGGCGCGCGGTCGAATCGAGGAAGACCGAGGCGTAGCGCGAGGGCTCGACGCAGACTTCGTCGCCGGCCTTCAGGTCAGCGGCTCGTCGATACACGACGGACGACCCATCGGGCCGAGGGGCGGTGAAGTCGCGCGGCTCGCGCTCAGCGCCGACCACGGCGAGGTTCGGGTAGTAGACGTCGTCGCGACCGTCTGCGAGTTGCGTGGGCACATCGATGACTTCGCTTCCCTTGTCGGGGCGCTCGAACGAGAGCGTCGTCGTCGCCGTCTGCGCCGTGGCCCGCGTGATACGCCACTTCTCGACGCTGCCCGCCGCGAGGTCATCCTCGACGTTGCGCGTGGCCTCGATGACCGCCTGAAACGGCGTCTTACGCGGAAAGCCGATCACGCCGACGCGCAGCGGGAGGCGATCCCACACGCGCGCCATCTCCTTGCGCCACTTCGTGATGACGTGCTCCACGCAGGTGGCCTCGGCACCGAGGGGCACGAGCACGCGAAAGCGCTCAGGATCCTCCTCGAGCACGATGAGCGGGCGGTACGTGCCCAGCTCGCTGTAGATGTTGACCGCGTTGTCGATGGTGAGCTGGTGCCTCACGCCATCGTCGCCGGTCGCCTCGAACTTGGTTCCCTTGAGTTTCGCCGGGTCGCCGTCGGCTCCGAGGACTCGCGCGAGGTTGCAGACCGTCACGAAGTCGCTCGCGCGGCGCAAGATCTCGAACGGCGCATTCGGCGCGGACGGTAGGTTGCCCGCGTAGACCTCTCCGGCGCGCAGATTGGTGCCGCCCGAGAGCGTCAGGCTCAGACGCTGGGTTCGAGTGCCTCCGGGCCGGGAGACGAGCGTTCGGAGCTCTACGAGCGCCTCGGCGAAGAACGCCCGCGTCGTGCGCCAGAAGCGATGCACGCGACCCGGCGAGGCGTTCATGCGGAAGAGCTGGTGCGTGAGCCACGCAGCACGCTTCGCGTCGTCAAGCGACGACCACTCCGGTGCGCCCGCGCGGTCCTCGACGACCTTGTGGAAGAACTCCTTGATGTCGGTCTCGTGCGCGAAGCCGTCGTTCAAGGTCTTGAGGACCGGGTCCAACAGCTTCCCGTTGTTCAATGTCGGGTTCTTGACGAAGCCCTCGACGTGGCTGCGAAGCGAAGCGGTCGGCGTGTTCGCTGCGATCGACGAGAGGGTGGTGTTGGCGGCGCGCCACTCGACCACGCTCTGCGCGCGCAGCGAGTCGACGTGCGTGCCGTCCAGCCAGCCTTCGAGACCCAAGCTGAACGTGAGCAGCGCGATCCGATCGTTCTCGTCGGCGACCTCACTGATCCAGATAGTGTCGCCGCCGTTCTTCTCCCAGACCGTGCGTCGTCCAGTGCGTCTGTCGTAGGCGCTCTTCGAGACGTCCTGCTTGCGGTCGCTGCACTGGTTCGACGGCTCGCCTGCGCGCACCAGCGTCACCGGACAGACGTGCTTACCTCTGCTGCCGTCGTTCGTGATCGACCACGGGCGGTGAACGGGTACTTCGAGGATGCGGCGCGCATCGGCCAGCTCGCGCGACATCGCGATGAACGACCGCGTCGATGACGAGAGCCGAACCAGCGGCGGCGTCTCAAAGGAGTGCGTCTTGGCGAGCCCGTCGACCGCGGCCTCGATGCTCGCGCGTAGCGTCTCGGCCAAGGTGTCGTCCACGCTGCCCTTGCTGTCGAGGCGCTGACCGGGGAAGGTGAACGAGAGCGTGCGCTCGTCGCGGTAGACGCAGGCGCCGACGGCGAGGTCGACCTCGACGAACGCGCAGACATCATCGAAGAACGCGGCGATCGCATCGCGCGTGCCCGTCCAGTCGCCGATGCGCACGGCGCGCGCCTCGTAGTGCTCGGCGCCCATGCCGATGGTGAGCACACGCCAGCGGGTCTTGGCCTTGCTGCCGTTGCCCCACTCGAACGACGTACCCGAGAGCACGGCACCTACCACTGCCGCCTTGAAGAGCGCTGCGGCGATGAAGGATTGATCCCACAGCGTGACGTCATTGTTGGGAGCGCGGGTCTCGGCGAGGGTGGTCGTGAAGACTTGGCGCAGCCAGCCCGCAGAGCCGACCGCGTCGTTGCGCCACTTGATCCACTCGTCGAGGTTCGTCGGATCGTTCAGGCGCGCCGCGAGGCCATCGATGAGCGCGCCGATCTGCTGCTCAGTGTTGGACCACGCGCCGCTCGTGAGGATGGCTGGCGGCGTCGTGCCGAGGAGGTTCTGAACAGGATGCCCGAACGCCGTCGTGAGCCACGTCTGGGCAGAGGGCTGCTTCTGGTAGTCGCCGGGCGTGTTCTTCTCGATGCCCGATGCCATCGCGTGCGCGGCTTGAAGCAGGCCGAGGAGACCGTCACTCCGGCCACGGTGCTTCTCGAATAGGTCGCTGGGGGCGATGGCCTGCGCACCGACGTTGGGCAGCGTTCCGAACTTGCCAGTGACATTCTTCGCCCACTTCAGCTCGTCCCACGTCGTGCCACCCCCCATCGCGTCGGACGCCTGCTGCTGCACGAAGTCGGGGTGCGCCTTGCCCGCCATGTGCAGCCAGCCGATAGCTTCGCAGGCGAGCAGCGCGGCGCGGTTGTCGCGCAAGGCCTTGAACGGATCGCTCGCGCTCATGCCGCGCCTCCCACGAGCTTCTTCGCCTCGTCGCGGAGATCCGAGAGCTTCCCGTTGCGCGACCCATCACGCCACCGAAGGGTAGCCTTGGTGATGGTGGCGACACCCCAGCCCGAGGTGCGCTTCGCCGAGAACCCGTACTCCGTGATGAGCGACTCCACACCGTCGAGCAGCAGCAGCACGGCCTTTTGCCGATTCGTTGCCGGTTTCACGCCGGGCGTCGGCGCGTAGAGCACGTTCAGCGTGCCAGTGGCTCCGGGCGGGACGACCTCATAGAGGATCGGCTTGGTGCCCGCCTTCTTCGTGCGGTCGTGCGGGTTGATGACCTCGAAGCCGACCTTGTCGAACCACGTGGGGCGGAAGGCGAGCGCGCCGCGCTGGCAGCGCTCGGCCTCCTCGCGCTCGTTACCGAACAGGTGGACCACCTCCGCAGAGTCGCTCCAGTCCTTCAGCGTGTTGCCGTTCGCTTCGAGGTGCGCGAGCAGCCCCGTCTTCATGCGCGCCGCCCAGCGAAGCAGGCCTTTCCAGCTCGACGCGGGCATAAAGGGTGCGCCGAAGACGTGATCGCGATGGACCGGGTTGTCGAGGACGTGGAACGGAAGGTCGTCCTTCGAGAACCACGGAGCCTGGAGCTGGAATGTCACGGCCAGCGAGAGCCAGTCACGCAGCAGCGTGGGAGACGACGGCTCGTAGCCGGGGTGGCCCTTCGGCGCGCTCGACTGGTAGTCGCGCCGCGCGCCGTCCTTGTAGCCTTCGGGGTCGCCGAAATCGCCGAAGGGGCCGTCGATGGCGCGCAGGCCATAGGCGCGGCAGGCGATGACCATGCGGGTGATCGAGGCATGCCACTGGTCACCCGGGTAATGCGGGTTCAGCCCGCCGATGTTGGTCGTCCGCGCCCGCATGCTGGCGGCATAGTCCGCGACGCCGAAGTGCAGCGCCTCGAGCCGCCCGCCGTGATCCATAGCGAAGCGCCGCGCGATCATCCGCAAGCTGCCCGCCGTCGAGGCGCTCGGCAGCACGACGGTGATCTGCTCCGACAAGACCGGCACGCTGACCGAGAACGCGATGACTGTCCGTGTCCTGTGGTGCGGCGACAAGGGCTACGCGGTCGACGGCCACGGCTACACCCCGCAAGGCGGCATCACACATGACGAAATACCGGCCGAGATCGCCGGTGCCGTCCGCGAATGCCTGATTGCCGGCGCCCTGTGCAACGACGCCTCGCTGCGCCACGAGCACGGCCAGTGGAAGATCACCGGCGATCCAACCGAGGCGGCGCTGCTCGTCGCCGCCCGCAAGGGAGGGCTGGACGAGCAT
>ERZ650309.1320-NODE-1320-length-11646-cov-4.259598_pt1 | contig 11646 bp, 11 predicted proteins | sample MGYA00376245_ERZ650309 | MGnify/ENA primary metagenome ERZ650309 (study PRJEB26733, sample SAMN07839294) | wastewater metagenome | biome: urban; feature: wastewater treatment plant; material: waste water | place: USA: North Carolina | collected 2016-04-26 ...
CTGTCAACCAGCATGGAGATGCATTGAAGTATGTTCGAATTCAAACTCCAGAGATCTGTCTAGCGGCTGTTCAACGAGATGGATGCGCAATTCAATATGTTCGAACTCGAACTCCAGAGATTTGTCTAGCTGCTGTTCAACAAAATGGAGAAGCACTTTATTATATTCAACCTCAAACTTTAGAGATCTGTCTGGCAGCTGTTCGGCAAGATGGACAAGCGCTCGCTTGGATCCAAAATCAAAATCAAAATCCAGAGATATGTCTAGCTGCTGTCAAACAGAATGGACGCGCACTTGGGTGTGTTCTAAATCAGACTCCAGAGATCTGTCTAGCGGCTGTTCAACAGGATGGATTGTCACTTAAGTATGTTCAAACTCAGAACTCAGAGATCTGTTTGACAGCTGTACTACAAAATGGAACTGCTCTCAAATACGTTCAAAATCAGACTCTAGAGATACGTCTAGCTGCAATACGTAATAACAAAGAAGCTCTCCGGTTTGTTAATCGAACTTGCATCTATGAAGACACTCCATTTAAGTCATTCTATTATGAACAGAAATGTGGTATTCCTTCTACAACACTGGAAGATCGAAGACAAGCTTGGATTGCACTTCATATGTTAAACAAACATCTACCGTCTCTACCAGATGATTGTATGAGACATATCTGTTTGAGGATAAGTTAAATGTATATCCAATACATTTGTGCTATAGTCTTAGGTGACTTTCGATTTCATCTGAAAGTTTATCGTCTTCGTTATCAGTTCTTACAGTAATGTCATCTAGTAATATGTTAGTCATTCTACCATGTAATAGAGATCGTGGTGGTTTGTTAGCATCTTTCAGATATCTAGCATGGTTAAGACATGGTATAAAACCAGTACCATATGACATTTCGATTTGAAGATCAGTAGGTTGAGACATAACAAACGAAAATGTGCAACATAATGGATATCCCAAGAATTCCCCAACCTTAAAAATTTCATGATATTGCATTCTTATTTTATTTACCTCGTCGGGACTCATGTTATAGATAGAACATATCTGTTCGATATTTTGACACATCTTGTTTCAATCAAAAACTCATTGTTTTTCATTTCACAAATGAGATGTCAGAAAAGTGCGAAACGTACTAAACCTAAGTTATGGGAGAAAGTTAAGAAACAAGTTACAGCTGGTAAAAAAGGTGGTCCTCCAGGTAAATGGTCTGCGAGGAAAGCACAGTTAGCTGTAGCCTTATACAAGAAACAGGGTGGAACTTATCAAGGTTCAAAAAATCTATGCAATTCCCTAACGAAGTGGTCTCGTGAACAGTGGGATTATATCACTCCAGGTAAGAAATCAGGTCGATATCTGCCACGTGTTGTTAGAGAACATTTAACACCTGCTGAGAAGAAACTTGAAAATAGACTTAAAGGTAGACAGTTTGGGAAGAATGTCAAATACTCGGCTAGTGTACTCAACAAGGTAAGAAAATATCAAAGAAGTAACTTAAAATGAAATCGAAAGTTTGCTGTAATTGATACCATACAATGGCGGGTCCTGTTGACGATTTGCAGCTCCTTCTGACGACCTTCAAGGACCACAATCCGACTGTTGTCAGCCATAGTCGAGATCAGTTCGGAAATGAACAATGGGTACTAGACATCGCCGGGGTCCGCGTTGATTTCGACAACCAGCGAGATCACTACATCGTTGACATCGGTTGGAGTATGTGGAAGATCTCTCACCGACACAAGCACACCGATACGCCACGATTCTGCGATATGTCGATGCTGCAGGTGTTGGATCATGTACATCAGCTCAATCGCTATCAGGACCGTCGAGAACTGGTCGACTACGTCTCGGAAGCGCTGAGAGTGCGAGCTTCTGAAGCGGTACCACCAGGTTCGTGTGATTAAGATCCTTTCAAAGAAGTCTGAAAAGGAAAGAAGATTGGGAAGAAATCTTCCAATGGATTGGTTGTAGAGAAGTGAAATTTATATCTAATATCTGACATATTAGATATGGAAGAGCTGAAGTTAAGTTGTCGTCGAGGGCAGTTTGATTTCGAGTTTGATTATGTTGTTGAGACTCTCCTACAGGAGTTAGTCGGAAGCAAAATTGCTTCTTACCGTGGTCGTATTAAGCCAGAAGAAATTCGTGGTCTGATCGAATCAGAACCTGAAGAGTGTGAACTCAAACTTCGACTTATCTCACCTGGTTATAGAATACCAAAGTCAGTTCAAGTTGTAGTTCCAGAACTTGAAACCGTCTTTGGAGACTCTAATGCGTATCTCAAGAAAATGTCAATCTATGGTTACACAGCTCGATATTTGATACAAGAGACAGTCAAAGAAGTTTCTGACTTATTGAACCATCATCCGGAGATTGAGATATTTGGGAAGATTGCACATCAACAACGTGATGTTGGGTTCTTTAGTAATGTATCTAAAGGATACAAGTATTCAGGTCAGATTGCAGCTGCAAAGAAACTTACCAACACACTAGCTCGACTTCTAGATTGGGTTAACTACTTCTTTCAAGCTGAATACAATGGAGTTCTGGTCAACCGGTATGTTACTGGAAAAGATTACATTTCAGCACATAGTGATGACGTGACTGGCTTGAGTCCAGTTAGCGGAGTTGTCTCGATTAGCTATGGTCAGACACGTAACTTTGTGATCAAGAAAAGGCAATGTAAAGAACCTCTCTACACAACTCCTCTACTATCATACGACATGGTACAGATGGGAGGAGACTTTCAGAAAATCTACACTCATGAAGTACCCAAAGATAAGACAACAGGTACACGGTACTCGTTAACTTTTCGACAACACAAAAATTAGAAAATGAAACTACAGTTCATGTGAACTGTAAACATGAAGTTCGTTCCTTATGCAGAAATTAAACCAAGTCTTGGAACTCAGATTGCTAAATTAGGAATTATACCTCATTCAAAACTATTCAAAAGAATAGTCAAAAATATCAAGGCTCAAACTAACCTACATATTCGTGATATTGAAAAGTCACTTTTGAAGTACATTCGCAAGTACAAGGATCACATTGAGAATGAAACTCCAGTCGAGAAAAAAGTGTTCAAAGACTGGTCCATAGTTTCTAACTTTACGGAAACCAAAATCATGAACTATGTAGCGCAGTCAATTAATGAGTATATTTCTCGTCTAATTAACTCAGTCAAACAGTCTCATCCATGGGATGATAATATGGCGATTCACTATACACCACCCCGTTCAGTTAAACGACGCAGTACCAAAAAGTTCAACCATATGCTTAATCAGATAACGATCAAAGTTGATGTCGCCGAAGCGTCGCCAAGTACAACTTCAACTAAGAAAATGAAGCAAGTTACTATCATGTGTTTTAGCAATCTATCACTAACACTAACAGGTTGTAATGAAACTCAATATGGTCAGATGGCAGTTGATGCACTCGTCAAGTGTTTCCCAAGTTTTGAAATTCTGAAACCACCTTATGTAGTAATGACTACAATTCACTATCCTCTCAACATTCCAATGGATCTAGCAGATGCTGCCATCTACATCCAAAAACACGTGCCTAGAGCTCGTTCAATCTATCAGCCTGATACAAGTTCCCATCTCACTATCATCTATACAATGGGTGATAATAGCGACTGCAAGTTTATCATTCGAGAGTCTGGAAAAATCATGTTGAGTAGTCGTCTTCCTCCTGAAGAAATTAGACCTGCTTATAACACTGTTATTGGAACTATTGTTGAGTATATCAACTCACAAAAGTGATTAACTATTTTCACAATAAGAAAATGGAACAACAAGTTTGTGGGAGACTCATCTCCAATCTGGAGACTATCTCCAAATTACCTGCTCACTCCAAGTTGAGCATCGATCGAGAAGGTAACTTTTATATATGTAATAGTCGTCTGTCGCGTTGGTGGAATTCTCAAAATCGCGACCTTACAGCTTCGCTTCTAACTCTTATTGTTGCTGAAGTTGAGAAGACTCCATTACAGACTTTTCCGACTGGTCTTATCAGTGGTGTTATTGGTGCGCTAACTATCATGTGTGATACTACCTACCACAATGATACTGAGTTTGTCTACTCTCGTCTTAAACCTCTCATTCTAAGACTTGAACGATACATTTCTCCTATTGAAACAAACATCTACACTTTCGTACCATTAAGTGTACAGTCCAAAACATCCACTAATATACTATCTGCACTAACTGACCCAGTCAAGACAAAATTCCAAAAATGAAAATAAGTTACTTATGTATATAAGTAACTGTTATCTGAAGACTAACAATGTCATCCGAGCTACTGTCCTACAACACTGCTGACATCCGAAAGCACATCACACATCTTCATGATGTACTTTCTCGACTGTCGAGTGTTAACTATGATTCTGATACTGAAGAGCGTCTTGAGAGTTGTCATGATGAGATTAAGAGTCTTGAGACGCTCATTGAAAACGTTCTTGAGGCTAAGCGACTTCGTCTTCTCGAGTACGAGACTCAACGTTCTCTGATTATGGATGAGATGACAAACCCTCATTCATACATTACATATGAGACGAGTGATCCAGATGATTACATCTCTCCTGATCTGGTGTCAGACTACTACTATCTGACACTGCATGACGGAGACACTAAGTTTCGTTAAAGGTGATAACACCTACAACCACGATTGTAATTACAATCGTAGCCACTGATCCAATCACACCAGCTAGTTTGAACATAACTATTGCTAAAATTATACCAACTATCATAACTATAGTTGATATGATATACATTTTAGTGTTTGTAGGAGTGTTAGTAGGAGTATTTGTAGGTGTGTTTGTAGTGGTGTTAGTAGGAGTGTTAGTAGGAGTGTTAGTAGGAGTGTTAGTAGGAGTGTTAGTAGTAGTGTTTGTAGGTGTGTTTGTAGTGGTCGGCACGTCTATTATTGGTATATCTGTTGTTAAAGTTGTATCTTCAATACCTTTAGTTGGTTTGGTATCTTCTTCTGTTGGCGAGATGTTTGGTCTTTCAACTTTTGGACATGTTGGATCTTCAGTATCCCAGACAGCATAAACATTATTACCGATAACAGTAACTCGACTACCAGCAGGTTTCTTAACCTCGCATAAAATGGCAGCTTCTTTTGCTTGTTGATCAGGAGCCCAGTTAAGACACTCACTTTGATATTGACGTCTTCCTGAGTCAAGACAGTATTTAGCCTCGTTTCCTTTGAATGTGTAACAGTCAGCTTCAAGATAGGCAGCGACACTATTACCATCTTGTTGTAGATGATCTATCTTCATACCGAAAAGAGAGTCTTGTGGGAGCTTAGAGATCATGTATCCAACTGCTACTTCTGAAGTGAGTCCATTAAGGTTAACAGCACGAGTGTATTTCCTAGTTCCATCTAGTTGACAACCACGGTCAGTCCACAGAGATATGTCAGTATCAGGACCATCTGATTTCCATGTTGGTGAACAGACACTATCTTCGATTTCCCAACTTGCTATGATGTCAGTTCCTTGTATTGAAACTTGACTGTCAGTCGGTTTATTTGGTTCACATGCTATATATGATTGAGAAGAGACGGTCCAGTTTGGAGGCCAGTTTTCACATTTCTTTGTGAAAGTTCTCTTTCCAACTTTAGTACAACTTCCTTGTATTTGAGTTCCTGGATAGTTGAAACAAGTCTTGTTATCAACATGGATAACACCCCAGATTCCAGCCGCCGTCTTTTCGCGTTTCTTATCTTTAACTGGACCGTCAAGTAGAGTTGTTGGAAGTTCGTTAAGTAGTTGGTTTGCAGCTTCATCCCAGTCGATAGCTTTAGCGTCGACTTTGCGTGTGTATCTTCTTGTACCGTCAGCTTGACAGTCTTCTTGTTTCCACTCTGAATCTACCCATCCTGGATTGCAGGAATCATCCTTCACAAAGATAACTACCCATCTCTGTCCTGCTCTAACGTCGATGAGGTTAGACACTATTTCTTGAGTGCCATTAAACTTACTACCAGTTTCTTGTAGGAACTTATCTCTCACAAATCTAGCTGCTGCGTCCCAGTCAGCCCATGATTTCGCATCAACCCATCGAGAGTATTTTCTAGTCTTGTCTCGTTGACATCCATCATCTTGCCAGTCTCCTTTCCAGTCAGGATTACATGATGTATCTTCAACAAACATAACAACTTTATCACCGTCAGCAGCTCTTCGGAGAACTTTCTTACCAAATAGTGTTTCATCAATTTGTGGGACAAGTGTGAGAAGATGATTAACAGCAGTCTCATCAGACAGTCCTTGATTTAGAACACGTCTCGTGTATTTCTTACTTCCGTCACCTTGACAACCGTTATCTTGCCACATGTTAATGTCCTGTGTATTACCCTGTTCGGCCCATGTAGGTGTACAACTTTCATCATCGGCAGTCCATTTAGCCCAGACTTGAGTCCCATAAATGTTAACTGTACTACCAGTAGGTTTCTTAGGTTCACATGTCGTCAAGAGTTGTTCTCGGTTAAGAACTGATGTCCAACCAGCTGGCCAGTTGAGACACTCTTTAGCTACAGTTCTCTTTCCGACAGCATTACAACTTTCTCGTGATAAGACTCCAGAATAGTCAAAACAGTCTTCATTCAAAAACACAGCAATTCGATCACCTTCAATTGCTCTTCGACTAACCTTAAGGTTAAAGAGATTTTGGTTTGGTTCAGGTACTAATGTTAACATATAAGTACCAGCAGTAGTCGAGTCAAGTCCTTGAGTGTTAACTTGTCTCGTGTACTTATGAGTACCGTCACTTTGACAACCATCATCTCTCCAAAGAGTTTTGTTTTGTGTATCGCCTTGTACAGTCCAAGTTGGATTACAACTTTGGTCATCTGATGTCCACTTAGCAACTACATCAACACCTGAAATCTCAACATTACTATCTGCAGGTCTAAGTCGCTGGCATGCGTTAACAACATCACCTGAAGCCACCCAACCAGATGGCCAGTTAATACACTTCCTCTGTACCTGAGACTGGTTAACATTAAGACATCTGAGACGAGTTGTTGTAGTGTCATAATTAAAACAGTTTTGGAAATCAGCTCGAACGCTGACATAAGAACCACCTGTAGTTATCGTCTCTTTTGCTCTAACTAAACCGATCTCGACACTTCGAGATTTATCATTAAAGTCTCCTAAGAATGAAACATCTGTAGGTCCAACTAAGACTAGTTTATTACCAGTCAGAACTCCATCATACAAGATAACTGCCAAACCAGCTGGTACTTTAACTGAAGATACACCAGGCGGAATTTCACTGTAATTTCCAACACCTCTAGAGAATGTAGTTCCTTGATAGTCACCATCTGCATAGAAGACAACAGATGACGAGCTAGTTTCAACTGTTTGAATTGAATCTGACATCATATTAGCTGCAACTGTCCAGTCCATTCCTTTAGCGTCAACTTGTCTTTCTAACCGCCTAAAACCACTGATACTAGTTTCACATCCCTTATCCTGCCATGAGTTTAACCAGCCAGGTCTACAAGTCGAATCCTCAACTACTAACGAAACATTCTTGCCACCTCCGGCGCGATCAGTTGATGCTGATGAGATGATAGTTTGAGTCCCATTAAACTTCCCACCGGACTCGCTTAAGAAACGATTTCGCACTATTTCCGCTGCTTCCTGCCATTTAGAAACGGGCCATTTTTTCGCATCAACCCATCGGTTATAACCTCTATTTCCGTCGGTTTTACAACCTTCATTAGACCAGTTTGTATCCTTCCAGTCTGGGTCACAGACTGTATCTTTGGTGTAGATAATGATCCAGTTACCTTCATTAGTTCGAGAAGAAACTGTCTTACCTAGAAAGTTCTGACCGACAGAAGGTAATCTAGCTAACATCTGATTGACAGCTGTCTCAAGTGTATTACCATTAGGATTAACCCATCTGGCATATCTGAAGCCAAGATCATTTGTACAACCATCTTTGTTCCATTTTGACTCTTCGAGATCGGAACCTCCGTTATCCCATCTGGGACCACATCCATCGTCTCGAACAGTAATTCGGACAACTCTTGTTGAACCTACCGTAGCCACTTCAGAAGTGACTATGTCCTGATTTCCATTGAACTTTCCACCAGACTCTCTCATAAACTGATCTCTCATGTACTCTGCAGCAGCATCCCAGTTTGACCACTGCTTAGCATTAACCCATCTAGTGTATGTTTTGAGTCCATTACTACAACCTTGATCTTTCCAATCTTCCATCCATCCAGGATCACAAGATGAGTTTGAAGTGTTCATCACTAACCACTGTCCAGAAACACCTAAATCTTCTGTACTTCTTGATTTCACAGGCTCACCAAATAAAGTCTGACCGACTGTTGGAACAGTCGTTAACATGCTATTCATACCATCATTAAATGAAGCTCCTTTGAGATCAACTCTTCTAGCATATCGGAAAGTCTGATCTCGACAACCATCTTGATTCCAATTATCTTTGGTACCAGTGTTTCTGTCTCCTGTATTACTCCATACGGGTCTAGAACATTTGAAACTGGAGTACCAGTCACCACAGTCCCTCTCGTCAGAAACACCAGTATATCCAACATTCTGATCACGACACCACTTTGCAGCTAAATCTCGTTTATTTCCGAGACCTTGAGCCTGAGCATCTTCGTCACGAAAACATGGTGTAAAGTCAGAACCAAAAAGAGTTGTTGTCTTTGTTTCTGGTTGACACCAACATTTAGATCCGAGACAGTTATCAGGTATACTCCACTTTTGAGATGGTATGTCAAAACAGTCCCAAATGTGAAGACGACTACCATTTCCAGTTCCTCCGGCAACTATGTCCAGACACTTGTTTGGAGCGTGTTTTGGGCGTAAACGACCAATCTCATCTTGATCCCATTTCTGGTTGTTTCCGTCATGACAAGTCCATTGTTGAACTACGGTTCCATTAGCAGTTGCAGAGTCTCCTCCTGACACTTCAAGACACTTTCCAGAGTTTACATTAACCATTCGACCCTTTTCATCTCGATAGAACTTCTGCGCATTCGAGTTGTTACAGTCAAAGATTTGAAGCTGGACGCCATTATCTCCCGAAGCAAAAGGAACGTCAATACATCGACCACTTGGAGAACTACGGATAGTGTTTCCTCCTTGACAATAATCGTTCTTCGTGTAGCCAGAGTTTTTGCAAATCTTTGTAGCAGCATCTCTAGTTCTAACACAATTAGTCCACATATTTTATAGACGTGATATTTTTGTATGTATCATACAAAAGATGCTACAAAAGAGTGCTCGAAGAAGTGTTCGGAGAGGTGCTCGTAGGAGTGTTCGTAGGAGTGTTCGTAGGAGTGTTCGTAGGAGTGTTCGAAGAAGTGCTCGAAGAAGTGCTCGAAGAGGTGTTCGAAGAAGTGTCCGAAGAGGTGTTCGAAGAAGTGTTCGAAGAAGTAATTTGTCATATGATGAAAAACATCAACGTATTGATTGGCATATGGTGTTTAAAATGGAGTATAACATACTTAAGGATAAAATAGTAGAAATCTTAAACCGTGCAACTCAAATCACAAAAACTGTCACAGTCTATTATTTTACTGTTCTTGGTGGAGAAGAGTGGGAATGGTACGGCAATAGATTTTATGTATCTCCCTATGCACCAAGAACGTGGCACGTTAAGAAACAACCTTTAGATTCTAATCCACCAGTTGGTAATATAAATACTGACGATCTTGCAAAGTATTTATCTAGATTAGTTAGATCTAGTATGTTAATAAATGACATACGTATAGTGTGCGAAATACCCAAACAACAGGCTAAAATATTCTCATACAATCTATATGATTTGTAATTCAAAATATTGCTATTTCAAAATGGATGGTTTAATGAGCGGAGATTATACGTTATCTGGAGTGTCAGATTATGCTTATTTGAGAGGTCATTCACATGATATCTTTTTACTGGGTGAAATTCATGAAGAGACAACTTGTCAGAATAACTGCAAAGTCAATTGTTACACACCAGTTAGTTTCATACAGACTCTAGCTCAGACACGTTTAGTCGACATCTTTGTAGAGGCTACTTATCACAAGAGTTATTCTCAAGTGTTCTTGCCGAGTCCAATGACAGACTTTATCAAGGGGAATTCTAAATGTTTAGTTAAAAGTAAGAACTCTGGAGAGATATGCAAGTTACCTAATACTCGTCTTCATCCAGTCAATATAAGAGTTAACGGAACAGTTTTGGGAACATTATTCAATATCTGTCTTTCCGATGTTTACAGTCAAGGTTTCGATCGAATTCTATATGAGAGTTGTATTTCATATCTCAACAAATATGATCTCTTTGACGAGATCATGACTTACTATGATGATCTACTTTCTCTACGACAGATGAATAATAATCGACTCTACCGGGCTGATCTCAAGATGATGGCACGACATGTAGATTTCGCATCCAAATATCAAAAAAGGTACTTACATGTAATTGCCAAACTTCAGCGTCAGCTAGCATCTTTGCAACCTGATATTCGGGAAAAGTTGAAGAAGGGTTTTCTTGACTATCTACAGACATTCTCAGGCAACAGAAGATTATTTTCCAGTTTACGAGATAAGTTTGTAAAAATCCTTGATAAGAGTCGAGAACAGAATATCCGTCTTGATAAGTATATGACACCACCTGATTGCGACTCTCTCATCTTTATCTTCTCACTTCTACAAGATCTATACACAGCTGCTAGAATTTACAATCAACCTCAGACAACATCTGTTGTTTATGTTGGTGGAGTTCATGTCATCAACATGGCTGAAATCTTGAAACTATTATCAACCCAAATGTGGTCATACACTCGAGCTAAAAATTGTCTCAAAGTGAGTGGTAAGTCGGTCAATTTACAATAATGAAAAGGTATGTTTCATAGATTGAAAGAATGTTATATCAACAATCTATCATCGACACTGTTAACGAGATGTTTGCTTCTCTTAAGTCTAATGACTACAAGGCTTTTAAGAAGCTATGTGATACTCTTGATGATATTGAAGAGAATGTTATCAGCGATCATGAAGATGATGACCATAATGCAGAACTAGACTGGATGCACAATTATCTTTTCTACAAAGAAAGTCGTCTAGTAGATTTGGTGTATGATGCTGAAAACTTGAACCGCAACAGGTTTGTAAGATATTTGATGAATACAAGACTTGCAGACCTGATGAAGGAACCTTATGAGTGTTCTGATTGCAAAAAGACGCATGTAATTAACCATCTAAGTGACAAGTACAGTCATGAGTGCAAACCAGTGAACTGAAATAATAGATAACTCATATCTATAAATGTCGGTAGTTTCTGTTCGCGTTTCCGAGTTAAGAAAACGAGGTTTACAGAGTTTCGAGGATTGGTTGACTCTCCCAAACAGCCTATACATCGGTAGAAAGGTCCAGTACGTTGCTGGAACCTACGCTTCAAAATGGGGTAATCCCTATATCGCTAGTAAACACCCGAATGGTGAAGCACTGAAACTGTACGAATCTTATGTTAGAGGTAGAAAAGACCTCATAAACTCTCTACATGAGCTACATGGACAAGAGTTGGGATGTTGGTGTGTTAATGATCCTCCAAACCACACTCCAGAGATCTGCCATGGACAAGTCCTACTCAGACTAAGATCGGAAGAGCAC
>ERZ650309.1321-NODE-1321-length-11645-cov-8.120708_pt1 | contig 11645 bp, 12 predicted proteins | sample MGYA00376245_ERZ650309 | MGnify/ENA primary metagenome ERZ650309 (study PRJEB26733, sample SAMN07839294) | wastewater metagenome | biome: urban; feature: wastewater treatment plant; material: waste water | place: USA: North Carolina | collected 2016-04-26 ...
GCTTGTTTATGGGTAATATTTAAAGCCTTTAAGAGGCGATGTTATCGCCTCTTTTAAACAACACTTGAAAACAAGACGCTTGAATTGGTTCATGTCATAATGAAACCATGATCTAGGAACGATTTTTTATGCGTGTTATCCCTTTTATTTTTGCCTGTTTTTATCCTTTTTTTAGCTATGCCCAATGTCCTGACATGGAAGCTGTTATAAAAACTCCTATGTTAACACCCCCCATCAAAAAGCACTTTGAACATTTTACCAATAAATTTAATGCAAGCTTTTTTGACCCTTGGCATATGGTTCATGACGAAATAGTCCAACAAGGTCAAGCCATCACAGTGACTGCTAAATTTGATTACAATGCACGTTTTCACAAAGATTTAGAACAAGAATATGTTCAAGCCTATTTAATTGGCACAAACATCAATCAATGGAAAGCTTTAGGACGTTACCAAACAGACGATGAAGGTAAAGTTCAAGTTAATCTAGGCATATTACCTATTGGCGAATACCGTATTCGCTTTGTGGTTGAAGGCGATTTGACATCAACAGATGGTTTTGTTTCTGTGGTTGAAGCAGGTCGCAAAGCCGTGTTATTTGATATTGATGGCACATTAACCAAAAGCGATTTTGAAGCCTATGCCGATTATGTGGGGATAAAAACAGCTGAACCTTATCCCTATGCCATTGAAATGGTAAATGCTTATAAAAACAAAGGCTATCAAATTATTTTTTTAACAGCTCGTCCGTATTGGGTGGCAAAAAATGCACGCGAATGGGCAACAAAAATGGGGATTCCTGCATGGCATTATCGCAGCAATCCTTATGGTGATGGTGCTATTCCACCTAATACTCAAGAACACAAAACCAACTATGTGAAATACCTAAAAAATACCGTGGGTTTAAATATTATTCGTGCCTATGGTAATGCAACAACTGATATTGCTGCTTATGCAGATGGTGGTTTGCCTAAAGCAGAAACCTATATTATTGGTACAAATGCAGGTAAAGAAAATACTCAACCCATTTATAACGATTACACCTATCACTATAGTACCGTGGTGGTAAATACGCCTCAGTCAAGTTCTTGTCCGTTATAACCCCCTCTAAATCTCCCCCTTGTCAGGGGGAGACTATTGTTTAATACATATACGTTGCTGTACCAGCCGCAATTAACTCTTGTTTTTCGTTATGCAATTCCATACGGGTCACACAAATTTGTTTGCCAACACGCAATAAACTGGCTGTTGCGGTAAACAGCTCTCCTCGACCTACTTTTAAATAATCAATACGCATATCAATGGTTGCTAAACGATTAATACGGGCTGTTCTTTCTTCTTTGGCAGTACCTTTTAACGCCACATACGCCCCACTCATGGCCATTGCACCACCAACCGTATCCAAAGCGGTGGCAATCACTCCACCATGCAACACTTGTTTAAAAACATTACCAATCAACTGTGGCTGCATCGCAAACTCAGCAGTAATTTTATCATTGGACATTTCTTTGATGCTTAGCCCCATAGCTTGGGTAAATGGCACCATATTAAAGCCCATTTTTAAACGCTCTTGCAAAATGCGTGCTTTTTCTTCATCAGTGATCGTGGTTGTATGTTGGTGGCTCATAGCATAAAGTCTCTATTTATAATTTATTATTCGGTTTTAACCGATCAAATGCTTGCTTGGCAATGACCAAAAAAACAATCTTTTTAGGACTTACTCGGTTAGCACTTATTTAGGGTCTATTTATGAAACTCGCTTTATTAACTGATCAAGAAATTTTGGCTATCGTTAACCCGATGATGGATAATTTAATGGCTGGCTCTACCGCTATTAATCACGCACAACATACCCAAGATTTTACTGAACGCGCCAAAGCCATTGTCACACCCGAACATTTAGCTTATGTCTGTAAAGATTATCAGGCCAAATGGGGATTTTTTACCCATCGTGAGTTTGTGGCTATTTTTAGACGGCCTGCGTCGATTGCCGTTATTTGGAAACAATTTTGCTCACAACAAGTGGGGGAATTTGTGGCCGAAATTGTGGTGGTCGAAAAAGACGGACGTTATTTAATTGACCATGCAATGGTGTTTTAAGTTCCCCTTTCCCAAAGTTAGCAAGGGAATACCCTCTCCTTTTAGGAGAGGGTTAGGGTGAGGTCTAAGCTAAACTCAACACCGCTTGGACTAACTTTTGAATCCCTGCACGCGCTTCACGAATACGTGCTGCATACATATATGCTGGTGTTGTGACAATTTTGCGCTCGCTATCAATCACACATTCATCAACTGCACAATTAACATGTACCCCACCCATCGCGTTAATCGCAGCTGCTGTACCTGCATCATTGCCAATGGTGTATTGTGTGCCTGCTCCACCAATTTTGGGAGCCATAGCAGGTGCAATACACACTAAACCGACAGGTTTCCCTGCTTGACTCATGCCTTGAGCAAAAGCCAATACCTCAGCTTGTACCGTCATGTCGCTGCCTTTAACGGCAAAATTGCATAAATTCTTCGCTGCGCCAAAACCACCGGGAATAATCAAAGCATCAAAGTCTTCAATCTTAGCCTCAGTAATTGGTTTAACATTGCCTCGCGCCAAACGCGCCGCCTCGACCAAGACATTACGGCTTTCGGGCATTTCTTCGCCCGTTAAATGATTAACCACGTGCATTTGCGGCATATCGGGCGCAAAACATTGATAACTGACATCCGCCTCATCCAAAGCCAACAAGGTTAAAGTGGCCTCATAAATTTCACCACCATCTTTAAAGCCACAACCTGATAAAATAACTGCTACTTTTTTCATTTTTTCCATCCTGTCACTACAAAATTTATTTAGCAAATCTAACAGCACTCTAAATTTTTGCTAGAGTACAGATGTAATTATTTTTATTGAGTTGCCTTATGTCCCAATTTACTTTTGCTCGTGGTGCTTTTCCACAAACCCGTATGCGTCGTTTACGCGCTCAAGAATTTAGCCGTCGTTTAGTACAAGAAACGGTATTAACACCTGCCGATTTAATTTACCCGATGTTTGTGTTAGAGGGTGAAAAACGCCGCGAAGCCATTCCGTCAATGTTAGGTATTGAGCGTGTGTCAATTGATGAATTACTCAAAGAAGCGGCTGAATTGGTGGCTTTGGGTGTGCCTGCGGTGGCCTTGTTTCCTGTCACGCCGCCCGAAGCAAAAAGCTTATTAGCTGAAGAGGCTTGGAATGCTGAGGGTTTAGCCCAACGTGCAACACGCGCTTTAAAAGCGGCTTTTCCACAATTAGGCGTGATTACCGATGTTGCGTTAGACCCATTTACCACACATGGTCAAGATGGCATTATTGATGAAAATGGCTATGTGCTAAATGATGTCACCACCGAAGCGTTAATTAAACAAGCGATTTCTCATGCGCAAGCAGGTGCCGATGTGGTCGCACCTTCCGATATGATGGATGGTCGAATTGGTGCAATTCGTGCGGCTTTAGAACAAGCAGGCTACCCGAATGTGTGTATTTTGTCGTATGCCGCGAAATATGCCTCTAACTACTATGGGCCGTTTAGAGATGCGGTTGGTTCGGCTGGCAACTTAAAAGGTGGCAATAAAAAGACCTATCAAATGGATCCTGCTAACCGTATGGAAGCCTTACACGAAGTGGGTCTTGATTTGGCTGAAGGTGCAGATATGGTCATGGTGAAACCTGCCATGCCCTATTTGGATATTATTCGTGAAGTAAAAGATACCTATCAAGCCCCCACTTTTGCTTATCAGGTCAGTGGTGAATATGCCATGCACATGGCGGCGATTAGTAATGGTTGGTTAAAGCGTGATGAGATTATTTTAGAGTCGTTAATGTGTATTAAACGCTCTGGTGCAGATGCGATTTTGACCTATTTTGCCAAAGAAGCTGCGAAGTTGTTGCAGAAGTAGCGTGGGTTGACGTAGGAAACCCACGACCGTTTATATCTTGTGGGTTTCGTTCCTCAACCCACAACCGTTAAATTAGTCTTGTCGTTTTCCTGCGTCAATCTACACTATCTATAATTATTTTTCTTCTCGCAATTGACTTCCCTCTTCCCCACCCCTATTAAATAATTTCGACAATAAACAAACAGGAACACCGTTATGTCACTCTCCATGTATCAATCGTCAATTCCCATTTTTATTCACATGTTAGGCAATCTGCGTAACATTCTACAAAAAGGCGCAACTCACGCCACCAACAAAAACTTTGATGCAAGCATTTTAGTCAATAGTCGACTAGCACCCGATATGTTCGCTCTTGCGCGCCAAGTGCAAATTGCCACCGATATGGTCAAAGGTTGTGCGGCTCGTTTAGCAGGCATTGAACCACCAAAGTATGACGACACAGAAACTACGATTGATGAGCTCATTGCACGTATTGATAAAACCATTAGTTTCTTAAAAGAATTTAGTCCTGCCCAAATTGATAACACCGAAGACAAAGCCATTACCCTTGCCTTACGCACTCGCACCTTAAACTTTGATGGCAAAACCTACTTGCAGCATTTTGTGATTCCCAATATGTATTTTCATATCACCACCACCTACAACATTTTGCGTCATAATGGTGTAGAACTGGGTAAACCAGATTTTATTGGTGGTTAAAAATCCTCTTTTAGATAGTGCAAAATAAAAAGCCCTTGCACAATGGCAAGGGCTTTTTTTATGGCTTTTAAGAATGTTGCTTAAACAGCAACTTCTTTACCATCTTTGCGATAAATCACGATGGTTGCTGAGCGTGGACGTGCTGTTTTATTACTATTTACCACGGTTGGGTTAGCAACATCTGGCCAGTTACTGCTAATGCTCGTTAAATTACCATCTTCACCAGGATGCTGAATATTCACAAAAATAGCCTTGTTATCAGGAGTCATCGTCACACCTGTAATTTCACACTCTTTAGGGCCAACCAAAAAGCGGCGTAAATTGTCTTCAGTTGGATTTTTACCCTTAAAGGTATCTTGTGTATCAATGGTTGTTTTGCCACCATCCCCAACTTTACCTGTCACTGCGGCTAACATCATACAGTTCGTCACATCAGTGTAAGCACCATCATCAGTTTGAATCCACAAGATACCGCGTGAGTCAAACCACAAACCGTCAGGGCTAGACATATCGTTAGCACTGGTTAAGTTAGAGACGTTAATTTTGCTCTTATCCGCATCTTCCTCTGCCGCAAACACAAATACATCCCATGTAAATGCAACTGCACTATGTTCACCATCCGTTTCTTTCCAACGAATGATATGACCATGTGGATTACCTTTACCTTTTTTACCGTCTTCGTCCGTGTAATTACGTGGGTTAGCAGCATCCACAGGATAACTTGTACCACGATTACTGTTATTAGTTAAAGTGAGGTAAATTTCTCCTGTTTTTGGATGTACTGCTGTCCATTCAGGCCTGTCCATTTTGGTTGCACCCACAGAGTCTGCGGCTAAACGGGCGTTAACAACAACTGCTGCTTGCGAAGTAAATGGATATACTGCGTTATCCGCCACTAAACCATTTACACCAAAACTTAACTCTAACCACTTACCTGTACCATCGGCATTAAATTTGGCAACATACAATTTGCCGTCATTCATGTATTTGTCGCCTGCCGTTAAACCTGCGGTGGCATCGGCTGCATCCCATACCTTCGTTGAGACAAACTTATATACATATTCACCGCGTGAGTCATCACCCATATAAAATACGACAGGCTTACCCACTTTAACAGGTGCAATCACACAACCTTCGTGGGCAAAACGACCTAAAGCAGTACGTTTACGTGGTGCATTACTGGCACTGAATGGGTCAATTTCAACTACCCAACCAAAGGTATTTGGCTCATTACGGAAGTCAGTATCGGCGGTTTTGGCAGCATCTAAAATAGTGGCATTCCAACGGGTAAAACGGTCATCGCTATCACTTGCTGTTGACCATGAATTTGCACCTGAAGAGCTAGTCACACCATAACGTTTTAAACTGGCTAATTCAGCTGTGCTACGTAAACTATCATCCGTACTTGGACGTTTAAAATACCCTGCCCAGTTTTCTTCACAGGTTAAATAAGTGCCCCAAGGCGTATAACCGTTAGCACAATTATTTAATGTACCACGGCCTTTTTTGGCTTTGGCATCGTATTTAGTCACTAAGAAACGACTAGCCGCAGCGGGGCCGTGAAACTCCATCACTGTGTTTGGTGTAACACGACGGTTTAAGGTATTCGCTTTATCAACCGCAAATGAACCATTGCTTTGGCGATTAATCGCGACAACACTGACACCATGACAATTAATTTCTTTTAGAGCTTCATTGATTGGACGCTTGCCATCGACAGTGCTAGGTGCAGCAGTATGCAAAAACGCACTGGTGATGTTTTCATGATTTAAACACAATAAACCTTTATCAGAAGTATTTGGACTCCATTTTCCATCATTGCCTAGACCAAAGAAGCTCATACCATCGTGATGGTCGCCTGCACGAAACTCATAAGAATCTGCTGTTTCAGAACCATCATTTGCCCATGCAGAAGTTGTTGTGTTTAACGCATCCCCTAAAGCATAAACAACTGCGACTTCATAACCTGTTGGTACAGTCACCACATCATTTAAATTTTTAGCAACTGGCGTGAAACTTAATTTTAATTCTGGTTCAGGCGTTGCAGCAGGAACGGCTGTATCATCAGAATTACCACAGCCTGTTAAACCACCTAACATTAAAGCGGCTGTGGCAGACACGCCACCTAAAACGGTTTTACGGCGAGATAAACGAACTTGTAAGACTTCATTAAAATGAGAATTAACTGAATGATTGGTGTCGTCTTGTTCTTGATGAGTATCAATATAAGGGCGTTGTTGTGTCATGTTATATACCTAATGTATAGCGGAAATGGTCTGCGCTATACACTAAGTACCACTGATGACATTGATTTGACTAAACGATGACAGTTTAGTGAAAACCGTTTTTAATTGAGTGCAACTCTAGCCTTTGCCCCAGCCACTAAACGTTCGGTGCTAATAATCGCACGAGTATGTGTGCCTTCGCCAATTTTGCCACCTGCATCAAAAGCTTCAATAGTAAATTTATAAAGTTTGCCTTCTTTGCCTACATAGGTAGCAACCGCTTGAACAACTTCATATTTGGGCGTTGCTGCTAGATGCTGAATATCCACACCTACCCCAACCGATAACTCACCGTCATTGAGTAACACTTTTAAACAACGTGCAGCGGCTAACTCCATTAGACCAACCATTCTTGCAGTGGCAAATACTTCAGGAAAATCATCATCCGCCATCACCGCAATCGCTTTAGCAGTATCCATATCGGTCACTGTCATTGAGGCTGTGCCAGTGCTACCTTCGGCCAAATGTTTGTGTTTGGCTATTAATGCTTTACCCTCAAAACTAATGCCTGCCCAACCATCACGCATAAAATTACGAATATTGCCATGACCTGAGCCTTGGGGATCATTTAAGACTTCTTGATAAAAACGACCAAAACAGGCTAAGGTTTCTTGTTCATTTAAATTATTTAATAAAGCAAAGGCAAAAATACGGCAAGAGCCTTCATTTTGGCCTGCCTCATTAATCACAACCGCTGTTACACCATTAGTAAAGCGGGTGGGCTGATATTCATATAACTCATTAATGACCTTAATCGTATCTTCAAAATCTACATCTTTGTTGCGTAACTTGGCGAAAAATTCCTGTAACATGGCTAGATATACCCTTGGTATTATTAACTAAAAATAATGTTTGAATTGTGCCTTGCTTTTTATAATTTGATAAGAGGATTTTGATAATGGGTAAGAATGTGGTGATTACTGGTGCATCTAGTGGCATTGGTGCTGCTTTAGCAAAGGCATTTGCACAAAAAGGTTATAATTTAGGATTGGCTGCTCGTCGTTTAGATAAGCTTGAAGATTTAGCACGACAGCTCGAAGAGCAATATTCTATTCAAGTTGCTGTGACTGAATTAGACGTTCAAGATGATAGTCAAGTTGCACCAGCACTCAGTCATTTAGCACAACAACTTGGCCAACTAGATATTGTCATTGCTAACGCGGGGATTACTGGCGCACGACGTAGTGGTAATGGCAATTTAACAATTGATAAAGCAATTTTCCAAACCAACTTAATCGGAGCCATTGCAACCTTAGATGCAGCAACAAAAATCTTTTTGGCTCAAGGTCATGGTCAATTAGTGGGAATATCGTCGTTTTCTGCCTTTTCCCCCTTACCCACCAGTGCTGCCTATTCAGCCAGTAAAGCTGCCTTAACCAACTATATGAACGCCATGCGTTTAGAGTTACTTAGCAAAAATATTAAGGTCACGGTGATTCATCCCGGTTTTATTAAAACTGATATTGCACCGCACATGGACAAATATCCTTTTGTTATTGAAGCCGATGCCGCCGCTCTACAAATGCTTGCCGCTATTGAAGAACAAAAAGCGAATGTGATTATTCCTGCTTTACCGTGGAAAATTGCTAAAGGCATTTTGCAACTTTTACCCGATCATTTGACCGCCAAGATGTTTGGCAAAATGATGAAAGGTTAAAAAGTGTTGTTCTCTCTCCCTTTGGGAGAGAGCTAGAGTGAGGGTTAGTTAACGCCCAAAACCTCTAATCACACGCACCAATGCAGCTTTTTGTTCTTGGCTTAAGCTTTGTTCATACGATGGCATAGTGCGTGGCCCTTGGTTAATTTTGGCAATAATCTGTGCATCGGTTCGGCTTGCTTGCCATTCAGCACTTCGAAAACTCCGTGCAAAAAAGACATAGCCACGCCAGCTGTCGGCTGCCCCACTTTCACCATGACATTTTGAACAATGTTCTTGGTATAAGGTATATGGTTCAATTGGAGCAGCTTGAGCTGTTCCAACTAAAGCAGTTAATGCCAATACAGCGACTAATTGTTGTTTTGTTATCATTGTTATGACTCTTATTTAGATTTAAGATTTTTTATTATGGTTGTCTAATCACCAATAAGCGGCTTTCGGTCATATCTTCAATCGCATAACGAATACCTTCACGACCTAAACCACTATCCTTGACACCACCATAGGGCATATTGTCAACGCGCCAAGATGGCACATCACCGATCACTACCCCGCCTACTTCTAACGTATCCCATGCTTGATGTGCTTTAAAAATATCGCGGGTAAAAATACCAGTTTGCAAACCAAAACGACTCTCATTGACTTCGGCTAAAGCTTGGTTAAAATCGCTAAAACTAGAAAGTACCGCAACAGGACCAAACACTTCTTCTTGCACTAAAGCACAGTCTTTGGGTACATTTTCTAATAATGTTGCCGCTAACATCGCCCCTTGACGTTGACCACCACACAATAAAGTTGCGCCTTGTTGTTGAGCATCATCTATCCAAGTGGCTAAGCGTTGCGCTTCTTTATCACTAATCATTGGTCCAATAAAGGTACTTTCTTGTATAGGATCACCCATCACTAATTGCTGAGTGGCAGCGACTAGTTTTTCTTTAACTTGCTGATAAATACTGTCATGCACCAAAATCCGTTGCACACTAATACAACTTTGACCCGACTGATAAAAAGCTCCAAACACTAAACGTTGTACGACAAAATCAATATCGGCATCGGCATCGACAATACACGCCGCATTACCACCCAACTCTAAAGTAACTTTCTTTTTGCCTGCTTTGGCTTTTAGTGCCCAACCGACATCAGGAGAGCCAGTAAAACTTAATAACTTAATCCGCTCATCGGTGGTAAATAACTCTGCGCCATCACGACTACACGGTAAAATGGAAAATGCACCTTGGGGCAAATCGGTTTCTGCCAATACCTCACCAATCAATAAAGCACCAATCGGGGTAAGGCTAGCTGGCTTCAACACAAACGCACATCCTGCCGCAATCGCAGGTGCAATTTTGTGTGCCGCTAAGTTGAGGGGAAAATTAAAGGGACTGATAAACGAACACACACCAACAGGTACACGTTTAGTCATGCCACGATAACCTTTGGCTCGTGCACTGATTTCCAAATTTAACACTTCACCATTAATTCGGGTCGCTTCTTCCGCAGCCACTTTAAAGGTATCAATCAGTCGTGTAACCTCTCCACGCGCATCTTTAATCGGCTTACCAGCTTCCAAACACAAACTATAGGCCAACTCATCAGCACGCTGTTTAAACCGCTGTACACAGTGCTCTAGCACTTGCTGGCGATGATAGGCAGGCAATTGTGCCATTGCATGTTGTGCATTAACCGCCGCGCTTAAAGCCTGATCTATCGCCTGTTCATTGGCTAAGGCAACGTGTGTCACCACCTGACCTGTATATTTGTTGGTAATCGCTAAATCTTGATTAGCATAGACTGCTTGATTGGCCAAATAATAAGGATACGCAGATTTAAGCATTATTGAATCCTAAGTTTTAATTTTGTTGTTTTAGGCTTTAATTCTTTCTAAGGCTTTGCGAATCATATCAGGAATAGGCACTGATTTATTCGTTTGTTTATCGACAAAAACATGGACAAAATGACCATCCGCCACCGCCACATCCTCACCTTCTTTAAAAATGGCTAAACCATATTCCACCGAAGATACACCCAAACGATTAACTCGCAAGCCACCTTCTAACTTATCAGGAAAAGCGACAGGCGCATAATAATTACAACCAGAGTTAACTACATACCCCACTACCTGATCAGTATGAATATTTAAATGTCCATATTCAATTAAATAGGTATTGGCCACAGTATCAAAATAGCTATAGTAAGTGACATTGTTAACATGGCCATAAATATCATTATCACTCCAACGGGTGGTAATTGGTGTAATAAAGGCATAGTCGGTGCGTGTTGACGGTTGTGGATGTGGCATATATTTTTCTCGCTAATAGGCTGCCTGATAAATGGCTAAAGCATCTGCTTCACTTAGCTCTCGTGGATTATTGATTAATAAACGCTGTTGCAACATGGCATCTTTCGCCAACATTAGCAAATCTGACTCAGGCACATTCACTTGACGTAAACGGCTTGGCAACTTAATTGCGTGAATTACCGTTTGTAGCGCATCAATAAAATACTCAGCTAAGGTCATTGGTTTAGCTCGCGCATAAGGATTAATAACATTAGCCAATTGGGCATACAAGGGATATGCAGCAGGTAAATTAAAATGCAACACATGCGGTAGCACTAAAGAATTACTTAAGCCATGTGAAATATGATAATGACCACCTAAGGGATAGGCTAAAGCATGGACTGCGGCAACAGGTGCATTAGCAAATGCCTGTCCTGCTAACATTGCGCCAAAGAGCATGGCTTGACGTGCTTCAAGGTTAGAGCCATCTTCAACAGCGGTGACAATATGACGAGACAACAAACGTAATGCTTCACACGCTAAAACGTCCGAATAAGGGTTTTTACGAAGTTTACTGGTATAAGCTTCAATCGCATGCACCATCGCATCCACCCCTGTTGCAGCGGTGACTGCCGCTGGCAAACCGACTGTTAACTCAGCATCCAACAAGGCGATATCGGCTAACAATAATGGTGAAACAATCCCCTGCTTAGTGGTTTCGCCTGTAGTAATAATCGCAATCGGCGTAACTTCAGAACCCGTACCAGCAGTGGTTGGAATTTGAATTAATGGTAAGCGTG
>ERZ650309.1324-NODE-1324-length-11638-cov-4.481999_pt1 | contig 11638 bp, 7 predicted proteins | sample MGYA00376245_ERZ650309 | MGnify/ENA primary metagenome ERZ650309 (study PRJEB26733, sample SAMN07839294) | wastewater metagenome | biome: urban; feature: wastewater treatment plant; material: waste water | place: USA: North Carolina | collected 2016-04-26 ...
CAACGAGACGGCTCGAGCTTGCGGCGTGACCTTAACGACTGCACATCCTTGTAGCGTCAACACCAAAGAAATCGAGAGGATGCCTAGTCGCCACATAAATCACCCATAAAAAAGCCTACGACATGAATCGTAGGCTAAGGTATGTGCAAAATATGTTGAGACTATGTGTTACCAAGGCACATCGGTTTTGCCTGAGCGCACTTCTTCAATCAACGACTGCGCCAGCGTGCCATCAGAATTTTGAGATTTTTTGAGATTTTCCAGTGACTTGATGGCAAGATCACGTTTGTTGAGGCTCAGGTAAGCGCGTGCCAACGCCACATAAGCATGATGTGAGCCGGCTTGTGCAGCTTTGTTGAGGTAGGGGATACCTTCTTTCATGCCACCACCTTCGGCAAGCATACAACCATACCAAAAATTGGCTTCGCGATCAGTGGGCTTGAGGGCAATCGCCCGACGCATATAAGCGCCTGCTTTCAGCGCGGACTCTGTACCGACATCCAGATTACGCGCCATTTGATTGGCTTTCATCGCCCGCATCAAAATCTCAAACGATGCGTCAGGATGTGCAGCATATTCGTCTAGTCTTTTGACCAGTGCTTTGACCCGATTTTCGGCACTACGACGTTCGGCTTTGTCGGTGTAGCGAGTTGGATAGTGCTTGGCTTTTTCTTCAAGTGCACCGAGCCGTTGATCAATCTCGGTGACATCTAAAGTGTCGGTTTTACTTGCAGAAGCATACAGGGGAACAGTGACCGCCGAGATGACAGCAGCATCCATAGCTGTGGCAGCAGTGCCTGCGCCTGTGCTGGTGATCGACGCCGCGGAGACAGGGCTAGGGCTAGGGCTGGTGACGGCAGAGGCCATCAGGGTTTCATTGGCGTGAGCGTTTGATACACTGGCAAGCACAACAATACTTGCAACCAGATGACGAAGCGAAAACGTTTTCATGATGCACCATCCTTGGGCTATTCATCAGAGAATAGCTTTAGTCTAGAAACGCTACATAAAATATGCAACTCAAGGTTTAAGATTTTATGTTAATGCGTTCACATTAGGTAAAAAAATGTTTTTCAAAATATGATGGAGTTAACAAAATAGTTTGATTCTTAAAATATATTCATTTGCACAGGAATTATTTTCCCTGTGCTTTGGGGCAATCACGTTGCAAATCTTCAATAATCGCAAGTGCTTCAGGGCTTAAAGGGTCGGCTTTGGGATCGCAAAAGCTTGGGTTGAGCTTGCACAGTGAATTAGCAATCACATCAATCCGACGATCGGTAGCCTGCATGTGGTCGAGCAGGACTTGGATGGCCTGCGCAACCGGATCGGGCAAATCGGGGGAGGTCGCATAGGCTTGGAAGCCAATCGTTTGTACAAAGTCTTGCCGAGCCAGATCTTGTTCGGGTTTGTCTTTGAGGATGTGGCGTGCAGGATTGCCGACCGCAGTGACTCCCGCAGGGACAGGCTTGGTGACCACAGCATTAGAGCCGATCTTCGCATCTTTCCCCACGGTAAACGGCCCGAGCACTTTGGCACCAGCACCGACCACCACGCCGTCTTCAAGGGTAGGATGACGCTTGCCTTTTTGCCAAGATGTTCCCCCCAAGGTGACCCCATGATACAGCGTTACGTCATCGCCAATCTCAGCCGTTTCACCGATTACCACGCCCATACCATGATCAATAAATAAGCGACGGCCAATCTTGGCAGCTGGATGGATTTCAACACCAGTGAGAAAACGACTAAACGTTGCGAGTACGCGGGCACTACCTTTGAGTTCATGTTGCCACAGTTGATGCGCCACCCGATGTAAAATCAATGCGTGAATGCCCGGATAGGTCAGTACCACTTCAAGGGTGTTGCGTGCCGCAGGATCACGCTCAAATACTGCCTGAATGTCCTCACGAAGCTGCTTAAACATCTGGGTTGTCCTGTGTAGAAGACTTGGCGCGTAAGCTGGCAGGTGGCCATGTACCACGACGCATGGCTTGCACACGACCTAAAATGCCGCGTAATAAATTATATTCCATCCGATCAAGGCGGACGCGACCAAACAGTCGTCTGATGCGTAGGGGGAGTAAGCGTGGATTATCGGGATCTAAAAAGTCGATATCCGCCAAGGTCTGCTCAAAATGTTGGTAAAACTGCTGCATCTGAGCTTGATCCACCAACGGCTCATCCCATGTGGTGATGTGCGTGAGGGGCATCTGTTCGGCAACGGGTGCATGTTGAGCGCCCATGCCAAGCTCAAGTGCGTGCATACGCAGTTCGTAGCAAATCACCTGAATGGCGGCTGAGACGTTGAGCACGCCATATTCTGGATTGACGGGAATGGTGAGGTGGTAATTGCACAGCGCCAATTCTTCATTGGTCAAGCCACGATCTTCGCGACCAAATACAATCGCGACCGACTGCTGTTGGGTGGCAGCATTGACCGCAAGTGCAGTAGCAGGACGCGCTTCAAGTAACGGCCACGGGATGGTGCGACTACGCGCACTGGTACCAAACACCAGTTGGCAATCGCCAATCGCGTCTTCAAGGGTGGGGACGACACGCGCCTGTTGCAACACGTCGGCAGCACCAGAGGCTAATGCCGTCGCATCACCATGCGGGAATGCTTTGGGATCGACCAACACCAGTTGGCTTAAACCCATGGTCTTCATGGCACGCGCTGCCGCGCCAATGTTGGCGGGTAGCGTCGTGTTGACCATGACAATACGAATCTGCTGCAACTCAGCCAGCTGAGGAGCATGTTGTACAACGGGTTTCGACATGCGTTTACTGGATCAAAGTGAGCAAATAGGCGGAAACAGCTTCCTGCTCTTCTTGGATCATCTGAATCAGTAGCTCGTTACTACTAATCCGATTGGCTTTGCATTCCACTTGCAGCTTTAAGCACAGCTCAGCAAGGCGGGTTGCGCCTAAGTTGGCGCTCGCACCTTTGAGCGAATGGATCGCTTCGTAGCCTGCCGCATTGTCACGCTGGTCAAATGCGTGTTGGACGGCTTTGAGACGAGTCTTGCTATCTGCGATATAAGATTCGATGAGTGTATCAAACTCATCATCCAATAATTCCCGCAGTTCTTGAAGTTGTGCCTGATTAATCGGGGCTTGCATAACTATGGTTCTCTACATGAACAGCGGCACAAAGAAGCATCATATAGGGGCTGCCGCACGCCAAAGACGATACCCCCCCTGTTTTGGATTCTAGGCATGCTGTCGTGCTTTTGCAATTCGCCTGTTTAACCGAATATCAAGTTTTTGACAGGAATACGACATTTGTCTGTGCAATCAAGCCTTATCCGCTCATTTCTTGCTCATGATTTGCACGGGCAGTACGCTGTTGGTAGACAATCTCTAGACTGTTTTTGCCAAATTGTTCACGCAGTTGGCGTAATAACGCATCTTCGGGACGCACCCACCACGTCTCACCGAGTTGCAGTTGCACATTGGCGTAATAATGGGGCATCTGGATGTGGATCGGAATCCGACGGGTGTCGCCACTACAAAACGGGTGGAGCATGGTGTGCAGTTGGTTGGCCAGCTGTGGGTGCAGCAGGGCGGGCTTGAGATGGATGTGGATAGCGTTGACCCGCTTGGCGCGGATTTCATTCATGCCAAACGCTTTGGACAGCCGACCCATCGGGCGGTCAAAGCCATCGCGTTCCATCACTTCGCCTTCAATCACCACAATCTGCTCGACTTGTAGCAACTCTTTGTAGCGTTGAAATTTTTCTTGGCCGCAAGACACTTCAATCCGACCAGTTCCATCGTCGAGCAAGATCACGATCCGGTTGCTAAAATTGAGCACATCCATGATCAGACCAGCAAATACGGTGGTTTGTCCTCGTCGTGTGCCGGTCAGGCTGTTGAGGCGGCTGGGAATCAGGCGTTTGAGTTCGTCTTGGTAGACATCAATCGGGTGGCCGGTCAGATATAGCCCGAGCGTGTCTTTTTCACCTTTGAGGCGGACTTCATCGCTCCACACCAGCAGCTTGTGTTGGCTCGGTTTGCGTTGCACTTCTTCGACTTCGCCAAACAAATCAAACATGCCCGATTCACGGTTTTGCCGTGCTTGATCGGCGGCTTGCACCGCTTCAGGCAGTTGATCCATCAGTTCGGCGCGTTCAATGCCGAGGCAATCAAGTGCACCGGCACGGATCAAGGCTTCGAGGGTGCGTTTGTTGGCTTTTTTCAGGTCGATGCGATGGCAAAAATCAAATAGATCACGGAATGTGCCACCCGATGCGCGGGCGTCCATCACCGATTGCATGGCGGCTTCGCCGACGCCTTTGATCGCGCCTAAGCCATACACGATGGTTTTGGGATCGGCGGCACGGAAGCGAAAATCGGATAAATTGACGTTGGGCGGTAAAATGGTGAGTCCAAGACCGCGACAATCGTCGATGATAAACACCACGTTGTCGGTGTTTTGCATTTCAGAGGTGAGTACCGCCGACATAAATTCGGCAGGATAGTGCGCTTTGAGCCATGCGGTGTGATAGGCCACCACGCCGTAGGCCGCCGAGTGAGATTTGTTGAACCCGTAACCGGCAAATTTTTCCATCAAATCAAAGATGCCACCCGACACTTGCGGATCAATGCCGCGATTGGTCGCACCGGTCACAAAGATTTCACGTTGCTTGGCCATTTCTTCGGGCTTTTTCTTACCCATGGCGCGGCGCAACATGTCGGCACCACCGAGCGTATAACCGGCGAGCACCTGCGAGATCTGCATGACCTGTTCTTGGTAGACAATCACGCCGTAGGTGTTGCCCAAAATGCCTGCAAGATCAGGGTGGTCGTAGATGACTTCTTCATAGCCATGTTTGCGGTTGATATACATATCGACCATACCGGCATCGAGCGGGCCGGGTCGATACAACGCACACATCGCGATCACGTCTTCGATGTTGGACGGTTTGAGCTTGCCGAGGTATTTTTTCATCCCCGTACTTTCAAGCTGGAAGACGGCGGTGGTTTTGGTGTCTTGCAACAACTGATAGCTGGGCTTGTCGTCGAGGGGCAGCTTGTCAAGTTCGAGTGCTTCTAAGCCTTCTTGCTTGCGGCGGGCGTTGATGGCATCCATCGCCCAGTCAATCACCGTGAGATTACGCAGACCCAAAAAGTCGAATTTGACCAAGCCGATTTGTTCGACATCGTCTTTATCAAATTGGCTGACCCGTGCGCCTTCTTCGTCACAGTACACAGCCGAGAAATCGGTGATTTTACCCGGTGCAATCAACACGCCACCGGCATGCTTACCGACGTTACGGGTGATGCCTTCGAGCTTGAGCGCCATCTCCCAGATTTCGGCGGCGTCTTCTTGATCGTTGTTGTTGGGATTGGTGATGATGTCTTTGAGCTGTGGCTCTTCGTTTAAGGCTTCTTCCAGCGAGATACCCGGTGTCTTGGGGATCAGTTTGGAGATGCGATCGGCCAAACCATAGGATTTGCCTTGTACTCGTGCCACATCACGCACCACCGCTTTGGCAGCCATCGTACCAAAGGTAATAATTTGCGAGACCGCTTCGCGGCCATATTTGTGTGCCACATAGTCGATCACGCGGTCACGGCCAGCAATACAAAAATCCACGTCGAAGTCGGGCATCGAGATGCGCTCGGGGTTGAGGAAGCGCTCGAACAGGAGGTTGTACGGCAGCGGATCCAGATCGGTGATGCGCAGCGAGTAGGCGACCAGCGAGCCGGCGCCGGAGCCGCGGCCGGGCCCGACGGGGATGCCGTGGTCCTTGGCCCAGTTGATGAAGTCCCAGACGATGAGGAAGTAGCCCGGGAAGTCCATCTTGACGATGACCTCGATCTCGCGCGCAAGCTGCTCGCGGTACTGATCGGGATCGAACTTCTTGCCCAGGGCCGAGAACTCGGCGAAGCGCTTCTCCAGGCCCTCTTCCGAGACCCGCCGGAAGTAGGTGGGGATGTCGAAGCCCTCGGGGACGCGGTAGCGCGGCAGCATGGGCTTGCCGAGCTTGAGGTCGACCTGGCACTCGCGCGCGATCTTGATCGTGTTCTCCAGCGCCTCGGGCATGTCGTGGAAGTGCTGGTTGAACTCGGCGGGGGTCTTTATGTAGTACGACGAGACGTCGTGCTTGAGGCGCTTCTCGTCGGCGAGGGTGCGCCCCTGCTGGATCGCCATGAGGACCTCGTGGGCCTTGGCGTCATTCTTGTGCACGTAGTGGCAGTCGCCGGTGGCGACCAGCGGGATGCCGGTCTCGCGCGAGAGCTTCTTCCACTCGGCGTTGATCTTCTCCTGGTCCTCCAGGCCGTTGGGCTGGACCTCGAGGTAGAAGTCGCCGGGGGCGAAGCAGTCGGCGTAGGCGCGGGCGGCCTCCTTGGCGGCGGCGTAGCCGTTGGTCAGGAGGACCTGCGCGATCTCGCCGCCGAGGCAGGCGGACAGGCCGATGAGGCCGTCGCTGCGCTCCTTGAGGAGCTTCTTGTCGATGCGGGGGTGGTAGTAGAAGCCCTCGAGGTAGCCCATCGAGTTCAAGAACTGCAGGTTCTTGTACCCGACCTCGTTCTTGGCGAGCAGGATGAGGTGGTAGTTGCGCCGGTTCTGGCGGTCGAAGCGGTCGTCGCAGACGTAGGTCTCGGAGCCGAAGATCGGCTTGATGCCGGCGGCCTTGGCCTTCTTGTAGAAGTCGACGGCGCCGAACATGTTGCCGTGGTCGGTCAGCGCGACGGCTTGCATCTTCTGCTCGTTGAGCTTGCCGAACAGGTCCTTCAGGCGGATGGCGCCGTCGAGCAGGCTGTACTGGCTGTGCAGGTGGAGGTGCGTGAACTCGGAGACGGTGACGCTCATGGCGCCTGCGGCTTAGCACACAACCCGCGGCAGCCAGAAGGCCGATCCGCGGCTGGTCGACGGGGCGAAAGGGAGGGGCGGGCAGGCGGGCGGGGGGATGGACTTGAGGACGGAACGCGCAGGGGAGCGGGCCGCTGCGCCCTGCGGAACTCGCTTCGCTCGGACAGTCCTCGGGCGCAGCGGCCCGATCCCCTGCGCTATTTAGGGGTTTTTGGCGCGCTTGGAGCCTTGGTTAGAGGCTGTGGGCTCGGGCTAGGACGGCTACGGTGGCGGCTAGCTCGGCGACGTCTACGGGCTTGGCCAGGTGGCGCTGGAAGCCGGCGCGCAGGGCGGCTTCGGCGTCTGCGGCGCGGGCGAAGGCGGTCAGGGCGATGGCGGGGATGCCGGCGCGGGTCTTCTGGGTGCCCTGCAGCGCGCGCAGCTCGTGCACCAGGTAGTAGCCGTCGCCGCCGGGCATGGCGATGTCGCTGATCAGGACGTCGGGCGGGGCCTGGACGAGCTGGTGCAGGGCGGCGGCGGCGGACGGCGCGGTCGCGACCTCGGCGCCCTGCTGCTGCAGCGCGACGGCCAGGAACTCGAGCGTATCGGGCTGGTCGTCGACGACGAGCACGCGCACGCCGCTGAGCAGCTCGGCGCCGGAGGGCCCGGGCTGCGGTCGCACGACGGGGGCCGGCGAGGTCTGCGACAGCGAGTGGTGGGCGACGCGCGGCAGCTGCACGGTGAAGGTGCTGCCGCGGTTCTCGCCGGCGCTCTGGACGGTGACGCCGCCGCCGTGCATCTCGACGAGGTGGCGGACGATGGCGAGGCCGAGCCCGAGGCCGCCGTGGCGCCGCGTCGTCGAGCCGTCGGCCTGGCGGAAGCGATCGAAGACGAAGGGCAGGAAGTCGGCGGAGATGCCCTGGCCGGTGTCGGTGACCGCGACGGTCACGTTGCGCTCGTCGCCGCCGAGGCGGACCTCGATGGTGCCGCCGCGGGGGGTGAACTTGGTGGCGTTGCTGAGCAGGTTCCAGATGACCTGCTGCAGCCGCCCGGCGTCGCCGAGGACGAGGTCGGGCTGGCTGGACAGATCGGCGATCAGCTTGATGCCCTTGGCGTCGGTGGCCAGGCGGGCGGACTCGATGGCACCGGCGACGACCGGCGTCAGGTCGAGGACCTGCATCTCCAGGGCGAGCTTGCCCGAGACGATGCGCGAGATGTCGAGGATGTCGTCGATGAGCTGGGCTTGCACGCGGGCGTTGCGCTCGATGACCTCGATGGCCTGGTGGGCCAGCTTCTCGTTGGGCGCATCGCGCAGGAGGCGCGCCCAGCCGAGCACCGCGTTCAGCGGCGTGCGCAGCTCGTGCGACAGGGTGGCGAGGAAGATGTCCTTGGCCTGGTTGGCGGCCTGCGCCTCGGCGCGCGCCTGCTGCTCGCGCAGGAGCAAGAGGGCCTGCGCCTGCTCGGCCTGTTTGCGCTCGGTGATGTCGGTGAGGTTGACGACGCAGCCGATGCTGGTGCGCTCGCTGGTGCGCAGCGGCCCGGCGCTCAGGAGCAGCGGCACGATCTCGGACTCGCCGCGACGGAGCAGGACCTCGCGGCTGCGGTAGCTCGTGCCCTTGAGGATCTCCTGGATGATCAGGCGCTCTTCGGGGTCGGCGATCGCGGCCTCGCTGCGCGGCTCGTCCGCCACGAGGAACAGCGCGAAGACGTCGTCGAACAGCGACAGGAGCGGGTTCTTGCCGCACAGGGACTGCGCCTGCTGGTTGGCGCGGATGATGGTCCCGGAGTGATCGCAGACGATGATCGCCTCGGCGGCCTGGTCGAGGATCGAGCTGGTCAGGCGCGCCGACGCGGTGATCTCCTGGTTGCGCTTCTGCACGCGCAGGTCGGTGACGATCAGGCAGGCGCACTCCAGCCCGTTGGTGCGCAGCGCGCTGAACGACATCAGCACCGGGACGGCGTCGCCGCCGACGCGCAGGTGCAGCTCGCCCTTGATGTTCTCGCGCAGGCCGCGGTGCAGGAGCGCCTCGAAGAACGGCTGCTCGTCCGCGGCGATGAAGTTCTGCACGGCCACGCCGATGAGGTTCTGGGCCGGCTGCCCGAGGAGGCGCGCGAACGCCGGGTTGCAGTACAGCGTGCGCCCGTCGCCGTCGAGGGTGACGGCGCCCTCGCTCATGGTCTCGACCAGGACCCAGTAGGGGTGCTCGGAGCCGCTGAGCGTGTGGATCTGCGGGCCGCGGTTGCCATCACCCTGGATGGCCAGCGCGTCGATCTCGCCCTGCTGGATGGCGCGCAGGATCTCCTCGACCTCCTGCAGCCGGGCGCGCAGCATCGCGATCTCCTGCTGCGCACCGGGCGGGCGGCTGCGCGGTCCGCTCGCCGGCACGTGCGATCGGCTCCGCTCGCCGCCGTCGCCCGGGGGCTGCGCGGACGAAGCCCCCGCCGCGAGCTCCGGCTCAGCGCCCGCGGCACCCGCGAGCGACACGTTTCCGACGGGCGGCTTGTTCTTCATACGCGTCTCCGTCCCCGCACCGGGCAGGCCGCCCACACGCAGCCTACTTCCCCCCGTGGATGTCCAGCCCGATCAGCACGCGCTCGGTATTGGACAGGTCACCAATGATTCTCTTTATAGGCGATGGAAGCTTTCGGACAAGCGTGGGGATCGCAAAGATCTGGTCGGCCTGTGCGAGCTGGGGCTTCTCCAGCAGGTCGACGATCTCGAGCTCGATCTTGTATCGGGGAGCGAGATACTCGTCACAGACCTTGCGCAGGTTGGCGAGGGCCGCCAGGCTGCGCGGCGTCTGGCCGGCGACGTAGAGGCGCAGCGTGACGAGCTCCTGGTCGTCGGCCGCGACCGCCGCGGCCTGGGCATCCCTGCGCGCGCCGTCGGCGCCATTGCCCTTGGTCGAGGCCTCCGTCTCCGTCTCCGTCTCCGTCTCCGTCTTCGTCTTGGCCTTGGCCTGGGCCTTGGTCTTGGCTTGGGCCCTGGTCGGCTGGGCCTTGCCCTTGCTCGCCTTGGCCTCGGTCCCGGTCGCGCCGTCGGACGCCTTGGGCTTCTTGCCGTCGGCGCCGGCCGCGCCCTCGGGCTTGCCGCGGCCCGCGCCGCTGTCTCTCAGGCCGGGCCCGACCGAGGACCCCTCCCCATCCAGCCCCCTCCCCTCTGCCTTCTTCGAACGGCTTGGCTTGGTAGAGTCCTTCATGCTGATCTCCGCACGGGCTGCATGTCTCTGCTGACGTGTGTCACCGGCTCACCCGCTCTCGCTTGCGGCTCGGCACACGTGCAGGAGGGTTCGATGCGGCGGCGTCGCCTGCTGCATCGCCGCTGCGCATCTTTGCCAGGTCGACGCGGAGCCGCTGCTGCGTCTCTTCGGTGCTCTGCGACTGCACGAGCAGCCGCTCGTCCTCCACGAGCTCGGCGTCGTACTCGGCGCGCAACAGCTCCATCTGCGCCTCCAGCGCCTTGCGCCTGCGGATGCGCTCGCGCTGCCGGCGCTCGTGGTCCTGCTGCGCGACCAGCGCCGCGGTGCGCTCCCGCGCCTCCTGCGCCAGGCGCGAGGAGCCCATGAGCACGCCCTCGCTGCCGAGGTAGACGTCGATGAGATCGACGCCGCGCTCGGTGATGCGGAACTCGCGGATCTGGTTGCTGTGGGCGGTGCCGCGCGCCTTGAGCACGTACAGACCGCGGTTGCGCTCGCCGTTCGCCTCGAGGTTGCGCAGGAGGATCCACACGTCCATCAGCGACGACACGCCGACGTCGGTCGTGGCCTCGGCCGACTCGCCCGAGGTCAGGCTCAGGAACAGCGCCGTGATCAGCTCGGCCTTGAAGAAGTCGATCAGCCGGTTGAGCGCCGCCTTGACCTCGAGCATGCTGCCGATCTCGGACAGGTTGGTCAGCGGGTCCATCACCACCGCGCTCGGCTTGTACTCCGCGACCTGCTTGTGGATGACGGCGAGGTGCATCTCGAGGCCGTAGGTCGACGGGCGGCTGGCGTGGATGCGGAGCAGGCCCTGGTCGATCCACTTCTGCAGGTCCAGGCCGATCGAGCGCATGTTGCGGACGATCTGCTGCGGCGACTCCTCGAAGGCCAGGTACAGCACGCGCTCGCCGCGCGCGCAGAAGGAGTTGGCGAACAGCGCCGCCAGGCTGCTCTTGCCGCTGCCCGCGGTGCCCGAGAGGAGCACGCTGCTGCCGCGGTAGTAGCCCTGCCCGTTCAGCATGGCGTCCAGCCGCGGCACGCCGCTGGAGACACGCTCGGTGGTGATCTGGTGGTTCAGCGTCATCGACGTGACCGGCAGCACCGAGAAGCCGCCGTCGCCGATGAGGAACGGGTACTCGTTGGTGCCGTGGCGCGAGCCGCGGTACTTCACCACCCGCATGCGCCGCGTCGAGAGCTGATCGTTGACCCGGTGATCGAGCAGCAGCACGCAGTCCGAGACGTACTCCTCGAGGCCGTGCCGGGTCAGGCTGCTCGAGCCGCGCTCGGCGGTGACGATCGCGGTGAGCTCGCGGCTCTTGAGCCACGAGAACAGCCGCCGCAGCTCCGAGCGCAGGATCGCCTCGTCCTTGAGGCTGGAGAACAGGACCTCCATCGTGTCGATGGCGACGCGCTTGGCGGCGACGCTGTCGACGGCCAGCCCGAGGCGGATGAACAGGCCCTCGAGGTCATAGGCGCCGGCCTCGGCGATCTCGGCGGGGTCGATGTGGATGTAGTCGACGCGCAGCAGCTTCTGCTCGATCAGCGCGTCCAGGTCGAAGCCGAGCGAGGCGACGTTGGCCTTGAGGTCCTCGGCGCTCTCCTCGAAGGCGATGAAGACGCCGGGCTCGCCGTACTCGGTGGC
>ERZ650309.1325-NODE-1325-length-11633-cov-3.566246_pt1 | contig 11633 bp, 9 predicted proteins | sample MGYA00376245_ERZ650309 | MGnify/ENA primary metagenome ERZ650309 (study PRJEB26733, sample SAMN07839294) | wastewater metagenome | biome: urban; feature: wastewater treatment plant; material: waste water | place: USA: North Carolina | collected 2016-04-26 ...
GAAGCTGCCTTACGACCCCGACAACGCCTTCGCGCCGATCTCGCTGGTGGCCGAGCTGCCGCTGGCGATGATGGTCAACCCGGCGGTGCCGGCGAAGACCGCCAAGGAGTTCATCGCCCTGGCGAAGAGCCAGCCCGGGCAACTGAGCTACAGCAGCTCCGGCGCCGGCGGCGCGCCGCACCTGGCGGCCGAGATGTTCAAGGAGAGCACCGGCACCTTCATCCTGCACGTGCCCTACCGCGGCGGCGGCCCGGCGATCTCGGACCTGCTGGCCGGCCATGTGCAGCTCTCGTTCATGACCGTGCTCGAGGCCAGCGGCCACATCAAGGCCGGCAAACTGCGCGCGCTGGCGGTTACCAGTGCCCGGCGCGTCAGCGCGCTGGCCGACGTGCCCACGCTGGCCGAATCGGCGGCGCCCGGCTTCGACAGCATCTCCTGGATCGGCCTGCTCGCGCCGGCCGGCACGCCGAAGGAGATCGTCGAGAAGATCTCCGCCGACACGCGCGACGTGATCGCCGCCGAGGACGTGAACGCGAGGCTGATCGAGCTTGGCGCGATTCCGGCAGCGAACACGCCGTCGCAGTTCGGCGCGCTGATCGACAAGGACCGCGCCCGCTACGCGAAGATCATCCAGGAACGCGGCATCAGCGTCGACTGAGAACACCACGGAGACAGACATGAAGAGCACCCCCATCGTCCGCGCGCTCGTCGCCGGCGCCACCCTGTTTGCCGCCACCGCGGCCTCGGCGCAGGCCTGGCCGAGCAAGCCGATCCGCATCGTCGTGCCCTATCCGCCGGGCGGCTCGTCGGACATCATCGCGCGCGCCATCTCGCAGCCCCTGTCCGAAGCGCTGAAGCAGACGGTGATCGTCGAGAACAAGCCCGGCGCCTCGGGCAACCTCGACTACGACCCGGAGACCGAGGAGTTCGTCATCCACACGCCGTTCCGCGGGGCGTGGAAGGACTACCTCGGCAACGCGGCGCTGCACGGGCGTGCCGGGCGCGTGACCGGGGCGTGACGATCTGGCCCGAGGGACATGTCGTAAGGGGCAGGTACCCGCGCAGCGCAGAGCGCGGCGGCGCGCCTCGAACGAACATACGCGTTTCATCACCGCGTCACAGACCGTCGTCGCCATGGCCAAGGACCACGCCCAAACCGCCGCACCCCGCACCGCCGGTGCCACTGCAACCGCCCGCAGGCCGGCCCGCGCCAAGACCGCCGACGCCGGGCCGCTGCCGGCATCGGCCACCACCAATGCCGCTACCAACGCCGCTGCCAGCGCCCCACTCCCCAAGGCCCCGCGGCGGCGGACGCACACGCGTGCGGTCGGCCAGGGCGACGTGGCCGAGGCGCAGGACGCCGCAGGCTTCGAGGAAGACCGCGTGTCGCGGGCGATGGTCCGCGCGGACACCGTCAAGTCGATGGCGCTGGCCGATGCGCTGACGCAGCACCCCCAGCCCGCCGGCGGGCCGATCGACGGCCTGCTCGACCAGGTGCAGGCGCTGGTGGACGGCGCGGCGCCCGACGAGGTCAAGGCGCTGCGCCGGCTGCTGTTCAGCCCCAGCGACCGGCCGGCGCCGCGAACCGAGGCCGACCAGGCGCTGGCGCCCGGCTGGCGCGAGGGCGGCTACCCGTACAAGAACCTGCTGTCGCGGCGCAGCTACGAGGAGCAGAAGTACCGCCTGCAGGTCGAATTGCTGAAGCTGCAGGCCTGGGTCAAGGAGACCGGGCAGCGGGTGGTGATCGTCTTCGAGGGCCGCGACGCCGCCGGCAAGGGCGGAATGATCAAGCGGATCACCGAGGGGTTAAACCCCCGCGGCTGTCGCGTGGTCGCGCTGGGTACGCCTTCGGACCGCGAGAAGACCCAGTGGTACTTCCAGCGCTACGTCGAGCACCTGCCGAGCGCCGGCGAGATCGTGATCTTCGATCGCAGCTGGTATAACCGCGCCGGCGTCGAGCACGTGATGGGGTTCTGCACGGACGCGGAGTACACCGAGTTCATGCGCGCCTGTCCGGAGTTTGAGGGAATGCTCGTCCGCTCGGGCATCGTGCTGCTCAAGTACTGGTTCTCGGTGAGCGATGAAGAGCAGGAGAAGCGCTTCCGCGCCCGCCTGCAGGATCCGATGAAGCGCTGGAAGCTGAGTCCGATGGATCTGCAGTCGCGCGACAAGTGGGTCGAGTACTCCAAGGCCAAGGACAAGATGCTCCTGCACACCAACATCCCGGAGGCGCCGTGGTTCACGGTGGAAGCCGACGACAAGGAGCGCGCGCGCCTCAACTGCATGCGGCACATCCTGGTCAAGGTCCCCTACGAGGATCTGCCCCCCGAGGCGGTGGAGCTCACGCCGCGCAAGCCGGCGGGTAACTACGTGCGGCCGCCGCGCTCCGAGCAGTTCTACGTCCCGCAGTACTACTGAGCCCTATCTGGCCCGCCGCTCCGGCGGCCCCGTCACGAGCTCGGATCCGACAGCCCGCAGCGACGCCCGCACGAGCCGCTTCCCTACGCGGGGTGAATGTGAGGTAGGCTAGGCGCGACCTCGACCCACCCCTGTCTTGTTTACTGTTTGTGAGCTGCTTGTGAGCTGAAGGAGACGCGATGACTTCGATGACGGCGCTGCTTGGGTTTACTGCTTGGACCTTGCTGATGGTGATCCTGGTGCTCGCCTATCGCGGGACACGGATCCTCGGCGGGGCGCCGATCAACAACTGGCCGCGCGGCAAGGTCGACACCGGCGACGCCTCGTTCGCCAAGCGGGTCTCCGACGCCCACGCCAACTGCCTGGAGAACCTGCCGATCTTCGCCGTGCTGGTCCTGGCCGCCGCCGCGCTCGGCAAGGACGCCGCGGTGGCTCCCTATGCGCCGATTGTGCTCTATGCGCGCTTTGGTCAGAGCACCGCCCACCTGATAGGCACGAGCCAGCCGCTGGTGCTGGCGCGCGCCACGTTCTGGGGCGTACAGGTGATCCTGTTCGTGCTCATGCTAAAGGGGCTCCTATTCTGAGCTGCCCTGGCCAGACCTGATCTGGCCTGCAAGATTGACACCTTCGCGGCCAAGGCGATAACCTCCACAGGGTAGCCGGGGGCGAGCAGAGACGCGCATGAAGATGGCAGCCACCAGGACCGTCGTGCACGAGGCGGTCCGCAGCGGTGAGATCCCGGGGGCGGTCGCCGTCGCCGGGACGCACAGCCGGCGCGGCGAATCGCTGGTGGCCGGGGTGCGCAAGTACGGCGGCCCTGCCACCACGGCGGACACGCTTTACGATCTGGCCTCGCTGACCAAGGTGGTGGCCACGCTGCCGTGCGTGCTGCGGCTTGTCAGCGACGGTGAGGTCCGGCTCGAAGATCCGGTCGGCCGGTACGTGACGAGCGCCGGCTGGTTCCAGAGTCCGAGTCTGGCCGACGTGACGATTCGTGAGCTGCTCACCCACAGCTCGGGCCTGCCGAACTGGCGGCCGGTGTTTGCCTGGGCTGGCGATCGACTGACCGCGCTGGCCAATGTCCTGCAGACCCCGCTCGGCGAGCGCGGCGCTGTCGTGTACAGCGACCTCGGCTTCATCGTCCTCGGCGCGATCGTCGAGCGCGTGACCCGGCTGCGGCTGGACGCGTTCGCCGCGCAGCAGGTGTTCGGGCCGCTCGGGATGCACGCGACCGGCTTCCTCCCCCAGCCCATGACCCCGGTGGCGGCCACCGAGGACTGCGGCTGGCGCAACCAGCTCCTGGAGGGCGTCGTGCATGACGAGAACGCCTTCCGCCTCGACGGTGTCGCCGGCCACGCGGGTCTGTTCGGCACGGCCGCGGATCTGGCCGTGTACGCGCAGGCGTGGCTGCGCTGGGACGCCCGCCTGGGCGCGGAGTCCGTGCTGCGCGAGTCGGTGCGTGAGCACGCGCGGAGCTCGAGCGCGCGCCGCGGACTCGGCTGGCTGCTGCGCGCCGCGGACTCCTTCGCCGGCAGCCGCGCCACCGACGGTGGCTTCGGCCACACCGGCTTCACCGGCACCAGCCTGTGGATCGAGCCGGGCGCGGATCGGTTCAGCGTCCTTCTGAGCAACCGCGTGCACCCGAGCCGCCGCTGCGGCAGCCGCATGCACGAGCTGCGGCGCGCCTTCCACGACGCCGCCGCGCACGACGTGCTGCGCCCTCGCATCGAGGAGCCGGCGTGAGCACCGCGCCGCGCCTCGCGCTCGGGCTGCTGCTGCTCGCGGCTGCCGCGGGAGCGGACTCGCAGCCCGAGCCGCCGCGGTCCGAGCTGCCGGCGCTGACCCCATCCCCGCTGGCCGCGCCGCCCGCGATCCCCTCGCGCCCCGGCCTCGATCCGCGCACGAGCGCGGGCGTGGTGCCGTTCCAGGACATCAAGCTCCAGCTCGAGCTCGGGCGCTGGAGCATCGAGAGGCTCAGCGCCCTGCTCACACGCGCGCAGGCCGAGCACGCGGACGCCAATGCGCGCCTCGCCTTCCTGCTCGAGCAGCTGCAGCGCACGCCGTTCGAGTACGAGGCGCGGCTGCCGCTGCCGCCGCCGGAGACTCTGCGCGTGCGCATGTCCTCCTTCGGCTGCACCGGGCTTGTGATCTACCTCTTGGCGCTCAACGGCGCGACAAGCTTCGAGGAGTTCGTGCTGGCGCTGCGCCGGCTGCGCTACCTGAAGAGCGAGACCCGCGGCCTCGACAGCGACCCCGCGCGCGGCAACCTGCTCGACTTCCCCGAGGAGATCTTCCTGCACAACGCGCACGCCATGGGCCTCGTGCGCGACGTCACCGCCGAGGTCGCGGGCGAGACCCGGCTCGCGACCTTCCGCAGCCGCAACGTCCCGCGCCGCCGCAACCCCGAGGAGGATCCGCGGCAGAGCCGCATCGCGCCGAAGCTGCTGACCGGCGAGGTCCTGAGCCTGCCGATGATCAGCCGCGCCGCGTTCCGGAAGATGGACCGCAGCCGCATCCGGACCGGCGACATCCTGCTGTTCTCGCGCCTGGTGCCAGACGCGCCGCCGAGCCCGGAGCTGCTGTTCGGGCACGCCGCGATCGCGCTCAACCAGGGCGGCGAGATCTACATGGTCCACGCGACACGCGACTACCTGTGGCGGCCGGACGGCAAGGCCGGCGACCCATCGCTCGGGGCCGGGGTGTACTACCTGGACGACCCGCGGCGCGAGCAGATCGGCGTCGGGCCCGCGACCGAGTGGGTCAAGGATCCCGAGGGGCGGCGCCGCCGCATCGACGGCAAGTCGTACTACGGCTACACGCCGGGCAGGCTGCGCCCGGTCCACGACTACCTGCTCGGCGCGCACATCCAGGGCATCGCGGTGCTGCGCCCGACCAACGTCCCGGCCGAGGCGCAGGCCGCGGCGCAGCGGTTCGTCGCCGCGGTGCAGGCGCGCGCCGAGAAGGCACCGCCGCCGGCCGCCAGCGACGAGGCGCAGATCGACAGCCAGATGACCTCGGAGCAGGCCGTGCTCACCAACCTGTCGCGCGAGTGCCCGGCCGGAATCCGCGAGCGGCAGTCCGTGGTCGAGGTCTCGTACTACGGGCCCGACGGGCAGCTGCACAAGGGACAGGTCGTGGTCGACCGTGACCTGGCCGAGGACGTGCGCGCCGTGTTCCAGGTCATCCGCGATACGCGCTTCCCGCTCCGGTCCGCGATCCCGATCGCGCACAGCTCCTTCTTGAGCGACGGCCGCTGGGACGACAACAAGTCCATGGCCGCCAACAACACCTCGGCCTTCAACTTCCGCGCGCAGACCGGCAGCCGCAAGCTGTCCGCGCACGCCTGCGGCATGGCCATCGACCTCAACCCGCTGCAGAACCCCTACGTCAAGGGACAGAAGGCGGGCCGCGTCGTGCTGCCCCTGGGTGCAGTCTACGATCCGAGCGTGCCCGGCACGCTGACCGAGGACCACCCGGTTGTGCGCAAGTTCAAGGAGCTCGGCTGGAAGTGGGGCGGCGAGTTCCGCTGGGTGAAGGACTTCCAGCACTTCGAGAAGGAAGGCTGCTCCCGCCGCCGCTCGTGAGCCCGCAGGCCTCCCGGCGAGCTTTCCTAACGAGACAGTGTGTCTCACTTCGCGGGATCGTCGGCGTCGTGCTGCGCGCCGATGCGAGCGAGCAGCGCCCGGGCGAGCTGCAGGAGCTGCTGCCCGGCGCGGCGCTCCGCTGCGGTCCGTGCCCGTCGCACGCGCCAGCTCCCGAGCTGCGCCGCGGCCACCGCCTCTTCATACGGCAGCCCGTCGGCGCGCGCGTAGCTGTGGGCGTCCGTGAGGTGACGCAGCGCAGGCAGCGGCCGCTCCTGCAGCAGGGCGTGGCGGGACAGGCAGAGCGCGGCGCGCGAGCGCGCGAAGCGGCAGCTGCGTGCGAAGCGCTGCAGCGTATGCACCGCCTCGGCCGCCTCGGTCGCAGCGTCCGCCGCGCCCGCCTTGGGGGGCCGCGCCGGCGAGCGCTCGTGCGCGAGCAGCTCCAGGAAGACCTCGGTCATCCCAGCGATCGACTCCAGGCAGCGCGCCGCGGTCGGTCGCGTCCCGCGCACCGCGTGCAAGAGGGCCCGCGCGTGCTCCAGCGCCGGTCCGTGCTCGCCGCTGCGCAGCAGGCACAGGGCGTGGTGGCCGCGCACGAAGATGTCGGCGCGCGACTCGCCGCTGCGCCGGATCCGCTCCAGCGTCTGGGTGGACTCATCGAGCGCGCGCGCGAGCTGGCCGCGGCGCAGCGCCAGCGCGCTCCGCAGCAGCCCGGCGATGACCAGGAAATGCGCGTTCTGCAGGCGCGAGCTCATCTCGTGCAGCTGCGCCACGTCGCCATCGGCCTGCGCGTACTCGCCGCGGTAGAACGTCGCCAGCGCGCGCACGAACAGCGCAAACAGGAGCGCGAAGTCATCGCCGGTCTGCTGCGCCTTGCGCTGGCTCTGCGCCGCCTGCGACAGCACCTCGGGCCAGCGCGCCTCGGCGAAGTAGACCGCGCTGGCGATGCGGCTGTAGTTGGCCGAGACGCGCGCGTCCCCGGTCTGCGCCTGCAGCCGCTCGGCGCGCGCGAGGTAGAAGTGGCTCGGGCGGTACAGCGGGATGCCGTGCAGCATGAACGAGACGCCGGCGTTGCCGAGGCTCTGCATCACCAGGTCGCCGTCGTGCGTGCCGCTGTTCAGCATGTCGAAGATGCACGTCGCCGAGCGCACCGGATCGCCGCGCAGCACATAGGCCTCGGCGGCGCGGACGTAGGACAGCTTGGTGTGCACCGACGTGCGCGGCGCGGGGCTCGGGCGCGGCGGCCGGCCCGCGAGCTCGCGCGCCAGGCTGCCGATGTGCTCCAGCGCGGCCCCGACGAGGCGCAGGGCCGGCGCGATCCGTCCCACTGCCGCGCGTTCGCCGTGCAGCGCGGTCAGGTCGCCGAAGACCTCCAGGCAGTCGCTGTACTCCCCCAGGCCGAACAGGCCCTCGATGAGGCAGGCGCGCGACCGCTCGCGCTCGAGCAGCGGCACCTGCAGCCGGGGCTCCAGCGCGACCGCCTGCCGCGAGAACCGCACCGCCTCGGACAGCGCGCCCTGCCGCAGCGCGGACTCGGCCGCGATCAGGCTGTAGCGCAGGCTCGGCGCCGCGCAGTCCGCGGCCTGGTAGTGGAAGGCGAGCGTCGGCGCCAGCTCCGCCGCGTCGGGGTATGCGCGCTCGATGCCGAGCGCGACCATGCGGTGCAGCTCGCGCCGCTCCGTGTCGTCGAGGTCATCGAGCAGGTTCTCGCGCAGCTTGTCGTGCGAGAAGCGCCACGTCTGCTCGTTGACCTCGAGCACCGCGGCGTCCGCACAGGCGTGCAGCCAGCCGTCGAGATCCGCGAGCACGGTCCGCATCAGCGGCAGGTCGATCTGCCGCCCGCGCACCGCGGCCAGCCGCAGCGCCGCCCGCGCCGCCGCCGGCACCCGCTCGAGCCGCCGCCGCACCACCGCCCGGATCCCGCCCGTCATGATCCGCGGCGGCACGCTGCCCGCCCCCACCTCACTCATCTGCCCAGACTCCTCAACCAGAGCCCGGACGGCTTCGATCATGAAGAAGACGTTCGCTTTTAACAAATACAACGCCTGCCGGATGGAGGTAAGTGATGTCGGCAGAGCACAGCACAAAAGCGGTCGGATACATACGGGTAGCGAGCGGTAGTTCGAGGAAGAGAGAGCGGAGCGTTTACTTACAGAGAAAGGCCATCCTTGAGCATGCGAAGATACACAACGTGCGAGTTGTGCAGTTCTTCGCAGATCATGAGTGCATAGCGGATATCGAGCTGTGCCAGGGATTGTGTGATGCGCTTGCGTATGTTGCGGGCGGCAAGGCCGCGGGGCTGATAGTCGCGAGCATGGATCGTCTAACCTCGTCGACGGTCGACTTCTGCCGCTTCGCTGAGCTGCACAAGTTTGGGAAGGATGGGCCGGCTCTGATTTCGGTCAGGGAGAAATTGGATACGCGCACAGCACAAGGGCGACTGATGCTCGGTGCGCTCTTGGCTGTGGCCCGCGCAGAGCTGACTGCTCTGAATTAGGTGGCAGCATGCAGAAGCCCAAGCACATTCGTGCGGTTGGCCATGTGCGGGTCAGCACTGAGCAGCAAGCGCAGGAAGGAGTCAGCCTGGATGCGCAGAAGGTACGAATTCAAGCACACTGCACGGCGCTCGATATCACGTTAGTCGAGATCATCGCGGACGAGGGTGAGTCGGCGAAGTCGCTCGACCGGCCCGGCATCCAGGCGGCGTTGAAGATGCTCACCAAGGGCAAGGCGGACGCGCTGATCGTCGTGAAGCTCGACCGGTTCACTCGCAGCGTGAAGGATCTCGGCTACCTGTGCGAGACGTACTTCGGCGACGGCAAGCCGTGGTCGCTGATGTCGGTGACGGACTCGATCGACACGCGCTCGGCGAGCGGGAAGCTGACACTGAACGTACTTACGTCCGTCGCGCAGTGGGAGCGAGAGGCGCTCGGCGACCGCGTGCGGGAAGCGATGGCGCACCTCAAGGCGCAGGGTGTAGTGCTCGGCGCCGCTCCCTACGGATGGAAATACCTCGACGAGGTCGACGAACACAGGCGGCGCAAGCTCGTCGAGGATCCCGCCGAGCAGGCCGGCATCAAGAGAATCTGCGAGCTGTACGAGACAGATATGTATGTCTGGCAGATCTGCGAGCAGCTCGACGCGGAGCGCGTGCCTTGCCGCGGCGCGCACTGGAACCGGCGGACCATCTACCGGGTATTGGAGCGAGCCGGGTACGAAGATCCCGACTGGAAGCCGCGAAAATCCGAGCCCTCGAGGAAGCAGCGCGACGCGAAGCGGACCACGGAGATTGTCCGCGACAAGGCACAGGCTTCCATTCGGGCAGCCGAACTGCGACGGCAGGGGCTCAGCCTTCGCCAGATCGGCGAGCGGCTGCGCAGCGAGAACTTCCTGCCACCGCGCGGCGACGTGTGGCACGCGGCGTCGATCCTGGATCTGCTGCGGCACCACGCGCCGGCCGGGCCGGTCGTTTGAGACGACCCCGGCTGCTGCGTTGGCACCACCTGCCGCCCGATAGAGCACTCTGTTTCCTAACTGCGCGCAGGACTGCGCAGTAATCTTCCCAAAGAGCCTTCCTGATAAGAAGATCGCACCGTCGAGGAACCGCCTCAAAATAGGGCGGATTTGTGACGGCTATTCCTAACCAATTCGCATACTTACAAACCTGGCTTTGACAAAATTGTGACAGCTATCGTCAAGATCATTTTATGGCGCCCGCAAATGCACGATGTGCTCGATGTTCCTCCGTCGGCACGACCGCTCGGATCGGCGGTATTGCAGCAGCAAGTGCAGGATGCGGGCGCTGCGCCAGCGACGCGGCGAGCATGCAGGCCGGCGGCCTCGCGGCCGTCCTGCGCGCCATCCGATTCCACTCGCGCTGAGTCGAGCCGCGCTGCGGCGAATCGCGGCACGGGACCGCCTGCGTGCGGAGCAGGCCGAGCGCGATGCCTCCGACTTACAGAGGCGATTCGACGAGCAGACGCGCGAGCTTGAGGAGGCGCGTGCGCGCATCGCGGAGCTGGAGCGGCTGTTGACTGAGGCGCAGGGCGAGCACAGCGACCCGGAGACGGACAGCGAGCAGCCTGAAGGCGAACGGCCCCCAAACGAGAACTCCAGTGGCGCGAGCGGTGGCCCCGCGTCCCGCCCGCGCCCAGCAACCCCCCGGCCAGGCATCATGGAGGTGCGCAGGCAGCTCAGCCAGGCCCTTGCAGGCAACGCGGAGCTGCGGGCCCTGGTGGAGGAGCTCCAGCAGCGCATCGCCACGCTGGAGCGCCGCAGCGCAGCGCTGGAGCAGGAGCTTGGGCGTGCGCTGGCCCTGGCCGAGCAGCGTGAGCCACCAGCCACCGGGCAGCCCTGGGATGCGGACAGCGCGGCGCGCGTGCAGGAGCGGGCCGCGCTCCTTGCGCTCGAGCTGGAACAGGCTTGTCGAGAGTGCAGCGAGGCGGCCGAGCAGCGGGATCGGCTCTTGTCCCGCATCGCTGGCTTGACGCTGGCGGATGCCGGTGCGGCCGTCGCCCCATCGACCGACTACAGCGCCGCGCGCACCGAGCTGTTCGAGCAAGTGCGTATCGAGCTAGAGGTGCGAGATCGCTTCGCAACCTGGGAGAGCGAGCGGCGCCAGCGCGAAGGAGACCGCCGCCTCGATCCGACGCGGACGCACGACGAGCAGGCGCTGGTCGCGACGCTCGCGCTGCGCTGGCAGCTCATGGATCACGCACCTCAGAGCTTCCGGCAGCGTCGTCGGTGGGCTATCGAGGGGCTCGTGCTGGATTTAGCGAGCGAGCGGTTCCTGCTTCGGCAGTCACGGGAGCGCGTGGCATACCGAGAACGGATGATGGCGACAGGCAAGGATTCTGTGCCGTGACCGGAGCGAAACAGGCTCCGCGACGTAACATCACAGATCATCGTGCTGTCGTTTTCCGACAGAGATCACGATGGAGATTCTGTGGCGTGGTTTGCTGTGACGTGGTGAACCTGCTGCTTCCGTGAGACCTGGCATTTCCGTTGTCGTGCATCACGACACAGGTGACGGCGACACACGCTGCTTGAAGAACACCACGGCACGCAGATCAGCCAGGAGCTTCCGAAGCTCGTACTTGCGATCCGAGCGGACCTTGACCGCAGGCTCCGCAGGCACTGGCTCTGCATTGAGGAGCGCATCCTGCCAGCGACAGACGTACTCCATGTACGCCCGTTGGTTCGGGTCGCGGAGCGCCTGGAGGACAGCTTGCTGCTCTCTATGTGACAGCGGGTGGAACGGAACCGGCGCGAACTCGAGGACGTCCGTTCCGTGTTGGCGTAAGAACGCAATGAGGCTTTTGCAGAAGGGAACCAAGTACGACGGCGCTGTGCTTGCCAGCTTCATCGCGACTTCTCGGTCTTTGGTTGGGAGGTTGAGTACAGGCCCATCCGGTGGCGGAAGCCCGCTCGCCACTGCCTGCTTCCGACGCTCCTCGTTCAGGAGCCAAATCATCCAGGGCACTTGGATCACAAAAGCGTAGATGTGAGCCCAACGATCCAGGGGGACTTTCGGGAATGAAGAAAGGAACAGAGCGAAGGCGACGGCTGTATCCTCCTCAACGCGGCTAAGGAGCGGACCGTCTGGAAGCGAGATCTCTGCGAGATCGGAAGAGC
>ERZ650309.1326-NODE-1326-length-11631-cov-7.643314_pt1 | contig 11631 bp, 21 predicted proteins | sample MGYA00376245_ERZ650309 | MGnify/ENA primary metagenome ERZ650309 (study PRJEB26733, sample SAMN07839294) | wastewater metagenome | biome: urban; feature: wastewater treatment plant; material: waste water | place: USA: North Carolina | collected 2016-04-26 ...
CAGCACTCCATATCGCAGGCGTCCAGCGCATCGCGTTTGTCCCATTTGCCGAACATATAGCCCACAAGCTCGCCTACCGCTTCATCGTCCCACTCGTCCCGCGCCTCCAGCACCACATCGGCAGGCTGATCTGGGCAGAGGGCGGCAGCTTGCTCAGTGGGTGTCATGATATGCGGTAAACGCGGTGCTCTGGGGCATCTGTTAGCATTTCGCCCACGCACGTGGTGCAGCTTTCGGTGTAATCATCCGGAGAATCACCGTGGATGATGATCCATTCCGCCTTGGCTAAGCATCGCAATTGACAGCAATGCCGCCCATCGCAATTAGGCTCGGCACACCCTTTTAGCTCGCAGATTCTTTTCATTGCTTTACCATCCATACTGCGCCCGCATGTCGAACTGGCGCTTATTATTCAGGTAATCGCCGATCAACTCTTCCGCCAGGTCGCCAAGCTGCCACCGCAGGCTGGCAAAGTGCATCCGTTCTTCCCGGCTCACCTTCACTTGGCCATTGTGGGCCTTGATATAACTCCGGTCTACCACTTCAGCATTCGTCTTAATGCTCGGCTCCGGCTGCGCGGCGGGTTCTAGGTGCAGCTCGCCCGCTTCCCATTTGCTGGTCGCCGTGTCGGACACACGGGCGAGCCGATTGTGGATCAACACAATCAGGCCCGCACGGAGCCAGACGGCGAACCGTCGCGGCGAGGTTTCGTGGTCAAGCTTCCCGCACTGGACGGTAAAGCGTTTTGCGCGATGCTCTGCTTTGCGTTTTCTGGCCATTCAAGGATCGGGTAGGCACACGTTGGCTATCTTGTGGTTCGTTGCGACTGCGAGCCATGGTTGGCGAGTCACGCTGGATTGTCGGCGGGATAGTTGCGCGGAAATGCGCATACGCTTTGGCGAGCAAGGAGTGAGTATCATAGCAGCGGCGGAAATGCAAGCGGAATATACAGATGCGGATTTTAATGATTTATTTTTTTTTGCGAGTGGGTAATATTTTTTTAGTGCGCGTACTTTTCCATTGACTAAGTACGCGCACTTTAGTAGTATGCCTTCAGTCGAGGCAATGAGGCCGAGACGGAAACCGGAGAGATTAAGATGCAAGACAAATACGAAAATAAATATGAAAACGACACGCTAACAATCACCATTCCGAGCGGCCCTGCTGCCGGAACCTGGGTGAAAGATTTCCCTCAGATTGATGAAGCGGGCTTGATCTTCATCGGCCATCTTGATCTGCCCAATGGCAAATTCCAGCCTGTGAAGCTTCGCGCCAGTGAGCATCCGATCCTGAGCGCCGCGATTAAAGCCGCCGCCGCAATTCGCTTGGCGAAAGCGCAAGCTGAATACGAAGCTGGAGCAGCAGAGCGTGCGGTTGATGCGAAAATGGCCGAAGCGGGCTTTGAAGCCGCTGGCAATGCTGGCGCACTGTGGAATCGCCTGCATCCAATCAAGGGAGCAAATTTCTAATGCCGCGAAATCCCGAAGCGCCGAGAGCCAGTGAAATGCATTGGCTCTCGGAGGAAGAGAAGCAGTTTGCACTCTCGCAGATTCCTGAAGGTGAAAGCTTTTCGGACTTTGCGCGCCGCAAGCTTTTCAAGTTACCAGCCCTGCCGAGTCGAGGCAGGCCAAAACCGGAGAACAAGATGAGCAAAAAAGAACAAATCGCACAGTTGGAAGCACAGGCTGCGATAAATGATCGCTACGCCGACGCTGCCGAAAAAACCTACGCCGATACCGGCAGAACATCTGCTTTGAATGCTGCGGCAACCAATCGCGCTGCTGCTGCGCAAAAGCGGGCGAGAGCCGAACGACTTCAGAATGAAGCTGAAGAAGCCTAAGCTGCCGCCCCCAGGGAAGCCTGCTCCGGCTTCCTACCACCAAACCCATTACCGCCCGGCTGAGGCTGGGCAACAAGCCGCAAAAACACAATCGGCCAGCCCTTCCGAGCCAGCCGATTGATGGAGACAGTGCAACGCTCGCCAAAACGTGGCAACTATCTAGTTGTAATTCTCAGCCCGACGCCGAACGCCGACCCTCATGCCTTCATCCTGCGCCGGGCTTTGTGGCGAACCGACAACCCTGCCGGTCGCCGCAATCTTCCCCGCGCCGCCAGATCATCGAGTCTTCAAGCATCCCTCATAGAAGCCCCGGCTCACCAGCAGCGCGGGAAACTCTACCTATCGCAACCGAGCGGCATTTTCCGCGTGTGTATCCCGGCTACGGGTATGCACCGCTTCCCAGATATTCACCGCGTCCGCATTGCTCAGGATGGTCAACTCACTGGCCAGTTGCGAACCGCGCACAATGGCTTGCTGATACCACGTTGGGTCAGCCTGTGCCGCCGATGCCTTCGCGGCAGTCGCCTTGGCGTGATATTCGCCTTCCAATCGCTTCGCGTCCTGCTTGCGGCCTGCATTGATGGCTTCCAGCAGGTTAATGCCGACTTCCAACGTGGCCACGGTGTTCGCGTAGGTGGATTGTGCTTTGGGCGATGAGAACTTGATCGCGCCATTTGCAACCGCTGATTTGAACGAATTGATGGCCGTGCGCGCTTTGTCGAAGCCGCCAATAGGCCAGCCCTTTTCCAGCAATTCCGCAATCTCATCAAAACTGGTCAAGCCCTTGTCGGTGATGCTCACGGCACTCTTGAAGCTGCTCGCATCCATCACGCCGCCATTCTTGAAAATCTCAAACAAGTCACCGAGCGCATCCAGGTCATAGACCACATGTGCGCTGTAAAAGGCTCTCTTGTAGGCTACATCCCCATCGCGCCGCGCGCATCCCACCATCGGCAACAACAGCGCACAGCACAGAAATAAACTCATCAATGCTTTTCTCATTTCTCTCCCTTAAAATTTCGTTCTTCGTTCTGGTTTCCAGTTTCGCGGTAGCGTTCAGGCTGACGGCTTGGCTGGCAGTGGCGAGGCTTTCAGGTATGCCAACACGCCAATAATGGCCGCAGCGATTCCCGCATGCACAGCCGCCTTGTAATCCGCCGCGCCCGTCTGCACTGTTGTGGTCAGCACGTCCAATGCCGCACCGGAAAACCCGGTTACGGCTGCGGTAAATAGCGATTTCACCCAAACAGGTACGTTTTCCATAATTCCTCCGTGTTGGCCGCGCTTAGTTGGGCGCGCTGCCATTAGCCCCTGCTTCCCAATTCCTAATAATTAGCGGGAATTCTGCTTGCGCTTCTTCTGGGGACATCCCATCAAACTCACTGACAGCCCTGTACGCCGCAGTTTCGGTTTCAGAATCACAGGCCCAAGTCACCCAATACCCAATCAGGCTTCCAAAAAACTCTGTCATTTCATCAGCCAGAGCCATCTTTGCAAATCGTCCAACCATGTCAGCGCGATCCGTTTGGCTTTTTAACCATTGACGGAACTTGACCGCTGTGGCTTCTTCCTGTGGTGTCATCGGGTTTAAGTCTGTCATCTTTCACACCTCGCCCGCGCCGCGATTCAGCGCAGTCAGTAATCCCCTATTCGTCAATAATCCGTTCTTCCACGCCCAACGCTTCGCAAGTCGCCGTCAGCGTGGCGTTTGCATGCGGCCAGCTTGTTTCCGCTGCGTCCCATTCCGTTGCCGCGCGCTGCACAACATATTCCCAATTCCAGTCAATCGCCTCTACGCTCAAGCCTAATTCTTGCCACTCCCGCGCCCGTGCGGTCAGCCAATCGAGCGGCGCAAGGCCGAAGATGGGGCGGTCGAACTTCGTAAAGCCATTGCTCGCCAGGCTCACGCACGCCAGAAACATTGCCACAGCGGGCGGCTCCGTGATGCCATGCGTCGTCAGGATGCGCTCAATCTGTGGCGCGAGGGTGCTATCGCGCTCGAACAGCGCGGCCTGTGTCGCCAAGGTGGCTGACGGGGCAAGAACGCGAAATTGTTCGAGAGAGATAGTCATAAAATCCGGGGCACGGGCTGAGACGAGGACGCCAAAGCTATTTGTAATGCTGCACCAGCCACGTAATCAGCGTTGCCAGCGCCAAGCTCACGGTCACGGTCACGCCGATGACGGGTGCGTTCTTTCGCATCCAGTTCGCAATGCCACGCTCGGCGACGCGAGCAAGATCAGCCGTTAGGGCAGCCATTGCCTTTTCGACCGCCTCAATCTTGCCTTCCATTTTTTCGCGGTACACGCCAGAGGCGACGCCTTGCTCCCGCACCGTTGCCACCAATTCCTGCACAGCTTTAACAAGGTGCTGCTGGTCTGCGGTTAGCACTGCCACTCGTTCCGAAAGCTGGCTTACCTTTTCACTGTTCTCTGTCAACGCCACAGCCGACACCTCGATTATTCCTGCATTCATACAAAAACCTCCGGGCACTCAGAGGGAAGGGGTAAATAAACAGAAACGCCCGCCAATTCTCAGAGGGCCACTCTGAAAACTGACGGGCGTTATGACTTGCGTCGGGTTGACCCGTGATTTACTTTTTCAAGTTCTTGGCAAACTCAGCCGCGAGCTTGCCGAAGCTTCCCGCAGCGCGGGCAAAATCTCGAACCAGCGAAAACGCTTCCGGCTCAATAGCGCGGAGCAATTCCAATCGCTTCAAATCATCGTCGGTAATTGTAATGTGTGATGCGCCGCACGCACAAGGAGCGCTCGCCTGTGACGGCGTGGCGGCGGTTTGGGGATTGGAGATATTTTCAACCAAAAACTTCTCCCAGAATGAGGCACCGGGCGCATTCTATTAATTATTCGGGCGCGATGCAATCCCCTGCTGCGTGCTCAATGGACGCGGCGGCATTTCAGGTTGCTGATTGTACCAAAATTCAAACCAATACAGCCCGAAAGTATCAATTGGACCATCATAGTAATCTTCACGATACCCCCAAAAACGCGGCAACGCAGAAGGCTTAAAGCGAAAGAATACTCCAAGACAATGCCACCACTGCAAGTAAAGCGACGGATCGTACCTTGTCGGACGAGGACCGCCATCCTTGATATTAACAAATACACCCTCTTTTTGTATTCGTACCTGCAACCAACCTAGCTTCATCGCTCCCCCTTCATCGCGGCCATCGCGTCCGCTGCCAGCAGTGCGGCAGCAGCGCGGGCACATTCTTCGGTGCTGGCTTCGGCGCGCACTTCCGCGATAATCTCATCCCCAGACCAGCATTGCGCCTCAACCAGCGCGGATCCGTCACGGTTGATCGTAACGCGAAAGGTTGCGCCGCGCTTGCCGACCGCATCCGTGGCGGCTTTGGCGTCGGCGATATTGTTAAGGGGATTGTACTTGTTGCGGTTATGGCGAATATCCTTACTTTCGATTACGGAATCAACCTTCGCCGGATCAACATAGAAAACCGTATTGCGCGAATGAATGCCCCAGCCCATCACTTTAAGGGCCATTTCCCGTCCAAATTCTTCCGCCCGCGCTCGCAACTCGCTTTCCGTCGCGGGCAGCCCCTTGCACAGTTCAATAATCGTCTTGTTCATAATGTCCCTTCGCTTTTACAGACCAAACAGATCGTACTCTTCGGAGGCTTATCAATATATCGCTCCGCCGTGTGTCCGCAGGAAAGCCAAACCTTGTACGTGCATTTGGTCAGCCCGTGAACTTTCAGGATTACACTACGGAGAACCTTGCGTTTATAGTTCATTCAACTTCTCCCCTTGTTGCCGCCGCCCCGCCAGCGTCCGCCACACGGCCAGCGCGAATGGCAGGCCGAAGAGCAGCAGGAAGGCGAAGGCGGCGAACGTGATGGCGATGGCGTCGCGGTGGGTAGTCATAGCTTCGCCTTGCTGTTGACAGCCTTTAACGCAGCCCGGCAGATAGCCAGCATTGGCGTATCCGCAAAGCCCAGCCAAGCCATCTCCTGCTTAGGATACGGCGAGAACTGAGCACGCCATACGGTTGCGCCGCCCACATCCAAGAAGTCCTCCAAGTAAATGCCGAGGTTTTGCCTTTGCATTCTCATAATTACTCGCCATGCGGCTGCTATGTCAGTCGAGTGTCGATCAGCCATAATATATTCACTGTGAGGCGTTCCATGCCTAACAAAGCTCCGCACTGAAACAATTGCATCCGGTCCAGCGCAACCACCCGTGATGGCCCGCTGCTCGGCTTCACTGTAAATCTTTTGCCCCATTACCTTTTCGGCAATCAGGGCATTCATTTCAAGGCCAGCGGGTATCGCGTCAATTTCAGCTTCAGTCATCGTTCGCTTTCTCCTTGGCAGGCGCGGTCAGGCGCTTTTCGGCCATTGACGCCGCAACTTATTGAATAATATGGCGCTTATCATTAAACTGAGTGCTCAGCTTTTCAATGCTTGATTCACCTTCTGAGCACTCAGTTTGCCCTCTTCGCTGACTATGCCATTACCAGTCAGCAGGTACTCAGTCAGCCACGCTTGACGGCGCTCTATTTCACCGGGCTGGGGTTTGTATTCACTGTTCGCCGCCTGAGCAATCATCGAAAGATGGGCAAGGGCAATGGATTGCTGGTCATTTTGTGGTGTCATAATTCCTCGATTTTGGTAATTTCCGCATCATCAACAGGATCGCCAAGCTCAACCATTCCATCTTCAGCACAAGCGAGTGCGCGCTCGTTTGCTTCTTCTTGGCCTTCAGCGTCCACAATCACGGTGAAATTGTGCTCAATGGTTCCATAAACTTTATATTTCATTTTCCTTTTTTCTCCTTTCGTAACAGCCCGGATTCCTCCAGGGCTTTCCAGTTGTAATAACCCGCCATTCCGTGAACTGAGTTGTCAGCCGATGTTCGGTCTGGCTTCCGGCTGAGTACCCAAAGGTAGCTCACGCCATACTCAGTTTCCGCGATGGAATAGCCAGTCAGTCGTTTGATCAGTTTGCCCTTGTGAATACGGCTTTTCTTCCATAGGGAATGTGCGTATTGCACCGCGGGAAACTGAGCACTCAGTTTGCCCGCAAGTGCCGCACTTGCAGCGGGTTGCGTAACCCGCGCCGAACTCCGCTGAGTGCTCAGATAAGGGTCAACTGAGTGCTCAGGATAGAGAGCGCTCACCACCTCCGCACTTGGCCCCACAGGTAGCTGAGCCAGCTTTGCTCCGTCGCCGGATGCGTCACTAGCGCCGCCAGGATCACAAGAATCGTCAGCGCTTCGAGGCTCCACCAAATCCATTTTTTCATCGTTCACCTCTGGAAGCGCGGCGGCTTCCGGTTTTATTTCAAAGCCAATACCACCATGATAATCATCAGGGTGAGCCAGATACCCCAAATCTCGTTCTTGATGTCCCTCATCGCCGCGCAAATCTGGCGACACTGTTCGTCTGTCATCGTTCACTCCTTGCGCCCCCGCCGCTGCGCCCCCCACGCTGGCGCTGTACGGGGAGGCATCTATTTTTTTGCATCATCTTCAGGGATGTAGAAATTGCTCGACTGAAGATTGCTTTCGGTTTGCTGCTTTGGCGTCAACCCGTGAACCCGTTTCGGTTCTGGTGTGGAGGCAAGCGACGTTCCAGGAATACCAAATGATCCGGACAACTGCCGCTGAAGTTCAGGATCATCGTCGAACAGGGCGAGTACCTGCCGGGCACGTTTTTTTACACTTCCAAGCGTCGAAAGGCGGTCAACATATTCGCTCTCGATTCCTATTCGCTCTTCCAGATTGGCCAATTGCTCGCGTGCTACCGTTGCCTCAAGTCGAAAGTTTGCCGATTTTGCGACTGCCTGTGCTCGATTTTTTTCAATCTCTGCTTTGGCTTTCGCCTGCTCAGCGGCAACACCGGTACGCCAATGCATCAAAGGAATGATGATTGCCGCCAGTAACAGCAAGCCGAACAAGAGAGGAAAAGCAATGTGCTCGCAGTAAAACTTGATACCGTCGGACATGTTGCCTTGCTCCATCTTGAAAAAACTAATGGAGGCGTGGGTAAACGAGAAGACAAGCAGTAGTAGGGCAAACACCCCGAGCGCTGTTTTGTGTTTGCCCTCAGACCGCTTGTAGTTATTAAAGCAGTAGAGCGCCGTGGCTTCACCAGTCAGCGCGAAAGCCGCCGTCATAAATCCTTCCCAGCCAGGGACCGTGGTAATGAAGAGGCGGGCGTTGTAATAGCCGAACAGCACAAATAAGGCATATTTGAGCGCGACGATATAGCCGCCGTCTGAGGCGATCTTAAAATTATCGCCTTCGTTTTTGAGATTCTCAGACTCGCGGGCATGTTCCTCTTCCTGACCGAACCCTTTTGCAATTGAAAAAAGTTTCATTGAAATTTCCTTTCTGCGCACGCGGCGCGGTTAATCTTTTTTCCGGGTAATCTGGTGCAACAGGCACGCGGCCAAAACTGCAACCAGAAACGTCAGCGCGGGCATTGCCGGGTCGCTCATTTCGCACCTTCCGCCCAAAAGCTTTGCCCATCCGAACATTGCCGGAAATTTTTTGCATCATTGGCTGTGTACTGGGGACCAAGAGGGTTAGGGCTGTTTGGCGGCTGCGCTGGCTTGCAATCTTTTGGCGGCCTCCAGTCGCCCTGCTTCTCCTTATGCCGATGCGCATCAAGCCAAAATTCAGTGCCGTCAGCGCATCGCCACTGCGTGCGACCTTGTTGCTTGCGGACTGCTTGGCACTCGCCGGACGCGGCGCGATGGTCATTCGGTCGCCAACTTTGCGCATCGCTATAGCCGCAAAAAAGCAGTGCAAGCGCAAAGCAGATCAAAAATGTTTTCATTGAGTTTTCCGCCTTTCGATGAAGGCGAACAGGCAGGGATTGCAAAGCAAGCAGCGATTGGCTTTAATGCCGCTCGCTATTGACTGCGCTTCCTAGACAGTTCGCAGTTGATAGTGTGGGCGGCGCGTACTTTCCAGGTGAACGCCGCCCGTTTTGCTGACACGAATTATCCCACGACGTGTCAGCAGGGACAATCAAATTCAATCCACACAGGGCGGAATATATTGCGGATAGCGCCGAAACGGGGCATGAACAGCCGGTTCCGGTTCGGGTTCCGCCAGTTCCATTCGCGCAATCTCCACCGCCTCCACGTAAATGCGCTCCATGTTCTCCGGCGGGCATCCGTTGGCACGGCTCGCGGCCTGATGTCTTCTGACGATGGCTTCCGCAGCGGCGCGAATTTTTGGCGAAAGCTGTTCCCACATCGCCAGCGTCTTGCTTGAAAAGCCGCCGATTGTTTCGGTGAAGGTATTCTGCCAGCGATTCTTGGCCGCACGCTTGGACTTCTTCCGGCACTCCGGGCAGCGTATGCCTTGGTTATTTTCCATCACACGAAGCGCCTTACTGGTATCTTCAAACCGCACCTTGCAGCGCGTGCAGTTCACGGTCATAAAGACCATCTGTTTGCCCATCCAGGTTCCCGTGCGTTGGTCTTCTTTGGGTACATTGCACGACTTCAGGGACGCAATCAGCGTCCGGCGCGCCTGCCCATAGGCCAAGGGGCACCAGTGAGGGTTAATAGTTATAGCCTTCTATAAAGCTTGCTGCTGCTTCATAGCCATCGTCGCTCAATGCTTGCGCCAGTCGGCTTGGAGAAAGCTCGGTCGCGCGACTTTGAACACTAAATCGCATACGGATTGCCGCTTTTGCTTCTGCTTCACTGGCTCCAATCTTTTGCAGCCAGTCGCGTACATCGTGCCGATTGTGGAAGCCCGCCTTGTCCATCGTCTGCCAGAATTTCCCGTATGGCGTCGGCTCTTTCGGCGGCTTCGGCTCGCGCTTCTGGGTTTCACCTTCAATCGCTACTTCCAGCCGGTACACGCGCTCAGTCATTCCCGCCAGCCGGGCCGCTGCCGTCTTATGCGTTTGCGGCACGTCAAACTTCACTTTGACCCGATTGGCAGACATCCGAATCGCGGAATTGATGCCCGCGATGGATGCCGTGAAGGTCAGCATCGCGTCTTGGCCTGTCGGCTCAAAGAACGACAGCGCCAACACCTTGCCAGTGTAGCCAACGAGCTTGCAGGCTTCGGCAAAGTCCGTAATGATGTCCTTTGACCAGATTTCGACCCGTGCGCCATCGTGGCCAAACTGGAGCGCGCAATCGGTAGGCGCGACTTGAGCAAGGAAGGTGAGCGGCTCAGTCATCGCAAAGCACTTCCAGCGTGATTTCGCAACGTGGATTTTCCTTGTCAATCTCGCCGCGCTCCACAAGCAGTCGGTCAACGCGGCAGTCATCAAAGCCCAACACCTCAGACAGCGCATCCTCAGGCAATTTTGCGCAGTTGGACACGTCACGACGATGATTGCTGGAAAAGTAAAGCTTCAGCGATAATGCGAAACGTGCATCTGCTGGACACTGAAACATCCCGATTCTTGCCAAAGCCTCGATTCTTTTCTTCGCGAACTCTTTATAATCTTTGGCTGTCTTGGTAAGTACCCGTCCGCCACGTTTCACATTCTTGTATGCGTTATTCAGGCTGGGCGGGACAGGCAGCGTCACGCAAAACAGCTTATCTTTTGCTACCACGCCCAATGGGCTTACATCTCTGGCCCCAACAGGCAGGCCATAGGCAGCACGTTCGTGTAATGCAATTCGGTCAGTCATCCCAATTCCTCCCAGCAGTCTTGACAAATCGGCGTCTGCCCGCCTGCCATCGCCGCGCGCCCACAGTGGCGGCAGTACGTGCTTGCGGGCAGCGTGTCCGCCGCAAGCGCCGCTTCCAGTTCATCCAGAATCTTGCCCGCGTCCTTGCGCGCTTCCGCCGTCTGCTTTTCGTGACCCCAAAGCGGATTTATCTCAAGCGCAGCGATAGCAGCACGGGCGGCGGCAAAAGCTTGACTGTTCATCGTTCAGTAATCTCCATTTCTTCCGGCCACTCGACAGCCTCTCCCGCCTTGCATTCCTCGCAGTCGCACTCCCCAACGCGCTCCACGTCCAGTCCCGCCGCCTCCATCTGCCGCCCCAGCGCCTGATTGATCCGGCGCATCGTCAGGAATGCGGCAAAGACTTCCGCGCATTGGTCAATCAGCGCCAGTTTCTGGCATTCCAATTCACGCAAGCGTGGCTGGCGGGCCAGTGCGCCGCCGATGAAGCCCGCGAGCAGCAGGCCGGTAATGATTAGGGTGGTTTCCATTTATGCAGCCTCCTTCAGTTCAGCAAACAGCGGCAACTGGCGCAACGCTGCCATTTCGTAATCCGCGCAACCCCACTGATCCGCGAAAGCTTCGGCAATACCCGGAAACGTCGTGGAGCGAAGCTTCCAACGATCCTCAGATGGGGGCAGTCTGTGAATGCGCCCCTCGCGTCCCTCCACTCGGTTCGTGGCCCGCAATGGTGGCAACCCATCCAGCCAAAGACAGGTTGCTTTCGTTTCACCGTGACCAAACCAGTGCGGCTGAATAATCTGATCGTATTTGCGCCCAATAATCTTCATGGCGTGACCGTGTGGAATCGGATTTTCGATTGCCTTGCGGAGAATCGGCGCTTTCAGAAGCTTCACAAAGAACCTTGCGGCTTCTTCCATCTCTTCCCACAGGTTGCGCTCTGCCAGCCAGCGGACGCCGCTATTCGTCAGGCGCGTGCAGGGCGGGTGGAAAATCGCCAGGTCCCACCCCTCATCCAGATAATCCAGCACGTTTCCCTGAATGTGCTGTCCAGGCTTCTCAGTGGGCAACAGATCGCACGACCAAGCGTTATGCCCACGCGCAGCGAAGGCATCGCGCACTATCCCGGAGAACTCGCAGCCAATAA
>ERZ650309.1327-NODE-1327-length-11626-cov-5.036730_pt1 | contig 11626 bp, 8 predicted proteins | sample MGYA00376245_ERZ650309 | MGnify/ENA primary metagenome ERZ650309 (study PRJEB26733, sample SAMN07839294) | wastewater metagenome | biome: urban; feature: wastewater treatment plant; material: waste water | place: USA: North Carolina | collected 2016-04-26 ...
TTGAGGAACGTGTCCCACTGCTGAACGGTCAACGTCCGATCCTGGCCATCAACCAAGCTCAATTGGTTGTCCAGAGCAGCATGCGAGATGCCGACGCCGGTGAGCAGCATCGTGGTCACCATCCCCACGATCCCGATGACAGATCGAATAGCCTTCCGCACAACTGATCTCGCTTCCTTGGTTCGCACCGGCCACCGGTTGCAGTGAGAGTCTGACAGACGGTCGCTGTGAAAACGCCAAGAACTAGAGTCCAGAGTCATGAGTGGCAAGGGATGGCTCCAGCCGGCTCACTGGGGAATCGCCGCGCGGTCGGCGGTGGTGTCGGCCACCCTGGTGCTGGTCGCGTTGGTCATCGTGGGCGCGGGACTGCTGGCGGTGTTGAACACCACGCTGCGCAGGGGGCTCGATGACGCCACCGCAGACCGGGTGCGCAGTGTGGTGTCGGCGCTGCGCGACGATCCGCCGAATGAATTGGATGGGTCGTTGTTGGCCACCGATCAACGGGTGGTGTCGGTGCAGGTGATGAACCAGGACGGCCGGGTCGTGCGCCGTTCTGCAGAAGCCCGGGATATTCCGTTGGCCCCAATCACCGTTGTCGGCAACAGTTTACGTACCGGTATCACCATCGAAGGCGCCGGAAACGAAATGCGGATCAGCGGCCAGCGCACGCATACACCGACGGGCGACTACACCATTCTGGTCGCCGGAGGCAGCGAGTCGGTCGAGTCGGCGCTGAAAACCGTTGCGCTGCTTCTCGGTGCGGCATTGCCGATCATCGTGGGAGCAACGGCTGCGATCAGCTATTGGCTGGTGAAGCGGTCCCTCCGGTCGGTGGAGGCCATTCGCGTTCGGGTGTCCGATATTTCGACCTCCGACCTCGCCGAACGCGTTCCGGTACCCCCACACCGTGACGAGATCTCAGCGCTGGCGGCGACCATGAACGAAATGTTGGGGCGGATCGAAGCCGGTCACACCGCGCAGCGCAGATTCGTCGGCGACGCCTCCCACGAGTTGAGAAGTCCTCTGGCAGCAATTATTTCGGCATTGGAAGTCGGCCAGGCCCACCCGGAACTGTTGAACTCGGAGTTGACCACCGGGGCGCTGATTCCCGAGGTGTATCGGATGCAGGCGCTAGTCGATGACCTCTTGCTGTTGGCACGTGCCGATGAGCGGGGATTGACATTACGCACCGAGGACATCGACCTCGACGAGCTTGCCGAGAATGAAATCATCCGGCTGCGAAGAGAATCCGTACACGTGGTGCACGCCGATCTGTTGCCCGCCCGGGTCGTCGGGAACACCGGAGCGATGACCCGGTTGCTACGTAACCTACTGGACAACGCCGACCGCTACGCGCGCACTCGGGTCGAGGTCACGGTACGTGTTCGCGATGGCTCCGCCGAACTGCTGGTCGGCGACGACGGACCGGGAATCCCTGTCGCAGAACGTATCCGGGTGTTCAATCGGTTCGTTCGGCTCGACTCCGCCCGCTCTCGAAGCGGAGGCGGTACGGGACTGGGACTGTCGATCGTCGCAGAGATCGTCGCGGCACACGGCGGAGACGTCACCATCGGAGAGCGACCTAGGGGCGGCACCGAGGTGAGGGTGCGCCTGCCGCTACGGCAGTAGCCGGTATCCCGCACCGCGCACAGTTTCGATGGTGTTGGTGTCAAAGGGAATATCGATCTTCCGGCGTAGATAGCCGACGTACACCTCGACGACATTGTCGGGCCCTTCATAGTGGACATCCCACACACTGCTCAGAATGTCGGCCTTCGACACCACGGTGTCCTTGTGCCGCATCAGGAATTCGAGCACCCCGAACTCACGCGGGGTCAACGCGATGGGGGTGTCGCCACGGGCCACCTGGCGCCGTGCCGGATCGAGCGACAGGGAGCCGGCGGTCAGAACGGCCGGCCGCTCGGGTGCTCCCCGGCGGATGAGCGCCCGCAACCGGGCGACCAGGACGTTGTACGAAAACGGTTTCGTCAGATAGTCGTCGGCGCCGAGATCGAAGGCATCGGTCTGGTCGTACTCGCCGTCTTTGGCGGTGAGCATGAGAACCGGCGTCCAGATGCCCTGTGATCGCAGCTGTCGCAGCACTTCATAGCCGCTGAGCTTCGGCAGCATGATGTCGAGCACCACGACGTCGTAGGTGTTGGAGGTGGCTTCGTGCAGGCCCTCGACACCGTCGGGCGCAACGGTCACGACGAAACCGTCGGCGCGTAGACCTGCTGACAAGGCGGTAGCCAGTCCAGGTTCGTCTTCGACCAGCAGAACTTTCACCTGACCTCCTGAATATTGTTTCTCAGCGTCATTTCAGGAACGGCCGTCTAGCTTCTGCGAACATGACCGGTGCCATCGAGCCAGATACTCGCACGCAGCGCGTGATGTTGAGCAAGGTGCCCGAGATCACCGTCTGGTTCTGGGCGATCAAGATCCTCTGCACCACCGTGGGTGAGACCTTTGCCGACTGGGTGAACACTGGACTCGGCCTGGGGCTCTACCAGACGGCGGCACTGTTCACCGTGGTGCTGGCAACCGCGTTGGGCGTGCAGTTGCGGGTGGATCGCTACGTGCCGGTGGTGTACTGGCTGACCGTTGTGGTGTTCAGCGTGGCGGGCACGCTGTACACCGACATCCTGACCGACAGCATGCGGGTGCCCTTGGCGCTGAGCACGTTCTTGTTCACGGTGGCCCTGGCCGTGGTGTTCGGCGTCTGGTTCGCGCGGGAGCGCACGTTGTCGATTCACAGCATCACGACGTTGCCGCGCGAAGGGTTCTACTGGCTGGCCGTGTTGGTGACCTTCGCGCTGGGTACCGCGGCCGGGGACTGGACCTTGTCGATCACCGGGTGGGGCCCCGGTGTCGCGGTTCTGTTGCCTGCCGGGCTCTTGGGTGCCGTCATCCTCGGCTGGCGGTTCGGGATAGATGCCGTGTTGTCGTTCTGGGTCGGCTACGTATTGACCAGGCCACTCGGTGCCAACCTTGGCGACTGGCTGGCGGCACCCGCTGCCGAGAACGGCCTCGGATTGGGGCATGGTGCGACCAGTGTGGTGTTCCTCGTTGCCATTGCCGGCGCGGTCGGCTATCTCACCGTCACGCATGTCGACGTCATCGATGTGACCGCTGAGAAGACCAGCGGCGCGCGCTCGACGGCACCGGCGGTCACCGCGGGCTACTACGCGGTGCTGGTGGTGGCCACCAGCGCGCTGTTGCACTGGGCGGGTTCCCAATCGCATCAGTCGGCAGCGATCGAAGGCGAGGACCTGGCACCGGGTCAACCCGCGGCGTCGGCGGTACTCGACCCGGCGCAGGTCAAAGCGGCCATGCCGGAGGTGGACCTGGCACTGTTCCGGACCATCGCCACAGACACGCTGGCGAAGGTCACTGCCGGCGATCAATCCGCCGCCAAGGCCCGCATCACGGATCTCGAAACCGCCTGGGACAACAATCAATCCACGCTTCAACCCGCGGCGCCCTACGCGTGGTCGGTGATCGATCATCAGATCGACGCGGCGTTGCGGGCCGTGCGATCGAGCGCTCCCAGTGTCGATGACGAAAAGCGTGCCTTGTCAACGCTATTGACGACTCTCGGCTGATCTTCCGATTCAGAATGGTGCTGGTTCGTCGTTGGCCTCCCGCTGTTGTTGTTCTTGGTGTTGGTGGTTGAGGCGTTCCTGGTTGGTTTTGCGTTCGGCCCGGATTCGGGTGGTGCGGTCTTGGGTTCGGGTGCGTTGACGGGTGGGCATGCACAGGCCGCGGCCGGGCCCCTGCGGTGGTGGCTGGGTGTCGGGTAGGACCCCGGTGGGTTCCCCCAAGATCGGAAACCAGTGCGCCCCTTCGGGTCTGGTCACGTAGGTGTGCCCGGTGGGCGCAGTCCACACGATGGTGCCGTCGGGGTACTGCTGGTCTTTCCAGTCCAGGAATGTCTTGACCAGATGATGAAAACGGCAGAGCGCCTTCAGGTTCGACGGATGCGTCGGGCCGTGCGGATGCGCGATCGTATGGTCCACATCGCACCGCGCGGCGGGGTGGTCACAGCCGGGGAACCGGCAGGTCAGATCCCGGCATCGCACATACTCCGCGAGTGCGGCCGACGGCCGGTAGCGGGGTTCGGCTTCATCGGGTGGCGTGGGGACGTCCCGGATGATCGCTCCCTGGTGTAACGCGGCGACCTGCTCGGCGGGGATCGGCCCGAACCCTGACAGATAGCCGGGTGCTGTCGGGTCGGCGGTGGCCACGATATGGATGACCGGCCGCGCCCCCACGGTCATCGGCGCATCGGCGGCCGCCGCCGGGCAATCGGGATGCCCGCACAGGCAGCGCAGTGCCCGGCCCCGTGACAGGGCATCGATGGCCGCGGCGCGGCGGTGTTCACGACTGCGCGGATCCTGCGTGCATACCCCGTCGGCCAGGGCGTCCAACGTGGCATCGAGCAGTGCGGCGGTGGCAGCGTCCAGGCGGGCATTGACCGTCGCCACCCCTGGTCCGGTGGGCCGGATCTCCACATACGGACTGTTGGTCACCGCGGGGGGTGGGTGCACCGCAGGCGGGTCCTCGGCCGCGATGATGCGGTCGATCCGTTGCTCCATTTTCGGTAGGGACAACCGCCCCCACCGGACGATTTTGGAGGCCAATTCCGCATCGACGCGGCGGGCAATGTCGTCGTCGAGGATCAGATCGGTGCGCGAGACGATCATCGCGATCATCACCGCATCCACCAGACCTGTGGCATACACCGCCGCCACCTGGGGCAGGCGTTCACGCAACGCGATCGCCCTCTCCACCTGCGCTTTGGCCCGGCACCGGGACACCCCCAACGCGGCCGCGACCTCCACCACCAACCCCGCGTAGCCGTCGATCACCCAACACCGCTTCTCGGTGTCATCGTCCGGTGCCCGCACGCCATACAGTTCCCCGATCGCCGCCAACCGCCGCGCCCCGGCCGCATTCTCTTCACGCGTGGCCGCCATGATCGCGTCCACCGCCGCAGCGGCGGGATCAGCAACACCTAATTAGAACATATGAGCGAATGTGCGCCGGGGGTCTGACATGATCGACCGCCAAAATCAGCCCGGTCTGTCACTGGTGATTAGTAGACTTAATTAAATGTGGGGGGTGGGTGGCCTTCTCGGCGTGCTCGGGAGTGAACGCCCCCATCGCCAATTAGTCCAACTAATCAACTGCGATCGCAACCACTCCGGGCCACCCGTCGCGGGGCGTATCGCTAGCTGACCTAATAGACGGCGACCGAACGATCAGTCGGCCAAGCGCCAGGAAATGAACCGCGAGATCTGGGCAAAGGCTTCCCTGCTCTCGGGCAGTCGGGGGAAGATCGCCGGGAAGGCGTGCACCTGGCTGGGCCAGGTGAGGACCTCGCAGTCGCGGCCGCCTGCGCGCAGCCGCGACTGCATCCGTTCCGCGTCGCTCAGGAGCGCCTCGGCTGCGGACACGATGATCAGCGATGGCGGCATCGTGTCCATGGGGCCCGACACCGGTTCGAGCTGCTGCACCATTTCGGTTGTGGGGCAGACTCGTTCGGTGATGACCGGCAGCCCGGTGGCGATGCCGAACACGTCGGTGGCGGCATTTACGTGCTGTGAGCGTGCTTCGTTGTTCAACTCCAGCAGGGGAGAAATGCCGACAACCCCAGCGGGAGAAGGTAATCCATGCAGCGGTGCTTGCTGTGCGGTGGCGAAGGCCAGGAATCCGCCGGCAGAGTCGCCGGCAATGATGACCTTGCTGGGATCAGCGCCTTCGCTCAGCAGCTTGCGGTATGCGTCGACGCAGTCGGAGATCGATGTCGACAGATCGACTTCGGGATACTGCCGATAGCCGAAGTGCACCACCGGCACCCCGGTAGTGCGGGCCAGAGTGGTGACGGCGCGGATGTGGGTGTTGAGGTCACCGAGGACGAATCCGCCGCCGTGGAAATAGAGAATGACGCCATCGGCCGTCGAAGTCGGGAGTCCCCGCAGGGACACGGTCTCCATCGGCAGTCCGTTCCAGGACCCGGGGGTCAGCAGGAACTTGCGGAACGGCAGAACCCGCTGCAGTCGCGCGATGCGATTCACCCGACGACCCACCACGGCAATCCGTTCGGAGGTGGCCTCGTAGCCGGCTGTGGTCAGGGCGCGAATCAGTATGCGGGGCAACAGCATCAGTGCGAAGAAGTAGATGACTCTGGCGCGCCGGCTGACAGTCATCGAGTCAGATCCACGAGCACGGGGGCATGGTCGCTGGGCTGCTTGCCTTTTCGTTCTTCGCGGACGATCTCGCCATGGCTCACCTGCGCGGCGAACTCCGGGGATCCCAGGATGAAGTCGATGCGCATGCCCTGCTTCTTGGGGAAGCGCAACTGGGTGTAGTCCCAGTACGTGTAAACCCCGGGGCCGGGGGTGAAAGGCCGCACCACGTCGGCGAATCCGGCATCGTTCATGGCTTGGAAGGCAGCACGCTCTGCCTCGGACACATGGGTCGAACCTTGGAATTCGGCCATGTCCCAGACGTCTTCGTCGGTGGGGGCGATATTCCAGTCGCCCATCAGTGCCAGCGGCAACGACGGGTCGTCGGCCAGCCATTTCTCAGATGTTTCGCGCAGGGCGGCAAGCCAATTCAGCTTGTACGGCAGGTGCGGGTCGTCCAGCGTCCGGCCGTTGGGGACGTACAGGCTCCAAACGCGGACCCCGCCGCAGGTCGCACCGATCGCGCGGGCCTCGGCAGCATCCTGCCACTGTGGCTGGCCGTCGAAGCCGATCTGGATGTCGTCCAAGCCGACTCGCGACGCGATCGCCACGCCGTTCCACTGACTCAGGCCGACGTGCGCGACTTCGTAGCCCAGTGCTTCGAACGGGAGCAAGGGGAACTGCTCGTCCTTGCACTTTGTTTCCTGCATGGCCAACACGTCGACGTCGGCGCGGGACAGCCAGTCGGTGACGCGGTCGACGCGGGTACGGATCGAGTTGACGTTCCAGGTGGCGATGCGCATGGGGCTCCTCCTCAGACCGGCTCGGGGACAGGAAGTTCCCGGCGCAGGGCGGTGAAATCGGTGATGGTCTTGGTGGCCACGTTGGCGACCGGGCGGGCATTGCGCCCGCTTGCTTCGGACTTGGACACCATGACGACACCGTCGATGTAGGGCTGAATGGTGGTGGCGTTCTGCACCGTCGCGACGATGACCAACTGGAAACCGAACTTGCGGAACGCCTGCAGGGCCTGCGAGGCGAACTGCGGGTCCGACTTCGAGAACGCCTCGTCGAGCATGAGCTGCGCGAAAACCGGCTTGTTGTCCCCGCTTTCGGGGTTCGCCAGGTTGAAGCTCAGCGCACCTGCCAGGCAGAACGCCATGAGCTTTTCCTGCTCGCCACCGGAGTTGTCGCCGGCGTTGCTGTGGGTACGGATCAGTTCATCGCCGGCCACATCCCATTCGGCGCAGTCGAAGGTGAACCGGTTCCGCACATCCAGTGCGTCGCGGGTCCAGGCTCGATCCTCAGGATTGTTGCCTGCCAACCGGTTTCGCAGCCGCAGGATATCGCCGTACTGATCGAGGATGGCCTTCTTGTCACCCAGACCCACTTCGGCGATGCGCCGCGAGATGGCCTTGACGATGTCGGTGAGTTCGGACACCGCCACTAGGGCGCGTGGGTTGGCGCGCAGGGTCAGGCGCGTGCCGCGGTTGAATTCCACTGCACCCAAACCGGTATTGACCCGGTCGATCTGCTCACTGATCCGCCGGGTCTCCTGCTCGGCGACGCGGTGCAGGGTCAGGATCGCATCAGGTGCCTGCTCGGTGATCAACCGCATCATGCGGTCGTAGGCATCGGGCAGTTCGCGTTCATCAATGTGGCGGCACACCGCGACGTAGTCGTAGATCCGCTCATCGAAATCGTCGGAGTCATTCGGAATGGCATCGGGGAACGAGGTATCGAACGTGGTGACGATGCGCGCGAGTTCGTCATAGGAACGGCGACGGCTCTCGGTGAGTTGGTCGCGCTCCTTGCGGATCGAGGCGAACACCGCCTCCCGGTGGGGCTCCGGGTTGAGCAGCTCCAGCGGCACAGGAACCTCAGATGCATAGCGCCGCAACAGGTCTGTGGCCTGCTCGGAAACCGCGGGTGGGGACAGTCGGTCCTGCAGGTCCAGCAGTCGGGTGCGTCGGCTGTCCAGATCGTCGCGACGGGTTGCGATCGCGCCACGCCGGGTCATCAGTGTCTGGATGTCGATCCAACATTCTTCGGCCCGTGCGCTCAGCGCCTCGATGTCGGGGTGATCGGCCAGCAGCAGCTCATACTGCTCGCGCAACCGCTCGGCGTGGCCTTCTGCGGAGTCGATGTCGATCTGGCTCCACTGCCCGAACTGCTCGTAGATCGCCTTGCATGCACCGGCGCGGTCCCGCCACTGCTGCCGCTTGGCCGCAATCTCATCGGCGGCACGCCGGGCCGTGACGAACGCTTCCTCTGCCTCGGTCAGCTCGGTGTGCAGAGCCTCCAGCTTGGCATTGATGTCGCCCTGGTAGATGTACTCGGACGGCTTGATCGGCCGGCGATCGTCCTTGATCGCAAGGCGTTCGGAATCCTTGTACAGGCCGGTATCGGTGACGGCACGACGGAAACGGACGAATACGTCGGGCGTATCGACGCAGATGTGATCGCCTGCGGCCGCAACGATGTCGGTTGCCTCGGCTGCACAGGCATGGCGCGGGTTGACCAGGGTCAGCTTGCCCGCCAACGTATTCGGCTCAGCCTCACGACCCGAGGAACCTGCGCGCACATGATGCAGCGCCAGCCGCCCCCGCATGTTGGTCTCGTTGACGAAGCGAAGGACCTTGGCATAGTGCTGATCGGGCACCAGCAGTCGCAGACCCACCGGACGCAGCACCTTCTCGACCGCCACCCGCCACCGGGCATGCTCAGGCTGCAGATCGAAAAGCTCAGCCACGTAGGGTAATTCGGCGGCATCGATGGATACGCCGGCGCAGATCTGATCCCGCATCACCACGGCGAATTCGGGCAGCGCCGAGCCCACGTGTTCGACGCGCTTGAGTTCCTTGGCCGCATTGTCGCGGATGATGCGCGCAGACTTCTGTGCGTACTCGGCATCGGTCGAGGCCTCCCGGCCCCACTCGAGCTTGCCGAGCATGTCGGTGGCCTGGCGCGTCAATTCCTCACGCAGATTCCAGAATTCGTCGGCGGTGTCGGGCACCTCGAAGCCCAGCGCGGTCACCATCTCCTGATAGGTGTCGCGGCGCCGGGCCACGTCGTCGGCCTGGGCCTCGGCGTTGGTCACCTGCGCCTGCAACGGGCCGACGTCAGCGGAGGCGCCGTTGATCTGGGCATTGAGCGAATCACCCTCAGCTTTGGCCAGATTCAGCTGCTTGGTCAGATCGCCGTACTCGTTCTCCAGCTGATCGATGGTCGCATCCAGGGTCGCGATCTCGGCGGGGCACTGACGCAGCCGGACGTGATCGGTGTAGGCGCGCACCATCGGTAGATCGACCAGGTCGATGATGCCGAGGTCCGTGGACTCGGCGGCGTACCGAACCTGGATGGCCTCGATGTCGCCGAGGATCTTGCGCTTCCGCTGGGCCACGGCCAGCAGCTCGCGTGCCTCGACCAGAGGATCGATCTGTTTGAGCGCCTCGGGGAGCCGGGCCAGGCTGTCGGGCTCGTCGAGCATGAACTCGCGGACGAACTGTTCCAGGCCACCAACGCTTTTCAGTGACTTGGCCTTGCCGAGCAGCTGTTGGGCGGCGTCGGAGGCGCGGATACCGATCGAGGCGTACAGCTGCGCCAGGTACTGCGATTCGACCTTGGTGGTGAAGCGCCAGCCGTGATTCTTGAACACGTTGGTGTCGAAACGCCCTGCGGCCCAACGGTTACAGGCGTCCTCGATATCCAGATCGCCGTCACCGATCACGAACCGGCTGGAAGAATCTGAACGGGATTCTCCGGTAAGCCATTTGAGGACCAGTCCGGTGATAGTGCGTCCGGTGTTGCTCGTGTAGGTGACAGCCACTGCCGACCAGGTGGTGCCGTCACCGCGCAGGTACATCACCTGGCTGGACCCGCCGTCGCTGCGTTGGCCCCAGGCGCCGCGGACGTACTTGTCGACGGTCCGTCGTCCTGCGCTGGAACCCGCGGCGGTGTTGTCGCCGGAGGCGTTGAAGTTGCGCCGGTTGAACGGGAGGAATCCCAGCGAAATAGCATCCAGGAGAGATGATTTGCCACTACCGGAGGCGCCGGCGATCAGTGAACCGCCGGAACTGAACGGGATCGAGTGATACCCGTCGAAGACGCCCCAGTTGATGATCTGGAGCCGGGACAGATGGAACTGCTCAGCCATCGGCGTCAGCACCCCCTGAAGTCAGTTGCTCGAACTGCTGTTGCAATTCGGTGATCACCGAGGCCGTCATCACGGCGGTGATGACCGGGCTGACGGTGTAGCTGTCCTCGTCGTCGCGGGTCCTGCGCAGGATGTCCAGCCCGGCCAGGCGGGCGATGGCCGCATCGATGCGGGTGGTGAAGGCCACTACGTCGCGGTCGACGCCGCCCGGCACGCCGGTGAACATGCCGTGCATCTCCTCACGGCTGATCACCACGTTCTGCCCACCGGAGGCGCGCATCAGCTGGGCCAGGTGCAGCGCCAGGATCGAGTCGTAGGTGCCCAGCGGCTCACGCCGCAGAAGTTTGACGCCCCTGGCGGATTCGTAGCGGGCCTGCTCGACGAACGCGATGCCGCCGTTGTCGAAGACACCCTCGACGACCCGTAGTTGCAGGTCCAGTTCGGAGAGTCGCACGCCGATCGGGCCGCGGTACTCCAGCACCCAGCTGTACAGGTCGGCATCGGAGTCGGCGCTGATGTAGCGCCGGGTCATCAGGTTCTGCAGCGCCCAGCAGGCGCGGTCGGGCAGTTCGCTGACATCGCCCTCGAAGCGGGGCCGGCGCGGCTGCGGGGTGCGCGCGCTCTGGTCGACGTGGGGGAGCGCGGACAGTGCGGCGATATCGACCGCGTCGGTGTCGGTCACTGGGCTCCTGCCAGGGTCGAGATCGGTTCGGTGAACATCAGACGCGGGACCTCCATCTCGCGGTCCCGGCCGTCGAGCGACTGGAAGCGCACTACCTGTGAATCTTCTGCGCTGCCAGGCTGTTTCAGTGCCCAGGACCACAACACGATGACGTGGCCCAGGTATGCCGAGTCCAGCATGTCCACGGCGTCCGGTAGGGACAGCGGCCCGTCGACGATGGCGTTGTTGATCATCTCCGACATTGCCGGTGCGTCCACCTGGGTGGTCAACGCGGCGAAACTGGTCAGGTCGACATCGCCCTCGGCCGCCTCGGCCGGTTTGGGGTTGGACAGATCGCCGATCCGGAAGCTCAGTGCCCCAACGGAACTGATGGTGTGACGGGCCAATGGCAGTTCGATGTCCAGGCGCGAATCGGTGAACGATGCCTTGAGCAGGTTGCGGGCCGCGCCGATCGCATCGCCCACGTCTGCCTCGACATCGCCGGCTGGAGCATCGACGACGTCCACGTCGCCTCCTGGGACATGAAGGCCCGCGTCGAGCTGCTCGATGCGACGGGCCTCTACGCCCAGATCCTCTATCCCAACGTCGCCGGCTTCGGCA
>ERZ650309.1328-NODE-1328-length-11626-cov-2.718175_pt1 | contig 11626 bp, 11 predicted proteins | sample MGYA00376245_ERZ650309 | MGnify/ENA primary metagenome ERZ650309 (study PRJEB26733, sample SAMN07839294) | wastewater metagenome | biome: urban; feature: wastewater treatment plant; material: waste water | place: USA: North Carolina | collected 2016-04-26 ...
CCCAGTCTGCCCCTTCTCGCAGCGACTCGAGATCCTGCTGACCCTGAAGGGGCTGCGCGACAAGGTGCGCTTCTCGGCTTGTAACTGCCGATGCGAAATCATCAGAAGTCCCAACGCGGCGCTGTCGAGAAAGGCCACCTGCGAGAGATCGATGACGATGTGCTCCATGGGATCGACGCTGACGGACTTCAACATCTCTTGAAACGGCTTACGCTGGGTATACGTAAAGTTGCCTTCAAGTTTTAAGGTCACTTTACGATTGTGGACTTCGCTGGTAATTTTCATCGCAACTCCTCTGGATGCAAAAAGGTGAACAATCAGGCACGGGTGACATGAGTCAAAATGGCGGCGGCAATGTCCCCAAGCGGACGGACGGCGTCGGCAGCGCCGAGCTTGATGGCTTCTTTCGGCATGCCGAACACCACGCATGAGGCTTCGTCTTGAGCGATGGTATAGGCGCCGGCTTCCTTCATTCGCAGCAGGCCCCTGGCCCCGTCTCCGCCCATGCCGGTGAGGATCACGCCGACGGCATTGCCTCCCGCATACTGGGCGACGGAGTCGAACATCACATCGACCGAGGGGCGGTGGCGATTGACCGGCTCATCCTGGTTAATCCGCACGGAGTAGCGCGCGCCGCTCCGAACCAGGGTCATGTGGTAATTGCCGGGTGCCACGAGAGCATGTCCCGGGAGTACGCTATCCCCATCCTCGGCTTCTTTGACGGAGATACGGCAGAGCTGGTTCATGCGGTCCGCCCAGGTCTTTGTGAACTTTTCAGGCATGTGCTGTGTGATGAGAATGGGCGGCGTATTGGGAGGAAGCACTTGAAGGACGTCCTTGACCGCTTCCGTCCCCCCCGTGGAGGAGCCGATCGCAATAATCATATCCGTGGTTTTGATCATGGCCGAGTTGAGAGAGGTGGGACGAGGGGTGTCGGATGAGGCGGCGGTAGCGGGACGCACGGAGGCCGTGGCGGCGGCTTTAATTTTGCCGATGAGATCCTGTGCAACCTGATCCATGCCTTCGCGTAAATCGATTTTCGGTTTAGTGATGAAATCGACCGCACCGAGTTCCAGTGCCCGGAGCGTCGTTTGGCACCCGGCTTCAGTGAGCGAACTCACCATAATCACCGGTGTGGGGCGTCCCCGCATCAGCTTTTCGAGAAACGTGAGCCCGTCCATTTTGGGCATTTCCACGTCGAGGGTCAGCACATCCGGATTCAAGGCTTTGATTTTTTCCCGGGCGACATAGGGGTCCGGTGCGCTGCCGATGACCTCAATGGAGGGATCTTTTGACAGCAGTTCAGCCAGCACCTGTCTCATCAGCGCGGAATCATCGATGGTGAGGACTCGAATCTTAGTCATTGTCCATATCTCCTGGTCTTGTGGTGTGCGCCTGTTCTGTGCCGCCAACCGTCACACATTTCAGAACAACGTAATATTGTCTTGTGGTTTCGTCGGTTCGACTTCGATCCGATGCTGGTACTCCGTTTCCCGCTCGTAAATCGTCTGGTTTCTCACGCGTTCGATCTTCTTCATCAGGACGCGGCCCGAATCGGTGAAGTAGTACACCTTCCTTGGGAACACATCCCCCAGGTCGCTCTTGGCAAGGGCGTATCCCTCGGTCTTCAAATACTGAAGTACCCACTCGGTATTGCGGGCTCCGACGTCGATGTTACCCTCATAGATCTTGCCCGCTCCGAATAATTTCACTTCCAGCCGGTGCCGGAGTCCGCCGCGTTTTAAAATTTCGTTGATCAACTGTTCCATCGCGAAGGACCCGTAGCGGGTGGACTCCCCGCCCCAGGCATCGCCTGACTGGTGCTCCTTCGGAGCGGGAAGCATGAAATGATTCATTCCGCCGACCCCCACGATGGGATCCCGGATACAGGCAGAAATGCAGGAACCGAGGACGGTATAGACGACCATCGGTTCCCGACTGACAAAAAACTCCCCCGGCAGAATGCATGCGACCTCATGCGGGAAGCGGCCGTCGTGTATACGCCGAATATGGGAGAACGCATCGGTGTCGATTACAGCCATGCTCGTCAAGATTCTTTCCAGTAGATTGTCGGCGCGATGGTTTTGAACGGGTGATTCACCCACTGCAAACTTTCCGAGTGGCCGATGAAGAGATGCCCACCCGGTTTGAGATGCTGAAAGAACTTATTGACGAGCCGTTCCTGAGTCGGACGGTCGAAATAGATCATGACATTCCGACAGAAAATTAGATCCAATGGCGCTTTGATGGGAAAGTGGTCGTCCATCAAATTCAAGCGCCGGAACTTGATGATGGCGGAGAGGTGCGGCTTGACCTTCACCAGTCCCGCGCTGTCACCCCGTCCCTGAAGGAAATGATGTTTGACGATGTCGGGCGGCACCTCGCTCAGCCGCTCTTCGGCATACAGCCCCTTGGCGGCATGGGCCAGGACGCGAGTCGAAATGTCTGAGGCAAGAATCTGAAAGTTCCACTGGGACGGCTGTTGGACTCCTTCGTGCAGGGTCATGGCAATGGTGTAGGGTTCCTCGCCGGTGGAGCAAGCTGAAGACCAGATGCGAATACGTTTCTCTTTCTCGAGGGAGGGAAGAATGCGCTCGCGCAAGAAATCGAAATGTTTCGGTTCGCGGAAGAAATCGGTCTTGTTGGTCGAAAGCAGATCGAGCATTCGCGTAAATTCTTCGCCGCTGGTGTCCTGCGTCACATAGTCGTAGTACGACGAGAAATCATCCAGCTGCAGATCCCGCAGCCGCTTTGTCAGGCGCGATACCACCAGCGACTGCTTACTATCTCCCAGTGAGATACCGCTCTCATCATAGAGAAGCGTGCGGATGCGATCGTATTCTTTCTTCGAAATGGGATAGTCCATCGGCTCAGCTCCGATACCAGACAAAGAGCATTAGATATACGAGGTATGCCGTGATCATCGTGCCGCTGAACGTCCAGATGAGCGCGTTCCCCATTCGCCGGTGCGTGGTCATCCCGGCGACCATGGCGCCGACACTCCCGAACCGCAGCCTATGGAGTCCCATATAGAGGTTGTACGCCCCCAGGCCGATGGTGGTGACGGCCAGCAACATGTGTGTGACGAAGATCGGGACATAGACCGACCAATAAGCGTTATCCGGCCCCTGGAAAGATTCTCGTCCAAACAGGGCCTGCTTCAGGACATAGGCGACCAGCCAGATGCCGACGATCGTGCATCCCACAATCATGCGATGGGAATGATGCGTGACGTCGTGAGACTTGGCCGCTTTGACTCCGGCCAAGATGACAAGATACGCGACTGTCAGGCTGGACAGGACGAGGTACCAAAGGAGGGTTTTGACGTCCATGATTCGTCCTCGAGCTAAAGGTGGAATCGACCGGAATTATGTGTCGATCCGGTGTGAGTACACCCGCACGTTCTCTTATCGGTCGTTGAATCGTGTTTCTTGAGGAGATTCGATTTGGTGGAGATGAAGGGAGGAGTTCCGGTCTAGCAGGCTCGCGGCTGCAGGAGTGGGCATAATTTGCCCACTCCTGCAGCCCAGTGTCCTAAAACTCTTCGAAGTCATCTTCCTTCTTGCGTCGATCGTGACCGTTCCCGGCTGCAACCCCTGCGGGTTGCTTCGCCTCTGCCGGTTTTCCGGACACCCCGGGCTTCTTCAGGCCCAGCTTGGGCGCTGCGGCAACGGGTTTGGCCGCCGATTTCATCCCTGCCGATACTCGCGCCTGGGACGGTGCTCCGGCAGAATTGACCACGAACATTTCCATCTGGCTCATCAGTTCCTTGGCTTGATCCTTCATCGACTGGCTAGCCGATGTCGTTTCCTCCACCAAAGCCGCGTTCTGCTGGGTGGTTTCGTCCATTTGCATGATGGCCTTGTTGACCTGATCGATGCCCTGGGCTTGTTCCTGGGACGCGGCCGTAATTTCAGCAATGATGTCGGTCACGCGTTTGACCGAGCTGACGATTTCTTCCAACGTCTTCCCGGATTGGTTGACCAACTCGCTGCCATCGCTGACGCGCTGGATGGACTCGTTGATTAAGCCCTTGATCTCCTTCGCGGCGGTCGCAGAACGTTGCGCCAGGTTGCGCACTTCCGCGGCGACGACGGCGAAGCCGCGACCATGCTCCCCTGCTCTGGCCGCTTCCACGGCGGCATTCAGGGCCAGGAGATTCGTCTGGAAGGCGATTTCGTCGATCACGGTGATAATATCCGCGATCTTTTTGCTGCTCTTATTGATCTCGCCCATCGCTTCGACCGCGCGGACAGTCACCGATCCGCCCTTGTCTGCGATATCGCGTGCCGCGATGGCCAACTGGTTGGCCTGTTTGGCATTGTCAGCGTTCTGCTTCACGGTAGAGGTCATCTCTTCCATGGAAGCGGAGGTTTCCTCCAGCGCGCTCGCCTGTTCAGAGGTCCGCTGCGAGAGGTCCTCATTGCCCCGGGTAATCTGCTCGGCCCCAGCGGACACAGCCTGGACCGCTTCCCGCACGGTGGTAATGGTCTGATTCAGGTTTTGAACCACCGAGTTGATGCTGTTCTTCACATTGTTCAGATCGCCCCGGTAGCTTTCTGTCATTTCCAGGGTCAGATCGTTGTTTGCGAGTTTGCCCAGCACTGCTTGGGCTTCCATGACCAGCTTCTCCATATCCATCTGGGACTGCTTCTGCGCAGTGATGTCGGTAGCCAGTTTGACGACCTTTTGAGGTTTTCCGGCTGCGTTCATGATGGGGTTATAGGAAGCCTGGATCCAGATTTCCTTGCCTCCCTTGCCGATGCGTTTGTACACACCGGTGTCGAATTCCCCGCGATTGAGCTTCGCCCAGAATGCCGAATATTCGACGCTGGTCGCCAAGGCAGGGTCGCAGAACATGCGATGGTGCTGGCCCTTGATTTCGTCGAGGGTATAGCCCACGCAGGCGAGGAAATTGTCATTCGCGGTCACGATCGTGCCATCGAGATTGAATTCGATGACAGCTTGCGACTTGCTCATGGCCAACGACTGCTGTTCCATTTTCCGCTTTTCCGAGACGTCGGCCCACTCCAGCGCATTGCCCAGATACTCGCCGGTCTGGCTCATCACGGCAGTGACCAAGAGGCTGAGGGTCAATGGTCCGATTTGAATGTCTGCCTTGTGCGGCATATTGGCCGGATTGGAGAGGATCCGACGTTGTTTGCTCGGATCGACATGGAAGTCGTCGATGCAGGTCCCGACCACAGCGGCGGCGCTGAATTGCGGCAACACCTTCTTGATCTCCGATTCCAGCGCGACAAGCGTCTTCTGGGCTGTCGAGTTTGCATAAGTGATGACGAGGTTGCGGTCGCAGAGCAGAATGTTATTCTGCGATTGATCGAGCGCTCCCAGATAAAATTCCGTCATGTCGGCTTGAGGTGCAGCAGCTTTCTTTCCCTTCGGCTTACTCATCGTCTTGTCTCCTTGTGTGTTGTGTACACGTTCTGCTCCAGCGAGCATGATGGTCTTGATCGCCCCGTAGGCGTCCGTCCACGCTTGTTTGACCTGGGGCGTCCATGCAGATCCGGCGAATTCACCCAAGACCGCCAGAAGGTTCTCGCCCACCGCGTCGTAATGGGCCGCTTTTGCTCCGTAGTCCACATGCCGGGCGCCCATATCCTGCAAGACAGGAGTCAGTTTTTCCGGGCGGCGGAGATTCTGGATCACCAACACCAGGGACGCCAGGAGCTTCTTCTTTTGTTCTTTGATCGAGGTGTTCTTGAAGAGCGGTTTCACGGCCGGGTACTTCTTGAACAGCCGTTCGTAAAACCGGGTCACCAAGGCCTCGCCTTGAGGCGCCACCAATTTAAAGCTGGACTCCAACAATTCGACCTGTAATCCCATGTCCTTGTCTCCCTGGTTCAGTTGGTTAGGCCGCGACTTTTTCGGTTTCCTGCAACTCGCCGTCGGTCAATAAACGATCCATATCCAGCAACGCTACAAGCTTGTCGCCGGCCTTGCCGATTCCATTCAGAAAACTGACATCGACTTGGGCGCCGAATTGCGGCGCCGGCTGAATGTCCTTTTTGTCGATGTCGAGAACATCAGACACCGCATCAACCACGAGGCCCATGATTTTTCTTTCACGACGACGACCACGATGACGGTAAACATCGTGTAGTCAATCGTCGGCATGCCGAACTTGGTGCGCAGCTCGACAATGGGGACGATGGTGCCGCGCAAATTCAACACGCCCTTGATATGGGGGGGCGTGTTGGGAATGCGGGTCACCGCCGTATACCCTTTGATTTCCTGCACGCGCAGGATATCGACTCCGTAGAGTTCCTCTCCCAATTGAAAGGTGAGGAATTGACTGCCGTCCGTCGTGCTGCCGATCTGTTGATTCGAATCTTTGCTGGTCGACTCCTGTGATGCCATTGTTCCCTCCTCACCCTGTTCGTGAAATCGTGTGCGCTGGTTGTGTCCGTACGTTGATTGTTAGGCTGCCTTCGCGTTCCCTTGCCTGGCGATATTGAGTAATCCCCGCACATCGAGAATAAAGCCGACGGTACCGTCTCCGAGGATCGTTGCTCCGGCCACACCCTCGATCTTGCGGAAATTCTGTTCCATACTTTTAATGACCACCTGCTGTTGTCCGAGAATTTCATCGACCATCACCGCAACACGTTCCCCTTCAGTTTCGAGGATCAACAAAATAGCTTTCGTGGGGTCCGAGAGTTCAGGTTCCAACCGAAACACGTCATACAAGCGCATGAGCGGCAGATAGGTCCCGCGAACGTTGACCAGCTCCCCTTTCCCGACGAGCGTCTTGATCATCTCGCGCCGGGGCTGAATGGATTCCAGAATCGACAGGAGCGGAACGATGTACGTGTCCTTCCCGACCCGGACGGTCATGCCTTCGATGATGGCCAAAGTGAGTGGAAGCTTGAGGGTAAAGGTGGTGCCTTTCCCCGCGGTGGTCTTAATGCTGACGGTGCCGCCAAGACCTTCGATGTTGCGCTTCACCACATCCATGCCGACGCCGCGACCGGAAACGTCCGTGACCTTTTCTGCGGTGGAGAAACCCGGTTTGAAGATGAGCATCCAGATTTGCTCATCGGAGAGCTTATCGGTGTCTGAGATGAGACCCTGCTTGATGCCTTTGGCGAGAATCTTGTCTCGATTTAATCCGCGTCCATCGTCTTCCACGGTGATGCAGATGTTGCCGCCTTCATGAAAGGCATTGAGGCGAATCGTGCCCTGTTCCGATTTGCCGGCCGCCACGCGCTCATCGGGCGGTTCCAGTCCGTGATCGGCGGAGTTGCGCACGAGGTGCGTCAACGGGTCACCGATCGACTCGATCACTGTCTTGTCGAGTTCGGTCTCTTCTCCCGAGAGGATCAACTGGATGCGTTTTCCGGCTTTTCCGGATAAATCACGCACCAACCGTGGAAATCGGCTGAACGCATTACCGATAGGCACCATGCGGATACCCATGACGCGCTCTTGAATCTCGCGCGTATTCCGCTCGAGTTGTGCCACCCGTTCCAGCAACACGGGCAACTGGCTCATTTCAAAACGCGATCCGAGATCGCTCAGCATCGATTGCGTAATCACGAGTTCGCCGACCAGATTGATGAGGCGATCGATTTTGACGGTGTCCACACGAATGGACGGTGTCTCCGCTTTCTTCGCCGGCGCGCTGCTTTCGGTTTGCTTCTTCAGGGCTTCAGAAATTTGTTCCGGCGTCGCGATCTTTTGTTCGACCAAGATTTCGCCGACCCGCTTCTGCTGCGACAAGGCTTGATTGAGTTGCGATTGCGACACCACGCCGGTTTCAACCAGAATTTCTCCTAGTGGTTTCGTTCCCTCTGCTGCGGCCTGAGACTCCTCGGCAGGAGAAGGCGTATCCACAATGGTCAGGGTGCTATCCTCGCGGACGAAGTCGAACACGGCTTCGATGACCTTCAAGTCTTTTACCGTGTCCATCTCGATGGTCCAGCCCAGATAACATTGCTCCGGGTCAAAATCCGCCAATGTCGGCAATCGGCTCGGGTCGAGAATCACGCTGGTTACGGAACCCAGATCGCCCAGTTCCTTGATGAACTGAACCGGGTCCAATCCACGCTGAAACAAGTAGCGAGGAGGAACCCAGGTGATCGTGAAGTGATGGGTGCCATGTAGCTGGGAATGGCGAGGTGCGGCTTCCCCGGCGGACGGTTTTCCCGCAGCGGTGCCGCCCTGACAGGCTTCAAGTTGAGCGCTTAATGTCGCCACCTGGGCTTCGTCCGGGGAGTCACCGGTCTTGGCACAGTCGATCAAGGTCTTGAGGCAATCGAGTGACTGCAGCAGCAGGTCCGTGATGGCCACGGTCACGACCATCTGGCTACTGCGCAGCTGGTCCAACACCGATTCCATTTTATGCGTGAACTGCGACACGGCCGTGAAGCCGAACATGCCGCTGTTCCCTTTAATGGAATGGGCCCCTCGAAAAATGCGATTTAAGAGGTCGATGTCCTCCGGCCGTTGCTCAAGCTGGAGCAAACCTTCTTCAATGGTCGTCAGATGTTCCTGCGATTCTTCGAAGAAGGCGTCTTTGAAATGCGAAAGGTCAGTGCTCATGGTCTCTCCGCGTCCTTCGTCGCACGTCGGAAGGTCTTGTCGCGTCGCGCCCTGCCTGTCCAGGACACGAGTGACTCGTGAGAATCAAAATCGGTCAGCCGGGTAGCACCTTCTTGATTACGGCCATCATCTGTTCCGGGTTGAATGGTTTGACGATCCAACCGGTTGCCCCGGCGGCCTGCCCGGCTTTCTTCTTGTCGTCGGACGCCTCGGTCGTCAGCATCAAAATCGGCGTAAACTTCAGCGCCGGCATTTTGCGGATTTCCTTGATCAGCGTAATGCCATCCATCTCCGGCATATTCAGATCGGTCACCACCAGGTCCGGCTTCGCCCCGCCGTTCACTTTGCCGACGGCCTCTTTTCCGTTGCCGGCTTCCACCACCTGATAGCCTGCGCTGGTCAGGGTAAACGCCACCATCTGCCGCATGGTGGGAGAATCGTCGACAACCAATACTGTTTTCGCCATGGCGCGCTCCTTAGTCCTTTCGAGAACCGGTGTTACTCAAAACAACGTGACATTCGCATCCTCAGACGGGGCAGAAACCTGCACTCCTCCCGACACACGACCATTCGTCGATTGGTTAAATATGGCCCGCTCTTCTTCCATGGTGTAGCTGCGGTCGAGGTTCGTCAGAAAGTTCATCTTGACTGCGATTTGGTCTGCTGGCTGATGTTGAATCAGGGCGTCCATCACGTCGCGCACTTCGGTCAAGGGCTCGATCACATGTTCAAGCTTCTGTCGGGTAATGTCCTGAAATTGAAGCGACATGATGATCTGGCCCACGTCCTTCGCAAGTTCATCGGAGTGAGACTTCGAATTCATGACGGCCGAATTTAATGTCGTATTGCGTTCGGCGAGGCCACGGGTCATCTGGTCCAGTCGATGCTTGATGGATAGAGTTTTGCTCAGGTCGACCGAGGCGAGACTTTCAACGGTCTGCATGGCCTGGCTCGTGCTCCGTTGCACATCCTTGACCATGGTATTGATGCTGCTGGCGGCTTGACCGGAACGGTTGGCTAATTTCGTCACTTCGTCGGCCACGACGGCAAAGCCGCGACCATGTTCACCGGCTCTGGCCGCTTCAATGGCCGCATTGAGGGCGAGTAACCGGGTTTGGTCCGCGATAAATTCGATTTCGCCGATCATGCCGGTGATGGCCTTGGTGCTACGGTCGACCTCGTCCATAATGGTGGCGATCTGAAGCGCCATTTCAGACGACTTCATGACGTCGCTGACGAACCCTTCGAGCATGGTGTCCGTAGTTTTCAACACCGTATCCAGATTGTTTTCACCGTCACCGAACAGATGCAGTGATTCATTGGCCTGCAATGCCGCTCGCGACGCGATCGTGCTGAACCGTTGACCAAGGTCGGTTGCAGCCTGTTCGGTCTGAGTGATGATGCTCTTCATTTGGGCGTTGAGCACGGCGACCAGCGGAATGAGCGAATGTCCAAGTTGTTCCCAGGTTGCCGTTCGATCTGCATGTTCTTTCAACTGGGATTCTTGTCTGGCTTCAAGTTCTCGTTTGACGGACGCGTGTCGGCGTTGAGACCAGAACCAGGAGAACGACGCACCCAACAGGAACGCGCCGATTGCAAATAACCAGTGTGAAGTCATTGGCGGATCTTCCCCTACGTCATCGCGAGGTGAAACACGTGTTATGCGCCGAGCTCAGTCATTCGCGTTCGTATGGGATCAGTCACTCCCGTCAGCACACAATGCTCCGACCGGCGCAAGGCGATGAGCAGTTGAATGGCGGCGGCGTCCACCTTGTCGATTTCAGACAGATCGATTTCGACCTGCGGATGGGCAGCAGCCGCTTGCTTCACGTCTTCGCACAGTGCACCCACCTCAAAAATCGTCACATCACCAACCGGCTTGAGCGTCATACACCCGTTCCTTTCGTGCGGCGGTCGTAACCTCACGTGATTCTGTATCGGTGCGTTTCTTGAAAACCTTTACACGTAGGGAGTTGTATTTAGCACTGGTCTCGCCTGGGGCCTTTGGGTCATGGTCATAGAGCCGGAGGGCCCTGATTGGGTAGCAAGGAATCGAGCGACTCCTCCGTCAGGTTTTTCTCGAGAACAATGATTTCTACCCGTCTATTCTTGGTTCGGCCTTCAGGAGTGTCGTTGGAGGCGATGGGTTTGGAGTCGGCAAAACCCGTGGCGGACAGATGCGTGATCGGGATTTCGTTCAGTTCGGAGAAGATTCTCACCACCATGACGGCGCGCACGGCTGACAGTTCCCAATTCGAAGGAAACTGAGCCGTCCGGATCGGCACATTGTCCGTATGCCCCAACACCCGGACATGGCGGTCCATCTCAATCAGGATCTGGGCCAGGGATTTCAGGAACGGGAGGGCTTCGGGGCGGACGCGGGCTTCCCCGCTGCCGAAGAGGATTGATTCCGGCAACGAAATCATGATGGTTCCGTTTCCGGTTTCAATGATTCTAATGTCGGGCATTTCGAGCGCCAGCGAAGGATGAATCTTCTTGATCACTTCCTTCATGCGTCGGATGACGGGATCGTTCGGGGTGGACATGTCGGTATTGATCATCTTCGGCTTGGAATCGCCGACGGCGAAGGGCAGCCGGCTGGAGGGCGTGCTGTTCACCGGATTTAAGGCCGCCTTGATGGAATCACTGACCGTTCGATATTTGCCCTCGTTCACAGACGACACGGAATACATCACCACGAAGAAGGCGAACAGCAGCGTGATGAAGTCCGCGTAGGACACCAGCCAGCGTTCGTGATTTTCATGTTCTTCGTGTTTTTTCTTGGCCATGGCATCAACCCTTGCGGGCTAGGCAGCAACCATGCAGGTACACGGTGCGGAGCTGTTACTCGCTGTGACGATGAAGTGACAGATCACTTTTTGTCGTCCTTGGTACGCTCGTGCGGAGGAAGGAAACTTTCGAGTTTTTCTTGCAGGAGTCGCGGGTTTTCGCCCTGGGCCAGACCGACCAGCCCCATGATCACCATGTTGCGAAGACCGGCTTCTTCCTTCAGTTTAAATTTCATTTTATTGGCGATCGGGAGAAAAAATAGATTGGCGAGCCC
>ERZ650309.1329-NODE-1329-length-11625-cov-4.452118_pt1 | contig 11625 bp, 6 predicted proteins | sample MGYA00376245_ERZ650309 | MGnify/ENA primary metagenome ERZ650309 (study PRJEB26733, sample SAMN07839294) | wastewater metagenome | biome: urban; feature: wastewater treatment plant; material: waste water | place: USA: North Carolina | collected 2016-04-26 ...
TACACGACGCTCTTCCGATCTTGTCGTCCCGCTTCAACGCAGCCAGCGCCACCTGCTTCGCCTTCGACATGCTTTCTTGCGGCGTTCCGCCATCAGAGCCTACGGCGTGACAAGCCGCGCAACCGGCAATGGCTTCCGCGTAAGTCGAATCCTTGCCCGCCGCCGCTTCAAAAAATCCGTCGGCTTTTTTCATGGCTTCGGGCGTTCCCTGATTCCAGTAATAGCGCCCTTTCAGATACAGCTCATACGCTTCAGCGTTTCCTGTGCCGACCTTGGCCAGCGAATCCTGGCTGGATTGGGCAAAGCGCGGGCGCAATTTTCCAGCCAGCTTTTGCGTGATTTCTTCCTGCAACGCCAGCAGATCAGAGGTTCGACGCGTAAAGTTATCGCCCCAAATCTGGCGACCATTGCTTGCGTCCACCAGTTCTGCGGCAACACGAACTTCATTCCCTCTGCGCGTCAACCGTCCGATCAAAACAGCTTTGACTTCCAGGTCTTTGCCGACCTTGCGTGCATCCTGTTCCTTGCCTTTGTATTGAATAACAGCATTGCGCGAACTGATGCTCAGCTCCGGCAATTCCGACAAAGTATTGATCAAACTTTCAGTAATCCCTTCCGTCAGATATTCGGCTTCAGAATCCTGAGTTTCATTGACGAACGGCAAGACGGCAATGGAATCAATCGCATCGCTGCCACGTAATGCCTGCCAAGCCAGCACTGCCGCGACAACAGCCAGGATGCCAATCACCACCAACACATACATCCATTTGCGGCTGCGGCGCGGCGCTTCCATCAAGACCGCTGTCGCGCCAGTTGCGCTTACAGGAGCTTGCGAAACTGTTTGCGTCGCAGGGTGCTGAGCAACAGTCGGAATCGGAGCGATGTTGGTTTCAAAACTTTGTGCCGGTGAATTCTGAGGTTCACTGGCAGTTGCCGCAGTGGTGATGTTAGTTGCCAGTTCATCTGGTGAAGCCAGTGATTTCTCCTCGGAAACCAACAAAGTCGGCGCTTCAGTAACAGGAAGTTTCAGCGGAAGCGTTTCCCTTGTTTCATGGGCTTCGTCAGCATTGAGGCCGAGTAAATCCAGACGCGCCTTGACTCGCTTCAAATCGGTCAGCACTTCTTGCGCAGTTTGATAACGCTGTTCCCGGTCTTTCACCAACATCCGGCTGACAATGCGCTCCAATTCGGGCGGAACGTTGGGCAATTGCGCTGACAATTTGGGAGGCTCGCTGACCAGCAAGGAAGCGATCATGTCGCTTGTCGTCGCGCCAGTGAACGGGCGACGCTTGCAGATCAATTCATAGAGCACGATTCCCAGGCTGAAAATATCCGTCCGTCCATCAACACGCTGGCCGCGCGCCTGTTCCGGCGACATATACGAAATGGTGCCGATCACCAAGCCGGGCTGCGTTTCAAGCAGAGATTTCGTAATGGCTTCCTGATCGGCAGCCAAGTCTCCCGTTGAAGTTTGTTCGGTCAATTTGGCCAGGCCAAAATCCAGAATCTTCACGTATCCATCGGGCCGCACCATAATGTTTTCAGGCTTGATGTCGCGATGAGCGATGCCGACGCTGTGTGCAGCCTGCAATGCGCTGGCAGCTTGAATGATTGCATCCAGCGCATCCACCAAATCCAGCTCGTCATTGTTCATCAGTTGGCGCAGCGTTTCGCCCAGCTTGCCCGCCATGGCCTTGTCCGGATCGCGGGCGGCCCTGAGCAGCGCGCTTCGTGCCTGTTGCCACAGGCCGTCGATCCATCGCTGCATTGCCGGATTGTCGACAATCTCATCCTTGAGCCTGGCCACCTTGGCCTGCATCTCCGGATCGTGCTGGAGGTCATGGCCAAGATCGGCCAGCATCTCGTTCACCCGGATACGCAGCGGATGTTCGGGATAATCCGCCATGTCGTAGAGCAGCTTGTTCAGGCCGGTTATCAGGGCATCGGCTACATTTTCGTCAAGCCCTGTCCAGCGGAGGATGCGCCCGGCCCGTTCGTGGACCATGTCGCGGATAATCTCTTCATTGGAAGCGACGACCAGGGACGCACGATTGATGATGCCATCAAGCAAGGGAACATGGCGCCCGTCTGCCATTGCGGCTTCGAGAGACTGGCCGAGCAGCGGAGAGACTTCCAGTGCGCGGATTCGACTGGCAATTGCGCCCTTGGCCATTCCACCGAGCCGGTCATCGTCCAGAGCTTCAAGTATGTCTGCCAGCAGGCGGGATGCGCCTTCCCGCAGGCGCCCGGCCCCGCCATGATCGGGATCGGCAAGAAAACGTCCAGCTGCTGCGGCCACATCCATGTGCCGCATCCGGCGCGCAACAACGGCAGGCGTCAGGAAATTGTCCTTGAGGAATTGAGCGAGCGTCTCGCCTATCCGGTTCTTGTTCCTGGGAATGATGGCCGTGTGCGGAATGGGCAGGCCGAGGGGGTGACGGAACAACGCCGTCACGGCAAACCAGTCAGCCAGCCCGCCAACCATTGCGGCTTCTGCAAAGGCCTTCACGAACCCGACCGCGGGATGCAGATCAACGAAAGCACGCGCGAGGAGGTAGACAGCCGCCATGGCCAAAAGCATGCCTGTGGCCACGCGCTTCATGCCGGTCGCCCCGTTCTGGACTGGAAACCGGACGGGCGCTTTGAAGAGGGTGTGACGTTCGACCGCTATGGACGCTACTCTGCAGGTTCGATTGCGTGATCTGCACGCGGGCGCAACCGGCCGGTCACGCGTTTCCAGAAGCCCTTGGCAAACAGCCGCGGCGGCCGGGCAGGCTGTTCACCTTCCCCGCCCGTTGTCAGCCAGTAAGACATCCAGGGCCCGATGCGCGCTTCCGCCCCGACAGCCAGGCTGAATGCTGCAGGGACAATCAGAAGGGTGAGCAAGGTGGAAACGATCAGGCCGCCGATGACTGTGATGCCCATGGGCTGCGAAAAACTGCCGTCTCCGGACAGGGCCGCAGCCGTCGGGATCATGCCTGCGACCATCGCGACCGTCGTCATCACGATCGGCTGCGCGCGCTTGTGGCCCGCATCCATGATGGCCGTGAACTTGTCGACACCCTTGTTCATTTCCTCAAGCGCGAAATCGACAAGAAGGATCGAGTTCTTGGCGACAATGCCGAACAGCATCAGCATGCCGATCAGGACCGGCATGGAGATCGGCATAGCCGCGAGCTTCAGAGCCAAAACGCCGCCAAGCGGGGCGAGCAGCAGCGACCCCATGTTGACCAGTGGCGGAATGAAGCGGCGATACAGGAGGACAAGAACCGCAAAGACCGACGAAACCCCGGTGATGAGGGCAATCAGGAAGTTCTTGACCATCTCTTCCTGCCATTTTGCCTGTCCCAATGTCAGTTTGGTGACACCTGACGGCAAGTTCGCCATGGCTGGCAGGGCATCAATCTTCTGGTTTGCCTCGCTTGTCACATAGGGCTTGCCCGTATCCGGATTGACAGCGAGATCAGCCCCGATCGAAATCCGCCGGTTCTGGTTCGTGCGCTGGATCGTTGTCGGGCCAGCGCCAAAGCTGATTTCGGCGACCGTCTTGAGTGGCACTGAGCCGCCCGTTGACGTCGGCACCGGGAGGTTCTCCACTGTCGCAAGCGAACGGCGGGAATCTTCCGACAGGGCCACACGGATCGGCACCTGGCGATCGGACAATGAAAACTTCGCGCTGTTCTGATCAATATCGCCGATCGTTGCGATGCGGATTGTCTGGGAAAGGGCCGCTGTCGTCACGCCCATGGATGCCGCCAGGTCACTGCGCGGCTTGATCGTGATTTCCGGACGTTGCAGATCGCCATTGATGCGCGGCGCGACAATTTCCTTCACACCATTCATTTGCTCGGCAATCTTGCGAGCCGTTGCAAGCAATTTGTCCGGGTCGCTGCCGCCCAGCGTGATTGTGATATCGCGTCCCGAAAAACCGCCATTCTGCGACTGGAAGGTTACGCGCGCATCAGGAATTTCCTGAAAGCGCTTGGCCCAATCCTTTTCGAACTGGTCGCTTGTGTAATCACGTTCGTGAGGAAGCCGCAGATAGACGCTCGCCTTTGCCGGATTGACATCGGCAAAGGCCTTTACCCCGGGCGCATCTTCTTTCAGCATGCGCTGAATCCTGTCGGTCACATCGCGGGTCTGCTTGAGCGTGGAGCCCGGCACCATTTCGACACGCACAGAGCTATAGTCGAAATCAAGCGTAGGCTGGAAAGTGAACGGCAGTGACGCAATCGTGACGCCCGTCATGACAAGCGAGAGAAAGCCTGCGAAGACGATCCAGCGGCGATGACCAAGCGACCAGCGCAGCACCTTGATGTAATTGTCCATCAGCCAGCCTTCGCCATGCGACGCTTCGCCTTGTGCCTTCAGGAAATAGGCAGCGACCATCGGCGTGATCATGCGCGCCACACCAAGGCTCATCAGAACCGCGGCAACCACTGTGAATCCGAAATTCTTGAAAAACTGACCTGAAACGCCCGGCATCAGACCGACGGGCAAGAAGACTGCGACGATCGAGAAGGTGGTGGCAACCACGGCGAGGCCAATTTCGTCGGCGGCGTCGATAGCGGCCTGGTAGGCGGTTTTGCCCATCCGCATGTGGCGCACGATATTTTCGATTTCGACAATCGCGTCATCGACAAGGACACCCGCGACAAGGCTCAACGCGAGCATCGAGATCGTGTTGAGACTGAAGCCCAGCAAATCCATGAACCAAAAGGTCGGAATCGCTGAAAGGGGTATGGCGATCGCTGATATCAGGGTCGCGCGGCGGTCTCGCAGGAACAGGAAGACCACGAGAACGGCAAGGACCGCACCCTCGATCATGGACGTCAGGGAGCTCTTGTACTGAGCCTTTGTATAATCGACAGATGTATAGAGTTCAGTGAACTTGATCCGCGGATTTTCCTTGTGGATCTTCGCCAGTTCCTCTTGCACCGCTTCATAGACCTTGACGTCCGAAGCACCCTTCGCGCGCTGGATCGAAAAGGAAAGGACCTGGCGGCCGTCCATCGTGCCCAATTGCCGCTGCTCGCCATAAAGGTCACGCACTTCGGCAATGGTCGAGAGTTTGACCGTCCGGCCGCCGCCAATGGCAATGTCTGTGTCGCCGAGCTGATAGGCGTTGCGGGCATTGCCAAGGACGCGCAGCGATTGCTCCGATCCCGCGATTTCAGTCCGGCCGCCGGCAGCATTGACATTGACCTGACGAAGCTGCGCATTGACCTGCGCTGCCGTGATGCCAAGCGATTGAAGTCGGGCGGGATCAAGAATGACACGAATTTCGCGGCTCACGCCGCCGCCGCGCGACACCACCGCCATACCGGGAATGCCCTGCAGCCGCTTGATCACGACATCATCGACATACCAGCTCAATTGCTCGAGCGTCATGTCGACGGCCTCAGCCGAAATATAGGCGATCGGATTGCCGGTCGTATCCTCTCGCTCGACCTGCGGTTCGAGAATTCCGTCGGGCAAGTCGCTTCGCACTTTGGTCAATGCATCTCGAATATCGTTCACGCCGCGATCGATGTCGGTTCCCAGCGCAAACTGCACAAAGGTTGACGAGCTGCCTTCGCGCACGGACGAGTTGATTTCCTCGACACCGTTGATCGACCGCAGCGACGCTTCGACAATCTGGGTCACCTGCTTTTCGAGTTCGGGCGGCGCAGCCCCGGGCTGCGCAATCACGACCATCGCGCCCGGAAATTCAATGTCCGGATTGTCGTTGACGTCCAGCCTCGAAAAACTGACCACACCCGCCAGGAGCAAGGCAATGAACAGCACGATAGGCGGCACCGGGTTGCGGATGCACCAGGCAGATATGTTGCGAAAATTCATGCCTGTTGCCTTACTTCGTCGCCTTGGCCCGTTCGGGAATGACCGTTTCCCCGGGATTCAGGAAAGCGCCTGCTGTCAGGACAACGCGTTCCTTGCCTGACAGGCCCGACGTCACCGGTATGCCCGTGCTGGTGACGGAACCGACCTTGACGTCTCGCCGCTCGACCTTGTTGCCTTTGCCGACGATCAGCACGAAATTGCCCTTTTCGTCGCTCTGAACCGCCGACTCGGGCAACAGAGGCGCCTGAAGGGTGCCGCTCACGATTTCCGCCGTCGCGAACCCGCCGGGGCGGAGAGCCTTGTCATAGGCAAGGGCGATGCGCGCAACCCCCTGTCTCGCTTGCGGATCGATAACAGGCGAAAGCTGCCAGATGTGACCGGTAAAGGCTATTGGAGTCCCCACGGGCGTCACCTTGGCTGCAAATCCTTCGCGCATGCGGGCAAGGTCGCCTTCGGCCAGCTGGGCCTTCAGTTCCATTTCGCCATCGCGCGCAAGGCGAAACAGGACACCCGACCCTGCGCCGACGACCTGTCCGGGCTCAACCGCGCGCGTCAGCACAAGCCCGGATGCGGGCGCGCGGATATCGAGCCGGCCAACGCGTGCCTTGCCCGCACCAAACTGCGCCTGAGCCACGGCAACCCGGGCACGGGCCGCGTCGCGAGTGGCTGTCTTGCGATCAAGATCGGCCTTGGAAATGAAACCACGCGAGACGAGCGCACTTGCCCGATCGAGTTCGGACTGCGCCAGGCGCGCGTCTGCTTGAGCCACGGCAATACTTGCAGCCAGCTGGCTGACCTCTTGGGACTGCACCGAGCGTTCAATCGACGCCAGTACCTGGCCCTGCCCGACCCAATCGCCTGGCTCGACCCAGACGCGCGAGACCATGCCGCCTTCACCAACCACACCGACAGGCATTTCACGGCGTGCGCCCAACGAACCGGTTGCGGTAATCACGTTTGTCACGCTTGTCTGGCCCGGGACAACGACGGTTACGCGCGGCACCTGCTTGTTCGCAGCACTGTCTGCCCCCGCACCGCCAGCAGAGCTCCCCCCGCGGCCAAACACCATATAGGCTGCAATGATGGCGGCCAATACGAGCACACCCGCAATGATGAGATTGCGTCGCTTGCGACGAGCGGCGACATCCTCATCCGACAGATAGCCCCCGTCGGATGATTGATGCGAGATGCTTGATTCGTAGTTCATAATATTCCGCTTTCAGGCCTGGCGCACAGGCATTGCCCTTTGGTTGGCGACTGTATTATCCTAATAAGTCACTGACCTCAAGTCTGATTGCGGCACGCCATCCCTCGGCCACCGGGCGTCTTTGCTGCATTTTGTTGCAGTGCGCAACAGATTTCAAGCATTTCCGCCGGAAATCGAGCCACACTTGCCGTGGATGAAGCTGCCGTTTACCCTGTTCATCTACGTGGAGGGAGACGTCTCATGGGCGGGATAATTGGCTGGATAATATTTGGAGCCATTGCGGGAGCGCTTGGCAAACTCGTCATGCCGGGCAAGGATCCGGGGGGCTTCGTCATCACGACGCTCCTGGGCATTGCGGGCTCTGTGGGTGCCAACTACGCAGCGCCCATTGTCGGGCTTTCTGCAGAGGGAAGCCTGATCAGGGAACTTGCCTTTGCCATCGTCGGTGTTGTCATCCTGCTCGCACTTTATCGGATGCTGAAAGGCCGTGCGACCTGAGCGCAGTCTGTTCAGGAAACGTGCAGCACGCGGAATGCAAAGAGGCAACGTCAGCCCCGGTTTTTCAGGGCAGGGCGCAGTCAGCAATGGAGGATCGACAATGAAGACGGGTTTGGGTGCTGCGGTGATGGCAGCCGTTTCGATGGCACCGGCCGCAGCGAGCGCCGAGATATCGCAGACGCCGATCTCCGGCACGCGCCTTGACGTGACCGCCCGCGGCGATGTGCTGCGCGTTCCGGATATTGCGGTCATCAGCGCGGGTGTGACCACGAATGCGGTCGATGCAGCCGGCGCCATGCGCGACAATGCGGGCCGCATGAGCCGCGTGCTTGCAGCGCTCAAAAAGGCCGGGGTTGCCGACAAGGATATCACGACATCCTCGATCAACCTCTCGCCGCAGTACCGATATGTCGAAAACCAGCCTCCCGTTATCGTCGGATACCAGGCATCAAATCAGGTAACCGTCCGGTTTCGCGATATCGCAAAATCCGGCGCCATCCTTGATGTACTTGTCAAGGAAGGGTCAAACCAGATCAGCGGTCCTTCACTGACCATAGACAAGCCCGAGGCTGCGCAGGATGAAGCGCGGACTGCTGCAATCAAGGCGGCACGGGCCCGCGCCGGCCTTTACGCATCGGCGCTCGGCATGAAGGTCGTGAGGATCGTCTCGATCAGTGAATCCGAAGGCTATTCAGGCGGCCCGGTTCCCGTGATGGCCATGCGCAGCATGGATGCGGCGGCCAAGACGGAAATCATGCCCGGCGAACAGGCAATCAGTGTCAATGTTTCCGTTGTGTTTGAGCTGCAATAGCCGCCAATCCAGGGGCTATTTTACTCGCGCGCGAAACTTGACTGAAAAGCTCGAATTTGCGGCCATGGTGCCTTGCGGGCTCAACCTTATGGCGTTGACGGCAGGGTCATAGCCGGCGGCTGGCGTGTAAGCGTAGCTGGAGCCGTTGTTGTTCGAGTATGCAAGATCGGACGCAGCGAATGAGAGGCCGCTGGTCCCGGCCGCAAACTCGAAATTTGTCGTCAGGGGACCGGTGTCGTCGATGTCCCCATTGTAGAACGTCATGGTGGAAGGCAGCGGATCCGTCAGGACGACAGTTCCCAGATCAACCGGACTTGAGTTCGAATTGGAAACCGAGAGCGTATAGATGATGTCGGATCCTGGGATGTTGAATCGGTTCGGGTCCGTCGCATTGGTCGAAAAGGGTGCCGATGTCTTGGTCACCGTCAAGGATGGCATGGGGCAAAAGCTGATCGCCTGAATGCCAATCGCCTGCTGCCCCGTCGTGTTTTCGCCAGCCGTAAAGGGGTAGTTGCCGTAACGGATTTCGACCTGGGTCACAGGTTGCGCGAAGCTTGCGGATATCGTTCCGGTCGTCGCATTGTTCCCGCTTGCGCCAGTGCCGCCGCTCTGCCGCACCGTCAGGGAAAACGGAGACGAGACGGCTCCGACAAGCTGGCTTGAGCTCGCATTGGAATGCGGTCCGGCCACGGTGTTGTTGGTCCCGAACGGTGTGGTGAGAGACGGATCATAGTTTGCCGCGCCGTTGATGCCATTGACCTGAAGCCAATCGCGGAACTGATTTGCGCTAAAATCGATGTCATTGAGCTGAACCGAAAAATCCCGGATCGGAACCGGAAAGGTAAAGCGAGTCACGACGACTCTGGTGTTGGCGGAAACGTCTGCGGTTCTGCCCGTGAAAACGCCGCCCACCACCAGGTTTCGCACGGCGACCCCGTCGGTAATCAGCCCGCTGATTGCAGGCATTTGCGCCCCGCCAGCGATTGTCGAGGACATGCCGTTGGTCAGCCAGCTGACCGTAAAATTCTGGTTTCCAAGCGCAGTGCTGGTCGCTGTGTAGGTATAGGTGTTTGCATAATTCAGAGTCGCGGCGGCCTGGCTGGCAAAGCTGAAATTATACTGGTTGGCTGCCGAGCATGAAGCCGACGCAATGCCGGGCAGAGCAGCGCAGCAGATCACGGCCAGCAGTGTTTTCGTGACAGTGTTTGCGCGCTGCATAGTGGAAACCCATTCAAGACAGTAACGGCAATAGAGATGTTTGGTTAAGGCCGGGTAACCAATGACGGGCATTGGAGCGAAACAGGGTTTCCATGCGCAACTGATTCCGCCTAAACCAGCACGATGAGCACACGCACTACTTCCGACAAGGTCGACCCCGTCATCGAAACACGCGCCGACATGATCGGGGTATTCGCCGGGGGAGAAAAGCCGCCAGAACGCTGGCGCATCGGGACCGAACACGAGAAATTCGTCTATCGGACCAGCGATCACAGCGCACCCTCCTATGACGCTCCGGACGGTATTCGTAACCTGCTCATGGCATTGACCCGCTATGGCTGGGAACCGGTCATGGAGGGTGACAATGTCATCGCCTTGTCGGGTGCTGATGGCGCCATCAGCCTTGAACCGGCCGGGCAGCTGGAGCTGTCGGGTGCACCCCTTGAGAACATCCACCAGACATGCGCTGAAACAGGGCGGCATTTGAAGCAAGTGAAGGAAGTGGGCGCCGAACTTGGCCTGGGCTTTCTTGGGCTTGGCATGTGGCCGGACAAGACACGGGCAGAGCTGCCGATCATGCCCAAGGGGCGTTACGCCATCATGCTGCGGCACATGCCGCGCGTCGGGACAATGGGGCTCGACATGATGCTGCGCACGTGCACCATCCAGACTAATCTGGACTATGCGTCGGAAGCAGACATGGTGAAGAAGTTCCGGGTCAGTCTGGCCCTGCAGCCTCTCGGGACGGCACTTTTTGCCAATTCGCCCTTCACCGAAGGCAAGCCGAACGGCTATCTTTCCTATCGCAGCAACATCTGGACCGATACCGATCCGCATCGCACGGGCATGCTGCCCTTTGTGTTCGAAGATGGCTTTGGCTACGAACGCTATGCCGACTATATGCTCGACGTACCGATGTATTTCGCTTTCCGTGACGGCAAATATGTGGATGCCGCCGGTTTGAGTTTCCGGGACTTTCTTGATGGAAAGCTGTCCGTCCTTCCGGGCGAGCGGCCGACTGTCGGAGACTGGAACGATCATCTTTCGACAGCATTTCCCGAAGTCCGCCTCAAGAGTTTCCTCGAAATGCGCGGCAGCGACGGTGGCCCCTGGAACCGGATCTGCGCCTTGCCTGCGCTCTGGGTGGGGCTGCTTTACGACAACAACGCGCTTGATGCAGCCTGGGATCTGGTCAAGTCATGGTCGATCGAAGATCATCACAAGATTCGAGCGGCCGTGCCGAAGGAAGGGCTATGCACTGTGATGCCTGACGGGCGCACGATGCAGGACCTCGGCAAACAGATTCTCGACATTGCGCGCAGCGGCTTGAATGCACGCAGCCAGGTCAATTCAATGGGCGACAATGAAAGCGGGTTTCTCAACCCGCTCCAGGAAATTGTGGATTCCGGAATGTCTCCTGCCCACCAGCTGCTCGAAAAATTCAACGGTGAATGGAAGGGAGACCTTGGCCGCGTCTATGACGAGCTGAGCTTCTGAAGCCCCTGCTGACTGCAAGACCTGCCACCCCGAACCATGTTCAGGGCAGCAGGTTTCGCTATCAATGCTCCTTGTTGGCCCAGATCGCCTGATAGCTGCCCCAGCAAAGCCCGGCAAAGATCAGCAGGAAGACAATCGCGGCGATGCCTGCGCGATGCCGCTGCTCAAGCTTGGGTTCGGCTGTCCAGATCAGGAATGTCGCCACGTCCTTCGCCATCTGATCGACAGTGGGCTTCGGTGATCCTTCCCCATAGGTCACCTGACCATCGTTCACGAGTGGCGGCGCCATCGAAAGGTTCAGGTTGGCGAAATAGGGGTTGTAGTGGAGCCCCGGCCCGGGCAGCGAATCCTTGGGCAGGTTCGCCGGCGGATCCTGGAATCCGGTTATCAGAGAATAGATATAGGCAGGACCGCCTTCACGCGCCTTTGCCATCAGCGAAAGATCGGGCGGAGCGGCATTGTTGTTGGCAGCGCGCGCAGCCGTTTCGTTGGCGAATGGCGGCGGGAACTTGTCCGACGGCAAGTTCTTGCGCGTCGCGGGTTCACCCGTCTC
>ERZ650309.1331-NODE-1331-length-11619-cov-4.561484_pt1 | contig 11619 bp, 10 predicted proteins | sample MGYA00376245_ERZ650309 | MGnify/ENA primary metagenome ERZ650309 (study PRJEB26733, sample SAMN07839294) | wastewater metagenome | biome: urban; feature: wastewater treatment plant; material: waste water | place: USA: North Carolina | collected 2016-04-26 ...
CGACGACGCAGCAGCGGCCTCGTCCAGGAGTGTTCGATCAACGGCTCTGGTATCCCTCACACCCGAATTGAGCCAGAGCCGTTGACCCGACCTCCGTACGTGCGGGCTTTTGTCGGTTTTACTTGCGGGTGTTGTGGTTGTGGTGGGCGGTGAGGAAATCGTCGACCAGGCGTGCGCAGTCGTGGTGGTCGATGCTGTGCAGCCCGGTGAGGCGAGCGAAGACGATCGGGCCCAGCAGCTGGATGATGACGAAGGTGGTGTCGAGGTCGCCGAGGTGGGCGCGGGCCTCAGGGCTGGTGAGGATGTGGTCGAACGGTTCGCGGTAGCGGCGGATGACCTGGGCGCGCAGGGAGGTGACCGCGCCCGAGTCAGGGGGTGCGCCGGGGTCGGGGGTAATGGATCCCATGGCCAGCCAGGACAGGGTGGTCAGCTGGAGGGGAGCGTTCTCGATCAGGTCGGCTTGGGCGGTGAGCAACGCGATCAACTGCTCGCGCACGGGCCCGTCGTCGGGTGGGGTGTCCACGCGTGGGAGTAGGCGTTCGAAGGTGGCCGCGAGCAGGTGGGTGCTGCTGCCGAAGTGCCGGTAGAGGGTGGTGCGCGCGACTTTCGAGGTGCGGGTGACCGCGTCGATGGTGACCGCGTCGATACCGCCGGTGGCCAGCAGATGGGTGGCCGCGTCGAGCAACCGTGCCCGCGAGCGCGCCAACCGCGGATCGGCCTGATCGAGATCCGCGTCCTGCTCGCCGGTGGCGGAGTGGGGCGCGGCGGGTCCGGTGCGGGTGTCGGCCTGGTCGCGGGTGGTCATGGTCGGGAAGACCTCCAAGGAAACGGGCGGCGGTGAATGTGTCCGATTTCGACTCTATCGCAACCACTCTCGCCTGTGATACTCATGGTAGCGAAGCGATACCGATGGTTTCGTCGGGTGGGAGGTGCCGGTGAACGCACCGGAAACGACTGACGGTCACAGTGTGCTGGCGCGGGCCGAATGGTGGATGCTGACGGTGTCGTGCCTGGCGGTGGCGCTGGTCGTCGCGTTCCTGCTCGACCCGTCGGTGCGCGCCCTCGAAGAGCGCCGGGTGCCGCGCTGGCTGGCGGTCGGGCTGATGCTGCTCATCCTGCTCGGCGCGCTCACCGGGATCAGCCTGACGATTCCCTACCTGGTCCGGCAGGAGATCGACCGCTTCACCGCGCAGCTGCCGACCTACCAGACGCTGATCAACACCAAGCTCTTGCCGCTTCTGAGCAAGCTGTTCAAGTACCGCGCCGCCACCATCAACGACTGGGTGCGCATCATCTCGACCCAGCTCACCGACTGGATTCGCGGCGCCGCGGGGCAGATCTCGGAGACCCTCGGCTCGGCGCTGCTCGGCGTCGCGGGCCTCTTCCGCTACCTCATCGCGGTGCTGCTGGTGCCGATCTTCACGGTGTCGTTCCTCATGGACATGCCGGCGCTGATGGCGTCGGTGCGCAAGCTGGTGCCGCCGCGCTTCCAGCACGCGGCCAGCGAGATCGTGCACGACATCTACATCGCGCTCGGCGGCTGGCTGCGCGGGCAGCTGACGGTGATGGTGATCCAGGCGGCGCTGTACTCGATCGGGCTGTCGGTGGCGGGCATCCCGCTGGCGATCCTCATCGGCTGCACCGCGGGCTTCTTGGCGTTCGTGCCCTACGTCGGCGTCTCGATCGGCTTTCTGGCGGCGGTGCTGGCGGCGCTGCTGGAGGTCGGGACGCGCGGCGCCACGCCGATCCTGGCGGTGATGGGCATCTTCGGCGCGGTGCAGCTGCTCGACGCGGTGCTGATCACGCCCAAGGCGGTCGGCGGGCGCATCGGGCTGTCGGCGGTGGGCGTCATCTTCGCGCTGTCGCTGGGCGGCACGCTGTTCGGCTACGCCGGGCTGCTCATGGCGGTGCCGCTGGCCGCGGTGCTCAAGGCGCTGTGGCCGCGGCTGCTCGGCGCCTACGCCGAGTCGGACTTCTACCGCGGCCGCGGCACGGCAGCGGGCGCGCCGCCACCGGTCTTGCCGCCGCCGAGCGCCGCCGCCCTCAACCAGGTCATCGAGCCGACGCAGGCCGAGCTGGACGCCGCGGCGCGCAACGAGCCCGTGCTGCTCGACGCCGACAAGAAGTAACGAGAAGTAGCCGGTAGCCGGTAGCCAGTACCCCGGTACCAAAAGATCGGCTACAAGCGCCGCCGACCCACTTCCACGAACCCGAAGGAGACCGTATGAGCACCGAGCCGAGCGCTGCCCCGGGCGGCGAGCGTCCATCCGAGGCCACAACCGATTTGGTCATCACCGATCACGGCGCGGTCCGCGAGATCGCCCTCAACCGGCCGCAGACCAAGAACGGCCTGACCGACGAGCTGTTCCTCGGCCTGCGGGTCGCCTTCGAGGACGCGGCGAAGGACGACAAGGTCCGCGCGGTGCTGCTCACCGGCCGCGGCGGCTCGTTCTGCTCGGGGCTGGATCTGAAGGCGGCGATGGCCATGGTGCAGGCGGGCGCGGGGAGCTTCAGCGACTCGCCCGATAGCCTGATCGAAGATCGGCTGCGCGAGATCCTGCACGGGCTGATCCGCTCGATGGTCGGCAACCCCAAGCCGATCATCGCGCTGGTCGACGGTGCGGCGGCGGGCTTCGGCTGCGATCTGGCGCTCTGCTGCGACCTGCGCATCGGCACCGCGCGCGCGCGCTTCGGCGAGATCTTCATCAAGCGCGGCCTCATGCCCGACGGCGGCGGCACCTATACGCTGCCGCGGCTGGTCGGCGTCGGGCGCGCCTTCGACATGCTGCTCACCGGCGACATGGTGGAGTCCGACGAGGCGCTGCGCATCGGCCTGTTGAGCCGCATCGTCAAGGACGCCGACGAGGGGCTGGCGCTGGCGCAGCGCATCGCCGCCGGGCCGCCGCTGGTGCTGCGCGAGATCAAGCGCTCGGTGTGGGCCGGCCTCGAGGCGCCGCTCGACGCCGCGCTCGAGCGCGAGGCCAAGGGGCAGCTGCAGCTCTTGCGCTCGCAGGACTTCATCGAGGGCATCAGCGCCTTCTTGATGAAGCGCCCGCCGGTGTTCTCGGGGCAGTAGCCGCGGACGGCGCCCGCTGGTCTCGGGCCGGGCGGGTGACCTGCGGCCCCGCACCGACGCTTCCCTACGTCTTCCCGCCCGCCCCTTGTGCGCTGCGCCCGCCGCGCCCCCTTCCGCGCCCTCTTCCGCGACCCTGCGCGCCCGCTCTGTGACCCGCATCAATCCGCGTTACCGAACCGAGGCCGCCGCTGCCGCGTCCCTGTCCGACGCGGCTTGACTAAGTGGGCCATTCTTTTACGCTGCTGTCTTATGACCCTTGGCCTGGTGTGCGACGCCTGCGACACACTCTGTCCTCTGTCTGCGACCACGTGTCCGGTGTGCAGCACCCCGCTCAGCGTCAAGCCGGCCGGCGCCGCCGCGGCGAGCGGCCCGGTCCCCTCGGGCGGACCGCGCGCCTGCCCCAACTGCGGCAACGAGGTCGCGGGGCCGCACCGCTTCTGCGGCTTCTGCGGCACGCGCGTCGACGGCGCGGACCTGCGGCCGGCGTGGACCTCGGCGCCGGTGTCGCGCTCGCGCCTGGTGCTGGTCAAGGGCGAGGGCCAGGACGGCGTCGCCTTCCCGCTCGCCGAGGGCGAGCACGTCGCCGGTCGGCTCGAGGGCGGCATCATGTTCCCCGAGGACGGGCTGCTGTCGCCGCGGCACGCGACGTTCCTGTACCGCGACGGCAAGCTGTGGGTGCGCGACGACGGCTCGATCAACGGCGTGTTCGTGCGCCTGCGCGGCCCCAAGATCGTGCCGTCGGGGACGCGGCTGATCGTCGGCGAGCAGCTCTTGCGCATCGACCAGGCGCCGCCCGAGCCGGCGCTCATCCCCGACGCCGAGGGCACCTACTTCTACTCCTCGCCGAGCGGGACGGCGCGGCTGGTGCTGACGCAGCTCCTGGTCGGCGGCGACGTCGGGCTGGTCTACCGCGCGCGCAACGACAACGTCACCATCGGGCGCGAGGGCAACGACGTGAACTTCCCCGAGGACCCCTTCATCTCGGGCCGCCACGTCCAGATCCGGGCGCTCGACGACGGGCGCTTCCAGGTCACGGACCTGGGCAGCAAGAACGGCACCTACGAGCGGGTCCCGCAGCTCCTGCAGCTCGTGCAGGGTGATCACGTCTTCCTCGGCCAGCAGCTCCTGCGCGTCGAGCTAAACGGGTAAGCCGAGAGAAGGAGCTTCTGTCGTGATCTGCAGAGTCTGTGGCAACGACAACCCGGCCGCGAACCGCTTCTGCCAGTCGTGCGGCTCGGCGCTGTATGGCGGCGACTCGCCCTCGCGCCTGGGGCAGGCCGACTCGCCCTCGCGCCTGGGGCAGGCCGACTCGCCCTCGCGCCTGGGGTTCGGCCAGCCGGAGGTGCGCGGCGGCATCCGCGGCCGCCTGGTGCTGGTGCGGCCGGACGGCAGCGACGGCGGCGCCCACCCGCTGTTCGACGGCGTCAACCTGCTCGGGCGGGGCAGCGGGCCGCTGTTCGACGCCGACAGCTACCTGTCGCCGGTGCACGTGCGCATCGAGGTCGGCGGTCGTGACGGCCTGTTCGTGGTCCGCGACGCCGGCAGCCTGAACGGCGTGTTCCTCAAGCTCTCCGAGGAGGAGGCGCTGACCGAGGGCGGCGTGTTCCGCTGCGGCCAGCAGCTCTTGCGCCTCGACTCGATCCGCCCGCCGCGGCCCATGCCCGACGGCACCGAGGTCATGGGCTCGCCCAACCCCGGCTACTGGGGCCGCCTGACGCTGCTCATCGGCCGCGCCTCGGACGGGCGGGTGATCGAGGGCTCGAGCTTCCCGCTCTCGGGCGACACGCTGGTGCTCGGGCGCGAGCGCGGCGACATCGTCTTCTCCGAGGACGGCTACTGCTCGGGCACGCACGCGCGGCTGACGTACCGCGGCGGCCGCGCCTTCCTGCAGGATCTGGCGAGCTCCAACGGTACCTACCTGCGCCTGCCCGGCGAGCGCATGGTCGCCGCGGGCACCTACCTGTTGCTCGGCCAGCAGCTGTTCCGCATCCAGGCGTAGGCGGGGCGTAGGCCGCGCCTGAGAGCCCGGCGCCGCCGATCAGCCCCGCACGAGCCGCGGCAGCAGCGCGTCCTCCAGGGCGCCCAGAGACGCCGGCAGCCGCAGCGGCGGGTTGCGCGCGCTGCTCTGCGGGGCGCGGCCGGCGTCGGCGACCGCCCCGGCCTGCAGGTGGTGCGCGCGCTTGTGCGCCCCGAACTTCAGGCCGTGCGCGGTGCTGACGACGACGACCCGCTCGTGCGGCTGGATCGTGCCCTGCGCCACCTGCTTGGCGAGCGCCGCCAGCGCCACGCCGGTGTGCGGATCCGCGTACAGCCCGAAGCGATCGCCCAGCGTCCAGGCGGCGGTGATCTCGTCCTCGCTCGCGGCCTCGACGACGCCGCGGTTGCGCTGCAGAAACTGCAGGGCCTTGGGCGCGTTCACCGGGTGGCCGATGCGGATGGCGCTGGCCTGCGTCGGCTCGGCGGTCAGCGGCTGGTAGCGCCAGCCGTCGCGGAAGGCGCGGTACAGCGGCGCCGCGCTCGCCGCCTGCGCGACGCAGAAGCGCGGCACCCGGTCCGTCACCCCGAGCGCGTGCAGGAGCTCGAAGCCCTTGCCCAGCGCCGTCGTGTGCCCGAGGTTGCCGCCCGGCACCACCACCCAGTCCGGCACCTGCCAGCCGAGCTGCTGGCTGATCTCAACGGACAGCGTCTTCTGCCCCTCGATGCGCAGCGGGTTCATCGAGTTGGCCAGGTACACGCCGTGCTTGCCGCAGAACGCGGCCACCAGGCGCATGCAGCCGTCGAAGTCGGTGTCGAGCGCCGCGGTCAGCGCGTAGTTACACAGCGGCTGCGCCAGCTGCTCGTCCGAGAGCTGCCCCGCCGGCAGAAAGACGATCGTCGGCACGCCCGCCGCCGCGCCGTAGGCCGCCAGCGCCGCCGAGGTGTCGCCCGTCGAGGCGCAGGCCACCGCCGGCACCGCCTGGCCGCCGGGCAGTCGCCGCAGCGCCTGCACCATCGACACGAGCGCCGTCATCCCCAGGTCCTTGAACGAGCCGGTCGGGTTGTGGCCGCACTGCTTGATGAAGACGTCGCGCACGCCCAGCGCCTCGCCCAGCCGGGGCACGGGGACCAGGGGCGTGTGCCCCTCGCCGAGCGAGACGATGTCGTCGTCGCCGAGCTCGGGCAGCACCCACTCGCGCTGGCCCCACACGCCGCTCGTCTCGGGCCAGCGGCCGCGCAGGCGGCGCTCGTCGAACCGCTGCCGCCACTGGGCGCCCGAGCGGGCGGCCAGCGCCGACACGTCGTGCGTGACGTCGAGCAGGCCGCCGCAGCGCTCGCAGCGTAGGCGCACCTCGGTCAGGGGATAGCGGACGTCGCAGCCGCTGAAGCACGAGAACCAGGCGCGGGGCGCCGCGACGGGAGGGGCGTTGGCCATGGCGTCAGTTCCCCGCGTCCGAGGTCCGGATGAGCTGCCCGTAGAAGCGCACCGCGGCGACGTAGTTGGCGATGCTGATGCGCTCGTTGGTGCCGTGCAGGCGGTCGAGGTCCGGGCCGGTGAGCACGAGCGGCGCGAAGCGGTACGTGCTGTCGGCGATGGCGGCGAAGTGGCGCGCGTCGGCCTGGCCGACCATCAGCGCCGGCGCCACGACGGCCTCGGGGAACACCGAGCGGATCGAGCGGGCCAGGCCGCGGAACGAGGCGGTCTCGGGCGACGAGATCGGCGACGGCTCGGAGCGGTCCTGTGGCAGCGGCGTCACCTGCACGCGCGGGTCAGCGACCAGGCGCCGCACGTGCGCCAGCACCTGGTCGGTGGTGTCGCCGGGCAGGATCCGGAAGTTTACGACGGCGCGGGCGCGCTGCGGCAGCACGTTGGCCTTGGGGCTGCCCTCGATCATGGTCACCGCCGTGGTAGTGCGGATGAGCGCGTTGGTCGACGGCTGCGAGGCGAACTGCCGGAGCAGCAGCGGCTTGAGCAGCCAGATGTTCGACAGCGCCAGGCGCAGCGGCGGCGACACCTCGGGCGCCACGTGCTCGAACAGCTGCCGCGACGGCGGGCGCAGCTCCGCGGGCAGCGGGCTGTCCTCGATGCGCTGCACCGCCCGGGCGAGCACGCCGACCGCGGTGTGCGGCGGCGGCATCGACGAGTGCCCGCCGGTGCCGTCGACCAGGAGCTCGACCGACAGGTAGCCCTTCTCGGCCAGGCCGACCGTCGCCACCGGGCGCGAGAGGCCGGGCATGATGCCCTGGGCGATGATCATGCCCTCGTCGAGCACGTAGTCGAGGCGGACGCCGCGCTGCTGCAGCGTCGCGGCGATGCGCATCGCGCCGCCGTGGCCCGAGATCTCCTCGTCGTGCCCGAAGGCCAGGTAGATCGTGCGGCGCGGGCGGAAGCCGGCCTGCACCAGGCGCTCGACCGCCTCGAGGATGCCGATCACGCTGAACTTGTCGTCGAGCGCGCCGCGCCCCCAGATGTAGCCGCCCTCGACGCTGCCCGAGAACGGCGGGTAGGTCCACCGGCCCTCGGTGCCCGCCTCGACCGGGACCACGTCCTGGTGCGCGAGCAGGAGGTACGGCCGCGCCGACGGATCGCTGCCCGGCCAGGTGTATAAGAGGCTGAAGTCGGCGATCGTCTCGAGCTTGAGCGTCGAGTGCACCGCCGGGAAGCCGGCGCGCAGGTAGGCGTGCAGGCCGCGCAGCGCGGTCTCGGGGGCGGCGCCGCTCTCGCGCGACACGGTCTCGTAGGTGAGGGCGCGGCCCAGGCGCTCGGCCAGGCGGTGCTGCGCCGCGGCGTCGGGCAGCGGCTCGAGCGGCGGCTCGGCCGGCAGCTGCAGCGAGCGCGTCGTCGCCGCCTTGAGGCCGAGCCCCGCCAGCAGCCCGAGCACGGCGACCAGGCCGACGCCCAGCGCGCGCCGCAGCCTGCTCCGCCGAGGCGGCGTGCCGTCGCTCGCGGCCTTTGGGCTGTGCCCGTTGCTCCCGCTGTGCCCGTTGCTGCCGGCCTCTCCGGGCGCCGCCGCCCCGTGCGGCCCCGCTGGTTTCGACGACGACTCGCTCATGAGGCCAGACTAAACCAGCCCCGGCGGGCCCGGCGCGCAAAACGCGGCGCGCCCGGCAGCTCAGCCACGGTCCAAGAAGGAGGCGGGGCGCGGCGGCGACCCCGAGTCGGCTGCTCCGACGTCCGAGGTCCGACGCGCGGCGGCCGGCGGGGCTGCGCCGCGGCGACCCGCCGTGGTACGCTGGGCGCGGGGCGTTGTGAGCAAAGCTTCCCGCCCTCCACCCGCAGCCGCAAGGAGCCTGCATGGGCCTGTTCGACAAGAAGCGACCGCACGACGAGCCTGCAGCCACCTCGGGGAAGACGCCAGTCCACGCCGTCGAGGGGCACGAGCCGAGCGCGCCGGAGGCCAAGATCGTCATCGAGATGGTGGCACCGCCGACGGGGGCGGTGCGGGTGGGGCCGCTCGCCGGCGCCGCGGCGTCAGCGGGCGCGGGCCCAGGCTCGGGCGGCGCGCCCCCGCGCTACACCATCCAGCAGGCGATCGAGCTGTGGCGCTCGTTGCCCGAGGGCAGCAGCGAGCTGGTCGGCCAGGTCGTCAAGCGCACCCTCGAGTCGATGAACATCCGCGTCGAGACCATCGTGCAGGACGCGGTGCGCAAGCAGGTCGATCTGCAGGGCCGCATCAACCGCCTGAGCAAGGAGCTGCTCGAGCTGGAGCACGAGCTGACGCAGCGGCGCGCCGAGCTGCTGCAGCTCGAGGTCGAGTACCGCGAGACGACGCTGGTCAAGGAGCGCCTGGTCCAGGCCGAGCGCGCCGAGACCGCGCCCGCACGCCCCGACGGACGCGCTGACGGACGTGGTGACGAGCCGCGTGCGGCCGAGGGCGGGCCCGTCGCGGCTCCGGGGCCCGTCCCTCAGGTGGCGCCGCTGCCCAAGCTCACCCCCGGCCTGGCGGGCGTCCTCAGCAAGGCCGCCTCGATCATGACGCCGCGCGGCGGCAAGTAGGCAGGCGCCGGCGGTGCGCCGCCGCGTACGTGCGCACAGCGTTTGCTTCTTTCGGACGGCTGCGGCTACGATCGCGCCATGCAGCCGCACGCCTCGCACCCCCACGCCGATGGTCATCGCTCCGGGCATGACTCCGATCACGCCCACGATGACTGCTGCGCGCCGGGCCACAAGCACGACCCCGCCGGCCACGATCACCACGCGCACGCCGGCCACGATCACCACGGTCACGACCACCACGGTCACGACCACCACGGTCACGACCACCACGGTCACGACCACCACGGCCACGATCACCACGGCCACGCCGGGCACGCCCACGCGGCGCCGGCGGCGGACGCCTGCGACTGCGCCGGGCACCGCCTGCAGGCGCGGACCCAGGACGGCGGCAAGGCCTCGCTGCTGGCGACGCTGCTGCCGATCCTGGCGTGCGCGCTGTGCCCGGTGTGCATCTCGACGTACGCGGCCGTGCTCTCGGCGCTCGGCGTGACGCTGGCGTTCACCGAGGGGCAGCACGCGGTGCTGCTGGCCGTCGCGGTGGTCGCGGCGCTCGGCGTCGGCATCTGGAAGGCGCGGCGCAGCGGCCGCTACACGGCGCTGGCGCTGACCGCGGCCGGCTGCGGCCTGCTCGTGCTCAGCCAGGTCTTCAACGACAACCGCGTGCTCGGGCTGCTCGGCATCGGTGCGCTGGTCAGCTCGCTCGTCTACGAGCGCGTGCAGGCCCGCCGCGCCGCCGCCCAGTTCACGCCGGTCCCGGTCCCCGCCGTCAGCCGCTAGCGGCTCACGCTCTCCCCAAGAGACCTGCACGACCTGCCTGCGCGCCGCCTGCGCGACGGCCGCTTCCGCGCGCGCTCAAGGCCCTTGCTTTCGCCCGCGCCGCGGCCGGTGCCGATGCGGTACGCTCGGGCCCAGCGCGAGGTTTCTGCACGTCGGCGACGGCAGCCTCCGCCCGACACCGAAACGGAGGTCTTGATGAAGGTCCTGGTCACCGGCGCTACCGGCTTCCTCGGCTCCTGGCTGGTGCGCGAGCTGCTCGACGCCGGGCACACGCCGCGCGCGCTGGTCCGTCGCACCAGCCGCCTCGACAACCTGAGCGAGCTGTTCGCCCGCGGGGCCGAGCGCGCCGAGGGCGACGTGCTCGATGCGGCGTCGGTGCGCGGCGCCCTGTCCGGCTGCGACGCGGTCATCCACACCGCCGGCATCCCCCACTTCAGCCCCGACGACGTGCCCAACATGATGCGCGTCAACGTCGACGGCGTGACCACCGTGCTCGGCGAGGCGCAGCGGGCGGGCGTGCAGCGGGCGGTGCTGACCTCGTCGGTGGCCGCGATGGGCGGCGGCGTGACGCCGCGGACCGCCGACGAGACCACGCCGAGCAACGTCGAGTCCCTGGGCCTGCACTACAGCCTCAGCAAGTACCAGGGCGAGCAGGCGGCGATGCGGCTGTGCGCGGCCGGGCTGCCGCTCGTCACGCTGCGCCCGGCGGTGATCCTCGGGCCCGGCGACATCTACCGCTCCTCGACCTCGACGATCCTGGCGCTGGTGCGGCGCAAGCTGCCGGTCATCGTCGAGGGCGGCGCCTCGTTCGGCGACGTGCGCGAGATCGCGCGGGCGCACATCGCGGCGCTGACCCGCGGCCGCATCGGCGAGGCCTACATCGTCGGCGGCCACAACCTGCGCATCACCGAGCTGGCGGCGCGGGTCGCCGAGCTCTCGGGCGTGCCGGCGCCGCGGCGGCTGCCCTACGCGCTGGCGCTGCCGCTGGTGACCGCGGCCGAGCTGTCGCTGCGCGCGCTCGGGCGGCACCCGGACATGTCGCGGCAGCTCCTGCAGGCGAGCCGCCTGTACACCTGGGTCTCGTCGGACAAGGCGGCCTCCGAGCTGGGCTACAAGATCCCGCCGTTCGCCGACATGCTGCGCGACACCCTGCGCTTCTTCCTCGACAATCGCCGCCTGCAGCCGAGCACGCCCGAGCTCCGGCGCATCGCGCAGGAGGGCCGCGGCGGCGCCCCGGCGGCCGCGGGCTAGCGGCTCCAGGGCCCGATTCCCAAGGCCCGGGCCTGCGCCGCGCCCCCATCCGGGCCGGAGCTGCTAGCCCGCGGCGGCCGGGGCCGGGCCGTGCGGCGCGCGCGGCGGCAGCGGCCCGGGGCGGGATCGGCAGCGCTTGCCGAGGGGACCTCGGGGTTCGGGCTCGGCCGGCGCGGCGTCTGCCGAGAGCACCTCAGGGCGCGGGGGAAGGCTTCGCGGCGCTTGCCGGAGGAAGCTCGGGGCGCGGGGCGAGGCTCCGCGGCGCTCGCCGGAGAGAGCTCAGGGCGCGGGGCCGAGCTCCGCGGCGCTTGCAGCGGGATCCTCAGAGCCCGGGGCGGGGCTCCGCGGCGCTTGCTGATCGCACCTTGCAGCGCTTAGGGGGCCCCGCAGCGCTTGCTGATCGCACCTTGCACGGATCAGGTGCCCTCCGCAGCGCTTGCTGATCGAACCTTGCACGCAGGCGCCCCGCAGGGCCCGGGAAGCCCGTGCGGCCCGTGCGGTCGCGGCCCGGAGGGCTCGGGGCGGGCGTCCACGCCTGGCC
>ERZ650309.1332-NODE-1332-length-11616-cov-5.254130_pt1 | contig 11616 bp, 12 predicted proteins | sample MGYA00376245_ERZ650309 | MGnify/ENA primary metagenome ERZ650309 (study PRJEB26733, sample SAMN07839294) | wastewater metagenome | biome: urban; feature: wastewater treatment plant; material: waste water | place: USA: North Carolina | collected 2016-04-26 ...
TTCCGCACGCCGCCGTCGCCATCGAAGACACCACGGGCATTGACGTGTTCAGCCCGATTCGCGCCGACTGGTTGGATGGCACGGACGATTATCTGCGACAACAGAAATAATCGCGGTTGCGTTTGTAATTCCGCCTTCAGGCGGTGAAAACGAATTCCCCCGTTCGAGGGAGAAAAAAAATTGGCTCGCCTGGTGATGTGCCCGCGCGAGCCTTTTCATATCATCGTTTTGATACTTCTTGCTGTAGCTAGAACCGCAAATTCTGAATCAATTCCTCTCCAGGATTACAAAGGCCACGGCATGTTCAGGGGCGTGCGACAGGGAAACGTGGGCTTGGGAGATGTTCAGTTTTTTCATTAATTCGGCGGCTTGGCCGTGGAATCGAAGCTGCGGCGCGCCTTCGGTTGATGATATGATCTCGACGTCATGCCAGGACAGGCTTTTCAGCGGCGTGACAGCGCCCAAGGCTTTTCGCGCGGCTTCTTTGGCGGCAAAACGTGCGGCGTATCGTTCAACTTTTGCAGTTTGATGTGTGAACCGTTCGCAATAAGCGATCTCGGCTTCGGTGAAGACGCGATTGCGAAACCGTTCGCCGAATTCGTCCAAGGATTCTCGGATTCGTTTGATGTCTGTGATGTCTACTCCGATTCCGGCTACCATAAAACCAATGACCAACTTTTCTTTCCGCCAAGAAGGCGAGGTTCAACTGTTAGTGTGTGAGCCGCTGGAGCGACTGGGATTCAAAAATGCTTTCAGCACGCGGCTTGGCGGCGTCAGTCCGCTGCCTGCAAATGCGCTCAGTCTGGGCAATTTCAGTCACGACGAACGCGCCAACGTGATTGAAAATCGTCGGCGATTTTTGTCCGCGCTGGCAGCTGACAACTGGCCGATGGTGACCGCCAAACAGATTCATTCCGCAGACATTCGCTCGGTCGCAAACGCTGAAGATGCTCGCGGCGAGCCACAGCCCGGAGACGCGTTGACCGCGAACGCCGCTGGAATTTTATTGGCAATTCAAACTGCCGATTGCATGCCTGTGTTGATTGCGGATGAACGCGCGCGCGCCTTTGCCGCAATCCACGCCGGTTGGCGAGGCACGCTGGCGGGCATCGTCGCACGGACGGTTGAACGCATGCAACAAGAGTACGGTTCACGCCCCGAAGACTTGCACGCAGCGCTTGGCCCGGCGATTTGCGCCGAAGTTTTTGAAGTTGGCGCAGAAGTGCTGGACGCTTTTCGCGCCAAGTACGATTATGCCGAAGAGTTATTTTCCAGCTTAAAGCTGATTGGGCAACCGAACGGTAAAGGCCACATCAACTTGAATCTGGCGAACACTCGGCAACTTATAGATGCCGGGTTGCGAGTGGATCGAATTTACGATTGCGGGCTTTGTACCTGGCTGCGGAATGATTTGTTTTTCAGTTACCGGCTGGAACGTGGCGCGGAAAAGCCTGTCGGACGGTTGATGGGAGTGATTGGGCGTGATGCCTGATTTTGATTTCTGGATTTTGAATTGAGGAGCAACCAGTGAGAACGAAAATTTTGTTTTTGGCTTTGGCGGTTCTTTTGGTGATGACTTGGCCTGTGTTGGCTCAGGACAAACAAGACAAACAAGCGCCCGCCAATTCGCCGTCTCAGCCTGTGGATTCGGAAGACGAACTTCGCCGCGCGATTGAATCCAGCGGCGGCAGCGAAACCTTGATCGTCACCAACCTGGAAGGTTATCTGAAGAAATTTCCGAAAAGCGAGCATCGCCAGGAAATCGAAGGCGAGATTTACAAAATCGCCATCAAATTGCGCGACCGCGACCGCGTAATTTCTTACGGTCAAAAGCTGGTGGAAGCGAATGAAGGCAACATTGATGCGCTGACCAATGTGGTGACAACACTGCGCGAACGCAGAGCCGACGGCGATCTAAATGTCGCCATTACTTATGCCAACCAGCTTGTCCGCGAATTCGAAGGTATTGTTTCTTCTCGCCCCAAACCCAAACGCATCAGCGCCGCTCAGTGGGAAGAGCGCAGACAACAAGGTCTGGCTTCGGTTTATCTGGTGCGCGCCAGAGTTCACGCCGATATGGGCAACGACGAAAAAGCGAAAGCCGATGTGATGAAAAGTTTCGATTCGGCGCGAATGGCTGGCGCGGCAATGGTGCTTGGCGAACTGGCGGAAAAGCGCAAAGCCGTTGACGAGGCAATTGAGTATTACTCGCAAGGATTCGCCATCGCGTTGGCGACAAGCGAAGAGATTGATTTGAAAGCTCTGCGTCGCAAACTCAGCCAGCTTTATGCCAGCAAACACGGATCTGAAACCGGACTGGGCGACCGATTGCTGAAAGCGTACGACGCATTTGTGAAAGAACGCGAAGAGCGATTGGCCAAGTTGGAAGTGCCGAACATCAACGAAGGCGCAAACAGTGCGCTGAACTTCAAACTGACCAAATTGGATGGTTCGAAACTGGATATGGCCAGCTTGCGCGGCAAGGTGGTTGTGCTCAATTTTTGGGCGACTTGGTGCGGGCCGTGTTTGACGGAAATGCCAATGTTCGAAAAGACGATCGCCAGGTTCAAGGAAGACAAAGATGTCGTTTTTCTGGCGATCACCACAGACGAAGACCGCGATTTGGTCGCGCCGTTTCTGAAACAGCACAAGTTCAATCTGCCCGTGGCTTACGCGGATTACTTGAATGACTTTTTCGCCGTGAACTCAATCCCGACAACGATCATCCTCGACCGCAAAGGCGAAGTCGCGTTTCGACAAGCAGGTTACAACCCGCGCGGTGATTTCGTCGGGGAACTCAGCGGACGAATTGAAGAAGCCAAGAAGAAATGATGAACGTGACAAGGGGAAAAAGGGACTGAGAGAGCGAGGGAGTCGCAGCTGTGATCCTTCGCTCTTTCCATCCCCTAATCTCTCAATCTCATCGAACAGGTGGCACCGGACAATAAACGACATCCGGCAATTCCTCATCCAGATGCTGCTGGCGTTCCAGACAATAAACACGGTTGCGTTGATACCAGCGGACAAGCGCGGAAATCTGACGGCGTTCGCGACGCAAGCGCAACGCCGAACGAATTCTGATGGCGAGAACGACGGGGCAAAGCGTGACCGCAGTCGCGCCTAAAAACGGCGATTGACCCAGCAGCAACAACAGCCCCAGCAGCGTACCAAACGCCGGAAGCAGGAAGCTCAGGTCATTCAGACAGTCCATCCAAACGGGACGCCGCGCCGGAGAACCATCCGGAACCGGAAAGACCAGCAATTCATCCAAAGACGAAATCGGCGCAAGGCTCTGGCTTGCGCGGTAGGGCATTTCGGGGGTCATGGGCACATACCTCTGAATTGAAAACACGTCGGCGCGGTTGCATCTGGGCGCACTTTGCCTGGACGTGCAGAAAGTTTTTGATTGTGAGGAGGAAGTAAACGCCGAAGTCGTGTTGTTGTGAAGTTAGGGCAAATCGGTCACGAAGCTTCGGCAGCAGTTCGCAAGACGCGCAAGATTCTAACGGGTTCGTCCAGGAATGGAAATGGTTGGGAGCTTACTTTTTCCGCAGCACCAAAGTACGCGGTATGGCTTGCAGGTCGTCCAGCAAACGCGGTGATTCCCACACTTCAGAATCTGCCATTGCTGAAACGGCTTCCGATTGCGTGTAGCCCAATTCACAAATCAAATATCCGCCTGGCTTTAATCGCGAAGGGGATTCTTTAAGCAAGCGCCGATACAGGCTTAGCCCGTCGGCGTGATCGGTAAGCGCGGTGTGCGGTTCCCAATCGCGGACTTCGCGTTGCAGCGTTGGCAATTCGTTTGCGGCAACATACGGAGGATTGGAAAGAATGAAATCGGCAAGCTCGGTTTCAGGGAAAGCCGACAGCAAATCAGAGTTGAGAAACCGGACGCGATCGGCAAGATCGTGTTTGGCTGCGTTGCGTCTGGCGACAGTCAGCGCCGTTTCCGAAATGTCGCACGCGGAGATTTGGGCGTCTTCCAATTCACGGGCCAGCGTGACGGCGATGCAGCCGGAACCTGTGCCAACATCAATGATGATTGGCGCCGAGATTTTGCCTTCTTCCACCAGCCGTATGGTTTCTTCGACGATGAGTTCGGTTTCGGGGCGGGGGATCAGAACGTCTGGCGTGACTTCGAATTCAAGGCCGAAAAATTGCTGATGGCCGGTGATGTATTGCACCGGTTCGCCCGCGGTTCGCCGTGCGATCAAGCGTTGAAATTTCGCCTGCAACTCTTCGCTGAGGTGTTCGTTGAAATTGACGATCAGGTAGGTGCGATCTTTGCCCAAGGCTTCGGCCAGCAGCGTTTGCGCGTCCAGCACGTCGTTCTGGACGGATGCGGCGCGCAATTGCTGGCTGGCCAGTTTCAAGGTTTCGGCAATGGTCGCTGACGGCATTGGCTTTCAGTAACGTTAAACCGCTGCGGCTTGTCGTTCGGTTTCGGCTTTCAGCTTTTCCGCCTGGAAGTGCGTGACAACGGCGCCGATCATTTCGTCCAATGCGCCTTCCATAATCAAATCCAGTTGGTGCAGCGTCAGGCCGATGCGGTGATCCGTCACACGGTTTTCTTTGAAGTTGTACGTCCGAATCTTTTCCGACCGGTCGCCACTGCCAACCATAGAGCGGCGTTCGGCGGCAATGGCTTCATGCTGTTTACTCTGTTCCATTTCATACAAGCGCGAACGCAGAACGCGCATGGCTTTTTCGCGGTTCTTGATCTGGGACTTTTCGTCCTGCATTGAAACAACCAACCCCGAAGGCATATGCGTCAGCCGTACAGCCGAATACGTCGTGTTGACCGATTGGCCGCCAGGGCCGGACGAACAGAACGTGTCGGTGCGAATGTCTTTGGCTTCAATTTTGACGTCCACTTCTTCGGCTTCGGGCAACACGGCGACGGTGATGGCCGAAGTGTGAATGCGCCCGCTGGTTTCAGTTTGCGGAACGCGCTGAACGCGATGAACGCCTGATTCGTGTTTCAGCTTCGAATACACACGCTCGCCTTCAATGATCGCTTCGGCTTTTTGAATGCCGCCCAAACCGGTTTCGGCGGATTCAGTGATCTGCAACTTCCAGCCTTGCCGTTCGGCGTAACGGGCGTACATACGCAAGACTTCGCCCGCGAACAGACAGGCTTCTTCGCCGCCCGTGCCCGCGCGAATTTCCAGAATGACGTTCTTTTCATCGTTCGGGTCTTTCGGCAGCAACAGGACTTTCAATTCTTCTTCGACCTTTTCGCGCTGCGCTTCGAGTTCCGGTAATTCGGCTTCGGCCAACTCGCGCATTTCAGCGTCGTCCATTTCGCGCAGGATTTCTTTATTGCCGGCAATGTCGCTGTCCAGCTTTTTCATCTCGCGGAACTTCATGACGATTGCTTCCAGCTCGCGATGCTGCCGGGCGATTTTGGTGTACCGCGTCTGATCGCTGATGATCTCGTTGTCAGTCATCTGCTGATTCAAGTCTTCGTAGGTTTTTTCGATGGCTTCGAGTTTTTCAAACATAGATTTAGGTCTTGGGTGTCAGATGTTGGATGTTGGTTAAAGGCAAAGCCTGGCATCCAACATCTAGGCGCTGGCTTCTGCTGTCTGCGGTTCGAGTTTCAGTGATTCTTTCAGCGCGCAAATCGCCACTTCCAGTTGGTCGTCTGAAGGTTCACGCGTAGTCAGGTTTTGCAACCAAATCCCCGGCAAGGTCATTAGCCGGAAAATCGCTCCGGATTCTTTTTTGCCTGCGGCGCGAATGACTTCATAGGAAAGCCCTGCGATCACCGGAATCAGCGCGATGCGCGACAGCATGTTCAACAGCAGCGAATCAAACTTGATAATCGAAAACAGCACGATGGACACCAGCATCACCACCATCAGGAAACTGGTTCCGCAACGTGGATGCTGGCGCGGATGGCGACGCGCATTGGCGACGGTCAGTTCTTCGCCCGTTTCCCAAGTGAAAACGGTTTTGTGTTCCGCGCCGTGATATTCAAATACGCGCTTGATGTCGTTCAGTCGCGAAAAAATGTAGATCATCGCGATGAAAAAACTCATTCGAATCACGCCGTCTACGAAGTTGAACGAAAACGATGGACGAACGGGCTTCATATACGCGTGCAACCAGGCCCAGGCTGTTTGATACCAGCTTTGCCCGGCGGTCGAATCAAGCGCAGCTTGCGGTGCATTGCCCCAGCCGAAGTAGATAAACATCACATTGGTCAGCAACAAGGGCAACACGATGAACAGCATGACGTTGAAAAACAGTGCGAACACCAGCGAACCCGCAGCCGTTGCTGTCGCTCCGGCGCTGCCTGATTTTTCCTGAACTTCAGGCTGGCTAGCCTTTGTCACAAATTCGCTAGGTGATTCCAGCACATGAGCCGTCGTCGCCAGCGCGCCGGTTGCGGCCACAGCCTTTGCCGATGCCGTTGGTTCGTATTCGGCATCTTCGAACGCGACGGAGGCTGAAAAGTTCAGCGCCTTCAAGCCCAAGATCATCGAATGAATCAGCACCGCGCTGCCGCGCAGAACCGGAATTTTCAGAATCGGGTACTTTTCGCTGAGCTTCGGCAGCGGTTCAGCTTTGTAAACGATGCTGCCGTCCTGTTTGCGAACTGCGACCGCGTATGAATTCGGCGCGCGCATCATCACGCCTTCGATAACAGCCTGGCCGCCGACGATGATTTCTTTTTCCTGGCTCATAACAACCTGCCTTCTGAACGAAAAAGGTAAAGCCACAACGCCATCACGAATTTGCGATTGCTGGCAGTTTGTTCATCCATTTGGCGACACGCTGCCAACGCTTCGTGAGCGTTGTGGCTTTGGGTTTGGTTAGCTAACGATGGCCGCAAACAAGTGCGGATTGAAGATTGCGGAACGCAGATTGACAAACCACGACATTCTGTCGCTGATTCGCTCGCCCAAAAATGTTTGGTTCTGGTTTCATCGCAAAGCCACAATCCGAAATCTGCAATCAGGCAGCCGGTTGGGTTTTCTTGGCGTATTTTTTCTGGAAACGCTCGACTCGACCCGCGGTATCAATCAGTTTCTGTTTGCCGGTGAAAAACGGATGGCAAGCGGAACAGATTTCAACCTGGATTTCATTCTTGGTTGAGCGCGTTGTAAAGATGTTGCCACAAGCGCAATGCACTTTGCATTCGATGTATTTGGGATGGATTCCTTCTTTCACTTTCAGTATCTCCTTTTGCTTTTTAGTGTCTGTCAGCCGCGAGCGGTGACTGCATGTCACCATAGTTGAAAAATCCTCTGCCAACGGCAAATAGGAAAAGTAGCCGAAGTTTTCCAGCTCTGTCAAGCCAGACTCTGTCGCCGGTTCTGCGTAGGTGGTCAATTTTGCGGGAATTGTCTGTGATTGGGCGATGATTTGGACGAGCCTTCAATGGTGAGCGCCGATAAGATAAGGGCTAACCTCGGAAGGCTCGTCCATTGAAGTTGGTGGTGGTCATTTCCCCTTGTGGCGTTTTTTCAGGTCATCTTTACCCTCTTTCTCATCACGGTCATCGTCGCCATGGCTTTTAGGCGTGCCAGCGGTCGGGCTGGCTGGCGACGCGGCAGGGACGGACGCGGAAGAGCCGTTATTCTTATTGCCAACAGTTCCCCCCGGTGATGGTGAAGCGTTTGCCACAGGCGAGGCCACGACCTTCTCGTTTTCCGTCGCTTTGTTTTCCGCTGACTTTGAACAGCCAACGCCTAAGATCGTAAGGCTGAGTATTCCCACTAAAAAGATTTTTTGTCGCATAAGCGTATCTCCTTTTTCCCAAAGACTTCAGACGTTTGGAAATGAAGTCGGGACAACTGGACCGATTTCCCGCGCGTTGACGGCTCATTCTTCAGTCGTCGTCTTTGTCTGTTTTGCCGTTTGTGGAAGTTCCCTGAGGCCCAATCTGCTGAGCGCTGCTGCCAATTGCTGCTCTTACACCCAACTCGTGAACCAATCGGCCTCCTTGATGAGCAGTGTTGGCCAATACAACCGTGCCTGCCAGGTAAAACAGCAGAAAAGCTGATGTCACAAAAGCAGCCGTTCTTTGCCCAAGCTCTTTCTTCAGCAAGCGCGGGACGAATAGAACGGCGGCGAAGATCAACGTTAATACCGTGAAGATGATTCGCGTCGTTTCTGCCAGTTCTTCATGCTGTTCCAGAACGGTTTTGGCTCCGATAATTTTTTCTGCCACGTCTTCACCCGCGGAACCGGTGGAGAAAGCGACGTAAGTCCCAATAGTGCCTGCCGCCATCAACACCAACGCTGCAATCATCAGCCCGCGACTGTTAGCCCTCCAGACCAGCCCCATAACCAACAACAGGGGCACAATCAGCAACAACGCAATCGGAAAATGCACAATCATCGGATGCATGGCATCCCAACTCGGAATTTGTGGAAACATATTCTTTAGGCTCCTTTTTCTGCGAAATCGGATCAGAATCGCTCGCTGCATCGAGCGTGCGAAAGATTGTTTTTGCTTGTCATCAATTGACCGCGAATCTTGAATGAGCAACGAATGTGCCAGGGAGAGAAATAGGCCTGAGCATTGATTGGGTTGGCTTTAGGGAAAGCCGTTTGGATTGGCTCGTATGAAAATTCAGACAGGGAAAGGTGGATTGTACAAAGTTTATGACAGTAGTCGTCAGGTTATAACTCGATGGACTGTTCAATGCCGTACTTTTTGATCTTATAGGCGATGTCGCTGCGTGTCAGGCCAAGATGACGTGCTGCTTCGGCTTGAACACCGCCGCAATCTCGAAGTGCTCGAATAATCAATTCGCGTTCAGTCGTTTCCAGCGTGTCGCGCAGGTTTACGTTTTGAGGAAGCGAGTTCAGCCACGAATCAAAAAAGTCTTGCTGGGCAGGTTCGGAGGCTCCATCGCTTTTTTCTGCGGACAGAAGCAATAAATCGGAAGAAGAAATCTCATCGCCTTTGGCCAGGATATAGGCGCGCTCAATCAAGTTGCGCAGCTCCCTGACGTTGCCGGGGAAGTTGTAGCGGATCAGCTTTTCAAGCGCCGCAGGAATGAAACTGCGCGGTGGGGTTTTCAGTTCGCGTGTGACCTGTCGAGAGATATATTCGATCAGGATTGGCAGGTCTTCTGGCCGTTCGCGCAAAGGAGCAATTGCCAACGGGACGACGGCCAGGCGGTAAAACAGGTCTTCGCGGAAAGTACCTTCTTTGACCATTTGCAGCAGATCGCGATGGGTTGCGGCGATGACTCGCACGTCCACTTTTCTGGGAGTCGTTGTCCCAACACGCAAAATCTCGCCGTTCATCAACACTCGCAACAGCTTTGCTTGTAACGGCAAAGACATTTCGCCTGCTTCATCCAGAAAAAGCGTTCCGCGATGGGCGGCCTCAAACAGTCCTTGTCGCGCCCGGTCTGCGCCAGTGAAAGCGCCGCGTTCGTGCCCGAACAATTCACTTTCCAGCAAATTTTCCTGAAACGCCGCGCAATTGACCGCGACAAAAGGGTGATCGGATCGAGAGCTGCCTTTGTGAATGGCACGCGCCACCAGTTCTTTACCGGTTCCGGTTTCGCCTATGATCAGCACGCTTGCACTGGTTGGCGCAACGCGCAAGATGTTTTCTTTGAGGGTGCGAATTGCTGCACTTTGGCCAATGATTTCATCTGATATGCTGAGCCTGCTTACTTCGTCTTTCAGCAGTGCATTTTCGCGCAACAGTGTCGCACGCTCACAGCCCCGACGAACGACGGCTTTTACCACCTCCGGCACAAAGGGTTTCGTGATGAAATCAAATGCTCCTTGCCGCATTGCATCCACGGCCAGTTCGACCGTGGCGAAAGCCGTCAGCATGACGACCGGCAAGGTTGGATCGGTTTCTTTGCAAGTGGCGATAATGGAAAGCCCTTCGCCGTCGGGCATTTTCTGATCTGTAATCACCAAATCGAATGACGCTGACGAAAGCAGCTTTCGTGCTTCGCGCACTCCGCTCGCTTCGGATATCGCGTGCTCATCTTCCGCCAAAATCACCGACAGTATGCGGCGCAAATTATCTTCATCATCCACGATTAGAATGCGTGCCATCGCCTCCTCCGTATCGCTCGACGTCCGGAATGATGATTTCGAACCGGACTTGCCCATCATCGTTGACCGCCAGATTGACTGCGCCACGATGAGCCAGAGCGATGTTTCGCACAATTGCTAATCCCAGGCCAGTGCCTTTCTTTTTGGTGCTGAAAAACGGTTCGAAGATGCGGGACACAGCTTCATCAGGAATTCGTTCGCCGGAGTTTTCGACATACAGAACCAATTGCTCATGGACGTTTTTCATCCCGCCGAGCAGCACGACTCCGCCCGGTGGCGAAGCCTCGACTGCGTTGGTTGCCAGATTCAGCAGCGCCTGTTGAACCTGAAAGTCGTCGAAAAACGCTTCCAACTCTTGCGGGCATTCAACCTTTATCGCCACGCCGGATTCATCGGTTTGAGCCTTCACCAGGCTGGCGACATAGTTGAGCGTGGATGAAAGCGGCACTCGCTTGCGGTCAGGTTCTTTGCCACGGGCATACGAAAGGAAATCGGTCGTCAACCGCTCCAATCGGACTGCTTCCTGAACAGCAATGCCGAACATCTCTTCACGAACAGCGGGATCACGGCTCTGTTTGCCGGTTGTCAGTGAACTGGAAATCATCGCCACCGGATTCCGAATTTCGTGTGCAATGGCACTGGATAGCCGCCCGATGGCGGCCAGTTTCTCTTCAGCCACCAGCCGATTCTGGATCAGTTGTAATTCACCCAGGCTTTCTCTCAGTTTGCTTTCTTCCTGCCGCAGGTTGCGAACAAGCAGCCAAACCACCAGCGCGACGACCAGAAAGATCAACGACACGGTGGCTGCCTCAAAGTATTCGCTGACTTCCACAGGCGGATGATGGCGAAAATAAAGCCAAACCTCCAGAAAGGTCAGTGCGATGGCGGTTGCGACGACGCTCAAGGTTGCTGCCAGCCGCAAACGTGAAGCCGCAGCAATTACTGGCAGCGTCATCAGCACCCAGTAATGATTGTCCGCTGCGCCGCCCAGGTATGACGATAGAAACGCAAACGCGATGTTCGCCAGAATGGAATAATGCGTATACCGTTTCGCAGTGGTGGGTGTTAATGGTTGACGTAATTTCTGCAACCAGATTAATTCTGCAATCAGTAGAAGAAAACGAATAGCCAGTGCCAGCACCAGTAATTTCGATGGCGGGCCAAGCAATGAAAGAAAGATTGCGTGAACCAGCAGCAAGGCGGCCATGACCATCAGGCTGAGCAGAATCAGCGTCGTTTCCCTGCTTCTGAATGATTCAACACTTTCCTTGTCTGTCAGGGTCATAAATTCTCCGGGCGGTTCTCGCACAGAACAATTCTGCAAGGCTATGAGCTGCCAAACAGGCTATGTTCCTTCCGGGAAAATGGCAATGCTTCGTTCTTTCCTTTGCGGAAAGCGTACCGCCGGTTGCCAACCGTTTACGGCACGGCCCTTCAAACCGGTTTTGGGCAATAGGCCTTCGGGTTGCGCTCTGCGTATAATTGCCGCTTCTAAACCAGAACAATTGAGACTGAGTCAGTACCGCGACCGGTAGGGCAATGAGATTAAGGCAAGCAATTTGCAGAGAA
>ERZ650309.1333-NODE-1333-length-11611-cov-6.022586_pt1 | contig 11611 bp, 7 predicted proteins | sample MGYA00376245_ERZ650309 | MGnify/ENA primary metagenome ERZ650309 (study PRJEB26733, sample SAMN07839294) | wastewater metagenome | biome: urban; feature: wastewater treatment plant; material: waste water | place: USA: North Carolina | collected 2016-04-26 ...
GTCGGCGGCATCGGAGCCAATCGCGTCAATCCGGGCAAATACTTTTACGACAATCTGATGATGGGCGTGCAGTTGATGGAAGAAGCTCGCTTGCGAAACCTGAAAAAATTTGTCGCCACCGGTACCATTTGCGCGTATCCGAAATTCACGCCCGTGCCGTTCCACGAAGACGAGTTGTGGAACGGGTATCCTGAAGAAACCAACGCGCCTTACGGACTGGCCAAAAAGATGATGTTGGTTCAATCACAGGCGTATCGGCAGCAATACGGCTTCAATTCGATTTTTCTGTTGCCGGTGAATTTGTATGGGCCGCGTGACAACTTCGATCCGGAAAGTTCGCACGTGATTCCGGCGCTGATCCGTAAATGCGTCGAAGCGATCGAGCGCGGAGACGATCACATCACCTGTTGGGGGACCGGCGTGGCGACGCGAGAGTTTCTGCACGCCGAAGATTGTGCTGAAGGTTTGGTGCTGGCGGCAGAACGTTATGACAAGTCCGAGCCAGTGAATTTGGGCGCGGGCTTTGAAATTTCGATCAAGGATTTGACGGAAAAAATTGTTGGCTTAACGGGATTTTCAGGCCGCATCGAATGGGATGCGACGAAGCCGGACGGCCAGCCTCGCCGCTGTTTGGATACGTCGCGCGCGGAACACGAATTCGGTTTCCGCGCGCGCATTGGTTTTGACGAAGGTTTGCGACAAACGATTGACTGGTATCGTCGCCAATAATCAACAATTCGGCGGGAAAACCGGGACTAAGAACCCGCCGCCCGCAAGTCGAAGATGATGCAGATTATGGCCGCCGTTGAACGCGCCTTTTTGCGTGGCGGCGTTTGAGTTGAAGTTGATGACTGCGCCGCTGATGGTTCGTTCTTCGCGCGCTGACAAGGTCATCCAGCCCGTTCTGCCGGCTGGAATCACTTGATTGAATGGTGGGGAGGTTCGCGGGAAGGTGTTCTGGCCCATGATCTGACGGAATTGGCAGACTCCGGTTGCTGTGTACGCAAACCCATTTTCAGAATCATCGAACAGATTTCCGCCAAATGTGCGGATTGGAGTCATCCCGATAGCCAAATCTCCTTCCAGAGTGTTGATGATGAGCATCGTCGAGTTGTTATCGGCAACGCTGGGAATTTTGTCTACCGCCAAAATACGAGGCGCCGCGTTATAACGAACCCCATCAAGCGGAATCCTGGCGCTCACCGTTGAATTTGTGCAGCCCGGCAAGGTTCCGGTATAAAGCGCCGCATAACTTTCAGCCGCCAGATTTGCTGCGTGACCCGTATCGAACTTCACGAATTCACTGCCAAGCAGATAATTGAAGCTGATTGGGCAACCTTTGTCATTGGTGGCAATGACCATGATGTACCCTTTGATGCCTGGATCAATGGACGACGCTAAAAACGAAACGGTTTGATTGGGCGTTAGGCAGATAAAGGCATCCGCCGTTGAACATCCGTCCGCAACGAAAAAGATATGTGCATACGCTACTTGAGTCGCATTGATGTTAGTAAGAGAAATATCCGTATCCATTTTGCCCGGATCGGCGGCACTGGAAGCATAAATGTTATAGACCAGGATGGAGCCAGGTTTTTGGTCGCTGGGCAATGGACGCCGCGCGTCATCTGCTTCCCGGTCGGGGCGGCCAGGGTCAGCGCCCAAGGCCATCGAACTCATTGAGAATAGAGCAAGCATTGCGAACAGAAATTTTGTGGTAACAGAGAGGGAAAAGCTTTTCATTTGGGTACTACTCCATGTGAGAGCGTCGGCAGACTTCGTCGCGGAGTTGGGAGTTGTCTTTACCGAAGCTGTTGAACTTGAGTGAACGGGTTTTGATCGCGCAATTACGGGATTGAGATGAGCCTGAAGCCTTTCAGGATTGCCGTTCAGCATTAAAGTGGATTGCCAATGGGGCTGTGATGTTAAGAAGCAGTCTGTACTATTTGGGCAGGAGGCTTTGACTGCGAACAAATAAACGCGCTGTACAGCCGTCTGTTCCAGCGCGTTTAGGTATTTAATGTTAATTGCAGGGTTGAATTGTTTGGCTGCTCGCTGTCCGGAAATGACAAATCAAATTTTGTATTTTCGCATCAACACAAAGCCATAAATTTCAGCGACGATTGCCAGCAATCCGCGTAGCAACATCAGCGGTCCCAGGCTCAAGTATTGCAACATCACACCGGCAATCACTGGAAATGCCAGGTCAGAAGCATCCACGCCGCCTTCCAGAATTCCCATTGTTCGGCTGCGAGCGGAAAGATTGAAACTGGAAACTTTTGCCGCAATCGCTCCCCAGGTAGGTTTGAACGCAGCCTTGCCGACTTCGTCAATTGCGCGGGCAAGGCCCATCATCGTTCCCAACAACGTTGTGCCTGCGAACCAGGGCACAATCCAGAACAGCGCCGAAGTTGCCAGGTTCGCCACCGAACGCAGTGCAATGACTTTTCCTGCTCCAATGCGATCCGCCAGCCAGCCGAAAAACGGTCCGAACACTAGTGGCACAATCGTTTCCGAAACGATCTTGATCCAGCCCAAGGCTGAAGGTGTGACTTCCAGTTTGACAGCCAGAATCGTGAAAAACTCTCCGGTCACCATGTAAGCCGGAGCCGTCAACGCAGTGCCGAGCAGAGCAAATGCCCACACGTTCGGTTGTTGCTGTGCAGTTTCGGGCAAATCGGTTTTGCTTTCGGGTTTCTCTTTCTTGTCCTTCTTGTCTTTTTTCTTTTCCTTGATGAACAGCGCGACCAGCAACAACGATGCCAGTGAAAGAATCGTCGAAACGATGAAGATCATCACCAGCGCTTTTTTGAGCGGGGCGTTATTGACGACTTTAGGCAAATCTTCAATCGGAATCTGGCTGAGTTTCATCTCGCGCCGTTCCAGGCGAATGACTTTGTGCGCTGCCGGATCAGCTTCATTGCCGGGCAATGGCGAACCAACATTGATGGTGGAGGCGTCTTTGACAATTTCTTCGGCATTCGTGCCTTTGCGTGTGACTTTATCCAGCACGGCAATGTTGGCGGTGACTGTGGTAAAGCCAGCGTAGATGGTCAGCAAGAACACCAGGACAAAAGCGGCCAGCGCTTCGCCGATGCCGCCCGAAGTGGATTTGGTGGTTGTGTACCAGGAATAGGCCTGAGCAATGTGATTCTCGTCCGTATTGTCGGCGATCATTGCCGAAGCCGACGGTCCTTTGGCGGAATCGGCAACGCCACGAATCAGGCTGATGACGAATAACAGTGGCAACGTCGTGACGGCGTAAAGAACGCTCACCAAGGTGCGAATGGTTAACGAAACCAGGAAGACTTTTTTCTTGCCGTATTTGTCAGCCAGCGAACCGAACACCGGTCGCAACAGCAATGGCACAATGTTCTGAACCAACACCAGTCCCATCACGGATGTGATTTCCATGCCGAACACCAACAATGCGTACAGCGGCACGGCGGTTTTGATCATGCCGCTGGACAGGCGAGACAAAAACGCTTCGACCATCAGCGCAATGACGACGGGATTGAACGCGCCGCGTCCCAGAACCTTTTCGCGCGGCAAAACGGACGGCAGCGAAATTTCTCCGGAGTTGACTGTGCGTTTGGCGATGACGAGTGGCGAAACCGGAAGCACGTCGGTCAGCCGCGAAACCAATCCTTTACGAATACCCGACGCCGCTTCCAATTCTTCCGCCAACAACAGCGCAGACGATTGTCGCTCCGCAGCGTCTTTGGCCAGGGCGCGAGTGACGACTTCGGCGACTGCTTCGTCCAGATCGCCGCGGCCCAGTTCTGCCAAATCGGGAACCGGCGAACTGAGGTGACTGGTGATGAACTGTTCGGTGTAAGGTGGGGAACCGGTCAGCAATTCAAACAAAATCGCGCCCAGCGCATACACATCTGACCGAGCATCCAGCGGACGATTCATCCATTGTTCCGGCGACGTGTATTGCGGCGAGCCTAAAACTCCCAGCGGGCCTGTCAGCGGTTGGTTTTCGCCTGTTGAAAACGAAGAATCGTCAACTTTGGCCAGGCCGTAACAGCCAACTTTGATGAGTTCTTTGCCTGAACGGTCATGTTCGACATAAATCGCTTCGGGCTTCAGTCCACGCAACACGATGCCATAAAGATGGGCAGCGTGAACCGCTCCGCAAATCTGATTCATGAGACTGACGACGTGAGGCAAGCTCAACCCGCGCTCTTGGTTGATCAAATCGCGCAGCGTTTGTCCTGACAGCAGCTCTTCAACAATGAAAGCCGCGCCTTCCGGTGAATCGCCGTAATCGAAAACCTGCACCGAGTTCGGATGTTTGATGTGTGCGGCGACCTGAGCCTGACGATGGAAGCGTTCCGCTGCCACCGGATTGCCAACCAATTCGGGGCGAAGCACGCGCACCGCGACTTCATCCCCCAGCATTTTCCGCCGTGCGCGGTACAACGTACCGGTTTCATCCTGGGCCAATTGCTCGGTCAGCTCATAACGTCCATCCAGCAAAATCGGCTGGGACAGGCGCTGCACCTGTTCCAGCAAACCTTCCGCTGGCGGGCTATCGGCAATTTCCAACTCGCCGGTCGGGCGCACTCTGAACTTGCCTGAATCTGTTTGGATCTGCGCCGATTGTTCGGGCTCAGTTGGTTTTATTTGTAGAGCCGTGATTCGAGCTTCAGGATTGGGTGGACGTGGTTGTGACGGCGTTGAGGTTTCCGCTGGAATTGGAATGGGTGGCGGAACCGGCTTCATTGGCGCAGGTTCAACGCTGGTTGTAATACCCGGAATTTCTTCTTCGGCTGTTGTTTGAAATTCGATTGAATCCAGAGGAAGCAGGTGAAATTCAATCTTCGCTCGCCCCAGGCGGAGTTTGTCGCCGTCTTTTAGCTCAAAATCCTGGTCGCCGATTTTTCGATCATTGACGAATGTCCCGTTCAGACTGTTCAGGTCTTTGATGAAAACCTTGTCGGCTCGTTTTTCGATTTGAGCGTGGCGACGGCTAATAGCTCCGTCCTGGATCGGCAATTCACATTCAGGAGCTTTGCCGATGGTCACAGGTTTGGCGGGCAGAGTGATTTTTTGCGTGCTTCCGTCAGGCTGGCGAATGGTCAGTTGCGCCTGCATTTCAGTTGGCTGAGCGTCAAAGACGGTTAGGACAGATCCATCCTGATCGCAGAAAGTGTAGTTGTCAGTAAACTCGCTTTGGCAAACAGGGCAGAGTTTCAAAGGGATTCTCCTGATTCAATCATTTCATCATCACCGGCAACACGTGTGGGTTTAATGTTTTTTCTTCCCTTTTTTCTTCGCTGGTTTTCCGGCTGCGTCGTCGGAATGTTCAACAGCTTTGGGTTGGGTGACAGCAACCGCCGGAGCAATCGCTTTGTTGATGTCAGACCAGCGATACACTGCCAACCGGTAATTGCATTGATCGGCAATGGCAATGTACGACTCTCCGCTGGCTTTGTCCGTGTAACTGGCAATTGAATCCGGCGAGCAAAAATATCCCGGCGGATTCGCCTGCCCTGGAATAACGGCTCCTTCTTTGACCTGTTGTTGCAAGGCCTTGTTGGTCTTGTCTTCAAAATCCACCAACGGCGAATGGCCAAAGAACCCTTTGTACCCCGAATTCGGTTTGCGGCCTGCGGAGTTGTAAGCGTTCAGGTCTGAATTGAAGGCGGTGGTTTGGTTAATGTCGAACACCTGAATGTGGCCAACGCTTTCGTCCACGGCCAACAGATGTCCGGCGGCCAACGCAAGCCCTTCGACCGAACCGGAAAAGACGGATTTTCCAGCAGGCGCACCCGTTTCGGTTTTGTTTGCGCCAACCAGCTTGCCTTTGTACGCGCCGGTTTCCCAATCGAACACCTGGATGATCGAATCTTTTTCGCTGGCGATAAAAAGCTGTCCTTTGGCTTCGTCAATGGCGATGCCTTCACATCCGTGCAGATAAGTGCTGCCGTCGGCGCGGCTGCGTTCAAAATGCCAGGCGGCGTCCGGTTTGAAATCCGGCGTGAAGCGAAAGACGTTGTTCAAGTGAGCGTCCACGACAAACGTCCGTCCACGAGAATCCACTGCAATCCCGCCGAGTTTGTCGAAGCCTTGTTCGCCGAATCGTGTGCCCGCAAACTGATAATCGTGTGACGAAAGAGGTTTGCCTTTTTCATTGGTTTCTCCGGCTTTGGGCGGTCGAAACGCATAGGCCAAATTCAGCAGTTGATCCGTGACCAGCACGATTCCGGTTGGCGTGACCGCAATATCCACAACTTCGCCGCCAAGTATGCCGTGGCCGAATTCACCCAACCAGGCCTTGGTTTTCACATCCCAAATTTGAACGCGCCGATTCTTGGCATCGGTCGCCAGCAACAATCCGTCTGGCGTGAAGGCGACTCCGTCGGGTTTGTCGAAATCCGCAGCCGTTTTCCCCGGTCTGCCGCTGCCAATGATCGCGTATGGGTCAACGTTGATCCGCCAGGCTTCGCGTTGCGGATCTTTTTCGCTTGAAACCGTTCCGGCTTGTGCTTGAGCTTTTGGAGCAGGGGTTGGAGGCGCTGGTGTTTGCGCCGGAGCAGCGACTTCCAGCTTGACGGCTGGCGGTGCGTTTTCAGCCGCAGACTTTTTCTTTTTTTGTGGGAAGGCGTAAGCGGAAAGAGAGGTTACCGACAGGGAAAGAGCAATGGCTCCTGCCAAGAATTTCGGGGATTTCAAGTTCATGGACGTTCTCCTTGCAGGGTAGAGCAACAATATTGAGTTTAGTGAAAACGGAACTGCGCGAAGAACCTATCGGATTCTCCGCGCGGTTTTCGACCTGATGCTTAGCTGCTTACTTGAGAATCAATTGCAGCGGAACCAGTTTGAAGTTCTGGTTGCCTTTATCGTTGAAACCGTCTTGAGCGACAAACACTCCGTTGGGAAATGCCGGGCCAAGATTAGCTGTTGTCACATCTATGCCGTCAGTTTCTTCCGCGCCATCCACTTTGCCGCTGTCGGCAATGCGGAACTTTTTGACGAATTCGTTATTGCCTTCGCGGCGGTACACCACGTACGAATAATTTCCCTGGCTGGAAACCATCAAATAGCCTGTGCCGTTTGGACCATACGCGATTGCCAGCCCCTCAACGTCGGCGAACAAATGGCCGTCCCCGACTTTGGCCACCTGAGTTCGTTGGCTGCCCGCTTCCGGTTCCGCGCCATATTTCCAAATGCCGATGGCTTCTTCGCTGACGTAAAACTGACCCAATTGGTCGTCGGCTACGCAACCTTCGATTACGCCGCCGACCTTGAAATTGCGAACTTTCTTTGCGTCAACTTTGCCGCTGGTATCCACCAATTCCCATTGTTCGACATCCCCGGATTTGCTGGTGGCGAAGTAATACGTTTTGCCGGATTTTTCGCTGCGGAACAGGCACATGCCATACGCCGCTACGCCGTGTTTGATCGAACGAGCCGCGACGTTTTCCAGTTGGCGCGTGTTTGGATTCACTTTGTACAGCGCGATGGAATTGTCTTTACGATTGCTGGCGGCAACGATGGCGACTTTCTGTCCGCCCAGCGAAAATCCGTCGCGCAAATCCACGTTGTCCATCTGGCCGTCGGGCAGATATTGAATCTGTTTGCCGTTCAAATCGTAAACCGCCAATCCGCCGCGTTTGTCTGTGCCGATGATGGTGCTTTGCGTTGGGTCGGCAGGATTGATCCAGATGGCCGGATCGTCCGCCGCGTCGCCGCCATTGGGAACCGGATCGGTTTCGACCGTGGCGTGAATGGCTTCCAGCCCTTCGGTGGAAACTGCAGGAGCAGTCGTTGGTCTTGATGAAGACTTCGATTTTTCAGATTCTTTGGCCAGCTTTTCAGATTTCTTGTCGTCCTTGTTTTTAGCCTTTTGCTGGTCATCATCGTCGGATTTCGACTTCTTCTTGTCCTTGTCTTTCTTTTCTGACTTTTTGTCGGACTTGTCCGAGAATCCAAATTTAGCCGAAGCACTTTCTGAAGCCACGGCCACAGCCAAAAACAGAGCCATCACAACCAGCAGCAATTGTTTGCCGCCAATTTTCTGATTAGTACTTTCACTCATAAGCGATCTTTTCTCCTCAATTTTTCTCCAGCCTGACTAGCAGACCCCTTTGTGATTACTTCTTGGTTCGGGGGATACAAAACGGCTTCTCTGATGAAGCCAGGATCGTCAGATGTTGCCAAAGTTTTTTTAAGCCATTCACCTGGAATTTTCCAGAATAAACCTGGCGATGCGCTCGCCGCCTTCGGGCACGCCTTTGAATCCGGGAAAACAGTTCACTTCGATCACGGAATAGCCTTTCGGTGTTTTGACCAAATCTACGCCGTACAACTGCAGACCGAACAGTTTGCCGCAGCGGCGCACCAAATCCACCAGCGCAGGGTCATCGCCGACCGGAGTTCCGAGTTTTTCTTCTTTGGTTTTCGCGGGGAAGACGCGCTTGATAGCGTAAACGTAATCGCCGATGGCGTAGGCTTTGTAGTCGAATGGTTCGTGCTCTTCGTATTCCTGCGCGAAGATCAAGCGTTCGCCCAGCGCAGTTCCGTCTTCGCCGCCGTCGTCTTCATCGCCGGAAGTGTCAGTCGCTCGGCGCTCGACCAAAGCATCAAATGCGGCTTCGTTCAAACAGACTTCGATGCCCATTCCGCGACGGCCCCGATAGGGCTTCACGACCACGGGCATTTGCTGGACGATTGGGCGCAAGGTTTCAATCGAATCGGTCACAAACGTGCGCGGCGTGGGAATTCCAGCTTGCAGCAATAGCGTGCAGGTCAACACTTTGTCGCGAACTTTCATCGTCGCCGGATATTCATTCAGCAGCTTGGCTCCGCGATAATGCGCCGCCGCTGCCAGCGATTCGGCCAGCGGCGAATGCGATTTGAACAGGTACACGTCGTAATCGAACTTGAAATTTTCCAGGTCAATCAACCCGCTGCGTTCGGTGACGACTTCAACGTCGGCTCCGCTGGCTTTCAAACCATTTAGCACTTCGTACGTCACCGAAGTCGAGCTTCGTGGTGGTTCCATCAAAAAACAGATTCGCATTTTTATCTCCAAACTGACTGGACAGGATTTACAAGATTGACAAGATCAGCAGTTCATCCTGTGAATCTTGTCAATCCTGTCGGATGTTTATTCTTCTTTACGAGCAATCATTACAGCGTAAATCTCTCCGGTGACGGCCAGCACAACTCGCACGCCGAGCATTACGCCAAGCCCCCAGGTATGCCAAAGAAATCCGCCGAGCATCGGTCCCAGCATTTCGCCCAAACCTTCGCCCAGGCTTAAGTGCCCGATGACTTGCGCGCGCCGCTTTCGGTCAAAACCGGAAACGCGAGCCATCAATGATCCCCACGCCGGACGAAATGCCGCTTTGCCTGCGGCGTCAATCACGCTGCCTACGGCCAAACCCGGAAACGTAGGGAAGAAAAAGAACAGTGCTGATGAAATCGTGTTGGCCAATCCGCGAACCGCCAGCGCCAATTTGCGGCTGACGTTGTCAGCAAACCATCCGAAGGCCGGCCCGGCGATGATGACAACGACGATGGTCACGGCATAAATCAATCCGGTTTGCGCTTCGGTCAAATGACCGTATTCGGTCGCCAGCACAGGGAACAGGTTCGCAATCATCTGCGCCGTGCAGGAAATCAAAAATCCAAGCACTGCGAATGAAAAGATCGAAACTCCGACCGACGTTTCAGAATTTGAACCATCGGGAGCACTGGGATCACGGGGAGGAACTGGCAAAGTCGAATTGTTTTCCCCCGTGCTCCCCATGTCCCCCGTGGTTAATCCTGCGGGATGTGGTTCGTGGACGTAACGAGCGACGACGACGATCGGCAGAATGGACAGCCCAAAGGCAATCAGAAACACGCCGGGGTAATTGTCGGCCAACAACGCCAGCAACAATCCGCTGGAAGTTTTGCCAATGGAACTGGCCGTCTGTTTGGCCGTGTTGTACCAGGCAAACGTTGACGCGACGGATTTCGCTTTGGCGTTTTCAGCGATCAGCGCATTGACCGAAGGTTCACGCAACGATTCGGCGATTCCGTGCAGAAACCGCGCCGAATAAATCTGCCAGGGCGAACCGGCAAGCGCGTAACACAGCGCGGCAATGCTTCGCCCAATAATTGCCAGCGTGTAAGCGCGTTTCAGTCCAATGCGATCCGCCGCCCAACCCATTAGCGGTTTGAACAACTGTTCGGCGGCTTGGTTCATCGCCAGCAACACGCCGGTTTCAGTCAGGTTCAATCCCATCTTTCGATATGCAAAGAGCGGCAGCGCAAACCCAATCACGCCGGAACTCAGCCGGGTCAGAAAACCTTCTGCCAGCAGCGCGAGGAGAGAAGGGGGGATTGAGGGATAGAGGGATGGAGGGACAACGGGAGGAACTTCCGGTGAATCAGGCGCGACTTCTTTATCTGTCTCTCTCTCCCTCATTCTCTCCGTCTCTCTTTCCCTCAATCCCTCTGTCCCTTGTCTTTCCATCCATTCTGCTAAACAGGAATTTTCAGCGTCACGCGCCCGCGCGCGTAATCGTCAATGTAATCGGCGATCAAACCGGCGGCGTTCGGCACTCCTTTGTAACCGGGGAAGTAATTCACATCCACGACGTAAGGCCCACGATCGCTTTCGATAATGTCCAAACCGTATAAACCCAAACCGCAGACTTCGCCCACACGCTGAGAAATGCGGCGGACTTCGTCTGTGATTTCTCCGTGGCGACCGGCGACGGAAAAGCTGCTTTCGGAAAACTGTTTGCGGACGCCCTGCACCTGATCGCCGACACAATAAATCTTTAAGTCTTCGCCCGGGCCGGGAATGGCTTCCTGAATAATCATTGGCGTCGTCGGTTCCGGAATCTTGTCAATATCTTCAGGAGTCCGGCACAGATGCACGCCCGCTCCGCGATGCCCCATGTGAGGTTTGATAATCAGCGGATGTTTTTCCAGCAGTTGTTTGGCCAGATTCAAATCGTTGGTCACCCAGGAATCCGGCGCGGGAATTCCGGCCTGCCGCAGCAGCTTCGACGTGATGATCTTGCTCTGAATCAGCGAACACGACTGATACGGATTGAGCATGTTTGCGCCTTGCGTAAACAACACGCCCGCCAACGCCAGCGACAATTCGGTGTGCGATTTTAGCAGGTACAAATCGGCGTCCACTTTCATCAAGTCGGGCCGTTGCAGAATTTCTTCGGCAATGTCTTCGGTGACGGTGTACCCGCGCCCGCGCAGGATTTCATAACATTCCACCAGCACAGGGCTGGGAACCGGCGGGACTCGGCGGACAATCATAAAGTGCAGTTTCATTCTTTTACCTCATTCGATTTACTCAACAGTCAAAACGGGACTAAAATCCGCCCGCTATGGAACAGAAACAATATGTCACACAACTCAGCTACGAGTTTGAAGGCGAAACCAGAATCACTTATCGCGTTGCCGACACTCGCGTGTCATTGGATTCGGTAGTTATCAACTGGCTCAACGGCGAAACACCTGAAAGCATTGTCGAGAATTTCGATTCGCTGACGCTGGAATCGGTATACGGCGCGTTGGCGTATTATCTGGCCAACCGCGAAACCGTTGACGAATACCTGCGGCAAGGTGAAATCGAGTTTGAAAC
>ERZ650309.1334-NODE-1334-length-11611-cov-4.604534_pt1 | contig 11611 bp, 8 predicted proteins | sample MGYA00376245_ERZ650309 | MGnify/ENA primary metagenome ERZ650309 (study PRJEB26733, sample SAMN07839294) | wastewater metagenome | biome: urban; feature: wastewater treatment plant; material: waste water | place: USA: North Carolina | collected 2016-04-26 ...
CAGCAATTTGATAATCGGATAGCCGACCAATTGTCCCGGCCCGTGATAGGTTACATCTCCGCCGCGCCCGGTTTCGTGAAGTTCGACACCAAACTTCACCCGCGTTGCTTCGTCGGCCAGAATGTTCGTTTGGTCTGCTGCGCGTCCCAATGTGATGACGTGCGGATGCTGGAGCAGCAAAAACGTATCGGGAATTTCGTCCGCTTTGCGTTTTTCGACCAACTGCTTTTGCAATTCATGCGCTTCGCCATAAGGAAGCAGGTCGAAATAACGGGTTTCGCAAATATTCATAGGTGGTTGGCGATTGGTAGTTGGTGGTTGGCAACTATGTTCCAGTCACCGACCACCAATTACCAGTCACCGATTTTTACACCAACGCTGAAAAATCCGTTGTTTCAATCGTCTTTTTGATGTGCGCCAGGAACTGGTCGCCGACAGCGCCATCAATGATGCGATGATCGAACGACAGGCTCATCACGCCGATGTGGCGAATGGCGATGGCATCTCCGTCCGGCGTTTCCACCACCCACGGTTTTTTGTGGATGCCGCCCATTCCCAGAATGGCGACTTGCGGTTGGTTGATGATCGGCGTGGCCGTGTAACCACCGTACAAACCGAAGTTGGTGATGGAAAACGTTCCGCCGGAAATTTCGTCCGGTTTCAGTTGTTTGCCACGCGCGCGGTTTGCCAAATCCTGCGAAGAGCGCGCCAAACCCGTAATGCTCAATGCGTCGGCTTGTTTGATGACCGGGACGATCAAGCCCCAATCCAGGGCGACGGCAATGCCAATGTTGTAATCGTGTTTGTAGACGATGTTTTCGCCTTCGACAGAGGAATTGACGATGGGCAAGGCTTTCAGCGCGTCAATGGTCGCTTTGATGACGAAAGGCAGGAAAGTCAGCTTCGTGCCGTTTTGGGCTTCAAAGCTCTTCTTCAACTTGTCGCGCAGCCGGGCGATGTTGGTGAAATCCACTTCAAAGAAAGTCGTCACGTGCGCCGAAGTGCGGCGGCTGGCGATCATGTTTTCCGCAATGCGGCGGCGCATGTTCGTCATCGGTTCGATGGTGACACGGTCGCCAGTGGCATAGGCCGGAACCGACGGAAGTGGCGCTGGTGCAGGTGGCGCCGCAGGAGCAGCCGGAACAGGCGGTGCAGCAGGAATTGCGGGAGCCGCAGCAGGGGCAGCCGGAACTGGCGCTGGCGCAGAACCGCCTTTGCCTCTTTCGACAAAGCCCAGGATGTCTTCTTTCGTGACGCGGCCACCGAGTCCTGTGCCGGGAACTTCTTCCAGATTCACGCCATGCTCGCGCGCGATGTTGCGAACCAGAGGCGACGAGCGAACCTTTTTCCCGTCACTTTCTTCGCTAGCAGCAGCGGGCGCAGCCGGAACCGGCGCCGCTTCTGCAGGTTTTGCGGCGGCAGATTCGCCGGGAGCCAATGGCTTAGCCTGGTTTTGCAATGCGGCGACTGCCGGATCTTCGCGCGGCGGCCCGACTTCGGCGGGTTGGGCTGCTTCCGCAGCTTTGGCGGGCGCAGCGCCTGCTGATTCTCCGGCTTCTCCCAGCCGTCCGATGACTGCGTTGACGCCAACGGTTTCGCCTTCATTGGCAAGAATTTCCAGCAGCACGCCCGCGGCGGGCGAGGGAACTTCGGCGTCCACTTTGTCTGTGGAAATTTCCAGCAACGGTTCGTCGCGCTGGACGCTATCGCCAACTTTTTTCAGCCATTTAACAATCGTTCCTTCAGCAATTGATTCGCCCATCTGGGGCATCAAAACGTCAGTAGCCATTCATCTCTCCTCTTTATTTGATTGCTCGCCTTGAAAACGCGGATCCACCCCGCGCGACTTTTCGATTCGTTAGACCGTCGCAATGCGACAGGAAAACTTCCGTGAAGACAAACTGATCCACGGAGAACACGAAGAAACACGAGGTGAAGGCATTAAAACTTCGTGTTTCTTCGTGACCTTCGTAAATACTTTTCATTGTTTTGGTATTGATTCGTCTCGGCGTTGAAATGAGGCGAGATGATAATCAGCGGTCTGGCTTTTTGCAAAGGCCAGCTTTGAAACGCAGGGCCGCGAAAACCGGTCTGACAAAGCAAACCTGCGTGGTAGACTTTCGATCTCAAAAACTTCAATTTCCCGGAGGAATTTCTCATGGCAGATCGCCTGGCAATCGTTGGCGGCAAGGTCGTTACGCCGTCCGCCGTCATCGAAAACGGAATTGTCTTGTGTGAAGACGGAAAAATTACGTTTGTGGGTTCCGGCAAAGAAGCTGCACCCGAATCCGGTTCGCAGATTGTGGATGCTGCGGGTGGGGTGGTAATGCCCGGCTTCATTGACACGCATTTTCACGGCAGCGGCGGCGACGATGTCATGGCGAACGGCGCGGAAGGCATTCGGCGAATTTCACGCGCCTTGATGAAATTTGGCACGACGGGCTTTTTGGCGACGACGATTGCCGCACAGCATTCAGAATTGATGAAAACCGTCGAAGATACGATTGCCGCCGAAACTGCCGACGCGCAAACTCCCGAAGGCGCAGAGATTCTGGGGCTGCACATTGAAGGGCCATACATCAATCTGAAGTTCAAAGGCGCGCAGCCCGTCGAAGGCATTCGCGATCCGAATTTTGATGAATGCCGCGAACTGCTTTCCGCCGCCGCTGGCCGAATCAAAATTATGACAATGGCTCCGGAGTTGCCGGGAGGAATGGAGTTGATTCGATTTCTGAAATCCAATGGCGTCGAAGCTTCGCTGGGACATTCGGAAGCGGATTACGACACGGCCTTGGCGGCGATTGATGCCGGAGCAACACGCGCGACGCATTTGTACAACGCCATGTCCGGCGTTCATCACCGCAAGCCTGGGCTGGCGTCGGCGGTGCTGAATGAACCGGGCATTCAGGCCGAACTGATCTGCGACGGCGTTCATGTGCATCCGCAAATGGCGCGGCTGGCTTGGCGAACAAAAGGCCGCGACGGAATCACGCTGATTACAGACGCAACAGCAGCGCAAGGCGTGGGCGATGGCATATTCACGCTTGGCGATTTTCAGATTCAGGTGCGAGGGCCGCTTTGTACCTTGACGGATGGCGTGACGATTGCCGGTTCTGTACTGACGATGAACGCAGCAGTCGGCAACGCAATGGAGTTTACGGGGATGAGTTTGATGGATGCCGCCTACACTTCTTCGCTCGCGCCAGCAAAAGTTTGCGGCGTTGCCGACCGCAAAGGTTCAATTGAAGCCGGCAAAGACGCCGACCTTGCGATCTTGAAGCCGGACTTTTCCGTTTCCCACACAATTCGTGCGGGCGTTATCGCTTACAAAACTCACAATTGAAATTTGTTTCGCTGCGCAAGCTCAGACGGCAGTGCCGTTCCTGTAATTGGCGAGCCAATTTACCAGCCAATCATTTGAATCAATTTCGGAGGAACGACAATGAAGTATGTACTTGGAGTTTGTGCCTGTTTGGTCATCGCGGTTGCGTGTGTCGCGGCGCAACAAGAACCTCCGCCAAAACAAACGCCCAGCATTCAACCTACGGCGGAGGCTTTGCTGAAAGCGCAGGCGGCGGCTGAAAAAGCACAAGCCAAACGCGAAGAGCCTTCTACGGAAGCGTTGAAAAAACTGGTCGAACGTGAAATCGCCAAGTCCGCTGGTTTGCCAGTCACAACGATTGAGCAGACAGAACTGCTGCCCATCACGGTTTCCGAACCGTCTCCAGAACAAAAGCCGGAATCCAAAATTGTCGTCATTGACGGCACAGTTTACGTGCGGATGGGAATGACGATTTTGCCCATGGCCGGAAGCGGATGTTTTTTGACGCAGGAAGAAAGTGATGCCAGGACGAAACGCGCACAGGCAAAATTCGCTGAAATGAACAAAGCTGAACCAGTCAAAAAAGACTAAACCGCATTTGAAACACCTGCTGCACTCTCACTGATCGGATAGAGCAAACTATCCGATCAGATAGGAAAAAAGACCTCTTTCTCGCCTTCCGTTTCCATTCTGTTTTTCTCAAGACCTCCTATCTAACACCAAAACAATTAGTTACGGGCTTTTATCGCCTGGCGCGAACTCTGTTTTCCCGATGGCATAGCGATTGAACTATGGCTTGGCGTGAAGGACAAAAAAAAAGAACGCATCAGCAAGAAGCTGATGATTGTTCAGGAGATAAACAGTTTGCGGCGCGCGAAAACAACAGCGCGCTGTTTGGAAAACCGAGAGGAGAATTTATGAAAAAACAGATTACAACCATCGTCGCTACATTGAGTTTGATTGTTACCTTGACCGTTGTTGGCATTGCCGGATTGGGAACCAACGTTTCTGCGAACATTCCGTTTGAATTTAGCGTCAACGGAAAAACGCTTCCCGCAGGCAATTACCTGGTGACCAGAGGGGCAAATCGCGGAACGTTGATGATCCAAAACGTGGAACGGAAAACGGCTGCTGTTGCCATCGCGCAGGATTCGGGAGGCAAACCGACGGGAAAAGCCAGCCTGAATTTTCGCCGGTATGGCAACCAGTATTTCTGGGCAAGCGCTTCTGACGGCAACAGCGCAAGCGAATTGCTAGTCAGCAAGGCCGAACGCAGAGCAGCGCGCGGCGCTGATCATCTGGCGATGAACGAAACCAAACCGGAACTTGTTGTCATCAGCGCCACCGTCGGCCAGTAATGAAACTCCAGCCATTGACCGCGTGGGTTGCCTTTTGAAGCCGCAGCGCTTTGGAAGGCAACCTGTCACGCACCGAAATTTCAAATCCCATCTCAAGCCTTTACGCCAGCCTTTACGCCAGGAAGATCTATGCCTGCTCGACTGCAAATGGTTTCGGAAATGGATGCCATGGTGGCGGCGCTCATGTTCGTGGCAAACCTGATTGCCCTTGTCGCCTTTTCGGTCGGGGCTGTGTATGCCGTCGCCTTGGCGGCAATGGCGTTAAGCGAAAAATTTCAGTTGGTGAAAACTTCAAAGTTGCCAAAACTTCAGATCACTCAGGCAAAGCCCAGCGCGACGCGAACCGTATTGCAATGAGCTTCGACCGTATCGTTGATGTTTTTGGCATACCCGCCGCCCATGGTTGTCACCACGGGCAAATCGCGTTCACGGCAAGCGGCAATTACGAATTCGTCTCGCTGCCGCAAACCCTCAATCGTCAATTTCAACTTGCCAAGCCGGTCCCCTTCAAACGGATCAACACCGGCTTGGTAAAACACAAAATCCGGTTGGAATTCAGCCAGAATTTTCGGAACGTGATGACGGATTATGCTCAGGTATTCTTCGTCACTGACGCCGTTCGGCAGATGAATGTCCAGCTTGCTTTGTTCTTTGCGGGCAGGGAAATTCTTTTCGCCGTGGATCGAAAACGTAAACACGCTGGGGTCGTCTTGAAAAATCGCTGCTGTTCCATTGCCCTGGTGAACATCGCAATCAATGATGGCAAAGCGATTCGCCAATCCGTCTCGTTGCAAAACTTTCGTCGCAATCGCAATGTCGTTGAGCACGCAATACCCTTCGCCATGATCCGGGTAGGCGTGATGCGTACCTCCGGCTAAATTTGAAGCGATTCCATCTTGTAAAGCGTATTGGGCCGCAATAATTGTCCCCTGCACAGCCGCGCGGGAACGGCCCACCAAATCGTCCGACCACGGAAAGCCGATTCGTCGAACTTCCAGTGCCGTCAATTCTCCGCGCGAACATCGAAACCAGTAATCTTCTGTGTGAATCAGCAAAATGTCTTCGTGGCGGGCGAGCGGCGGTTCAATCAAATGCCGCTGCATAATCGAACCTTCGTCCAGCAATCGGTTTCGCACCAAACGGTACTTGGGCATCGGAAAGGGGTGCGCGCTGGGCAGCGGAACCGCATAGCGGTCGGAATAACAAACTTTCATATCGAATAAAGACAACCGTGGGTTGGGCAAACTTCTGATTTGGTTTTTTCGCGTCGGTGCTGATTGTAGAGGATGAATTGTTGTTGGCGGAAATGCAGGCAAACCGCCGAGCCAATCGGCGGGGGAAAGCGGATAGGGAATGACTCCGGTTTAGGGAAGCAAAAACAGCACGAGTCCAAGCCCGACGAACAAAACTCCCCACACCAAAAAAACAAAGGTCAATGGATTGCTTAGCCATTGACGCAAAGTTTCCCTGGTTAGAGATACGGGGTGGTCATGTCTTCCGGTTGCCGGTTGATTGGTTGGGAATTGTGAAATCATCACCGTTCTGAACAGCAAACCATGTGCCTGCTGTTCATTTTCAGATTCACTTTTATTTGGTCTGTTGATTGCACTTAAACGGATGTCCGGTGATCAGTGTGCCTGGTGGGCAAAACGTGGGGTAAAAACCGACACTTGCGATGCTTGAAAAATCCGCAGGTGTGGCAAGAATGAGCAACTGGAAAATCTGACAGAGACTCTGCCTGAACTTCTCAGGTTTTTCGTTCTGAACAAGAATTCCGCAAAAGGACGAGAGGTAAAACAATGCTTTCCAGAAAACTTTTCTGTTTATTTCGTTTGTGCTCCGCTATTTTCTTTCTGATCGCGCTGACAAATGTGCTGGCGGCGCAGCAATTGGTTTCGGCCAAAATCACCTCCATCGAAGGCCAGGTGGAAATCCGGCGCTATCCCAGCACGCAACCCGTTCCTGTCAAAATCGCTTTCAAAGTGGATGATCGGTTATCAGCGGGCGACACCATTATCACGGGCAAAAACGGACGATTGGTGTTGGGGCTGACGGATGGTTCGCAAGCCGTGATTGCCCCCAAATCCACGGTCGTCATTAAGGATTTAAGCCAGTCTCCGCGCACACTGTTTGAAGTCATCAAAGGCAAAACCCGAATTCACATTGAAAAAGTCGGCGACCAGCCAAACCCCTATCGCGTGAATACGCCGACTGCTGTGATTGCCGTCCGGGGCACAATTTTTGATGTGCTGGTCGAAAATGACGAGACCGAGGTCTTTTTGCACGAAGGTGAAGTCGCCGTCACCAATTTGCGCTTGCCGGATCAAACAATCTTTCTTTCAGCAGGCCAAACGACGCGCGTGTTGATGTTGGGACCGCCCAGACCGCCGGGCGTTTTCAAACCCGGACGCAATGATGGAAATTTCCGGATGAGCGACGCTGGCAGAGTTGGGAAAGACAATGGAAAGATTGCGGATACATCCAGACGCGGCGGTTCTGATCGGGGCGGAGACCAAAGCAGCAACCGGCAGGCCGATCGGCGTGAGCCTGGGCGCAGCGGACCACCACAACCCGGTGTTCCACAGCCCGGCGGTCCGCAACCATCGAACGTTCCCAGACCGGAAGCGCCCAAACCGGGCAGCAAACGACCCTAAGGCGTAAAACAGATTCAAAGAGGATTTGAGGAGGTTTTCCAGAATGTCCCGCATTACAGGTGTGCTCTTTTTGGTGTTCGTATGCGTTGGTTCGGCAGCCGCGCAAAATTCAAAGATCGCGGATCGGGCGTCAGCCTTTTTCGATGATAGCGCCGTGCGCGAAATCCGCATCTATTTCGACGATCCGAACTGGTACAACACGCTGGTTCAGGCGCACCAGAACCAACGCACCAACGGCGATCCCTATTTTCCCTGCCGCTTCAAGTACGGAACCATTGACTTGCCGAAAGTCGGCGTGCGATTCAAAGGAAATTCCTCCTTTGGTCGCAACGGCATCAAGCGTCCTTTCAAATTCGACTTCAACGAATACGACGACAACGTGGAGTTTCTGGGACTGAAGAAGCTCAATTTGCACACCAACGATCTGCAACCGGATTTCATGCGCGAAAAACTGTTCACGGATTTCGCCAGCAAATTTGTCGCGGCGGTGCGCAATGTTCACGTCCGGCTGTATGTCAACGACGTGTATTACGGGCTGTACACGGCGATGGAACAGCCTGACAAGGCGATGATGAGAAGCCGCTTCGGCGACAACGAAGGCGGCAACCTATACGAAGGCGCAGAGATTCTGGGTGCAACCAGGCGACCGGATTTGGCTTGGCTGGGCTCGGACCCGGCGCTCTACAGGCCAATTTACGAACTGGAAACCAACCAGGAAGCCGACGATTACAGCGGGTTGATCGAGTTCATTGATATTTTGAACAACACGCCCGCCGCGCAACTCCAGGCCAAGCTGGAAACCGTTTGCGACGTGGAACAGATGCTGACCTGGGTGGCGCTGAACAATTTGTTCGTCAATCTGGATTCTTACATTGGCGACGCGGGCGAATATTACATTTACGACCGCAGTCGTGATGGAAAGTTCATCTATGTGCAATGGGATCACAACGAATCCTTCGGCACGACAGGCGACGGCACAGCGCGCATCGCCAATCCGTTTGCCTTCGACATTTTCTGGCTGCCAGGCACCGGCGCAGGAACGGGAACCGGCACGAATGCCCGCCCGTTGCTGCAAAAAACGACGGCGCTGGACGTTTACAAGCGCCTGTACTTGCGAATTTTCGCCCGGCTGTTGCGCGAAGGGTTCAATGTCGAAACCTTCAGCCCGCGCGTCACGCAACTGGCCAACCTGATCCGCGATCACGTGTATGCCGACCCGAACAAGGTCACGACCAACGCTCAATTTGAAACGGCGCTGACCGGGCAAACAACGCAGGGCGGGCTGACGATTTACGGTCTGACGCAATTCGTGCGCGAACGGTACAACTACATGCGTCCTTTCCTGAATTCCCAGGCCATGCCGATAGACGTGCGATTGAACGAAGTCGTCGCTGTCAACAATGGCGCTTACAAAGACGCAGCGGGCGATGCCGATCCGTGGGTGGAGTTGCACAACCTTGGCCCAGGCCCTGTCACGCTGACCAATTTTTATCTGACCGACGATCAGGCGAATCCTACCAAATGGGCTGTGCCTGCAAAAACGCTTGCCGACGGGGAATTTCTGGTGTTGTGGCTGGATGGCGAAACCGGCGAAGGCGACACGCACGTTAGCTTCAAACCACAGACGGCGGGCGGAAAACTCTATCTGTACCAGGCTGCGGGGAATACACAGACGGCGCTGGATTCTGTCACGTATCCGGCAGCGACCGCTGGGCAAACATACATTCGATTGGGAAGTTACGGCGACCGCTGGCTGGTGGCATATCAGCCGACGCCGGGCGTCGTGAATCCTGCGGCGGACAGCACGACTTCGCAGCCGCCGACACAAGGCACCGGGTTATTACTGATCAACGAGATCATGGCCGATAACGAAGACACGTACCAAGATCCGCAAGAACCGGGCGCGTATGAAGACTGGTTCGAGGTCTTCAACCCAGGCACAACCGCCGTGGATATGAGCGGGATGTACATCACGGATAATCTGAACAATCCGACGAAGTGGAAAGTCCCGAATGGCGTAACGATTCCGGCAAAAGGATATTTGGTTTTCATCGCCGATAGCGAAGCGACGCAAGGGAATTTGCACACCAGTTGGTCGCTCAGCGCGGATGGGGAATCCATCGCCATTTACCAAACGAATGGAACCACACTGATTGATTCGTACACGTTTTCTGCGCAGCAAGGAGACGTTTCCATTGGGCGAACCACGGACGGCGGCGCTTCGTGGAGCATCTTTCAACCTGCGACGCCCGGCGCAACGAATGCGTCGGCGTATGCCAATTGGTTGACCAGTTCCGCCAGTTATTTGAAAGCCGCAGTGGCCGCCAATTCCATTGCCAGTTTGTTCGGAGAGAATCTGTCTGCCGGAGTGGTTTCAGCCACCAGCATTCCGCTGCCGACGACTTTGGGCGGAACGACCATCACCGTCACTGACAGCGCAAATGTCACGCGCAACGCGCCGTTGTTTTTTGTCTCGCCGGGACAGGCCAATTTCCTGGTTCCGGATCAAACGGCGAACGGGCGTGCTAAAGTGGCGCTGCGACGCCAGGATGGCACAACTGTCACAGGCGATTTGCTGGTCAAAACGGTTGGCCCGGGATTATTTGCCGCGAACTCCAGCGGGCAAGGCACCGGCGCAATTGTCGCGTTGAAAGTAGATGCCGCAGGCAAGCAAACGTTTTTGCCGGTTTCAACCTATGACGCGGCACAACAAAAAGTCGTGCCGGTTCCAGTGAGTTTGGGCGCTGAAACCGACAAGCTGTATTTGATTTTGAACGGAACCGGTATTCGCGGCAGACCCGGTTTATCAGACGTCACGGTGGAAATTGGCGGCGTTGCTGTTCCCGTGTTTTTTGCCGGAGCGCAGCCGGATTTCGTAGGGCTGGATCAAGTGAATGTCGGCCCGCTGCCGCGTTCGTTGGCTGCCAAAGGTGAAGTTCAAGTGGTCATGACCGTGGACAACAAACGATCAAACCGCGTGACTGTAACGATACAATAAGCGAGGTAGAATCTTTTTCAGCCACAGAGTTCACCGAGAAGAAATACGAAAACTCCAAATTCTCTGTGCGCTCTGTGGCTAAAGAATGAATAGGCCTTGCTGCAATAGGCAATTGTGATTCAAACCAACTCTCAATCTCGCAAAATTCTGGTCGTGGACGATGAACGCGGTGCGCGCATGGCGCTGGAAGTCCCGCTGCGGATGAGCGGGTACGACGTTGCCGCCGCAACGTGTGGGCGCGAAGCCATCGCCCTGGGGCAAAACAAGCGCTTCGATGTGGTACTGACCGACATTTACATGCCGGACATTACCGGTTTGGAAGTCGTTCGTGAATTTCGCCGCTTCAGCCCCGACACCAAAATCATTGCGGTCACGGCGCAAGGCTCGCTGGAAATCGCCATGCAGGCCGTCGAAGAAGGCGCGTTCGATTTCATTGCCAAACCCTTCAACATTGACGATGTGCTTTCCATCGTCAGTCGTGCAGCACAGCATTCGGAGCAATTGGCGACCACAACGCAAACCGCAAGTCCTGATCCGGTGCGCGATTTTTCGGCTTCGGGTTTGATCGGTCACAGCCCGCAAATGGTGCGCGCTTACAAACTGACGGCGCACGCCGCGCGAACCGGCGCGACCGTTTTAATCGAAGGTGAATCCGGAACTGGGAAGGAGTTGATTGCGCGCGCCGTTCACAATAACAGCGCGCGGGCAGATCGCCCGTTCACAGCCGTTAATTGTTCTGCGATGACGGAAACTTTGCTGGAATCGGAATTGTTCGGGTACACCAAAGGCAGCTTCACTGGTGCCGCGACGGACCGCGCAGGGTTGTTTGAAGCTTCGGAAGGCGGAACGATTTTCCTGGACGAACTCAGCGGAACCAGCCAATCCTTTCAGGCAAGTTTGCTGCGCGTCTTGCAGGAAAAAGAAGTTCGCCGCATTGGCAGCCGCGATGCGCGCAAAATTGACGTGCGCGTCATTGGCGCGACCAACGTCAATTTGGAAGACATGGCCAATCGCGGAGATTTTCGTGCGGATTTGTTTTATCGCCTCAGTGTCTTGACGATCCATCTGCCGCCGCTGCGCGAACGCGGCGCGGAAGATGTTGCCTTGCTGGCGCATCACTTTTTGAAAAAGTACGAACGCGAACACGGCGAACAGATCCGCATTGGTGAAGGAGTGATTGATTTGCTATCGCGCTATTCCTGGCCTGGCAATGTGCGCGAACTCGAAAACACCATCGAACACGCCGCCGCCGTTTGCAGCGACCGGCTGATTACGATCA
>ERZ650309.1335-NODE-1335-length-11605-cov-4.352987_pt1 | contig 11605 bp, 10 predicted proteins | sample MGYA00376245_ERZ650309 | MGnify/ENA primary metagenome ERZ650309 (study PRJEB26733, sample SAMN07839294) | wastewater metagenome | biome: urban; feature: wastewater treatment plant; material: waste water | place: USA: North Carolina | collected 2016-04-26 ...
CGCCGCTTGAGTGGTTCGCGCGGCCGATCCGCAATGTGCTCGACGAGCGGCTGCTCACAGCCTGGGCACGAGCACTGCAACGCGCCGGCGAGCATGAACGCGCAGCCTGGGTGATCGCGCGCGCACGCGAGTTCCCGCCGGATGCCGCGTTTGCCGGCCTGCCGCAGGTGACCGCGCCACTCAATCCTGCGTCGGCGCCACGCAGCGCTGCGGATTTCCGCCGATAACGCAGTCAGTCGCCGGCAGCTTGCCGGCGGAACAACAGATCGCGCACTTCATGGCCAAGTTTGAGCCCGCGACGCTCAAATTTGGTCTCTGGCCGCCATTCCGGGCGCGGCGCATAGTCGGTCGCCGTGTTGACCAGCAACGGTTCGGCGGTCAGCACCTCCAGCATCTGTTCAGCGTACGGCACCCAATCGGTGGCGAGATGCAGATAGCCCCCTGCTGCAAGCCGTGACGCCAGCAGCGCAACCAGCGGCGGCTGCACCAGCCGGCGCTTGTTGTGCCGTTTCTTGTGCCAGGGATCTGGAAAGTAAATATGCGCGCCCGCCAGCGACGACGGTGCGATCATGTGGTTGAGCACCTCCACCGCATCGTGCTGGATCACCCGCACGTTGCGGAGCTGCCTGTCGTCAAGCAGATTACAAAGGTTGCCCACACCAGGCGGATGCACCTCGACGGCGAGATAGTTGATTTCCGGATGGGCAGCCGCGATGTCGGCGGTAGTGATGCCCATCCCGAAGCCAATCTCCAGCACCGTCGGTGCCACGCGACCAAAGAGAGCGCTGAAATCAATCACGCCGGGCGCATAAGCAACCCCGTGTCGTGCCATGCCATCGGTCAGACCGCGCTCCTGCTTGGCCGACATGCGACCGGCGCGAACCACAAAACTGCGGATCGGACGATGCTGCAGCGCATCGTCCGACGTCGTCGCTTCGGCGATCATCGTAATTTCGTCACTCGTCATTCGTCTTTCGTCCTGCCAAGCAGGCCCTACGGCAACAACACCGTCCAGCGCGGGTCGCCCAGATCGAGATTGATTGAGGCGTTGCGCCCGCTCTCGGTGTAGTCGACGATCAGTCGGCGCGGCGCCCCCCAGCTCACGCCAGCGTCCGTCCACGGCGTGCGCGGCGCAAACACGCGTTCACGCGCCGGACCGCGACGCTCGAAGCGCCACACCGCGAGCCGGTTCTCGCAACCTTCCTTGCAAAAGTCGATGGTTACAAAGTAGCGGCCATCGCTGTTGAAAAACGGTTCGTTCGGCAGCTCGGTGGTGCTCTTCGTCTCACGGTGCACCAGCACAAAGTCCAGTTTGTCGGCCTGAGCCCGGTACAGCACCACCGAATCCGACGGTGCGTAGTAGCCGTAGAAACTGAAGTTCGGCCCCGCCTCGCCGGGTTTGTCCTCAAACAGAAATGGCGGCTCACCGGGCACCATCACGGCGAGCAGACTGCCGTCGCGCTTGATGACGTTGCCAATCAGGCTGCCACCGCGACTGAGCTGCGTCGCCTCAATCTTCTTGCCGCAATCGGCGGGGTCGTGCGTGTTGGCGCAGAGTTTGGCGAACTGCTCGGCGCCGGGCGCAGGCACCGTGACTGCCGCAACGGTTGCGGCGGCGAGCAGCGGCGGCTTCTCCACCGCCTGCCCCTTGTCGTCAACGACCACCGTCGTCGATTGCGCACGGGAAACCGCGGCCACCAGCAGCAACAGCGGCACAAAAAAAATCAGACGGACTTTCATCCGCCTGATTTTCTCATTGTCATCGCCCGGCAGTATCGCCTGCCCTGCCACACCCTACTCCGGCACACACATGCTCACACCCTCATCGAGCCAGCCGATGGCGACGGCGGCGTCTACTGTGGCGCGGCTGGTCACATAACGATGGTTCGAGACGTAGTTCTTGCCCGGTGCGCTGGCGTTGTTGTAGAGACGGTAGAGCGGTTTTGATCCGGCCGGGCAACTGGGTTGCGTGCCCGCTGGCGCGTTGGCTGGCAACGGCAACGGTTTGTTGACGCGGAAGGTTTGCCCTTCGTAGGCGAGGAAGCTCACGCCCTTGAGCCAGTTGCACTCGGTGTCGCTGGCGCTGTAGAAGTGGGTGTTCGGTCCGCCGTTGGCGCCGCCATAGAAACGGCAGACGCTGACGTAGCCACCTTGCTTGAAACTGTTGCCGGTGCGCCGCCAGGTGGCGATGCTGTCGAGTGCGGTGCGATCTGCATCCGTTGCAGCGTAGAAGTACTGCCCATCCGGCTGCCTTGGAAAGTCCGCTGTGTTGACGTACTCGGTGACTTCCCCTTCGACCCAGGGCGGTGGCAGGGTGGTGAGTTTGAAGTTGTCTTCCGCCGTTGGGAACACCGGCCAGTCAGCGGGCATCTTGCTGCGGTTGGCGTCGTTCCAGTCACTTTGCGACTCAACCAGGCCAAGTTTGTAGCCCCAGTAGTAGGTGATCCACGGGGCACCCGCGCGCTCAATGACCATCGGGGACGCATCAAACTCGCCGCCGTCGAGCGCCTTCCGGCGCACTGGCGCGTTGAAGGTGATTTTGTCTTCGAGCGTCCAGCGGATGGGTGGTGGTGAGGACGTCATGTTTTCACCGCAGATGGCAATATCTGTGCTGTAGCGCCAAGCGTTTGTTTCAAACATCGTCTTACCGACCGCAGTGGACGGGGGTATTGCCGTGTGTTCCTGGCGACACGGTTTCTTCAAGCTCGAGAATCCAGCCGGCCCATAAAACTTCACCACACGTGGCGTGCGAGCGTCAGTTTCGATTCGCACAAACAGGCCCTGATACCACGTCTGAATGTCCCCATACACGGTTCGCCCCGTCAACAAGGCTGGGTAGTTCGTGCTAAGACTGGGGTCGGTGTCGTATACGGCATACTGCGAAAAGTACTGAACGTAGTAAGCCGACAGATCGTCCGCCAAGGCCGTACTCGTTGTTGCGGCAAATGCCGCGAGCATGGTCAGGAAGTTGCCAACCGTACACACGTGCGTCATGCCACGTGATTGGAGATCCGGTTGAGCAGTCGCATGCGCGGCCGACAACCGTTGAACCTGAACAAAGGTCTTCATGGCGACAGCTGAATGATGTTGATCGATTGGCCAGCAGCGTCAAGATACCCAGTCGACTGAAAAAATTCGCGTAACTTTGCCTCAATCGCCACTGGTGTCGTAAGCCCGTAGTAGTCGGCAACATAAGCGGCTGCGGCCGCGACGTGCGGCGCTGCCATCGACGTGCCCGACAGAAACAACCAGCCGGAGCTTCCGGACACGGGATTTCCGGCGTATGGCGTCATCTGTGAACTAATGGTTGAAAACCAGCCGTCGGCCGGGAGGCTGGCACCATTTTGCGCGGTGTGTGTGCCCCATGCTGAAACAATCGCATTGCCGGGGGCCCACACGTCTACGCACGGCCCGTAATTTGACGCGAAGTCCTTTGCCAAACCGGCCGGGTAGGTATCGCTGAACGTCCGGTCATATTGGGCTGATAAACCAGCCGGACCTTTTACCGGTTCTCCGGTGTGGTGAATTGCGCCCACCACCATAATGCCATCCAACGATGTCGAAAGTGCAGTGGCGCTCGTTCGGTATGCCTTGGATGGATTATTGCAAACATTTTCCCAGTCATTCCCCGCCGACTGCGCGATGAACGCGCCTGGATAGGACGCCAAGAAGTAGCCGACGCCCGGTAAATACCGCCAAACTTGCGCGGGCTGGCTCAATTGAAGAAACTTCGCGCGATTTGTTTCCGCCTGCCCGTTTGTGTCAAAGCCAAATTGACCACTGTTCATCGAAATGTTGATGATTGGCACTGTCTGTGAACCGCTATTGACTACCGCGCCGTAGACATAGTCAAGCGCGTAGCCCATGCCGCTAGTTGTGGCTGGCGGGAATGCGCAAGGCGACCACGGTGAGCCTTTGGCGGTCAACGCTGTTATCGACACCATGTCAACGCCCGCATACATTCCCTTTGTTGTGGCGCCGTTTGCTGCGCCGCCGATAATTCCTGCCACGTGCGTTGCGTGCGCCCAGCAACCAACGACCGGGTAAAAGCCTGGGTCAATGTTGTTGCAGTTGGTGCCTCCTCCGCATGCAACGTTTACTCGGGCGGTCACGGAGGGTAGGTCGTCGTGCCATGCGACTCCAGTATCAATGATGTAGACGGTTCTGGTGGATTGTGAAAGGCGCGTCTTGCCGTTCATCGATACGCGACCCCAGGACTGCGTTTCTGACCCAACGACCACGTTGCCCCACGGCGCGGCGGGGTTGAGGGCAGAAAAGACTTGCGTCGAGCCATCCTCAGTCAATAGCTTCAGACTTTTGTCCTCCCGCATCCGCTTGATCTGCGCGTCGGTCAGGTATGCAGTCGTGCTGCTCCCCACCCACGTCGTCATGCCTTGCGGTTCATAGCCGTACGTCCTGGCATGCGCATTGACCAGATTCACTACCTGCGGGCGGTGGAAACTTGCCTTGCTGTCCCAGCCCGGCGGCGGGTCTTTCGGGAATTTTTCGTGTGCGTCGTCGACGAAGTCGATGATGATCGACTTGCGGCCTTGGGCATCAACGATGGGCTTTTCTGCCGCGTGATACGGCACCAAAAACGGCGACTCAGCCTGAGCAGGCAACGCAGCCGCGCTCGCAAGCGCAAGCGACACGAGAAGTTTGCCGAGATGACTACCGAGAGAGAGAGAGAGAGAGAGAGACGATTTCGACACGAGAGCCTTTGTGGTGTTGAGGAGGAGAAGCCGCGTCAGCGCCTGTGTCGGGCGCAGCGCGGACCGCGTTCCGGTCGTCGGTTGTTCTGACTATGACATTAGCATCGTTTTTGATGCTGGTCTACCGCCCACATGGGTAGGCACCCGCATGGCTTTGAGTAGGCGCAAGGTCACGGTGACGTGCGGTCGAGGCAGCCAATCGGCGCCTGGAACCCCCTTGCGAAGCCGAAGCTGTGCGCACGACGCTGGCTGAGCACACATGCACGACGGACGACGCTTCCACTTTTCGCTGGAAGCGCCTTTTGATGAGGGCTAAAGGCCTGTTTTGAGCCAAGTCGACTTGGTGTCAAAATTTGACGCTTGCCTTGTTCGTATGCGGCTTGCCGGGACTTTTAGGCTAAAGTTGCTGGATCGGCTGCGCGACGATTGCCTGCTCCATAACGGTCTTCAGATTGCGCAGCGCACGCGCCGATTGCCGTTCGAGGACCCAGCGGGTGACTGATGCGTCGAGCGCTCGCCACAGCCAGCCTTTGGAGCGGAAGTCGAGCGTGCGGTGAAAGCGGCAGCCGGCGCCATCTGTGCTGAGGCGATAGGCGATGTGGGCGCTACCGGCGCCGGTGTCGGTGCCGATCTCCCAGCTGCCAGGCCGATCATGGCGGAGCACGGTCCACACCGCTTCGCTGCGGCGCCAGGCGACGGCGATCTTCTCGCGCATGGTCTCACCGGTGGTGAGTGGCCGCGGCTCAACGTCATACACGCCCAGCGTGGCCGGGTGCCAGGTGTGCCAGAGCGCCGGCGTGGTGACGTAGTCGAACACGTCCTCCGGCGATCGGGCAATGGTGATCTCGGTCTCGATGCGCACCGCCTCGCGCTGAAACTCGTGCATGTCGGCCAGCGTCATCGTCTTCAGTCGCATCATCGTTCGTCCCCCAGTTTGCAGCGCGCGAACGCCTACGCGCCACGCACAGGGGAATACGCAGGAAGCGACGAAACGGATTTCGCGGCGGCGACAACGGCCGCGTCCGGCGGCCCGCTCAGGGCACCACGCGGGCTGCCAGATACGCTTCAATCGCCGCAGTGTCGCGGCTCGCACAGGCGCCTGTCGCGCCGGCAACCAGCGCATCGCCACGCAGGCCGAGCAGGTAGCGCAGCGTCAGCACGCCGTCGGTCAGGGCTTCGACCTGGCCATTGCCGTCAATGTCAAGTGCGGCGTAGGGCGGCACCGGGCAGGCGGCGGTGACCACCACCGTGGTGCGCATGAAGCCCGAGTGGAATTCGCACATGAAGTAGTAGGTACCGGGTGTGCTGAATGTGCGCGTGATGCTGGTGCCGGTGTTGGCGATCAGTGTCGATCCGGCAATGGTGAATGTATTGTCGGTTGCCTGGCGCAGCGGATGGTTGGCGAAAGTGCCCATCCACGTCACGGTCTCGTTGGTGTTGATATTGACCGTCTCGGGCATCGGATTGAAGCTCCATGTGACCGTCACGTTGGCGGCATTTACGACGGTCGCCAGCAGTACGCCTGCGACCAGGGCCAACGCCCGGCGAATGTATGCGACCAAAGAAACTGTCGGAGCATTTGAACGTTGCATTGGCCGGGCCTTTCGGCTGAATTGGTGCGGCATTAGAGCGTATGAAGTGGCGACAGGCAACACCAACGCGCGCGAGCCGTTCAATACGACGACGGACGAGGCAGTGACTCAGCGCGAAGCGGCCCGCTGCGCAGCATCGGCCTTGTTGCGCCACTCGGCGCTGAGCGCCACGTCCTGCCGGAAACCACAACTGCCGCTCTGGTACCAGAACGAGAGCGTGTTCATCGCCCGCCAGCTGCCGCGCTCGATGCTCTGCCGCAGCAGGCGCTCGCCCGCCGCAGCGTCCTTGCGCACGCCAATGCCGCAGAGCAGTATGTCGGCGTAGCGCATCGCCGCCTCCTCGTGACCGGTGTCGGCCGCTTTCTTGATCCAGACCGCTGCCTGCGCGAGATCGGACTTGATGCCGCCCACCCCGGCATGCACCCAGGTGCCGTAGATGAACCAGGCTTGTGGCAGCGCAGCCTTGGCCGCCTCCCGCATCATGGCGACGGCGCGGCGTTCGTCTTTCACCTCGGGGGAGTGGCCGTTGAACAAGTCGATGGCAAGGTCGTACTGTGCTTGCGGGTCACCCCGCGCTGCCTCGACGTTGTTGCGGGCACGCTTGAGGTGGCGCATGACGTCGGCGGCATCACTGCTGTCGATACGGGCGTCCAGCGCCCGTTGCAACCAGAGCATGGCGTTGTCGAAGCTTTGCGTCACGCCGCGCCCGTACTCGTAAGCGAGACCGAGGTTGTACATGCCATAGGCGTTGCCGCCATCGGCGGCGCGACGGTACCACTGCGCGGCAGCGGGATAGGATTGACCGCGCCCCTTGCCCGACTCATAGCAGAGCCCGTAGTTGGTGGCGGCGATCGGCTCACCACCGTTGGCGGCAGTTTCCCACCAGTTGCAGGCCTCCACCGCGTTCGGCGTTACGCCCTTGTTGCGGGTATAGATGCGGGCAACGCGAAACTGTGCGTCGGCGTTGCCGGCGCGGGCGAGCGGCAGGTAGAGCGGTAGTGCGCGGGCATCATCCTGGGCGCCATAGGCGCGCTCCGCCTCGGCCAGCGCCGCGCGTGCCGGGTCTGCCGGCGCTGCCGCGACTGCTGGTCGCGGTGGGTTGCTGTCGCAGCCGGCGAGCGCCGTGAGCAGGGCGGCCGTCAGCACGGCGGCCGGAGCAAGTTTCAGCGCGCGGTATCTGAAATTCGACATGATGAGCCTCCGATAGCCTGACGATCAGCGTCGATGGACGAGCGTAGCGCGGTCAGGCGCCGCCGGCAAATCTGCCGTTCTGCCATCGACCAGCGTCGGATTAGACGTTTTTGCCGGATGTCCTTGCGCCATGGCGGCCAAGGTGACGAGCCAACCCGATGCGCGTGCGCGTGACTTTCATTCCGCCGCACTGGCGAGCGGCTCGGTGATCGACAGCGCCTCGATGCCGGCGTTTGGCAGCGAGAAATAGAAGCTCGCGCCCTCGTCCGGCGCCGCCTCGGCCCACACCCGGCCGCCGTGGCGCTCGACCGCACGACGCACGATGCTGAGGCCGATGCCGTGTCCGGCGTAGTCGTGCCCGTGCAGACGGGTAAACGGCTGGAAGAGAACGCGGGCGTTCTCGCGACAGAAACCAACGCCGTTGTCACGCACCTGCACCACCGTCTGCTCGTCGTCGCGGCTGGCGAGCACCTCAATGCAGGCGTCCGGGCGATGGCCGCAGAACTTGATGGCGTTGCCAATCAGGTTGGCCAGCGCTGGCCGCAGCAGCGACGGGTCAGCCTCCACAACGGGCAGATCGCCAACGATGTAGCTTGGGCCGTGCCGGAGCGGTGCCCGCAGGTTGCTGTTTGGCAATCTGGCCACGTTGCTGGACGTGGCCGACACACCGTTGGTGCCGGTAGCCACGTCGCGACGCGCCGACGCCGCCGCAAACAATGCCATCTGATTGCCGGTCTGCGCTTCGGCAAGGGCGATCGCTTCGTGGGCCAGCGCCGTCAGGTCGACATGGGTCTTGTGCAAGTCCTTGTCGCCCACCTTGGCCAGCGTGAGCAGCGCGGTCACCAGATCGGAGGACTGCTGCGCCTGGCCGGCAATCAGCGGCAGCACCCGCCGCGCCACGGCTGTATCGCCCTGGCGCAAGGCGTCGTTGGCGACATTGGCAAGGCCGGCGATACCGCCCAGACTGCCGCGCAAATCGTGCGACACATTGCGGTTGAAACTTTCGAGGCCAGCCACGATGTTCTGCAAGTCGGCAGTACGACTGGCGATGGTCGCCTCCAGCGAGGCGTTGAGGATAGTCAGTGAGTGCTCCGCGTCCATCCGTCGCGCGTTTTCGATCTCGAGCGCGACGCGCCGGCGCACCAGACTGACCGTGAGCACGGCAATGCCCAGGAAGATCTCCGGAATCAGTGCGTAATAGCGCAGCGTAAAAGTCTCGGCACCGTTGGCCACCTGCCAGACCAGATAGACCGGCATCAGCACAATCCCCAGCGCGGTCAGCGCATGACTGGACGAACGCTCGCGCAAGGCGGCGCTGAAGGCGGCGTAGACGATGATCAGGCCGGTCAGCATGTAGGGGAAAAATGCCCATGGCCGCGGCAGCGGGATGCCGGTTGTCGCGCAAAAGGTGATCGCCAGCGAAGGTACCGTTGCCAGCGCAATCAGCCAGTTCGACGCCCGCCCGGGTGCCGCGAAATATTGCAGCAGACCACAGGCACAGGAGGCTGCGGCCATGCCATGCAGGGCCGCAGCAACCGGGTTCATGTTGACCGTGTTCGGCCGCAACGAGGCATCGTTGAAGAAGTGAATGGCGAGAAAGCCATAGCCGAGCGCGATCCATGACGCGCCTGGCTCGCGATCACGCAGCCAGAGCACCAGAAAGATCGCCGACAGCGTACCGAAAATTACCGCAGCTACATCAGTGCCCGAAAACGGTATCTGCCCCGAGAAGTCCAGCGGAGTCACAGTTTTTTCTTTTTGGAGTTGCAGCGAGTCAGCAATGTGTCTGACATTCTCATTGTGGCGCTATCTGGCTTAAAACAGCGGAAACAACACGTCAACTGGCTATTGATAAATAAGAATTTTCGGGGGAAATACGACAAACTTAGAGACCGAAGGATGCCCGCCGCCGCTGCCGGTGCACGCCACAGCCAGCCAATTCGGTGTCATCTGCCCGTAACATCGTTGTCATAAAACGCGAAGTGAGTGCCCCGGCAATGCCCCGACCATCAGGCGCTCGCCGTCTGACGAATCAAACCGCTTTCGCATGCCAGCCACCATCCTTATTGTTGAAGACGAACCTGCCATCGCCGAGCTGGTGTCGCTGCACTGCCGGCACGCCGGTTACACGGTCAAAGTGGCGCATGCGGTGCTTGACGCCCGTGATATCGTGGACGAAACGCTGCCCGACCTGGTGGTGCTGGACTGGATGCTGCCCGACAAATCGGGTATCGACTTCGCCCGCGAGCTGCGGCGCGACGAGCGCACCCGCGATCTGCCGATCCTGATGCTCACCGCCCGTGCCGCCGAGGACGACAAGGTGCGTGGTCTTGAGGTAGGTGCCGACGACTACGTCACCAAGCCGTTTTCGCCCAAGGAGCTGGTGGCGCGGATCAAGGCCCTGTTGCGCCGTGCCGCACCGGACGTGAGCGAGGAGCCGCTGGAAGTGGCGGGCCTGCGGCTGGAGCCGGCCTCGCACCGGGTCACCGGCAACGGCACGGAACTCAAGGTTGGCCCCACCGAGTTCCGGCTGCTGCGCTTCTTCATGGCCCGCCCGGAACGAGTGATGACGCGGCAGGCGCTGCTTGATGGCGTCTGGGGCGATCACGTGTTCATCGAGGAGCGGACGGTGGATGTACACGTCCGCCGCCTGCGCCTCGCGCTGGAGCCCTCCGGCCATGACGCACTGGTGGAAACGGTGCGCGGCGGTGGTTACCGGCTGCGCAAACAGCCGCTGCGGTAACTGCGGGCGGCTGGCCCCTACCCCGCTTTCCTTTTAGTGTCATCACCCGCCACTACACTGCCGGCATGAAGGCGATCCGGCAAACCCTTGTCGCATTGGCGCTGATTGCGCTGGTGCTGTCGTGGGTATGGACGCCCTGGGTGGCCGTGGTGATGCTGGCCGCCATCGGCGCCTGGCTGTTCTGGCAGTTGCAACGTCAGGATGACGCCGCTGCCGCACTGCTGCGCGAGCCGGAATCGGTGGACCGTTCCTTTGACGATGCCATGACCATCATCCGGGCCCGCCTCAAGGAAGGCGAGCAGAGCCTGCGCGACCGCGATGCCGAGATCGCCCAGCGCAAGCAGATCACCAATGCGGTGCCTGACGGTCTGTTCCTGCTCGACAACGGCGGCCGCATCATCTGGTGCAACCAGGCGGCGCTGGTGATGCATTCGCTGGATGCCTTCCGCGACATGGGCAAACCTATCGCCCAATTGATTCGAGCCCCGGAATTTGCCCGTTATCTGGACGATGACACGCAACCAGAGCCAGTGGTGACGCTCGGCGGTCGCTCGATCGCCTTTCATCTCGAGCGCGGCAGCGAGGGCGCGCGCCTGCTCTTGACCCGCGACGTAACCGAACGCGAGAAGCTCGACCGCATGCGCCGTGACTTTGTCGCCAATGTGTCGCATGAGTTGCGCACACCCCTCACTGTCGTCGGCGGCTTTGTCGAAACGCTCACCGATCTGCCACTCGAACCGGACGAGCGCAATCGCTACCTGCAACTGATTGCCAACCAGACCACCAACATGCGGCGGCTGGTGGAGGACTTGCTCACACTGGCGCGACTGGAGAATGACCAGTTGCCGCCGGAGGCCACGCAAATTGACCTGGCGCTGGTCGCGCGCGACGCGCTGGCGGACGCCGAGGCGCTATCAGCAGGCGCACACACGTTCGAGGCAACGATCGCCCCCGCACACTTGCTCGGCAGCGTCGGCGAGCTGCGCTCCGCGCTCGGCAATTTGCTGTCCAACGCAGTGCGCTACACGCCCGCGGGCGGCCGCATCACGCTCAATGTCGCCGCTCGCGCGAACGGAGAAATCGTCGTTGAAGTGAAGGACAGCGGCGTCGGCATCGCCGCCGAACACATCCCGCGCCTGACCGAACGCTTCTATCGTGTCGATCGCTCCCGCTCACGTGAAACCGGTGGCACCGGCCTCGGCCTCGCCATCGTCAAGCACGTTGCGCAACGTCACCGCGCCAAACTGGAGATTGAAAGCACGGTCGGCGGCGAGCAGCACGGCAGCACGTTCCGGTTGCGGTTTCCGGTTTCTGGCACTTAGTCTCCTGATCCGTCAGCTTTTCGGCTCTGGTGACCGCCAATTGGG
>ERZ650309.1336-NODE-1336-length-11603-cov-3.946571_pt1 | contig 11603 bp, 8 predicted proteins | sample MGYA00376245_ERZ650309 | MGnify/ENA primary metagenome ERZ650309 (study PRJEB26733, sample SAMN07839294) | wastewater metagenome | biome: urban; feature: wastewater treatment plant; material: waste water | place: USA: North Carolina | collected 2016-04-26 ...
GGTAGCTCAGCCGCGTGCCATCGGGCTCGGTGATGCCGACCAGCTCGCCCGCGTCCCAGGCGTAGGCGGCCAGCGCCGGGCCTTCGCGCACGGTGGCGGGCAGGCCGCCGTGCAGCGTCAGCGTGCGCTCGGCGGCCTGGCTCGCCTGCCAGGCGTCCAGCTGGCGCAGCGCGGGGTGGCGGTTCGGGCGGTCCATGGCCGTCACACCGCCAGCGCCTGCTGGCCACCGGCACCGCTGCCGCCGAGCGGGATCGCCGCCAGCATCTCGTCGAACTCGTGCGTGACCCGGTCCAGTTCCTGGTCGAAGCTGCGCTCCAGGTTGGCCAGCAGGTCGAGCAGGCGTTCGAGCAGGTCGTGGACGATCAACGCGTCGACCTGCGCCAGCAGGTCGGTCACCGCGCCGAGGATCAGCTCGATCTGCTGCTTCAGCGCATCGAGCACCTGCTTGAGCGCCGCGCGCACCTGGGCCAGGAAGGCGTCGACCGCGCTGCGGATCTGGCCGACCAGTCCCTGCACCGCGCCGCCCAGCGTGGCGATCAGCTGCTGGTACAGCGCGTCGAGCTGCTGGCCGATGGCCGCCGGGTCGATGGCGCGCAGCGGGTCGATCAGCGGCTCCCAGACCGCCGTGCGCAGTTCACCGGCCAGCGCGTCGGGGTCGAGCACGCCGAGCCTGGCGCGCAGCGCGGCATAGACGCCGGCCACCGCGTCTTTCAGGCTGCCCGGGTGCAGCGCCTGCGCCGCCTGGCGGATCTCCTGGAAGAAGCCGTTCACCGAGCCGTCGAGCGCCGTCTGCAGCGGCGCCAGGTCGGCCAGGAAGCGCTCGACCGCGGCGTCCAGCCGCCGCGCCTGGGTGCTCGGCCGCAGCGCGGCCAGCCCGGCGGTGACGTCGTCCCTGGTGAGCGGTTGCGGCTGGCGCAGGAAGGCCGGCAGCAGCCGGTCGAGCCCGTTGACCAGTCGGCTGTAGGCGGCCTGCGCGCCGCTGGCATCCAGGCCGTTGATGCGCTGGCGCAGCGCGTCGGCGAGTTGCCGCTGGCGCGCCTGCAGCTGGTTCAGGCGCGAACCCGGCAGATCCAGTACCACCGGTGCCAGCGCGAGGTCGAACTGCGCGCGCAGCGAGGCCTTGGCCGCGGACAGCCCGGCGCCGGCGTCGAGCCGGGCGTCGAGCTGCAGGCGCAGCGCCGGCAGCGTCAGCACGCCGGCCAGCGCCGAGGGCTGCAGCACCGCGAGCCGCTGCTGCGCCTGGCGCATGCCGGTCAGCACGGCGCCCGGGTTCATCGCCGGCAGCGCGGCGCCCAGGCCGACGCGGATCGCCTCCAGCGCCGCCAGCACCTCGGCCGGCGGCAGGCCGGCGATGGCCGCGAGCAGGCGGTCGAAGGCCAGGTCCAGCGGCTGGAACAGCGTGCTCGGCCTGACCTGCTGCCCGAGCGTGAGGTTGAACTGCGCCAGCGCGGTGTCGGGGTCGGCGAAGACCGCATCGGCCAGCCCCATGACCAGCGCCTTCATCGTGTCGAGGAAGCTGTCCAACGGCGGCGGCAGTTGCAGCGCGTCCAGCGCCGCGAGCAGGCCGGCGCGCGCGGTGGCGAACAGCGCCCGCTCCTTCTGCTCCAGCAGGTCGAGCAGCGGCGTGATGTCGATCAGGTCGACCACGCGGTCGATCTCGGTGTGCAGCCCGCGCAGCGGCTGCACCCAGACATCGGGATTGGCGCGCTCGATCGCGGCCATCATCTGCTGGTACGGCGCCTGCAGCGGCTGCAGCAGCGCCGCCGGCGACAGCCCCTGGGCGAGTGCGAGCAGTTGCTCGACCAGCGCGTCGAGCGGCTGCGTGACCAGCGCGCCGTTGACGCCCTGCACCGCCGAAGTGACCTGGTCCAGCAGCGCATTGACCGGCGCCATCAGGCCGTCGCCATCGAAACCGAGGATGCGGCCGCGGAAGCCGTTCCAGGCGTCCAGCACCGCCTGCACGCCCTGCGCCAGTTGCTGGTCGACGGTGGCAAAGCCCTGCTTGAGCTGGGTGTTGACCATGCCCTCGAGGTCGATCGCGCGCAGCAGCGCCAGGCCGCCCTGCAGCGCGAACTTCTCGGCGTCGGACAGCGACTCGGGCTTGATCGCCGCGAGCTTGGCCTTGAGGGCGTCGATCTCGTCGATGACCTCGTCGGCCACCGGCTTGAAGTCGACGTTGTCGAGCTGGCTGAGCAGGTCGCGCAGCTGGTCCAGCGCCTGCGACAGCTCGCCGGCCAGCTGCTGCACCAGCGCGCCGGCCTGCGCGATGGCGTCGGACAGGGCCTGTGCGACATCGGCGATCGGGATGGTGTTGAACTGCGCCAGCGCCGCCGCCAGCGCGTCGTGGATGCCGCCCAGCAGGTCGCCGCCGAGTTGCTGCGCAATCGCGTCGTGCGCCGCGACGAAGCCGTCGGCGATGCCCTGGCGGATCTGCGCGATGCCCAGGCTGTCGAGCTCCTGGTGCACGCGCTGCAGCATGCCGGTGACGGCGGCCTTGACCTCGTCGGTCGGGATCTTCTCGACCTCGGCCTGGATGCGGCCGATGAAGTCCACCAGCATCTGCCGCACCTGCGACAGCGCCGACTGCGCGAACAGTTCGTGCACCGCGCCCGAGACCCGCGTGACCTGCGTCGCCAGCTCGGCCGGCGACAGGCTCATGTGCAGCCGGCTGATCAGCGACTCCAGCAGGCCGGCCATCGCGTCGATGGCGTCGCCGACCGTCGGCACCTCGGGCAGCGGCACCGCGCCGAGCACCGCAGCATAGCCGCTGAACACGCTGTCCCAGGCCGGGGACTGCACCACGCCGATCAGGCTGCCGAACGCGGCGTCGAGCGCATCGAAGGCGGTCTGCAGCGCGCCGTGCCAGGCCGCCAGCAGCGCCTCCAGCGCGGGGTAGGCGGCGGCATCGGCGGCATCGAAACCCTGCACCGCGCTGGCCAGCGCCAGGAAGGCCGCGGCCAGCGCATCGCGCACGGCAGCGACGAGGCCGTCGAGCGCGGCCGGCGAGAACGGGTCCAGCAGCGACAGCGCGCCGCCCAGGTGGCCGCGCGCCGCGTCGAGCAGCGTGTGCGGCACGCCGACCAGCTGCTGCGCCAGCGTCGTCACCAGTTCGCCGGCGGCCGGCGCCTGGCCGCCGGCCAGCCGGTCCAGCAGTTCCAGCGCCTGGCGCACCGCGGCCAGCGTGTCGGCGTCGATGAGCCCTTCGCCCAAGGCCGCGAGCCGCTGCCCGAAGGCCTGCAGCACGCCGTCGATGACCGCCAGCGCGGTCTGCTCCAGGCTCTGGCCCTGGCCGATCTGCTGCACCAGCGGGCTGTGGTTCAGGAAGTCGCTGAGCGCGGCGTAGGCGCCCTGCAGGTCCTCGACGAAGCGCAGCGCGTCGGCCGGCAGCGCGTTGCGGATCGTGGTCATCGCCTGCGGCAGCCGCTCGGCAATGCCGCTCATGTCGATGTCCAGCGTGCCGTGCAGGCCGCCGAGCGCCTGGGTCACCGCATTCAGCGGCGAGTCGGGCCCGCCGTTGGCCAGCGCGCCGGCGGTGGCCAGGAACTGGCCCAGGCCGCTCTGCGCGTTGGTGACGGCATCGCGCACCGCGCCCAGGTCGGGCAGGCTGGCGGTGGCGCCGCTCACAGCAGTCCCCCGAGCGTGGACAGCACGCCTGCCGCGCCGCCGCTGGCGCCGGTGAAGGCGTCGAGCATGCCCGGCAGCCGCGTGGTCGGGTTGGCGAAGTCGCCGGCGCTGGCCAGCAGGTTGGCGAGGCCGGCGACCTCGCCCAGCGCGTTCTGCATGTCGTCGACCAGGCCGGCGGCCTCATCGAGCAGGCTGGCGTCGATGTCGCTGAAGGGGCTCGCCGCCGGTGGCGGCGGCGGGGGCACGTACTCGACGAGTGCGCAGTCGAAGTCGAACTCGTCGGGCCGGCCGGCGCGCTGGGCGACCTGCAGGCCATCGACCAGCACCTGCGAGAAGTAGCCCTGGCCGGTGATCTCGCAGAGGAAGTCGACCGGCTCGCGCCCCAGCAGGTGGTCACGCAGTGTCTGCAGGTCGTCGGCCGCGGTATCGCCATAGCAGATGCCCTGCACGCGGATGCGCACGCTGGGCCGGCCCAGCGCCTGGGCCACCTCGCCGTCCTGGCCGGGCACCGCATGGCGCACGAAGCGCGCGCCCTCGCTGACCTCGATGGCCAGCAGCTTGTCGAGCACGACACCGGCGATTTCGAGCGCCATCGCAGCGGGCTTTCGTCGCGATCGGCCGGCGCTAGACGAGCCCGCCGGTGAAGCCGAGGTGGCGCAAGGCGTCGTCGCGCAGGCGCTCGTTCAGGCGATCGACCAGGCGGTCGACCAGCATCTCCTCGGCCAGCGCGTCCCAGCCGGGCAGCGCAGCGGCGTCCGACGTGGCACCGGGGTGGGCCAGCGGTGCGAGCAGGGCCGAGGGATCGCGCGCGCTGGCGACGTCGAGCGCGGCCGGCAACAGCGATGGCGGCGCATCGGTCCACGGCGGCGCCGGCGCCAGGGCATGGCGGTCGCGGCTGTGGTCCACCGCCTGCTGCAGCAGCCCGCGCAGCGCCGGCAGGCCGCTGACCAGCTGGCTGCCGGCGGCGGCCGCGCTGTCGCTGTCGCTGTCGCTGTCGCGGGCGTCTGTGGGCACGTCGAGCGACGGAAGGTTCTGACGACGCGGCGGCAACGCCGCGCGACGCTGCGCCGGCCCGGGCGGCCCATCCGCGTCCTCAGGGGTCGCGAGGCTCGACGCGCCGACGGGCTCAAACGGTCGCCCGGACGGCGGCAGGGTCGGGCGCGGCATTCCCGGCCAGTCCAGGATCTGTGCCGAGACCGCCGACATCGACGCTTGAAGGCCCGACGAGTCGGCGCGGTCGGCCGGCGGACGTCCGGCGCCGGACGGGTCGGCGCCGTCGGACATGTCCGGGATGGGCGGCGCAGCGGCTGCCGCGCGCGGCTGCGGCCCCGACCCGGTCACGGAAACGGCCGGCGGAACCTGCCACGCGGGTCCAGCCGAACGGCCCGGCGCCGCGGCACTGCCGTCGGCGAGTGCCGGGCGCGGTGGGGTGCCGGCAGGCGCCACAGCGAGGCCAGGCACGCCCGCAGCGGGCCGACGGGCCACTGGTTCTGCACTGTCCTGCCCGCCCGCGGCGCCAAGGCCCCAGACCGAAGTCCGGCGTGCGATCGGGCCGGGCACACCGGTCCCCCCGGTCGCGTCCGCCGCCACAGCGGCAACGGGCAAGGGTGCGCCTGACAGGCTGCCGGCGTCTGCGGCCGCCCCGAGGACGCGCGCCAGTCCCGCCGCCGACGCCTGGGTCGACTCGGCCGCGGCGCCCGCCGCCTGCTCCAGCGAGCGCGCCAGCATGTGCTCGAACGCCCCGGGCCCATCCGGCAGCAGCGGCCGCGACCAGCGCCCGGCCCAGTCCAGCGGCGGCGCCGACAGCACCGAGCCGGCCAGCGCGGCCGAGCGCCGCGCCATTGCCGTCCACTGCGCCGCGGCGTTCATGGCAAGGCCTCGCGGCCCGCCGCACCGTCCGGCTGCGCCAGCCCCTGCAGGTAGACGGCCACCTGCCCCGGCGTCAGCTCGGCCACCTGGGCCGGCGTCCAGCCGTAGTGGCGGGCCAGTTGCAGGTGGGCCTCGCCGATCACCGAGCTGGCCACGGCGCGCAACGCGCTGCCGTCGGCGTCCAGGCCCGACACGCGGTGCACGGCCGCGACCAGGAACTGGACCAGGCCGACGTGCAGTTGCCGCACCTGCTCGAAGCCCAGCGCAGGCTCCACCAGCGACTCCTTGAGCATCAGCAGCGGCACCAGCGAGGCATCGTCGCGCGCGGCCTTGGCGATCAGCGCCAGCGTGGCCACCTTCAGCGGCCGCAGCCGCACGCGGCGCGGTGCGGCCTGCGCGGCGGCAGCGCCGAGGCCCGGGTTCAGCACCTGCGGCGGAATGTCCACGTCGTGCACCAGCAGGCTGCCGGCGAGCAGTTCCTGGGCGCTCAGGAGGCCGGCCGCCTCGGCATCGGCAGGGATGTCGAGGGAGGCGGTCAGGTCATGGCGGGCGGCGGTCATGGGACGGCATCAGCGCGGACGGGCCGCTCAGCTTTCCTCGTAGGCCACGCGCATGGCCTGGAAGGTGACAGCCTCCATCACGAAGCTGTCGCTCGGAATGCTGTAGGTCCAGCTGTCGAACTTGACGCCGAAGATGGTGACCTTGGTCGAGCTGTCGGGGTGGTTCTGGTCCTTCAGCGTCGAGATCAGGTTGAAGCTGGGCTGCACGAAGGACGGGCCCGACGGCGGGCTGGTGGCGCCGTCGCCGAGCAGCAGCCGCAGCAGCGCGCCGTTGACATGCGCCCGCTCGGCCGCGCCGGTGACGCGCACGATGCCCGGACGCAGGTGCGTGGGGTAGCGGCTGCCGATCTCGTAGAACGGCTGCACGTCGCTGCGGATCGCGATCGACACGTTGGTCAGCCGGCCGACGACGTTGGACAGGTCGTACTGGGACACCAGCGCATCGGCGGCTTTGCCTTCGGGCGAATCGGTGTCGCCGACACCGAGCACCAGCACCGCGTCGATCGCGCGCAAGACGTCATTGGGCATGGTCGGGCTCCCGGGGGTTCATGCAGTTCATTGCAGCGTCATCACGACGCGGATGAAGTCGATGCTGAAGGTCGGCTGGATGGTCATCACCACGTTGACCTGGCCGGCGATCTCCTGCGCGCGGGTGGCCGTCACGTCGAGCGTGTAGCCGGTCAGCGCCTCGTCCTGCACCATGCCGGTGAGGAAGGCGTCGAGCGTGGCCTTCAGCGCGCCGCGCACGCGGGCGTTGTTCAGCCGGCCCAGGTAGGGGTTGGCGGCCGAGCGCACGCCGTACTTGGCGTAGTCGACGATGCGCCGCGTCGGGATCGCCGAATACGGCGCGCCGACGCCCTCGGTGGTCACGCCCTTGAGCACGCGCAGGCCCTGCTTGGCGACGACCGTCAGCACGTTGCGCTGGATCAGCTGCGTCTGCTCGCCGCGGTTGGCGTTCAGCGCGAGGCCGGGCACGTTCAGCGCCTTGTTGGTCAGGCTGGTCTGCACCGGGAACGACGAGACCATGCCGGCCACCGCCGCCGCGGTGTAGGCCGGCGGCAGCGTGGAGCCGTCGGGCAGCCCCAGCCCCGGGGCGACCATCACGACCCGGCCCTCGGCCAGGTTGTGGCCCAGGAACTGCGCCACCGACGTGCCTGGCGCGCCGATCACGCCCATGCGTTCGAGGTCGGTTTCCTCGGTGGCCTTCAGGTGGTCGATCAGCACCGAGCCCATGCCCGCGGCATCCTGCCCGGCCAGCACGACGATGTTGACCAGCTGGTTGGAGATCGCGTTCAGGCCGGCGGCGTACTCGTCCTGCCCGGCATCGGCGCCATCGGCGCCTCCGAGGTTGCTGCCGGTGCCGAAGTAGGCCGCCACGCCGCTGGCCGGCCGCGCGCCGCCCCAGGTCGCGTCGGGCGCGACGCTGACCAGCGACGAGCCCGCAGCCAGCGCCGCCAGCATGTTGCCGTCGGGCACGGTGTAGCTTTCCTTCCTCTGCCCCCAGGCGAGCGTCACCTGCACGCAGTCGGCCGCCTCGACCGAGTAGCTGGCCACCAGCACGTCGGCCGCCAGCGCGCGCGGACCCTCGCCGGCGGCAAAGTCGAGGTTGCCGTTCCACACCGTCACCAGCACCTGGCCGGCGGTGGGCGCGGCATGGTCGACACCGTAGGTGGCGACGACGCTGAAGCCGGCGGCCGGCACCTCCGAGGCCTCGAAGGCCAGCTCGCCGGTCGCGGCATTGATGCGCATCTCTCCGACCGCCAGGGCGGCCATGTCGTAGCGGATGGTGCCGACCGCGGCCCCGGGCGGCGGGTTGGCGCCATAGGCGCGCACCGCCTGGCCGTTGGCATTGAGCACCACGACACCGTTGACTGCGGCCACCTGTGCCACCGGTGCATTGGCCAGCTGCCAGCTGCCGCCGGCGTTCCTGGCCACGGTCTCGCCGCGGGCGACCCATTTGTAGACGATGTCGAAGGTGTCGACCCGGCGCGTGTCGCCACGGGTCAGCTGCAAGCGGTTCTGCGGGCTGGGCAGCACGCTGTGGTAGCGCAGCGCGGCGTAGCCCGAGGTCTGGCGTTCGCCGCTGATGCGCGCCGGCAGCTTGGCCGCATCGACCGCGACCTGGATGTTGTTGCCCCAGGAGCCCGCCGTGGCCGCCGACAGCACGGCCACGGTGTGGTCGGCCGCGTCGCGCAGCGCGAAGCGCGCGGCGCTCGCCCGCGGGCTGGCGACCCGCACCGCCACCACCGTGGCGGCACCATTGCCGTAGGCGTACTGCAGCGCCCGCGTGAGCGTGAGGGGATTGCTGCCGTCGGTGGGCACCGCAAAGCGGTCGGGCGCACCGAACAGGTCCAGCGCTTCGGCATAGCCCGACAGCGTGATGGGCACGCCCACCGGCCCGGAGGCTGCGGTGCCGACCATGCCGATGATGCCGGTGCTGACACCTCCGGCCGAGATCAGGCCCTCGGCCCGCACATCGATGTAGGTACCGGGAATCACCATCTCTGCCATCGCGGCTCTCCTAGGCTGGGCTTGCTGCGTGCGCCGGGCCGGCTGGCCGTGGCGCGTACGAACACCTTGCACCCGGCTGCCGCGAAGGCGGCGGGCAGGGTGTTATCCAACGACGTGACGACTGCGGGGCTGGGCTGCCGCGGCCGAAGGGGGTCGCGACTCAAGCACTCGGACTGCGCCTGCGGCCGGACGGACCGCAGCGGCTGCTGGCACTGCATTCCGGCCCCGGCGACGAGGTCGGGGGCCTGGCAGTGCGTGGACCATTCAACTGCATTGGGTCGGCCACCCATATCCCTAACTGCGAGGGGAACCCGTGGCGCATCCCCCGCGCAGTGGAGCGGCGGACCGCGATGCCGTGGCCACGGGCGCGGCGTGCGGCGAGCCGCATCGGCCGGACCGCCGACTTGCCGCCTGCTTCAGGCGTTATTCACCGTCGGCAGCACCGCCGCGGGCGGGTACAGGCCGAGCACCCTGGCCTGCACGCGCGCCAGCCCCAGCAGCGCGTCGATCATCGGCGTGGCAACGCCCACGCGCTGCGCGAGCTCGCGCACCGCGCCCACCAGCGCATCGAGTTCGACGGGGCGGTGCGCCTCGACGTCCTGCAGCATCGAGGTCTTGAAGGCGCCGAGCCTGCGGGTGATCCGGTGGCGGTCTTCCGGGGTCTGGTCGATGCCGCAACCGATGCGCGCGCCGACCGCTGCAGCCTCGGCCATCGCCGCGGTGCAGAAGCCGCGCGCCAGCGGGTCGTCGAGTACCCGGTCGACCGTGGCGCCGGTCAGCGCGGTGATCGGGTTCATCGTCATGTTGCCCCAGAGCTTGTACCAGACGTCGCGCTGGATGGCGGGCGAGACGCTGGCGTCGAAGCCGGCACGCCGCAGCAGCTCGGCCAGGGCGGCCACGCGCGCCGAGGTGCCCTGCGCATCGCCCAGCGGCTCGCCGAGGATCAGGCCCTGGCCCATCTGGTGGCCGACCAGGCCCGGCGCCTCGGACAGGGTGCTGGCATGCACCACGCAGCCGACGACCTGGCCGAGCGGAATCGCCGCGGCGATGCGCCCGCCCGGATCCACCGCTTCGAGCGGCGCCGCGGCGAGCCCGGAGGAGGCCGGCAGCGCCGCGCCGAACCACCACGGGACGCCGTTCATGGCCGGCAGCACCACGGTGTGCGGCCCCAGCAGCGGCGCGATGCGTTCGGCGACCGCAGCCAGCGCCGGCGCCTTCACGGCCACCACGACGAGGTCCTGCACGCCGAGCGCGGCCGGATCGTCGCTGGCGCTCACCGCCGCGGTGAGCAATTCACCCTGCTGGCGCAGTCGCAGCCCGTGTTGGCGCAGCGCTGCCAGCGTGGCGCCGCGCGCCACCGCGCTGGCCTGTACCTCCGGCAGCAGCGCCAGGCGCGTGCCGATGAAGCCGCCGATGGCGCCGGCGCCGTAGATGCAGACCTTCATCGACCGCTCACTTCGCGAACAGCTGCCCGAGGTCGGCGAAGGCCTTGAATTCGAGGGCGTTGCCCGACGGGTCGAGGAAGAACATCGTCGCCTGCTCGCCCGGCTCGCCCTTGAAGCGCACGTAGGGCTCGATCACGAAGCGCGTGCCGGCGGCCTGCAGGCGGTCGGCCAGCGCCTGCCACTGCGCCATCGGCAGCACAGCGCCGAAGTGCCGCGCCGGCACCGCATGGCCGTCGACCTCGCTGTGCGCGCGGGTGCCGCATTCCTCGGGCGCAAGGTGGGCGACGATCTGGTGGCCGTGGAAGTCGAAGTCCACCCAGTGCTCGGCGCTGCGGCCTTCCGGGCAGCCGAGCAGGCCGCCGTAGAAGGCGCGCGCGGCGGCGATGTCGTGGACGGGAAAGGCCAGGTGAAACGGCGGGCGATCGCTCATGGCAGACATCGAAGGAGGGTTCCGGGCCTTCGATTCTGCCCGCCCGTCGGCGCCCCGGCAGCGCGTCGTCAGGCGGTTGCGGCGACGGCAGGCCGGGACGGCTCGGGGCGCAGCGTCGCGGGGTCGAGGTAGGCCTGGCGCCAGGCCTCGAACGGCAGGTCGTCGGCGGCCTAGATGCGCTGCTGCGCCAGCAGCGAGGCCTCGGCCATCGTCGCGAAGCGTGCCGCGTCGGCCTCGGGCCAGGGCTGCGCCATCAGCCGGTTGCGCGCCTGCTCGGCCTGGGCGCGGATGAACGCGGTGTAGCTGCCGCCGAAGTCCGCCGCCATCGTCGCCAGCACGCGCGCCGACGGCAGGTGATCGGGATCGCCGAAGGCCGCCTGGGCGGCATCCAGTGCATCGCGGTAATGCTGGCCGCCGCAGGCTTCGTCGAGCCGGGCGGCAATCGGCACGCATTCGGCCAGCAGCTCGCGGCCCCATTCGCCCAGCGTGATGGTCTGCTCACCGCGTTCGAGCAGCAGCCCCGGCTCGCGTCCGCGGGCCGCGGTGCGGTGCTGGTTGCGGCCCAGCGCGGCGATCTCGTCGGTCGTTGAGGCTTTGCAGAAGCCCGCGATGTCCGCGTAGGCGTCGGCCCCAGCGTCGCCTCGCCATGCATGGTAGGTAGAGACGATACGCTGAATGTCGGCATCGAGTAGTTCGCGGTGAACGCGGTCGGTCAGCGTGCCCAGTTTGCGTGCGTCGATGAACAGGGTCTGCCTGCGACGATCGCGGCGTTTGCCGTCGTTCTTGGTGTTCGTCAGAAACCACAAGCACACGGGGATCTGCGTGCTGTAGAACAACTGGCCTGGCATCGCCACCATGCAGTCGACGAGGTCAGCCTCGATGATTGCGCGGCGGATGTCACCCTCGCCTGACTGGTTGGAGGACATGCTGCCGTTCGCCAGCACGAAGCCGGCCATGCCGTTCGGTGCGAGGTGATGGATGAAGTGCTGCACCCACGCGAAGTTCGCGTTGGCCTTGGGCGGTGCCCCGTACTGCCAGCGGACGTCGTCGTCCTTTCTGAACCAGTCGGAGTCGTTGAACGGCGGGTTGGCGAGGACGAAGTCGGCGCGGAGGTCGGGGTGGAGGTCGCGGCGGAAGGTGTCGGCGTGTTCGGGTCCGAAGTCG
>ERZ650309.1337-NODE-1337-length-11600-cov-4.788047_pt1 | contig 11600 bp, 8 predicted proteins | sample MGYA00376245_ERZ650309 | MGnify/ENA primary metagenome ERZ650309 (study PRJEB26733, sample SAMN07839294) | wastewater metagenome | biome: urban; feature: wastewater treatment plant; material: waste water | place: USA: North Carolina | collected 2016-04-26 ...
AACGAAGGCACAACGATGTTGCTGGACGGCGTGGCTCCGGCGCTGATCGAAAACGGAGCGCGTATGGCCGGAATGCCCGTCGGGCCGCTGGCTTTGCTTGATGAAGTCAGCATTGACCTGAGCTACCACATCCGTGAACAGACGAAAAAAGATTTGGGCGAAGCTTACAAATCGCAATCCGGCGAAGCCGTCACCACGCTGTTTTTTGAGAAGCTCAATCGCCTGGGCCGCAAATCCGGCAAAGGCATGTACGAATATCCCGAAGGCGGCAAAAAGTTTTTGTGGCCGGAGTTATCCAACCACTTTCCCGCAAGCGCTGAACAACCCAGCGTTGAAGAAGTAAAGAAACGATTGCTGTATGCACAGGCGCTCGATGCCGCTCGCTGTATGGAAGAAGGCGTGCTGACTGATCCGGCAGACGGCGACGTAGGCGCAATGCTCGGCCTCGGTTTTCCGCCTTACACCGGCGGCCCGCTTTCGCTGATTGACACCGTTGGCGTGAAAAACTTCGTGGCAGAATGCGACCGAATGGCAGAGCTATACGGCGAACGCTTCCGTCCACCGACACTGTTGGTTGAGATGGCCGCGAAAGGCGAGAGCTTTTACGATTAAGGTTCATCGTTCGGCCTCTGCGCCGATTTCTATCGTCGTCCAGAATAACCCGCTTAAAGACCATGACGTTGGCTAAGCCAAAAAGCCCTGAAGGGGCGAAAGACAATAGCCAGGGGCAAAGCAGAGCGACGCCCCTGGTAAGAGATAGACCTAACATCGCAAGCCCTGAATGGGCGAAAGATGAAGTTGATCTGCCGCCCTTACAGGGCTTGAAAACATTCTCTAGCATACCCAGGGCGTTGCCCTGGGCTATTGTCTTTCGCCCCTTCAGGGCTTTTCGCACACTCTAAAACCATTGGTCTAAAACCGGAACTTCTGGACGTTTCCAGGAGAAAACTGTGGGACCGCTCAAAGGAATCAAAGTCATTGAAATGGCGGGCATCGGGCCAGGGCCGTTTTGCGCGATGATGCTGGCGGATATGGGGGCGGAAGTCGTTCGCATTGATCGCCCGAATGCCAAAGGCTCCAAGTTCGACGTGATGAATCGCGGCAAGCGTTCGGTGGCGCTTGATTTGAAAGCTCCTGAAGGCGTCGAAACGGCGTTGAAGCTGATCGAAAAAGCCGACGCCTTGGTCGAAGGCTTTCGACCCGGCGTGATGGAGCGGTTGGGATTGGGGCCGGAAGTGTGTTTGGCTCGGAATCCGAAACTGATTTTTGGACGGATGACTGGCTGGGGACAGTTCGGACCGTTGGCGGCTGCTGCCGGGCACGACATTAACTACATTGCGTTGACCGGAGTGCTGCACGCGATTGGGCAACCGGATGCTCCGCCTGTGCCTCCGCTGAATATGATTGGAGATTTTGGCGGCGGAGGAATGATGCTGGCGTTCGGCATCGTGTGTGCTTTGCTGGAAACGCAACAGTCCGGCAAGGGGCAGGTGATTGACGCGGCGATGACCGATGGAGCTTCGGCGTTGATGGCGATCATTTACGGGCGCAAAGCTGCCGGATATTGGGCCAATCAGCGCGGCGTGAATATGCTGGATGGCGGCGCGCATTTTTATGGAGCGTATGAATGCAGCGATGGCAAGTTCGTGGCGATTGGTTCGATTGAGCCGCAGTTTTACGCTTTGCTGTTGGAGAAAACAGGCATCACCGATCCGGCTTTTCAGGCGCAGATGGATTTCAAACAATGGCCGGAACTGAAAGTGAAGTTGGCAGAAGTCATCAAAACCAAAACGCGCGAAGAATGGTGCGGTTTGATGGAGGGAACCGACGTTTGTTTTGCGCCGGTACTGGATTTGGACGAAGCGCCGCAGCATCCACACAACGCCGCGCGAGAAACCTTTGTGGAACTCGATGGTGTGATCCAGCCCGCTCCCGCTCCACGATTCAGCCGGACTGCGCCGGAAATTCAATCGGCTCCGCCACTGGTTGGTCAGCACACCGAAGAAGTGTTGAAAGATTGGGGAATCCGGAAAACCTAAGCCGAGTTAAACAACAAACCACAGGTGAACACAGACTCGCACAGGTAAACATAGATGATTTTCCAAACCGATCTGTGTTCATTTGTGTTTATCCGTATGCATCTGTGGTTTCAGTCCAGGTCACAAACGGGATTTTCTTATTCCTGTTTCAGGTTTTGATACAGCGCGCAGTGCGCTCCGGCGGGGTCGCGGATGATGCAGTATTTTCCTTGGCCAGCGTATTCTTTGATGGGTGTAATGGCCTGGCCGCCGAGTTCGACGCATTTCGCCACGCTCTGTTCAATGTCAGCGACGTAAATGTAAATCAGCCAAACGGGCGGCAAGTTGGCGTTTCCTCCGCGCGCGTGGCAAATGCCGGACACGCCATCGCCGGTTTCGGGCGAACTCATGACGTAATCTTCGTACCCGCCCATGTCCAGCCCGGAAGGCTTCCAGCCGGTGACAGCGGCGTAAAAATCTTTGATCTGATCGGCGTTTTCGACGGTCAAATCCATCCAACCAACAGTGCCAAGTTTGCTCATGAAGTTTCCTCCTGGTTATTCGGTACCGTAACTGATTTCGTATTTGCGAATTTTGACAGCGGCCAGCGCCAGCACAATTGCTGTGAAAATCAGCAGACTGGGCACAGCAAGCCACGGCGAAGTGGCTTCAACGACGGTTGCCAGCGGCCCTTCATTCATGGGCACAGGCGCCAGCGTGTGCAGGTAATGAATGATGCTGATTTTTTTCAGCACCGGCGGCAGCAAAAAGTTCAACCACTCCCAGCCATACACCAGCAACGCCGGAATGATTGGGTTACGGAAAAACAATCCGATGAACATAAACACCGCGCCATAGCCGATGCAGCCCAAAATCGTGACGCCCAGATAAATCAAACATTGTTTCAGTCCCGGGCCGTCGAACAGGAAATTGACGTTCGCCGGGTAATCGCGCGCCAGATACAAAAAGAACAGCGAACCCGCTGTCGTCAGCGAAAACAAAATCACAGACGTAACCAGCCCGGAAAAGTATTTCCCGGCCACCAGAACTTCGCGGCGCAATGATGATAGGAAATAATAGTGCAGGCTTTTGTCCACGACTTCGCCGCGAAACAGATTCATGAAAATCCAGGCGCAGCCGAAAAACACCATCGTTCGCAAAATCAATCCTTCAAAGATGTTGGCGAACACTTCCTGCGCGCCGGTCCAATTTTTGGTGATGTCCGCGGCGCTGTCCGGATCGGCAAACGTCAGCAAAAACATCAGCAACACCGGGACAGAGGCGAACACGTAAATCAACAACGCGCGTTTGCCCCAGAAATTCTTTTTCACTTCCATTCGCAGGATTGCGCGCACCTGCCGCCACCACAGTCCCCATTCAAGATTTGTTGTCGCGGGTTTGGCCGCAGTTTCGACCAATGAACTCATGCTTGACCTCCTCCGCCTGATCCAATCAGGTAGTGATAAACGGCGTTCAAATTGTCATCCACAGGCGCAACCGATTCGACGTTAAACCCGTTTTCGGCAACCATCCGGTTCAACATCGTATAAAACGCATCGGCGTTTCGGGTTTTGATGAATAGCCCATGCTTGTCTTCGTGCAGTTGCGCTTCGACCACCGAATCGCTGGCGAAAACGCGCGCAGCGAATTCCGCCGGGCGGTCGCAGCGAATCATGATCTGCATTGGGTGCTCTTCCATCTTTTCTTCGCGGACGCTGCTGACGCCGCCTTCGGCCAGAATGTAACCATTGTTGATCAGCACAATGGTGTCGGACATTTCTTCCAGTTCGTGCAGGATATGGCTGGAAATAATCAAATGCAGTCCGTCTGTGGCCAATTGCCGAAACAGCCGTTTGGTTTCGTCGCGGGCCATCGGGTCCAGCCCGTTCAGCGGTTCATCCAGAATGATGACTGCCGGATCGTGCGCGATGGATTGCGCCAGGCGAATGCGTTGGCGCATGCCTTTGCTATACCCGGCGACTTTGCGATGTGCGGCTTCCACCAAATCCACCCGTTCAATCGCGCGCCAGCTCATCGCTTCGGCATCTTTTTTCGGATGCCCCTGAATCAGCAGGAACGAGAAGACAAATTCATACCCAGTCATCCCACGTGGGAAGGAATCGAACTGACCGCAATAGCCCACAAAGCGAAACATGCGTTGCGGATCATCGGGCGCCACACCCAACACGCGAATCTCTCCGCGCGTTGGCTGAATCAAGCCGGTCATCAAATTCATCAGCGTGGTTTTGCCGGAACCGTTCGGCCCAACCAAACTGGTAATGCCCGGAGCAATCGTCAGATTGACGCGATTGACGCCCAGAATTTCGCCGTAAAATTTCGAGACATTGCGGAAGACGATCAGTTGACTGAGATCAACCGGTTCCTGTTCCGACGGCAGCGATTGCGGCCTGAAAGCCGGCGTCCTGGGTTCCAGATTTGAAAGTTGAGATTCCATTATGAAATCACCTCGTAAGCGCGAACTTTGCGCCAAAGCATGTACAAACACAGCAGCGCGTAAACCAGAAACACCATCCAGGCTTCGCCATACGAGAAGAAAAAGTCGTCGGCGTCTTGGCTTATGTTTTCCCGCAGCCGGAACAGTTCCTGCGTCATCACGTTCAACGCCATGCCTACGTTCAACAAATGCCCTTTGTTGGAATGCAAGATTCCCTGAATGGCAAAGCCAATCGGCGTCGGAATGATAAAGATGGCGAATAGCGCTGCGCTGGCCGCCGTGCGCCATTTGATCCAGGCGGAAAACGACATCGCCAACAGCGTCAGCATCACGATCCAGGCCAGGCAAACAACCAGAATTCCATACAGAATCCAGTAGTTATCGCTAAACCAGCCGCCGCCTTCCAGATATGCCTGCAACAAAAACAGCAGCGTGCAGGGAATCCAGGTGATGGTGGAAAGCAGGATCAGCAGCACCGACGCTTTGCCCAGAATGTATTCAAACCGTGTAAACGGGCGGCATAGATACAGCGGCAAACCGTTGTTCGCCAGGTCGCGCGAAATCAATACCGGCCCAATGATGACTGTAAAAATGAATGCCAATGAAGTTTGGATGCCCAGGAGAATTGAAAAAAACAGGCTGTTGATCGGGATAATGCCGGGGCTTGCGCCAAAGATCGCCAACGCGCTGACGTTATGGTTCAGATAAATCAGCACCGCGAACACCAGTGGCGGAACAAAGCACACCACATACAGCACGACGAAAAGTGTGTACTTGAACAGGTCCTGATATGCATAACGCGGAATCACCAAAAACCGTGACCACGCTGGCGTCATCTGCCCTTCATAAGATTTATAAGTTTGCCCGTAAACGGCCATTGTTTGTCTCCGGTTTACAGTTCGCAGTTCGCAGTTCGCAGCAAAACCTACTGTGAACTGCGAACTGTGAACTGCGAACTATTGCACTAGCTCTGAAGTAATCACCGCTCCATTTTGCGGAATGGTGGCAACGGTTTTGATCAGGTTGCGATTGGTTTTGGCAATCCAGATGGTGGTTTTGCCCGGCTCGCCTTCGGCGGAAGTGATCTCCACTTTGAAGGCGTCAAACGTTCCCGCTGGAACAGTCACTTTTTCCGATGCTGTCACTTTCAACTGTTTCAGCGTCGGAATTTGTTTTTGCAGGTCGAAATTGCGAAAGGTTGTCGAATAGCCATCGGCCAGCGGCAAGGTTCCAACCACCGAATAACTTCCGGCTCCATCGGCAAACAACGCGCCGCCGGTATCGGCGGCAATTGGCCGGGCTTGTCCGCTAATGTTGATTGCGCCGTTGGCTTTGTTCGCTTTGAACTCTACATCTATTGCTGCCGGCCCTTGTTTGATCGAGCGTTTGGTCACCACCAGCGAACCTTTTTCAATGGTCGTCAGATCGCTGATTTCTCCTTGTGGAGTTTGGGCGATTTCGCTGGCCAGCCAACTGCCGCTCTGTTCTTTGATCTCAGTAGTGGTGGTCATTTCCATCGTCTGCCCACCGAGTTCCAATTTCGCTTTGTAATTCAGCTTGACCGGTTTCAACTCCACTGCGGGTTTGGGCGCAGTGACGGCGTTAGAAGAAATGGTTTTCGGCTTTTCGACGGTTTTGACATCAACGGTGATTTCTTTCAGTCGTGCACTGACTTCCGGCGTTGCGCCTTCCTGAAAGCGTCCGCCCAGATGTTTGGCCAGAAACTTTTCAGCGGCGGCAAACATGGCCATGTTGTTCACAGGACGCGCAAAGCCGTGACCTTCGTCCGGCGCGACGATGTATTCCACCGCAAAGCCTCTGTCACGAAGCGCGATGACAATTTGATCCGATTCCGCCTTTTTGACGCGCGGGTCGTTTGCTCCCTGAATTACCAGCAAGGGAGATTTGATCTTGGTCGCGGAATTCAGCGGTGATTGCCGTTCCAGTTGCGCGCGGCCTTCGGCTGTTCCCGGATCGCCCATGCGTTCGTTGAAGATTTTCCGTCCGGCTTCCCAATACGGCGGAATCGAAGCCAGCAGGGTAATCAAATTCGATGGCCCGACGATGGAAACGCCAGCGGCGTAAACGTCTGGCGTAAACGCCAACCCGGCCAGCGTTGCATATCCGCCGTAACTGCCGCCCATAATCCCGACTCGTTTCGGGTCGGCAATGCCTTGCGCGATCATTGCTTTGACGCCCCAGGTCAGGTCGTCCTGCATTTTTTCGCCCCACTGTTTGTTCCCGGCGTTCAGAAACTTTTTGCCGTACCCAATGGAGCTGCGGAAATTCGGCTGCAACACGGCGTAACCGCGATTGGCCAGAAATTGCGCGTACGGGTTGTAGCCCCACGAATCACGCGCCCAGGGGCCTCCGTGCGGAAAGACGATCAGCGGCAAGTTTTTCCCCGTCGAACCTTTCGGCAGCGTCAGAAATGCCGGAATCTGCAATCCGTCTGAGGACGCATACGTAATGGCTTTCATTTCGGCCAGATGTTCACGCGGAAGTTTCTCAAAAACACGGTATTGCAGCGTCAGTTTTTTGGTGGCGCGGTCGAACAGGTAGGCTTCGCCGGGTTCGGTGTCGCTGCTGGCCGAAATCTTCCACAGCTTTTCATCCGCGCTTGAAGAATCAAACGAAATGTCGCGGTTAGGCAGTTTGCTTTGCAGCAGTTTGTAATCGGCTTCGTATTCCTTGTCGCGCCAGTAAACACGCACGCGCTCATCTTCATACGTTGTGCCGATCAATTCATCGCTGACGTCCGAAAAGATCGGGCCGCCGAAATCCACGCGCTTCAACGGATCGGTTTCCACGGATTCCGTAACCTGATTTTCCAGGTCGAAAAGCGCCAGCCGGATCAGATCATCCGTTCCTCGGTTGGTCATTAAATAAAAGCGCCGATTATCTTTGTGAAAGCGGACCGGAGCGCAGGTTTCAAACACACTGCACGAATACATTTTCTTGAGGTCATTTTTGCCGACAACCAGAATTTCCGTATCGCCGTTGTCTGCCGTTCGCGTTGCCAACCGGAGTTGGTCTTTTTGATCGAACAACCATCCGCTGACGTGGTCATCGTTCTGGCGGATCAAGGTGCGTTTGCCGGTGGAAATCTGGACTTTGTACAAATCGTGCCAGGAATTGTCGCGGTCGTTCAGTCCCACAAAGATTGCATCGGGATCGCTTTTCGGAACGGCGTACAGAAATGCGCGGATGCCTTGCAGAGGAGTCAGGTTGCGGGCTGCTGGAACTTCGCGACCGGCATCAGGCGGCGCGGCAGGATTGACGGCATACACATTGAAGTTTTCGTCGCCGCCCTTGTCCTGCGAAAAAAGAATGTATTTCCCGTCGCGGCTCCAGAAATACGTGGCCACAGGGCGTTTTTGATCATCTGTAACGGGCTTGGCCGCGTTGAATGGTTCTTCGGTTTTCTTGACCCAGATGTTGCGTGTGCCCTTGTAGGGTTTGATGAAGGCCAGAAATTTGCCGTCCGGCGAAAGCTGCGCCCCCGAAATTTCCGGGTCGCCGAAAAACAGTTCCCGATCCAGCACAGGCGTCTGCGCAACGGCTGAATTGGCCGTCAGCAGCAATGCCAGACAAAAAATTACTATTGGAGTTTTTTTGAGCATTCCTCTCACAATCGTTACCTCCGGTTGATGATGGCGGGGGAGTGGAGCTACTGCTCCATCGCTTTCAGGAATATATCTTCCAGCGAATCCCGCTTGTAATTCAACCGGCGAATCTGCACGTTCTGTTCAGCGGCGATCTTGTACAGGTCGCGGACTTCCATGCCATTGGCCATGACAAGTTTCAGCTTCTGAAATCCTGTTTCGGCGTATTCGCATCCTAGTCTGCCGATCGCGTCAATGAATTCCTGTGTGCCGTTACGCGTTTCCATTTCGACAAACTGCCGGTTTGCGCGGCGTTCTTCTTCCAGGTTGCAGTTGGCGGCGATGTGGCCGTTTTTCAGAATCAGAATTTCATCGCAACACTCTTCGACGTCGCGCAGCAGATGCGATGACAGCACAATCGAAGCTTTGCCGCTGTCCCGCACTTCGCGGATCAGTTCCAGCATTCGTTTGCGCGCCGGGGGATCCAACCCGTTGGTGGGTTCGTCCAGAAAGATCAATCGCGGGCCGTGAACAATCGCCTGGGCGAGTTTGGCCAGTTGTTTCATGCCCAGCGAATACGTCCCAAGCTGACGATAGCGCGCTTCGCCCAAACCAACGTAAAACAGCGCTTCGTGCGCGCGTTCCAGTGCCGCTTCCGACGGCAGACCGGAAAGTTCCGCCATCAATCGGACAAAATGCACGCAGGTCAGGTTGGCAATGAATGCGTCGCGTTCGGGCATATAACCAATCACCGTGCGAATGGCTTTGGCTTCCGTGCGAATGTCCTTCCCGAAAATGCGCGCCGTGCCGGACGTTGGTGGATGAAATCCCAGCAAACTGTGGATCAGCGTTGTCTTGCCAGCGCCGTTGGGGCCTAGCAAGCCGATGCAGCGTCCGTTCAGGTTTCCCTTGATGCTGTGCAGGATTTCGCGCTTGCCGAAGGTGACTTGCAAGCTGTCGAGTTCGATTACCGGATGCATAGATTCATTTTCCTTCCACGAAGACACGACGCCATAGGACCGAATTCATCTGCGAGAATTTGCCGTGCGTTCGTGGATGTTGTTATTTGCCGGAAGCTTTGGCCGACGAGGCGGTGACTTTTTCGGCCTTCAGCAAGTTGATATTGCCGTTGACGTTCCCAACTCTGATTTGTGTGCCGCCTGTGCCGATGCGGGCTTTCAATCTGCCGCGGCCTTGTTCTTCGCTGGACGCCTGCACATCCGGCAGTTCCGGATTGAGCCGGCCATTGATGCTCCAGGCGTTGAGTTCGGCGTTTACCGCGCCTTCAAAATGCAGGTCAACATTGCCGTTGACGTCATAGACTTCGATGCCTTTACCGTTGAGCGGCGCAAACGAGGCTTCAATGCCGCCGTTGACGTTGCCGAATTCCGTGACACCTGAAATGCGCGTTGCCTTGATTTGGCCATTAACGCCATGCATTTCCACTCGCCCGATAATTTCTCCCAGTGTGACATTGCCGCCGACACTAGACGTTTCAAAGTTCATTTTTCGCGGAATTTTCAGCACAACGCGCTGGCGGCCTTCCGGCATTTTGCCGAGCGCGGAAAATAGACTTTTGCGGTCGTTTTCGACGCTGACCACCAGCCGATTGTCGCGTTGCTGTTCGATTCTGACCTTGCGAAAGTTTTCCAGGTCTTCACGGGTTTTGGCCGAACGCACAATCAAAATTTCAGCCGTATTGGTGTCTGCCGTTTCCACGGTCAGCGATCCATTGATGTTGTACACGCCAATCGAAGGTTCAGCATCCAATTGGAATTTGCGGCGGATCTCTTCTTTTTCAGGAAGGTCATATCCGGCGTCATCGCCCGCATTGATGGAAAGGTCAGCTTGCGGCTCGGTGATCTTTGCCGCGTCGGTGGTTTTGGATTCTGTCTGCTTGGGATGGCTCTTCATGCGGCATCCGCTGGTGAACGCCAGACTGAAACAGGCAACAAAAATGAACGCGATGATTGATTTTGATTTCATCTCTAAAGTAAACCTCCTGATGTCTCGGTGAAGCAGAAACGGGTACGCCAACCGTCTGAATGAAGTTTCAAACGATTGGCGTAAGTTGACGCGAAGTTTGCGTTTTCGTCAATGTTGACAGGGCCGCCGGGCAGATACACGTATACGACAAGCAGCCAGCTTGTTTCGATCTTGTTTCCAAGACGTCAACAAACTGGCGGCTTATCGTTTTTAAGGGTTGAGCGTTTTCTTTGAGGAACTAGCGAGTAATTTCTCGGAGCTCTTTACCCATCTTTCTTTCGATTGAATGCCGTTCGGACGATTTATCGGATGGGAAAACGTTTCCGAAGATGCTTCCCAATCCCGTTGAACCCGGCAAGCCAAGCAGGTCAGATGGAGTCAAACCAATCGGACCGTTTTCGCTGTTGACCGAAAGCACCATCTTGTCACCAAGCGCGTACACATACGCCAACCCGGCTTTGTTGCCCAGGAAGCTCTTGACCGCCTTGCCGGCTTCTTTCGGGCCAGCCTGACCGAGCAGCTTCGCGGCGGGTTGAACCAGCGAACTGACGTTTTGGTAAACCATCGCCGAAAAATTCGCTTGTTTGTCCGCAGGCAACGATGCCTGGAATTTCGCCGAACCCAGCAAGGTGTGGCCGGATTCTTTGTACTTGATCGCGTTTTCGACCAGCGCGCGGCTGGGCGCAGCGATCAGGTAACCGTAGGCGTAAGCGTAATTCAGCGCAGCAATCGGAGCGTCCGGCGATTTCAGTTCATAGAACGTCCGTCCGCCGACATCCACACGGTTCCAAACCAACGCTTGTTTGCCGTGGCTGGTCAATTCGGCATTAACCTTTTCCACCGTGCGTTCCAGCGTGGTTTGCAAATGCGCCTGATCGTCAACCTGAATGATGGCTTTGAACGAAGGAATTGGAACCACAGGGCCGTCTACAGCGAAGGCATACTCGCTGCCCAGCGGAGCCGCGATGTCGTTGCGGACGCTGATGCCTTGTTCGGTCTGGAAGTCCATCACTTTTTGCCAGCTTTCAGGATCGGCGGCTTGCAACGTGCTGAGCAAGTCGTCAACCACTGCGGTTGGTTCCTGCACTACGAATGCGCCGACCACGTTGGCATCAGGCGAGATGAATTCCAACGCGCCCATCGGTCCGGGAGCCGCCAGCCACGAAGTCAGTCCGTGCTGATTCTGTTTGTAGCTGACCACGGCGCGGTTAAACGGTTTGCCGTCTTTTTCTTTCAGTTCAACCACGAAGTAGCGCAGATCCAGCAAGCCAAGCTGATTCATGACCGCCGCTTCGCGACCGGCGTTTTTCGCGTCTTTTTCGTTTTCCACCAGCTTTTGTTTTTGCGGCTGACGGTTGATGGATCCGCCGATAAATTTTTCCAGGTCGGCAGCAATCACAAGTCCTGCACCGTCCTGATAAAGGCTGGCGATGTGTTTGTGGAACGGATTCGCAGCAAACGGTTTGGCCGCAGCTTTGATTTGTCCTTCAACTCGTTTCAGGGATTCGATCCTGGGCGAAGCCGCAACCAAATCCT
>ERZ650309.1338-NODE-1338-length-11600-cov-4.594976_pt1 | contig 11600 bp, 5 predicted proteins | sample MGYA00376245_ERZ650309 | MGnify/ENA primary metagenome ERZ650309 (study PRJEB26733, sample SAMN07839294) | wastewater metagenome | biome: urban; feature: wastewater treatment plant; material: waste water | place: USA: North Carolina | collected 2016-04-26 ...
TGATTTCGCCCGCGTCGGAAATTTCCATCAGCTCGTCCAGCGAAGTCGGATACATCGAAAAAGCGACCGCGAATTTTCCGGAATCCACCAACCGCTCCAATTCGCGCGCGCCGCGAATGCCGCCCACGAAGTCAATTCGTTTGTCCGTGCGTGGGTCTTGCACACCCAGCACTGGCGCCAACAGCAAATCCTGCAACACGCTGACATCCAATCTGTCAGTGACCTTGAATCGTTTGGTGACGTCGTTCCGCAGCTTCAATCCGTACCAGCGCCCGCCCAAATACATCGCAAAGCGGTTGTGTTTGCGCGGAACAGGATCAACGTCCGGTCGAACGTCAAATTCACGCTCAACTTCTTTCAGGAAATCTTCCGGAGAATACCCGTTCAAATCTTTCACGACGCGGTTGTACGCCAGAATACGGACCTGATCTGACGGAAACAGGACGCACTGGAAGAAATTGTACTCTTCGTCGCCCTGGTGATTTGGATTTTGGCTTTGCAGTTCTGCGCGAGCGCGGCTGGCGCTTTTGGCGCGGTGATGGCCGTCGGCAATGTACAGGTTTTGAACTTCGCCAAATGCAGTAATGAATTCCTGATTTCTGTCTGTGGGAACGTGCCAGACAGTGTGTGCCACGCTGTCTGCGGCGACAAAATCAAACAGCGGTTCAGTGCGAATCAGTTCGTTGACCAATGCGTTGACGGTTTCGTTCGGACGATAGGTCAAAAAGACCGGTCCGGTTTGGGCGTGAATCGTCAGCATGTGGCGTGTGCGGTCATTTTCCTTGTCGGGCCGCGTGCGTTCGTGCTTCAAAATGATGTCGTTATCGTATTCATCCACAGAACAGCAGGCGACCAAGCCAATTTGAACCCGTTCGCCCATTTTCAGCGCGTAAATGTAAAAACTCGGCTCGTCTTCGATAATCATCGGCGCTGAGGCAATCAATCGGTCCAGGTTTTCCGCCGCTTTTGCGTATACAGCGTCGGAATAAATATCCGTTCCTTCCGGCATTTCAATTTCCGGACGCGAAACACGCAAAAAGCTGAGCGGATTGTCACCTGCCAATTGACGAGCTTCTTCGGTGTTGACGACGTCGTAAGGCACTGCCGAAACATCTGCTGCCTGGGGCGGCAACGGGCGCAAAGCGCGAAAAGGTCTGACTGTGGACACGTAAAATCTCCTCGAGGATGAAATTGAGAGGTTCAATTAAGCGCGGATTCTACCTCATCAAAACAGGCTTGCCCACACTTGCGGAAAGTCTTTTCTATCCGTTGAACAAACTCTTGACGATAAACCAGACGTTTGCCGGACGTTCCGCCAGCCGCCGCATAAAGTAGGGATACCAAAATTCGCCGTAAGGAACATACGTGCGAACGCGGAAACCTTCTTGCGCCAGTTGCAGCATCAACTCGCGGCTGACGCCGTACAGCATCTGGAACTCAAACTTATCTTTGCCGATGTTTTCGCGCGCGGCGAATTCCTGAGTCGCGCGAATCATTCGCATATCGTGCGTCGCCATGCCGTGATAGACGCCGCTCTTCAGCAGTTTCTGCATCAGCTTGATGTAGTTGGCATCCACGTCAGCTTTTTCCGGAAAGGCGACTTCCGCCGGTTCGTTATACGCGCCTTTGCACAGCCGCACGCGAGCGCCCATTGCCAACACTTCGTCCAGGTCTTTTTCAGTGCGGTACAGATAGGCTTGCAACACAATGCCTACGTTGCCGAATTCGTGAAAAAGCTGTTTGAAAATGCGCAGCGTGGCGTCGGTTTTCGGCGTGTCTTCCATATCAATGCGAACGAAATTTCCGCGCTGATGGGCTTCGGCAACGATGCGGCGGGTGTTTTCCAGACAATAGGCTTCGTCAATGTCCAAGCCCAACTGTGTGAGTTTGACCGAGACATTGGAATCTACGCCGGTTTCCTGGATGCGTCCCAGCACGTGAACATATTCGGTGACGTCCGCTTCGGCTTCGGCGCGCGAAGTCGTACTTTCGCCCAGATGATCGAAGGTTGCCGTGACGCCGAGCTTGTTCAACGCCTTGATTTCGACAATGGCGTTTTCAATGTTTTCGCCCGCGATGAAACGCCGCGTGACTTGTTTGAATCCGGGGACATTGACGAGAACATTTTTGAGGCGATGTTGTTGCGAGAGGTAAAGAAGAACATTTCTGGAAATCATAAGCTCCAAAAGCCAACCAAGTGGATGTTTCAAGACGAGCGAAACTTACCACACGCTTCGACTAAAAATCGAATTATTAGCCGTGCAAAGTCTTTGGTCTGATTGGTTTAGCCTTCTATTCTTTTAGACGTTATTGACGAACCTGATCTTTGGGAGTCGAAATGTATTGAAAGCCTCCCAGCAGCGCATACATCAATCCGGCAGTCATCAACGCATACTTTCCGGTGGCCAGCAACAAAATCAATTGCGGCCAAAGATTCATTCCTTCTCCCCACAGCAAACAAACCATCAGCGCGCTTTGTATCGCCCACAACAAAATGACCAGCAATTGTCCCAACGCCAATCGAGTTCCCACACTGACCAGCCAACGCGGCCAATAGCGCAATCCTTCTGCCGCCCACAAACAAGCCAAACCGATGGTTAGTGGAAACAGTTGCAACAAAATGAATCCAAGTCCGAGGCTGAAAACCGCTCGAAGCTGACTTTGCGCGTTCCACGAAGAAATGACGGATTGCGCTTGTTCGGCAGTTCCCGCCAGTTCCAGCGAAAACATTCCCAGCGGAGCCGTTGCGTTCATCAGCGGAAATGTGATCCACAGCAAAATCGCCAGCAGCGCCAGCGTCGGAACCAGCATCACCAACGTCACACGTCCCAGAAGGAACGTGAGCAGACTTTTGAACACGTGTCCCATCGTGGCCAGCAACGAAGATTGCAGGGTGCGGAAGCGAGCGGGAACCGGAACGTGCCAACGTTCACGCAAATGCTGAGGAATCTTGAACGGGGCGCGAGTGCCGCCGCGTTCCAACCAAACCAGGTTTTTCAAAAATTCGCGGCTGGCCACGTCCACCACTTTGCGCATAACCACGGACTCTTCAACTTCGTCTTGTTCCAATCCGCATAATTCGCGGAACGGGCCAATCAGCTTTTTCGTCCAGTCGGTCTGCGGCAGCCTCAGCAAATCTCCCATCTCATCGCCGAGCAGGTACCGAATCAGCGTCGGCGCGAATCCGTCGAAGAATGTGCCCGGCAATTGATTTTCCATCAGCGCGACCAAGGCTTCCGCCATGTCTCTTCCATCGTCGCTGAATTCAAATTGGCGACGATGAATGGCAGCCAGCAACGCTCCGGCGTCATCCATGTTTTCCGGCAACATCTCATCACGCAGCCCCAGCAAATGCCCGACGACTTTCCACGAATGCAGGTACGCGTCCGCCTGTTCGGGCGTCACCTGAACGCCGAATTTCTTCAGGCATTCAATCACCGTGAAGGAAAATGCCATCATCGTCATGGCCATGTCTTCCTGGTTGATCGGCTGGCCCCAATCGGAGTTCCAGTCTTTGTTGTCAGTCAAAAAGTTGCGAATGGTGGCGTGCATCAAACGGACTTTTTGCACGGTGCGAATGCCGTTGCCGTCAGGCCCCAACCCTCCCAGCGAATTGACGTCAATCACCATCTGCGCCGTTTCGGCGATGCGGCGCTGCGTGTCGGTTTTCAGCCGAGCCGTGAAGCGCAACACATGAACTCCGCGCGCGTTGGCATAACATTCCGGCAGCGAAGCGCAAAGCAGCGACAGGCAAATCAACATGCCGTAATCGGCAAACAATTCTTCGGCAATTTGCAGCTTCCGCTGATCCGCCCATGGCGGCAGACTGAATTGAGCATTCAGATAATTTTTGACGACCAAAGGCAGTTGATCGGGAATGACCTGGTCGTCTTTGACCAGATGCATCATCAAGTCATTGACGGCTGTGACGTCGCGTTGTTTGAACAGTTCCGCGACAACCTGGTCCGCAACCGGATCCGTCACCTGGCGCATTGAGTTCAGAAAATCATCAGTCCAGCGGTTGGGCAATTGGTTTAAGGGGTTTGGTTGGGGGTTCATTGTCATTGTCTCCGAGTGAAGAATCCAAATACGACTTCGCCAATTTCAAGCCTGGAGTGTCGAAACCTTCCGTGAAGGAACTGTAAATCTCGCTGAGCAGTTTTCGGGCTTCGTCTGGCTGGCCGCGTTTTCGTCCCAGCCGGTAAAGGCTCATTGCCGCCAGCAGTTCGAATGACTTTGCTTCCTGCTGGCGAGCGACGTTCAGGGCTTGGTGGAAGCAAGCTTCCGCTTCGGCTTCTTTTGCTTTCGCGGCGTCAGCATCAGCTTCCAGGCTGGCTAACGCCATCAACGCGTCACCTTTCAATCGGCAAAGCTCTGCTTCGGGCGTGCGTTCACCGATCATATTGATGATTTTCAGGGATTCATCCGCGACGCTGACGGCTTCTTCGGGCTGCCCGGCTTCGGTCAAAGCTTCGGCAAACGCGACCGCCAGACTGGGCAAGGTCAACAACAATCCAGCCGATTTCAGCGAAGCCATTCCCTGCCGCATGATGGCAATTCCTTCTTGCTGTTTGCCCAGCTTTGCCAACGCAACGCCGCGCGTAAAAACAGCGTAAACCACCATCGCCAGGCCTTTTTCCTGGCACAAGGTAATCATCCGCTCCGTCAATTCCAGAATTTTTTGCGGGCAATCGTAATGGCTGTACACGCTGAAGGAATCCACCAGCACGTGGGATTTCGCTATCGGATGCGGATTCAGCTCCGCGATTTCAAATGCCTTGTCCAACTGAACCAACGCTTGATCGGGGTACCCCAACAACCACAACACGCGCGCAAGTTGCGAAAAGCTGTGGCTGCCACCGTCGGAACCGAAAATGAACGCATTGGCAATGTGTTGGCTTTGGTCGAAAAACGAAATTGCCTGTTCGAATAGTTCGCGCGCCAGTCGCAACTCTCCTCGCCGTCCGGCCAAACACCCTTTCACGTATCGAGCCTGGATCATGAACATCGAATCTTGCAGTTCATCGGAAAGCTGCACCGCGATGTCGGATTGCGCCAGCGCCTTATTCACGTCGCCGCGTGAAAAGTACGTCCACACCAGACTGTATTCGATTTTGAACCGCATTCGATGATCGCCGAGCTGTTCAGCCAATTCACGAGCGCGCAGAAAGGCAGGCAGAATTTCCGGCGCGGCTCCTGATTTCACGGCCACCACTGAAGCACCGATCATATGCTGAAGCGTCATTTCTTTTTGCGCGCGCTCATCACTTTCAGGTAACGCTTTCAGCAATTCCACCCCGCGCCTGGCCAGCGACAAACTTTCTTTGAAGGCCGCGATCTGCATGGAATTTTTCGCCGCCATCACGCAATACTCCGCCGCTGGAGCAAAATCGCGCGCCGCTTCGAATAGCAGCGCCAAACGAGTGGCAATCGGCGCAACCTTGTCGCGGTGAAATCCAAGCAGCGATTCGGCGACGGCTTTGCTGATCGAAGCGCGGCGCGTCGGTTTCAGCGAACTGTAAAGCGCGTTTTGATAAAGCGCGTGAACGAACCGATACCGCAGCGTCAACGTTCGGTCGGGGAATTCCTTTTCTCCGACCATTTGCACCAGGCCATAAGCCTTTTCCAGTTCGTCCAGTTTGTCTTCGACATCGGCGGCGTCCAGATTCAAGGCTTGCGCCACAACTGCCGCATCAAACTCATATCCCTGAACGCTGGCGCCGACCAGCAATTTGCGGTCTTGGTCTTCCAACTGATCAATTTTGCGCTGCACCATGCTGCGGACGGATTCAGGCAAATCGTTTTGAATCGCCTCGACTTCCTGGGTTAGCGTCCATTGCCCCTGCTCTTCTGCAATGACTTTGCAATCGCGGAGGTACCGAACCAGATCGGTCATAAACAGCGGATTGCCTTCCGTCCGCGTCAAAATCATTTCGGTGAATTCCGCCGGGAAACGATGCGCGGGAAATTCTTGCGCCAAATACTTTTCAATTTCTTCATTGCCCAAAAAGTTTGGCTGCAATTCATGGCACAGCCCGCGCCCTTGCAGTTCCAGCTTGAGTTGCTGGAACGGATGTTCTTCCAGCAGCAGTTCCGACAGCCTGTACGTTGCCAGAATCAGTAAGCGCAAGTCTTTGTACTGGCCGGCCAGATAAGACAGCAGATCGGTTGTGGATTCATCCGCCCAATGCAGATCGTCCAGAAACAGAATCAGCGGACGAGTGCGAGACGCTTCCTGAAGAAAAATGGTCAGCTCGCGTTTTAACCGTTCCTGCGAAACGGCTTTGATGTCGGCCAGCAGGCGATTGTCCGAAGAATCCGCCGGTTGCAGCGAAGCGACTTGCGCGTACCAGGTCGGCGCAAGCGTTTTCATCAACCGCGCATAAGGCATGGTGTGATCGCTCAGCAAACTTCCCAGCGATTCCAGAAAGGGCAGATACGCGTTGGCTCCGGCCAGCCGTTCCGAACACCGCCCGCGTCCGATTCCGCAAACCTGGCCGCTGGATTTCAGATTGGCCAGGAAGCCTTCGACCAAAGTCGTTTTGCCAAGGCCCGGTTCTCCAGCGATGCCCACCAGCAATCCACCGGTTGTCGCGGCGGCATCAAACCATAAACGAATTGCGTCTAACTCTTTTTCTCTGCCAACCAAACGCCGCCTGGGTTCGGGCGACTGGGTTTGAACGCTGAAACTCAGGCCTGAATCGGCAGATTGTTCCAGCGCCTGAACGACTTCGTCCGCGGTGGGCCGCAGCCGGTCGTCCTTTTCCAGCATGCGCAAAATCAGCGATTGCAGGCTTTCTGAAATCTGCGGATTCAACCGTGCCGGCGGCAACACCATTTGCGAAATGATCGCGTGCAAAAATCCAATTGGCGTTTCCGCCGTAAACGGATGTTCGCCCGTCGTCAGTTCGTACAGCAGTATGCCCAGGGAAAAAATGTCAGAAGCACTCTCGGCGACTTCTCCGCGAGCCTGTTCGGGAGACATATAGCGCGGCGTGCCCAGAATCATTCCCGGCGAAGTGTGAGCGGCAGGTTGAGTCTGGGCGTCTTCGGCAAAAATCGCATCGGCAGATTGCGTCAGTCGCGCCAAGCCAAAATCCAACACCTTCACGTATCCATCGTCGCGCACCATGATGTTGTCCGGTTTGATGTCGCGATGAACAATTCCCGCCGCGTGAGCCACAGACAGCGCCTGTGCCACCTGAGTCATGAGCTTGGCGGCTTTCGCCACTGAAACCATGTCGGCGTACATCGCTCGGAGAGTTTTCCCTCGCACGTGCTCCATGGCGATGTAACGCCCGGCTTCTGATTCGCCAATGTCGTGAATGGTGACGATGTTGGGATGATTAAGGGCCGAAGCCGCTTTCGCTTCCTGAATAAATCGTCGCACGCGGTCAGGATCGGTGGTGAATCCTTTGGGCAAAACCTTCAGCGCTACTTTGCGTTCCAACCGGGTGTCGGCTGCCAAATACACTTCCCCCATTCCGCCCGCGCCCAGCCGCGATTCAATTTCGTAATGCGAAATGCGTTTGCCGACCAATGTCAGCTCAGATTTTTCCGGCAACATACGGGTAACGTTTTCGGCGGCAGGAGAATCCAGAAAGCTTCCGGCTTCGACAATTTTCGATAACAACTCTTCGACTTCTCGCCGAAGCGCCACATCTTCTCCGCAAGCTGCCGCCAAAAACGCGGTTCTTTCGTCCGGCGTCAAGTCATACGCCGAGTGATAGAGCCGCTCGATTTGTTTGTAACGTTCAGGAGTCATAGCAGGAGTCATTGTATTGAAACTTCAGCCAATGATTTCTTTCGGATACCCACAGATTGCCTGTGAAGCCATCAGCCCACCCATCACCGCCGCTTCTACACAACCGGCGTTGATGTGCGTCTTTACCCAATCGCCCGCCAGATACAGATTGCTGAACCCGGATTGGCCGGGCGGTAACCGGTAAATCGTCGTGCCCGGTTCGCTCAGCACATAACGGTCGGACGGATTGATGTTGGCGCGCCAGTATTGGCTGTCGAACCGGGTTTGGCCTTCGCCGCCTGCCGGGTCAATCAATAAATCGTAGTTCAGCTCTGGCGAATTGGGCTTTACCGCGTCCGGCCAAATAGGTCCGGGATCGTTGTTCAACCAGTCGAGACAGACTTTTTTGACGCGATCGGCTTCGCGTTGCGGAAAGTCCGGATCAGTAAACGGCGGAGGAATTTCGGCGTCATCTTTCAGCGGGCCACAGAAATAAGCAATGCTGCCCGGTTGTTGGTCCGCGGGCCAGTTTTCGCGTGGAATCAAATGGCTCATATCTCCCCAGGTGTCCATCGGTTCGACGTACGAAGTCAGAATCGTAGGCTTGTACGGCCATCCCAAGCCCGCCGCGTCCGGACGCAGCCAAAGCTGCATGGCTTGCGTCTGAACGGTGGTGATGTTTCCCACCATATCGCTCCATTGCTGGTTGGCTTCGACCAGTTCCGGGCAGATGTATTTGAAAGCGCCGAGCGAAATTCCCAGAATCACGTCGTCAAAGTCTTCTCCGGCGCGCAACGTCAATTCGCCGCCAGTGTCTTTCCAGGGCGTCCACGAAGATTCCAGGTTGATTGCTCGCGATTGCAGTTCGTCTCCTTCGACAATTTGGTCGTACAAGGGTTCGGACGGCCAGCACGGCAGCTTCAACACGTCCACCAGCGGCGCATACTCCGCGTTTGGATCGTCAGCTTGCGCCTTCAGATTGACCTGACGGCTGATCTTGATGGTTTCAATGGAGTTTTTGTCCGCTGACAATCCCAGGTTTTCAACGCGATGAAAGAACCGGAATTTGACTCCCTGGCGTTTCAACACTTCGTAAATCGGCGCGAAGATGGTGTCGCCCATTCCGGCCTGCATCTTCCAGAAAACAGCGCCTTTCGAGGTAAACAGCAGCCGCAGCATGATGTGCGTGCAAGCTCCGGCAGCAATCTGGCCGTCGTGAACGTGGCCTCTGGCAAAACTGAACATGTAATCGTAAGTGCCGCGCACCAGGGGCGAATTCATCGTGTCTTCCCAAGCGCCGTTCTGGCGAAGCCATTCGCGCCATTCCAGGTGATCAATCGCAGCAAAGCCTTTGGTCAGTACTCCGTCGGTGAGAATTCCGCGAGCCGTGGCGTAAAACAGGTTGAGTTGCTGGACGGCCACTCTGGCATCGGCGTCGGCTTCGAACTCGCTTTCAGTCCAGCCAAAAATCCAGGCCATAAACGCTTCCAACATCGAAACGATCACGCCGTGTTCGTCAGACGTATGTTCGCGGATGTCGTTGACCAGCCGCTGAACGGTATGAATCAGCGTGTCGTTTGGATCGCGTATAAAATCTTTCAGCCATTGAAATGGGCCGGTCAACAAGCTGGAATGTTCTTCCGATGCTTTTTTGCCCTGGGTTTGTTCAAACAGTTTCACCATCGAATCAATCAGCAGTCGCAGATAATCCAACGGGGTCAGATAAATCCCGCCATCGCCGGGAATTTCCTTGTTGGTGAATGAATCAACGTTCCAGGGAACCCACTTTTCATCGAACTTTTCCATCTGGGTATAAAAGCTGTGCGGTTTGAACGCATCGCGCCAGGTGGCCAGCGGAGCGTCGGGATCACGCCCCAACTCGTCATACACTTTGCGAATCATACGAAACGCGTTTTCATAGGAACCACCCCAGATGTGCAAGCCATGCTCTTCGATTCGGCTTCCCAGCTTCAGATTCCGTCCGCTGGCTCCTTTGCCTCCCAGTCGCCAACCCATTTGATACACGGTAATCTCGTATTCGTCCTGCCAATTAGGGCGTTCGGTCAAACCAAAGGCGGCAGACATGGCACCTGCACCGCCTCCCAGAATAGCGATCTTCTTACGCTTCGTTCCGTTGCTCATCACAATGCTCCTGTTGTTGGTGATACTGGCTGGTGTAACGAAAAAGGAAAGAGAAACACCCGCTCAGGAAATTACACGTTCACGACCACCTGAATGTGGGGTAGGAGTGGTCTGGTCAATTTCCCAATGCACGTTGAGTATTCGATTTACTATCTTTGATTTACGCTCGCGCGAGTTTTACCTTTGCGGCGATGAGTTTGTCAACGTTCAGAAGCTCATCCTCCCACTGACACAATGGATAATCCACGCTATGATTGCACCGCATTCACACACGAGGCGAACTTATGGGGATTCTTCAGATTACTGCTCTGACGTTTTATCTTGGAGCGATGCTTTATTCATTTTTTATCTTTGCGACGAAAGCCGTTCGGCCAAACCGTGAGCTTCAATTGATTGTCTGGGCAGGGTTCATCCTCCACACAATCGCGATTTTGGTCGGCTGGCGTCAGGCGGGTCATTTTCCAATCGTCAATCCGCGCGAAGTCAGTTCATTCATAAGCTGGGCAATCGTCGGGTACTTTTTGTTGACCAGCAAGCGTTACCAGATTCGAGCTTTGCCGGTGTTTCTGTTGCCGTTGGTGTATTTGTTCGCGCTGGTTTCGATGATTCTGCCCGACTCTGCGGAGCCAATGCCGGATTCGCTGGAAGGCGCAATCACGGCCAATTCATTCACCAAAATCATTTTCCCGATTCACGTGGCGCTGGTCATTTTTTCGTACGCCGCGTTTGTCGTGACGTTTGTGTGCGGACTGATGTACCTGATCCAGGAACGTGAACTGAAAGCCAAACGATTCGGCGCAGCGTTTCAACGAATGCCCGCATTGAACACATGTGACGAAATCGGCTACCGCTCGCTTTCGATTGGGTTTGTACTGCTGACGCTGGGCGTTGTTACAGGCATCGCCTGGAACAATCAACGCGACGGGCGTTATTGGCACAACGATCCCAAAGAAGTCATGGCGTTGGTGACGTGGCTGGTGTACCTGTTCATTATGCATTACCGGTTGATGGCCGGCTGGCGCGGTCGCCGCGTCGCCTGGCTGTCCATTTTAGGATTTGTCGTTGTGATGCTGACATGGCTCGGCGCGCGAGCCATGGGCGGGTATCACGTTTTTGGATGAATTTTGAATTTTGGATTTTGAATTGCCATTTGATTCATTGATTCAACATCCAAAATCTAAAATCCAAAACTCCAACTTATGAGTATCGTTGTAGTCGGAATCAATCATAAAACAGCGCCGGTTGAGATTCGCGAACAGTTGGCGTTTGCGGAATCGCGACTGCCCGAAGCTTTGCGGACACTGGCTGACGGGCAAACAATCAGCGAAGCGGTCATCGTTTCGACGTGCAACCGAGTCGAACTGATTGCGGCAGCCAAGTCTCAGACCGATGGCGACCAACTGATTTCTCATCTGCGCGAATTTCTGCGCGCATTTCACGGATGCGAATCGGCAACGCTGACCAACCATTGTTACGGCCACGCCGACCTTTCCGCCATCAGCCATATTTTCCGCGTCACATCGTCGCTGGATTCCATGGTGGTCGGCGAACCGCAAATCACCGGGCAGGTCAAAGACGCTTTTCAGTTGGCTCAGGAACACGGCAGCGTCGGCCATACGCTGACCCGGTTGATGAATCGCGCCTTTTCCGTCGCCAAACGCGTTCGCAACGAAACTGGCATTGGCTCCAACGCAGTGTCCATCAGCTTCGTCGC
>ERZ650309.1339-NODE-1339-length-11594-cov-4.988474_pt1 | contig 11594 bp, 8 predicted proteins | sample MGYA00376245_ERZ650309 | MGnify/ENA primary metagenome ERZ650309 (study PRJEB26733, sample SAMN07839294) | wastewater metagenome | biome: urban; feature: wastewater treatment plant; material: waste water | place: USA: North Carolina | collected 2016-04-26 ...
AGCATGCCTTCGTCATCGGCGTTCGGGTAATACGGCGGCAAAGCCAGAATGCCGTCGGCTCCGGCGGCGGCAGCTTGTTTGGCCATTTCAACGGCCAGTGGCTGATTGAAGCCTACGCCCGCAATGACCGGCGCGCTGCCGTTCACTACGTCAACAGTCAGACGAACAACGGCGTCATATTCGGCAGGCGTCAGCGAATAGACTTCGCCGGTTCCGCCTGCGGCCACGACGGCGCACAGCGGATGTTCGCGAAGTTTGGTCAGATTGTGCCGCAACCCTTCCAGGTTCAGGGACAGGTCTTCGTTAAACGGCGTGATCGGAAAGGCAATCACACCTTCTTTCAATTTGGTTCGGAGTTCGGTTGGAGTTGTCATAGAGATTTATTTGCGAGCAGGAAGTTCTTCAATTGTGATGTCTTTGTAGCGGGCTTCGCTGGGCGGACCAGCGTGGATTTGCACACAGATCAAGCCGGTCTGTTTGATCGTGTCGTCAGCTTCGGTGTAATCCACGGTTTGATAGCCATTGATGGATAACCGAATGCGTTTACCTTCGGCGCGAATGACGTATTCGTTCCAGTCGTCGCGTTTCAACACTTTGTCGAGCGCGGCGGCGTCCGGCGAAACCAGAACCTTCTTGCGGCGAGATTCGTCGTACAACGCGCCCCAGTAATTCTGGCCGACATCTGCTTGATACCCGATAACTTCGTAATTGTTCGGGATGCGTTCGGAACGAAACTGGATCCCGGCATTAACCTGTGCGCCTGTCACTTTGAACTTGGCGCGCAGCACAAAATCGGAATAGCGTTTGGTGGTGCAAAGGAATTCGTTGTTCGGCAGCGCCGTTTTCATCGAACCTCCGACGATTGCGCCGTCTTCGATGCGGAAGATTTTCATGTTGCCTTCCCAACCGGCGAAGCTTTTACCGTCAAACAACGGATGCGGTTTGACGGCGGCAAAAGTAACGGCAGTCAAAACCAAAATAATCAGAAAGCAGATTCGACTTATCATTCGGTGGAGTCCTCAAAAACGGTAGCGCAACCTGCCGAGGTTGCGCCAATCTGGTAAAGGGCTAGTAGAGAACACGTGGCAACCTCGGCAGGTTGCCCTACTTTTTCAGATCAAATCCCACGGCTTGCGCGCCTTGCGGCCAAGAAATTTGGATGCTTCGGCGTCGGCGACGAAATCTTCTTTCACCGCATCCCAAGTCAGCCGCCTGCCAATTTTGTAGGCGATATTTCCCAGGTGCGAAGTCGTCGTCGAACGATGCCCGGTCTCGACTTCAGCATTCGGTGCTTTTCGCGAACGAACGCATTCGATGAAATTTTGCGTGTGCAAATCTGTGGTGTCGCGGCCTTGCACACGTTTGGGCTGCATTCGCCAGGCGTCAATTGGTTTGGCGCGTTCTTTGGCGGTCAGCGCCTGTTTCAGCGGTTCGGGATAAATTTCAAAACCAATGCGGTCGGCGATCAACGTGCCGTTCGTGCCGTAATAAGCTTCGCCGTTCGGGCGATCGTCCGTGCCACGCGCGCCGTAATAGTTAAAGCCCGGCGTTCGTCCGCCAGCCCCGTGCGCGTTCAGATTGCAGCTTTCGTAACTGAGCAGGAAGCCGCCGTTCTTCGGGTGTTCGAATTCGTACGTCACCTGCAACAGGTCGGGGACTTCACCGGAATCTTTCAGCGTGAAGCGGCCTCCGGTGGCGACCACCGTTTTCGGAGCTTCGACGCCCATAATCTGTTGCACGGTGTCCAACCGATGCGTGCCGTAATCGGTCATCGTGCCTCCGGCATAATCCCAGAAGTAACGAAACGTCGAAAGAAAGCGCGCTCGGTTGAATGGAACTTTCGGCGACGGGCCAAGATAAAAATCCCAATCCAGGCCTTCGGGGACGGGTTCATCAGGGCGGTTCCCGACACCATTCGGAGTGATGTTGCTGTAATTCCACACGCGCACGAAGCGGACTTCCCCAAGTTCGCCGGATTGAATGATGTTCTGGACTTCGCGGTAATGCGGCGCGCTGCGATGCTGAGTTCCCGTTTGAACAATGCGCTTGTAACGTCGGGCAGCGTCAACCATCACACGGCCTTCGCGAACGGTCAGCGCCAAAGGTTTTTCCACGTATACGTCTTTGCCCGCCTGACATGCCAACACGGTAATCGCCGCGTGCCAATGATCCGGCGTAGCCACGTGAACCGCATCCACGTCTTTCAATTCCAGCAGCTTTCGGAAGTCGCCAAACTTTTTGGCAGAAGCGCCCGCCCAGGCTTGCGCGCTGAGCGCGTTCGTTTCATACACATCACAGACCGCGCCGTATTCGGCTCCGGGCACATCGCGCATCAAGGCAGAGACTTGCCGGCCGCGCCCTCCGCAACCGACCAAACCGATGACAACGCGGTCGCTTGCTCCGACAATTCGTTCGTAAGAAAGCGCCGTAGTTGAAATCACAGCCGAACCGGTAATTGCAGAGTTGATGAACTCTCGTCGTTTCATGAATGCTTTCCCCATCGAGCAAGAGGGAGATAACGGAACAATCGGAAATAACTGAAAAACGGAAAAGACTTTTTGAGGCTCCGTCCATTCCGTTATTTCCGGTCGTTCCGTTGCCAGTTTGACCTCTGGTTTTAAATACGATTGAACTTCTCAATCGCTTTGGTCAGGGATTTGAATTGGCGGATAAACGGAAACATTCCTTTTTCGCGGTCGTCAATTTCCTGCGCTTTTTTCAACACTTCTTCGGCGCGTTCCTGCGGAACGACGACCACGCCGTCTTCATCCGCAATGATGATGTCGCCAGGACGAACTGTGATTCCGGCGCATTGCACTTCGACGTTACGAGCTACCGTCGCGTAATGTCCAACTGCTGTTCGCGGCGAAGATGAACGCGCATACACCGTCAATCCCATGCGTCGCACATCCCAGATGTCGCGGATGGCTCCGTCCAGAACCATTCCGGCCATCCCGCGAACTTTCGCAGCCGTCGCCATCAGGTTGCCCATTGCGGCAATTTCCAAACTGCCTTCCATGACAATGACACCGACTTCGCCGGGTTTGGCGTTGTCAATCATCTCGACGGAATGTTTGGTGGAAAGTGCAGGCGTAGCCTTATCCGGCGTCGTCGGCTTCACCAGCGAAGTCACCGCTCTGCCGACAATTGGCGTTCCGGTGACCAGTTTCATGTCGTGCCACATCGTGCCGTTTTTGCCGGTGACCAATTCGACGGCGTCCGACACCGAAGCCGGGTAAGTTTTCTTGTACGCCGCAATGATCGGTTCATCAGGCGGCCCGGAAGTTTTCTTTTGCGCGGCGGCAATTACGACTGTCGCCAGCGCCACACAAGCCAAAACAATCAGAATCTTTTTCATAATGGTCGGGTTCGTAGTCCCGCCTTCAGGCGGAACGGAAACATATTGTTTTTACCAGGAAGGCTTACAAGCCAATTCCACCTGAAGGCGGGACTACATGCGTTTCAGTTCTTCGTACACAAAATCCGCGCAGCGCGAAGCCAGCGCCATCACCGTCAGCGTCGGATTCTTTTCCGAAAAATCAATGAATCCGCTGCCATCGGCAACGAACAGATTTTTGACATCGTGCGTTTGCAGGTAGGGCGTCAGCACAGAAGTTTTCGTGTCGCTGCCCATCTTGCAAGTTCCCGCCCAATGAACACTGTCAGAACCGGGCTGCGAATTGATATTTGTAATGACGCCACCGGAGGCTTCGATGATTTCGCAAATCTTCTCGCGGGCGTCTTTGGAAATCGCCAAGTCTTCGGTGGTTAGCCGATGATGAATTTTCGGCACTGGCAATCCGTAAATGTCTTTGACCGCCGGATCGAGTTCCACAAAACGTTCGGGCGACGGAACCATGCCGTTTTGTGAATAGAGGCTGATCAGCGCGGGAGCGCGATCACGCGCGCGGCGTTTGAAATCCGCGCCGAAACCTTCGATGTTTGCGCTGAACATTGGATTGGAGCTGCTGACGCGTGAACCGGAGTCCACGATGATGTGATAGCCCTTCGGAAAATTCGGATGTGGTTTGTCCCAGTAAAACGAGGCGACATACCCGTGCCCGCTTTCGGTTCCGTCGTCGTTGTAGGGCGCGCTGCCAACCAACGATTTCAAATAACCTTGCACGCTGGACGACGTGTGCGTGATCAGATTCCTGCCGACAAGCCCGCTGGAATTTGCCAAGCCATTTGGGAAATGCGTGGATTTCGACATCAGCAACAACCGAGCCGATTCAATTGGCCCACAAGCCAGCACAATTTTTTTGGCTTTGACTTCGTAGCTCTTGCGCGTCCGCGCATCGAAATAGCGCACGCCGGTGGCCGTCTTGCCATCCTTGCTCATCGTTACTTCGGCGGCGTTGGCATAGAGAACCAATTTGCATTTGCCGGTTTTCAACGCGCGCGGCACGGCCGTGTTGGCCGAAGTGTATTTCGCATCCACGTCGCAACCGCGCATGCAGTGGCCGCAGTAATGGCACACCGGGCGTTTGGATTCGTGGCGTTCGGTCAAAATCGCCTTACGCGCGGTAATCATCCGAAACTTCTTCGCATCGAGTTTGTCACAGCCCTTTTTGATCTGATGCGTCGCGCAATTCCACGCCAACGGTTTCTGAAAGACGCCGTCCGGCACATTCGGATGATGATCGTAATTGCCCGTCACGCCCATCAATCGTTCCATGCGGTCATAAAAAGGCGACAGCTCATCGTACTTAACCGGCCACGCGGCGAAATCAAACGTGCTGTTGCGCCAGCTTAAACCTGCCCACAGCAGCGATTTGCCGCCGACGGCTTTGGTCAGAAAGTGGTCAAAGCGTTGTTCGCCCGCTTTGGTAAATGGTTCTTTGGTGCGATCCACGGTCAGATGTTTTCGTGGGTCCCAGCCTTTGCCGTTCTTTGGCAATTCATAGGGCATCGTGTGCGAGTAAAAATCCTTCGCCGGATCAACCCACTTGCCTGCTTCCAGCAACACGACCGACGCGCCTTTTTCCGCCAGTTGCATCGCCACCACGCCGCCCGCCGAGCCGGAACCGACCACGCACACATCGTAGATTTCTGATCTTTGAATCATCGCAAAACTCTCTTCAGTCAGTGAATTGTTCATTGAGGCCGCAGCCTTAACGCAACGCCGCAAAGAAGCAAAGTCGCAAAGTTTTTTCTCTGCGCCTTTGCCACTTGGCGTCTTTGCGTTAAGAGCCGGTCGGCTATTTTTTCGGAGCCGTCACCATCGGAAAATCATCCGTGCGAAAAGGAGTCGCAGGCAGTCCGGCTTTATTCCACAGATTCAGCACCGGCCAGTTTTCCCAGCCGAAACGAACCGCCACAGGTTGAGCGACGGCTGAACTGGACACGATGATTTTCTTGCCTTTGATTTCAGCGTCAGCGGCGACGAATTTCTGATCGGCTCCGGCAACGGTGAAGCCCATCAGCTTTCCGTCTTTGGCAACCAAGCCGCCACCCACGTGATTGAAACTCAGTTCGATCTTGTTGCCTTTGACCTTCATCGCCGAATAAACCGGGCCGGAGTAATCAATCTTTTCGCCATAGGCAATCGCGCGCGCCGCCAGCGCCAAACGTTCGCCGACAGGTTTTTTGTTTTTGGGATGAATGTCTTTTTCTTCGCCGACATCGGTGATAACGGCCATTCCGGTTTTCGGCAGCTTCAACGTCAACAACTGAGCTTCGCGCAATTCAGGCCAGGTGCCAGCCGCGGGCGGAGCGTATGGCGCAAGCTGCACGAATAGAAACGTCATCTCACTTCCCCAATCCTTGCGCCAGTTTTCGATCATTCCCGGAAAGATCGAACGGTATTCAAACGCGCGCCCGGCATTTCCTTCGCCCTGATACCAGATGGCTCCGCGCAATGCGAACGGGATCAGCGGAGCAATCATTCCGTTGTACAACCCCGACGGGCGATTGATGTTGCCCGGTCCCATCGGTCTTCCGGGCGCAGCCGGAGCCGGTTTGCCTTCTTCTTTGGCTTTGGCCGCAGCTTCCCGGTACTTTTCCATTGCGGCTTCAAACTTGGCGTTGGCTTCGGGAAAAGCTTCAGTCGCTTTGGCGTATCGTTCGCGGACTCCGGCAAAACGCGCATCGTTGGCGACCACCGTTGGACTCGTCCAGGCTTCGGAAACCGTTCCGCCGACCGAAGAGTTAATCAATCCCACCGGCACGCCTTGTCGAGCCAGATGCAGCGCACGTCCGAAAAAGTAACCGACAGCTGAAAAGCTTTTCGCCGTATCGGGTGTGCATTCTTGCCAATTGGCTTTAACGTCGGTTTCGGCAGCGTCGGTCGCGTTGCGCGGCACGGTGAACAATCGAACCTTTGCGTAATTCGCGGCGGCAATGTCTTCTTTGGCATTGGAGGTTTGCGACAATCGCCATTCCATATTCGATTGGCCGCTGCACAACCAGACTTCGCCCACCAGAATGTTTTTGATTGTGACAGAGTTCGACCCGCTCAGTTTCATTTCAAATGGGCCACCAGCCTTTAACTCTTTCAGCGTAACCATCCATTTGCCGCCGCTTGCCGTGGCGGTAACTTTCTGATCCTGAAACTCGACAGTGACTTTTTCGCCATCATCCGCCCAGCCCCACACCGGAACCGGCATTCCCTGTTGCAACACGCAACCATCGGAAAACAGCGCATGCGGTTTGACCGCAGCCAAAGCCGACATGGCCAAACACACAATCAACAAAACAACCAACGAGATGCTTTTGAGTAAACGCATAGACAGTCTCCACACGGCGAACTTCGGCTACGCCTGAGTTCGCTCCTTTGCCTGAAGTTTTGAAATTGATACGGAAAGAATTGCTTTGCGGAAAATCAGAACAGTCAATGTCCCGGCGCATTGTTCTTCTCTGCCGCCAAGCTGTCAATAATTCCGCGGACAAGTTGGCACGCGAAGCCGGAAATTTCGGATGTGACAAGCTGCCTTCTCTTCGTGGAAAATGCATACATCTTATGAATACCCAAAGCAATTCTTCTCAGAAGTTCTTTTCACGCGACGTGCTGTTACGCGACGGAGCAGTGTTGCGCATGCGCCCGCTTCGTCAAACGGACCGTGAAGGTTTGGTCGCACTGTTCAACCGCTGTTCGCCGGAAACCATCCGCTATCGTTTTTTGCGAATGGTAACTTCCCTGCCCGATTCGCAACTGGATCAACTGGTCGAAGTTGACGGAGAAAGCCAGGTCGCGCTGGTCATCACCCAAGGGGAAAATGCGGACGAAAAGATTGTTGCCGTTGGCCGTTATTACGTGCTGGAAAAACACCCGACAGTGGCCGAAGTTTCGTTTCTGGTCGAAGACGCGATGCAACGCCGAGGCATCGGTTCCATCCTGCTGGACGCGCTGGCCGAACTGGCGCGCGAACACGGCGTCAACCGTTTTGCCGCAGACGTGCTGGCCGACAACCGGTTGATGCTTTCGGTGTTTCGCAAAGCCGGATATGCGCTGACGTCGAACATCAGTTACGGCGTAACGCACCTGGAATTTCCGATCACCCGCAGCGAAGTCGCCGAAGCTCGGCGCGAAGCACAAGAAGCCGAAGCCGAACGCGTTAGTTTGAGCGCTATCTTTGAACCCAAAACCGTCGCCGTCATCGGTGCCAGCCGCGACCCGGCTTCGGTCGGCGGAGCGCTGTTTCGCAATCTGTTGCGCTGGGGTTTCACCGGCACGCTGTATCCCATCAACCGGTCGGCGGCTTCGATCACAGGAGTTCGCGCGTACGCTTCGATTGCCGAATTGCCTGAAACTCCTGAACTGGTTTTCATCGCCGTTCCATCGCAACACGTTGTCGAAGTCGCTCGGCAATGCGCCGCCGCCAAGGTCAGAGCTTTGTGCGTGTTGACCGCAGGTTTTGCCGAAACTGGCGCGGAAGGTCGCCTGAGTCAGAAAGAATTGGTGGACGTTTGCCGAGCTTCGGGCATGCGATTGGTCGGGCCGAACTGCATGGGCCTGGTCAACACCTCCGGCAAAGTCCGCTTGCTGGGAACGTTTGCGCCGGTCGAACCTCCCGCTGGAAACGTGGCGATGAGTTCGCAATCCGGCGCGCTCGGCCTGGCGTTGATGGCGCAAGCAGGCAAACTCGGGTTGGGCGTGTCTTCATTCATCAGCGTAGGCAACAAGGCCGATGTGTCCGGCAACGATTTGCTGCAATTCTGGGAATCGGACGAAGCCACCGACGTCATCCTGTTTTACCTGGAAAGCTTCGGGAATCCGCGCCGCTTTGCTCGCATTGCCCGGCGCGTGTCGCGCGCAAAGCCAATCGTTGCCGTCAAATCCGGGCGAACCGGCGCTGGCGCTCGCGCCGCTTCCAGCCACACTGCCGCGCTGGCCAGTTCCGACCGCGCAGCCGATGCGCTGTTTGCTCAGACCGGAATCATTCGCGTAGACACGCTGGCCGAGTTCTTTTCCGTTGCGCGTTTGCTGGCTGCGCAGCCGATTCCCAAAGGCAAACGCATGGGCGTGCTGACCAACGGCGGAGGCCCAGGCATCATCGCCGTGGATGCCGCTATCGCCGCAGGCCTGGAAATCCCGCAACTCAGCGAAGCCACGCAAAACCGTTTGCGCGAAGTTCTGCCCGCCGCCGCGACCGTCACGAATCCCGTGGATATGATCGCCAGCGCCAGCCCCGCGCATTACAAAGCCTGCCTGGAAATCCTGTGCGACGATCCTGACCTGGATTTGCTGCTGGTGATTTTCATTCCGCCGTTGGCGACGCCCGCGCGCGAAGTGGCTCAAGTGATGAGCGATGTGCTGGCGGCTCGGCCCAATTTGCAGAAAACCGTCGCGGCGGTGTTTTTCGATCCCACTTCGACAACCATCAAAGTTCCTGTCGCCGAATCCACTGGCGCCAAAGCCAGCCGCTCTGTGCCGGTATACGACTTCCCCGAAAGCGCAACCGTCGCTATGGCCGCAGCAGTTCGGTACGGGTTGTGGCGAGATACTCCCACCGGCAGCATCGCCGACATCAAGGTGGATCGCGACGTAACTCAAGCCATCGTTGCCAATTACGCGGACGGAGGCTGGCTGAATCAGATAGATGTCGCTGCCTTGCTGGGCGCAGCAGGCATCAACGTCGTCACGCCCAAAATCGCACGCACTGCCGCCGAAGCCGCAGCCATCGCTTCGGAATTCAATTCGCTGGTGGCGATGAAAGTCCACGAACCCGCCGTGCTGCACAAATCCGATGTCGGCGGAGTGTTGCTGAACATCGCTCCCGCTGACGCCGCCGCCGGGTTCACCCAACTCGCTGAACAACTGGCCGCTCACAACATCAAACTCGAAGCCGCCAGTTTAATGCCCATGGCCAAAGCCGGTGTCGAAGTCCTGGCCGGAATCACGCACGACCCACTGTTTGGCCCGCTGGTCGCGTTTGGTTCCGGAGGCTTTCTGGTGGAATTGCTGGACGATGTCGTCTTCCGAGTCCTGCCGCTGACCGACCGCGACGCTTCGGAAATGATCGTGTCTACGCGTGCTCATCGGATGCTGAAAGGTTATCGCGGCGCGCCCGAAGCAGACATTCCCGCCGTCGAAGATTTGCTGCTGCGACTCGGTGCACTGGCCGAAGCCGTCCCGCAAATCGCCGAAATAGACCTGAACCCCGTCATCGTCCATCCACACGGCGAAGGCTTGACCATGATTGATGCCCGCGTCCGACTGAATTGAAGCTGGGAGCGCGGGCGTCCCCGCCCGCCAGAATCAAAACGGCGTAACTCTCTTCCAACGGTATTGGTTGCGCTTTTCTCCGTGCTAGTATTCGCGCGGCCTCAAGCAGTTCCAAGCCAACAATTAGGAGAAAATCTTGATGGAACCCAAAGCAAGCAAGCTCGAACATTTGAAAATGCTGCAAGCCGTCATCACCCGCATGGCCAGCAATTCGTTTATGGTCAAAGGCTGGTGCATCACGCTCGTGTCCGCTCTGCTGGCCCTGTCCGCCAAAGACTTCCACAACATGGTTTTCGTAGCTTATCTGCCGGTGCTGATGTTCTGGTGGCTGGATGCGTTCTTCCTCCACCAGGAAAAGCTGTTTCGAGAGCTTTTCGATCACGTTCGGGAAAACGGTAAAGAAGATTCAGACTTTTCGATGAGAACTTTGGGTAAAGTCAAAAAAGGCGACGAACCAGTCAGCAAGGTGGACTCACACCTCAAAGTCGCATTTTCAAAAACGTTGTTTTGGTTTTACGGCTGGCTGTTCGTCGCCGTCTCTGCTGCGGTCTACGTGGTGATGCGCTTACTGCCGCCACCTGTGCAAAAGTAAATGCCCAGCTCACGAGTAACACCAAACCAATCTTCGAGCTTGGCAATGGCCAACTTCTCTTCGTCGCGGTAGCGACGGCTGACATTAGCGCGGCGTTTCAACGCCGGGTAAGGCAGAAAGAGGCTCCGCGTCGCGTAGTGACGCTTGAAAAACCTGTGATGTTGTAATGATGAATGCACCGAACCAGTCAAAGTGTGACGCCTTCTTATCGCACAACAGCCAAGACAAACCGGCGGTAATCGCGATTGCTCGTCGTCTGGAAACCGAAGCGGAACTAAAAGTCTGGCTCGATAAGTGGGATTCCCTTCCCGGCGAAGACGCAATCGAAGAATTGGAAACCGCCATTGGCCAATCGCGCGCTTGCGTAGTCTTTCTGGGGCCAAGCGGTGACGGCCCGTGGCACAAGGAAGAAAAGCAGGCTGCGTTACGCAAAAGAATCCGGGACAAAAGCTACCGCATCGTTCCAGTGTTGTTGCCTGATGCAACCAAACCTACCGACAATGATTTGCCAAGCTTTCTTTTGAATCTCGGCTGGGTAGATTTCAGCGTAAACGGCCTGCAAGACAACGAAGAGTTTCATCGGTTGGTCTGTGGCATCAAAGGCATTTCTCCACGCCAAGCCCCAATCCCAACGCCCACAAATCCGCAAGGCGAATGTCCGTATCGCGGTCTGGAAGTTTTTGAGGAAGAGCACAAACATCTCTTTTTCGGACGTGACAACTTCATCGCAGCCATTGAGCAAAAACTGAATGAACGCCAGTTCATTGCCGTGGTCGGTCCTTCGGGCAGCGGCAAATCTTCGGTTGTTCAGGCGGGAGTCTTTCCGCGTTTGGGCAGCGAGTGTCACAAGCTGGTATTTCGACCCGGCGAAGACCCATTTTTGAATTGGCGGCGAAGCTAGTCAAGTTGGGTGGCGTGCGCTATTCCCACGAGAAAGCGTTCAACAAAGCCGCCGAAGATATGGCGCAAAAGATCAGAGCCAGTTGCTCCATCGCCGATCAAGTCACCGAAACACTGGCCGCTTTACCGCAACCAGCTCGCTTGTTGCTGGTGGCCGATCAGTTTGAAGAACTGTTCACGCTTACGCCCCCCGCAGACCAAAAGCCCTTTGTCGAAGCGTTGTTGGCCGCTGCACATCTGGCAGAGTTAAAAGTGCTCGCCACGTTACGCGCGGACTTTTATGGCCAGGCCATTAGCCTGACGCCGGAATTGAGCCAGTGGCTTCAGGACGGCCTAGTCAATCACCGTCCGCTGCAACGCGCAGATTGGGAAGCCGTCATTTTGCAACCGGCCAAAACCGTAGGGCTGCAAGTTGATCCGGCGCTGGTCACTCTG
>ERZ650309.1341-NODE-1341-length-11587-cov-16.002515_pt1 | contig 11587 bp, 15 predicted proteins | sample MGYA00376245_ERZ650309 | MGnify/ENA primary metagenome ERZ650309 (study PRJEB26733, sample SAMN07839294) | wastewater metagenome | biome: urban; feature: wastewater treatment plant; material: waste water | place: USA: North Carolina | collected 2016-04-26 ...
CGACGATTAGTGAAATCGTCGTAAGTTAATTAAGACGAAGGTCACTAGCCATCGGAAAGGTTGTGTGCTTAAAGTGAATTAAATGCCATTGTATTATTCAAAATAAACATACACAGCATCTAAAACAACACACAATAAAGCCCATCAAACGAAGAGCTTTACATGATCAGCACGAAGCTAATCGGTATCTCCAATGCCACACATAACGCCGTGGGTTTGCGCTCTTTTTAACGAAAAACGAGAATAAAACGAAACCGCCTTATCGTAAAAAACCGATAAAAACGATTAAAAAGGTGCCATGACTTTAAGGCGCATGACGGCCACGTTTCGCTAATAGCAACGAATCGGTGGAGGGGGGCCAACCCCTCCAAGACACATTTTTTCTTTCCGCTCAACCTACAACTGGCTCAAACTTTCGGGTACATGTTTCATGCTTAACCACGCATAAAACTCAGACTAGCCTTCGACTGAATCGCCTCGTCCTCTACAACCCCTACTGATCTGATCTCCCTCACTTTTACCTCAACAGTGCCACCTGTTATCAACGGCAGTCAGTGATTCCCACGTTAGCTTTTCATGTTTTAACGAACAGAACGCCAGCATTCTCCCCTCTTTAGTCTAGCCCTACTCCTAGTGGCTTTTCCCATCTTTAGATTCCTAAAAGATAAGATTTCATCGCTCCGAGATTCCAAAGCAAGTCGATTACTAACTAAATGGATCATAGAATTTCAGTCATAAGACTGGCTCATGTTCCCCACGAAGCACCCTCGAAGGGTGCGATTACAGGCTTAAGCTGTACAGCGATCTTAGCGGCTTGCGCCCCCAAGTACCGAGTTTTCCAGATTTCTCCTCAAACCCCTGCCGTATTTCGACGGCCTCAGCAGCCCACCTGCGTGGCACACGTTCGACAGTTTCCTGCCGCCCGTGGATCGGACTGATTACCGATTCTCATAAAAAACAGGGTTTAGCTAGTCACCTAGCCTCCCGTTTCCGTGTCGCCCAAACTCAAAAAACATCAATTAACGCATCAAAAAAATGCGGATTAGGTCGAAAGGAATATTTCAATTCCTAGCGCCTGTCGTAGCCGTACCAGCCCCATTACGGGCATACGGCTTCACCAGTTTCAACCTGATTGGCGATCAGGTATCTGGTCGGCGGAAAGAAAAAATGGAGGGAGGCAACCCCCATTAAAAAACAGGGCGTGCCGCCCTGATTCGAAGACGACGATGGTATTTTGACTCATGTTGCCGCTGTAATCAACATATAATCGGAATCTCTTATTATCAAGCACCTAAATTAGTGAAATTTAAACTATCTATAAGTATTAGTAATATAGTTATATGCCTTTATTACGTCGCAAAGTAGTGAGATAATACGAATATAGAAATCTCAAAAATATACACTCCCTATGATTGAATGTGAAAGCAAGATATTAGCAATGCAACGTCTGCAAGATGCAGCACGTTTTGATTACCACTTGTATTTTCAAGGTGAAATAGGCTTTGAAAAATTGGCAGCGTTATCAAAAAAATTTGCCCGTGAATACGATACCGAATTGACTAAATCACAACGTAGCCGCCGTAAATTATCAGGTGAAGCAGTCACGCAATTTTTAGTGTGGAAACCTGAGAGCGGTGATAAAGCTATTTTCTGGTTGCTGACTACAGGTGGTAAAGGTCGTGTGATGGAGCGAGAGCAATTTGTCGATTTGCGAGACAAAGAACACCGCTTATCATTAACAGGCTATGAATTAGTTCATGATGGTGTGTCATGGTCATGGCGTATGGAGAAGACTACCTATACCAACCATCAAAAACGCTTAAGGAACGCTATTTTGGCGAAAAACGATTTAGCTCTACAAATGGCGATTGCATCGCTATACAACAGCCCCGGCTTTCGTTTGGTACGCCGTCAGGTGGGTATGCTCAGTAAATGGCTACGTGGTGAGTGGAAGCGATTACGCAAGGATACGGAGCCAATGCCTGCCCTACCGACATTTTTAGCATATGTACGTCGATTGCCCAATCCAGTCCCTAAAAAGAAGACCAAAAAAGTGATGGATGTGGTTAAGGCTTAAAGTCTTTGTCATGATGATTTGTTGTTGTGCATTCATTATGATAAAGTGAAGGCATTGAATGTGTTTTTATGAGGTGATGCGATGGCGATGCTAACCGTGCGTAATTTGCCTGATGATGTACATCGTGCATTACGGGTACAGGCTGCTTTACATGGGCGTAGTACCGAAGCCGAAGTACGTGAGATTTTAGCTCATGCTGTAAAGCCTGAAACGCGTGTGCGTATGGGAGATGCTCTTGCAACATTGAGTCGTCAGGTTGGTTTGACGAATGAAGACTTTGACGTGTTTCAACAGGTCAGCGATCAATCTCCTGCCGAGCCAATGAGGTTTGAATGATTCTTCTCGATACGAATGTGGTCTCCGAGGCGATGAAGCCTGAGCCAAATCCTATTGTCCGTGGGTGGTTAAACGATCAAGTTGCGGAAACCCTTTACCTCTCTAGTGTGACGATAGCTGAGCTGTTGTTTGGGATTGCTGCTTTACCATCTGGTAAACGTAAGGAAATGTTGACACTAACTTTAGAGGGATTATTGGAACTCTTTAAAGATAGGATACTTTCGTTTGATGTTAAGGCTGCACAGCACTATGCCGATTTAGCGATGATTGCTAAAGTTTCTGGAAGAGGTTTTCCTACCCCCGATGGTTATATTGCGGCGATTGCAGCATCACGTGGCTTTGTTGTTGCTTCACGAGATACTGCACCTTATACCGCAGCTAAAGTGACAGTGATTAATCCGTGGGATATGAGGTAAACGGGTGGAGTTTCTTTTTTAAGGTGTGGGAGCTAGCGTAAATTTTCCTGTTTTTGCTTCGTGTCGTAATCGAGTGCGAGCTTGCTCCCATGACTCTCCTGTTTGTGCATGCTTAGATACCCATTTTTCATCTTGTAAAAGTGTTTCAATATTTTCATCATCATTTTTAGGGCTTTGTTTAGGCTTGGATTGAGTCTTGGCTTTGGGGGTTACATCTTTTGGATGCTTCTTTTTTAACTTAAATGTAAAGCCAGTAATAATTCGACCTGCCTTATGTTGTTCGTAATTGACAGTGATGTCGGTATGTTCGTTTATTTGAGATACAGCTAAATCAAGAACTCGTTTTTTGAAATCACTCATACGGATAAGTTCATGATCTGCAAGCCCTAGTTGTTGCCGAAAAGACTCTAAGTGAAACATTGGTAATTTAGCTGCTTCTTGCCATTGGATAAGGAGTTCATATAATCGAACTGCATACGCACTAGTAAGAGGGGCAGTTTGCTCTAAATAGTAACGGGTGAATTGCGACTCTAGACGTGTAATCTCCTTTACCACAGCAGGAGACAGAATGATTTCTAACTTAGCAGCATCATCAACATAACCAACTTGAGATACCCATCGGCTAGTAATACGTTTCTCTTTTTTAGTATCTGCATCTATTAGATATAAGGTGAATTGTCTATCGAATAAGGTTTTTGCAGCTTCTTTTAATGCCCAATATCCAGCTTCAAGTGTTACATCAAATGTTGTGGCATAACGATTTGCCCAAATTACCAGTGGTGTATCTGTGCTTATGCCTACACCAACCTCTCGAGCATCAACAATAGCCAATTGGATAAGTCTAATTTCTACCAAGCTTAAGTTACTGACAGCTTGTACAAGTTGGTTGCTTTTAACAACTAAATCGCAATTTTTTTTCATAAGAACTCCATATGACGACATTTTATTTTTTTGTCTTTTAAATGTCAATTTTAAAAACGTCTTTTAAAGACATTTTTTCATATATCTTTTAATGTCAAGGAAACGTCTTTAAATGGCAAAGGAAACGTCTTTAAATGGCAAAGGAAACGTCTTTAAATGAGATTTTCTTCTTTATTGTATTTAAAAGTATTTAAAAGTATTAAAAGGACTGGTTCAAAAAAATCTGTGGATAAGTCCAATTTTGAGAAGAATATTTTTGAAGAAATACAAACACTATGTCGCCCTAATCGGGCGGCTTTTATACCCCCTGAATCCCCCAAAGGGGGACAAAACAGTGCAATAAATTAATACTCTTTCAAGTCAACATTTGCTAAATACGGTTAATTAGAAGGCGAGTCACTGGTTTCGATTTTGCTAATAGCATTGCGCTGCCAAAGCCATTGTCCTATTTCTTAGTGTTTAGGTTAATCGCGCCACTAGATAAACAAGATTGTTTTAACTGAGACGATGATTAAAAATTTGGTGTTTCATATGAGTAAACAAAGAAAAAATCAGCCTTAGAAATGCGTTTCTAAATTAACTTTTGAAAATAAAGATGAATAGCAATCTAAAAATCAAATTTTAAGCCATTTTTAGGCGTTTTAAGGATGGGTAAATAGATTTTTAGTGGAAAGGTACTGGTTTTTATTTGTGTGTGCTTAAAACGCAAATTTAAGCCACTTTCGTTTTTTGGTCTGTTAAGTAAACATTACATTTGATAAAACAAAAAAGCCCACCCTTAGCCGATGGGCTTCTTGTTTGCATCAATTCACTATTAGCAGTAGGCCTTGATGCGGTTTTTTGCTGTACATCAGGAAATATACGCGCTTAGATTCTAAATCGTTATTTCATAAAATGTAAACACAATATGAAAGTATTCCCGTTCTATTTTTATTGATTCATGAGTGCTTTTATTATATAAAAACGGTACTAAAAAGGTGTGTGAAAGGTATCATGATTATACTAATTGGAAGCCAAAAAGGGGGCTGTGGGAAATCTACGACAGCCGTTAATATTTGTGCAGAATTGGCAAAGTCTGGACATGATGTTGTTTTAGTGGATGCCGATCGGCAATGCACTGCGGCTAACTGGATTTCGGATCGCTTATCTAAAACTAATGTGGCTAAAGTTCATTGTGTTCAAAAATATGAAAATATTCGTGAAACATTGTTGGATCTGAATCAGCGTTATGAATATGTAGTTGTTGATGCAGCAGGGCGAGATAGTAGAGAGCTGCGGACAGGTATGACAGCCGCTCATCTATTGTTAATTCCTTTTAGACCTTCTCAACCTGATTTAGATACATTACCAAAACTTAGAGAAATTATTTCTCAAGCAATGGATTTAAACCCTCAACTAAAAGTGTTTGGTTTGCTGACAATGGCTCCAACTAATCCTGTGATTAATGAGGAGGCAGAGGCCCGAGAATATTTACAGGATTATCCTGAAATACATTTACTTAATACCTTTGTGCGTGACCGTAAAGTGTATCGTGATGCGATGAGTGAGGGACTGGGCGTGGTCGAAATGGACAATCCAAAAGCAAAAAATGAAATTGAAGAATTAGTTAAAGAGATTATGTGATGCCAAAACGTAGAGAGCCAGCTTTGGCTAAAGATGCTCAGAATACTCCAACACCTGCTCAAATTGAGGCGTTTGCCGCAGGTGCTGATAGTGATGCTGTTGTGAAAAATATTCTAGATTCAGAAGCCAATCGAGACTATAAGGCAATTAGGTTGCCGTTTAACGAATATGAATATCGTCAATTAGAAGAGGCAAGTCGGCGGACAGGGCGGAGTAAGTTGAACTTTATTCGTTATGCAATGCTAAAAATGGCAGCCGAAATCAATGAAAAATAATGGTGTAATTTAAGTATGTTTTTGGTACCAAAAACATACTTTTTTTATATAAATTAAATATAAAAAAGATAGATGATAAATTTGACTTTTTTTTAAATCCTATTTTTGAACAAAAAAGTGATGAAAATGGGTGGTTTGGGCAAGCTTTTCAACTTTGTAAAAATTGTGGTTGTGAAATATATCATATGATGATTGATGTAGATTTATGTAATAAATGTGGGTTGGAATTGTTGGAAAAATTAAAAGATGAATCTTTTAAAAATTATCTAAATTTTAATTTAGGAATTAATACTCGTAATATCTTTATGTTAAATAAAAAACAAGAATTAGACATAGGTATAGATACAATATATCCTGCAAGAGAACTATCAAATTTTTCAGAATATAATTTTTCTTTTGATAATATAGAATGTAATTCAATGGAAGGATTATTGCAATCATTTAAGTGTCCTGATAAAGAGAAACAAATAAAAATATGTCTATTATCTGGAACAAAAGCTAAATTTAAGGGTAAAAAATTTAAATGGTATCTAAATCAGAAATTATATTGGCAAGGAAAAGAATATAAAAGAGATTCTGATGAATATCAAAAATTATTAGATAGAGCTTTTGAAGCATTATCTGACAATAAAGACTTTAGATTTTCTTTAAAAAATAGTTTCAATTTAAAATTAATTCATAGTATTGGTAAAAATCAAACTAGTCTAACTGTATTAACTAATGAAGAATTTTGTCAAAGATTAATGAAAATTAGAAAAAATTTAGGAGGTGTATAATTATGCTATTTCTAATTCTTGTAAATAATGATGAAAGTAAATTTATTTCAACAGAAGAATTTAAATTTTCTTATTCTAAACCATTAAAATCAATTTCCTTACAAATAGAAAATACAATATATTATTTAGATGAATTTAATGAATTTCTTGATAAAAGATGGTCTCAAATTTTATCAAAAATAACTCTTTCAGATAATGATGAAAAACATAAAAATACAATAATAAAATTAAAATGTAATGATTTTAGTAATATGGATGACTTTTATGAAACTTTGCCAAATTTATTTAAAAGAGAAATAGAGTTATTTAATTATATTGTAAAAAATATAAAACTTAATATAGAACCTGAGAAAAATCATTTAAAAATTATCTTTTATAAAACTATTGAATCTTTACTTTCAACAGAAATTCAAGTTTTATTAAGACATGATTTTGCTAATCATGTAAAAATAGAAAGACCATTAACAAAATTTGAAAAACAGCATCAAACTTTAAAATTTGATGATTTAATTAATAACTTAGATAATGATTTAAATATATTTAAAACTAAATATCTTATTGAATATAAAAGTAATGAAGTTTTAAATAATAAAATATATTTATTATTATCCATAGGAAAAATAAATGGAGAAGAATACATAACTTGCCCTGAAGGAGAGTTAGAGTTAAAAAAAGATTTTGCTTATATCAATCAAATTTTAATTGAAGATATAAAAACTATAAAATTACTGGAGGAATAAATTTTGAAGGATTTTCTTGAAGATAAAGTATTAAATGAATATTTTTGTAAAGTTAAAACAAATATTGATTTAGCTTATAATAAAACTATTGAAAATTATTTAAATGGATTTGGGTTTTTAGTTTTTTCTGATGAAAATATAAAATCTTATTTTTTGGAAGAAGTTAATAATTATTTTTCTGGTGTATCAAGTTTATTTTTAAAAAATAATATTAATAATATGGATGTTATCAGTTTATTAAAAATGGCTAATATTAATGATTTTTATCCTTTAAAAAATTTACCAAAAATTAATGAAAAAAATATTCACTTATTAGTTTCTGATAGTTTTTATTACTCTGTTGAAGATAGTTTTTATTGTAAAATCAAAGATATTGAAAAAATCAGAGTAAAAAATAGAGAAGAATTATTTAAAATAATGGTAACAAAAATTAATAATTATTTAGAGCAAAATCAATATTGCAGTTTTATTTTATCAGAAAATTTTGCTGATGACTTTATTAACTTTTTAACAGATAATGATTGTTTTCCAGAAACAAAGGTTTTATCTAATAAATACTTTAATGATTTAGCAATAAAAATTGTAAAAAAAGACTGCTTTGTTTCAATGAATATTTTTCAAAAAATCAAAGCATTTTATAATATTTATTTAAAATACATTTTTATTTAAAAGGAGTTAATTAATGTCAATATTTTTTTGTTCTGATCATCATTTTGGGCATGATAAAATTTTAACTTTTTATAATTATAATGGTGAAAAAACTAGGTTTTTTGATGATATTAATTCAATGAATGAAACCATTATTTATAATCATAATTCTGTAGTAAAAAAGTCTGATGAGGTTTATTTTTTAGGTGATGTTGCAATAGAATTGAATAGTTTAAATTTATTATCAAGAATGAATGGAAAGAAAAAATTAATAAGAGGTAATCATGATATTTTCCATATTTCTCATTATTTAAAATATTTTGATGAAATTTTAGCAACTGCAACTTTCATAGGTGATTTTATTCTATCTCATATACCCATTCATCCAAATTGTATTTCTAAAAGTTATGTTTCAAATGTTCATGGACATTTACATTCAAATATAATTAAAGATAAAAGGTATTTTAATGTTAGTTTGGAACAAATTAACTTTACACCTATAGAATACTCTGAAATACTAAAAAAAATCAAATAAAACTCAGTTGTGAAATAATTCTTTATAGCTGAGTTTGTCATAAATTAACATAATATAACAATTGAATTAATTTTAATTTTTACTTGACAAAAAATATTAAATATGTTATAATATATCTAATATTTTTTATAAGAGATTATTATGCAACATATTAAATTTGAATCAATTGAAAGACTTGAAGTTGTTTTAAAAACAATAAAACATAAATCTTTTATGATAGGTTTAGATGGAGAGAACAAACCAATTTATAACACAAGTCTTCCATTACCTACAGTAGAAATAACTTTAACTGAAAAAATTCATGGAATGAATGCGTCTGTATGTTATTCAAATAAAGAAGGAATTTATTTTCAAAAAAGAAGTGAAATTATTAATGATAAGAATGATAATTGGGGATTTGGAGAGTTTGCTAAAGAAAGATCTGCAATATTTATGGAACTTATTATTAAGTTAGCTAAAGAAAATAATATTAATCTTGATACACATAGAATTTCATTATTTGGGGAATTTGCTGGAACAGGTATTCAAAAAGGTTCAGCATTAGATGGTATGAGTAAAAAATTTATTATTTTTCAAAAATTCAAAGTATCAAATGTAAATGAAGAGTTAAGAGCAGAAGATACAAAATGGTATAAAACTAAAATAGCAGATAAATGGATTTGTTCTGAATTACATAGTATTTTTAATATTATGAATCATTTTGTAAAAATTGTGAGTTTTAATTTTGCTAACTTTGATGAAGAATATCAAGACTTAAATGATATTTTATTAGATATAGAAAATTCATCTCCTATTGGTGAATATTTAGGAAAGTTAAATAATATTGGTGAGGGGTTAATTGGTAATTTTGAATTTTTAGGTGATGAATACACATTTAAAATTAAAGGCAGTAAATTCCAAAGAACATCAGTAAAAAAACCAAAATTTAATATTGATAATGAATTAATTCAAAAAAAATTAGAATGTGCTTTAAAAGTTTGTCAACCATTTAGATTAGAGCAAGTTTGGATGGAAATTTTTGAGTTTAATGGGGTTTCTTTTGATACCGAACCAAATATTAAAAAGTTAGGAGATTTTATTAAAAAAGTTATTACAGATATTATAAAAGAAGAAACAATAGCTTTTGAAGAATTTAATTTAACCCCTAAAGAAGTTTTTCCTTTTATTTCTAAAATTTGTTCTAAATGGTTTTTTGAACAATTAAAAAATTTTGAAACATATAAATTTAATCCTCAAAAATATATTTTTTAAAAGATTATTTTTAAACAATTTCAAAATTTAGTACAATTTTATAAGGGGAAAATATGAGTATAAAAACAAAAAAAAATGTTTATAAAAAATATTCAAAAAGATTTAAAAGACTCAATAAAATAAAAGAAAAATCTTCTGATTTGTATTTTGAATTATTAAGTCTTTATAATGATTGTAAAGAGCATAATTTATCAATGAATGTTCATTTTATTCCTCTAATTATTGATAGTTTAAAGAAAATTAATGAAAATTGTGATGTAAGATTATTTAATGTTTTTTATTCTTATGATAATAATGATGATTTATTTGATGTTTCAAAAAGAGATAAATTTAAAAAAGTATCTTATGAAATTAAAAAATTTAATGAAATTGAAAGTGAGTTTTTAACAGTTGAAGAGGTTTATTATTTATTTGATTTAGTAAAATTTGATTTACAGCAAATTAAATATAAAATTCAAGAAATTTATAACAAAATTAATGAAATTGAAAAAAATAGAAAAGATGATTTATTTTTTTGGAGTAGATCATTAGGAAATGAAGATTTATTTTTCTATTTATTAGGAAGTGATATATATTGTAAAAAAACTGAATTACAATGGATTATTTATAAAAATGAAAATATTATTTTTGATGGTAAAAATACAACATTGTCATTAAATGATATAGAAAATATAATAATTGAATATTTTATTAATAATTCTATTGATTACAAAAAATTATTAATTAGTGAATTAGATGAAGATAAAATTGATGAAATTAAATAAAAAACTTCTATAAAAATTTTTTATTTAATTTTTGATAGAGCATTAAAATTCTGTTAAAATTATTTAATAATATATTTAAAAGGAGAATTATTATGTCAAAACATGGCTATCATAAGACAAAAATAAAAAAAGGTCAAGTTGGTAAATTATCAAAAATTTTTGAGGAAGTTAATGAATTAAAAGATGCCAAAAAACAAAAATCAAAAATAATGGTTTTACATGAATTATCAGATATTATTGGTGCAATTGATTTATATTTGAAAAAAGATTGTAAAAATAAAATTAAATTGAAAGATTTAATTAAAATGAATAAAATTACTCAAAGAGCTTTTAAAAATGGTTATAGGTAATTTTATAAATATTTTAATTTAAAATCAAAATATTTATAAAAATATTGACATAAGGGAAAATAAATGAATAATTCAAATATATCTATGGATTTAATTTTTAAATCCATTTCTTTTTATTCTAATTGTGGATACTCTATGATTGACGCTCCAATGTGTGTTCCAGAATATATTATGAAACATAACACTGAAAAATTTAAAGATAATCAAGAATTAGAATATATGAATAATCAAAAATATGTAGCAAGTGCAGAACAGAGTTTTTTATATCTAAAAGAATTGGATAAATTGCCTATTGGAAAATATATGGCATTAACACCATGTTATAGAGATAACAAAGCTGATTTAACTCATTTTAAAATATTTATGAAATTAGAATTAATTATAGTAGGTCAACATAACTTTGAAACTATAATTGCTGATGCAGCAAAATTTTTTATTGAAATTGGATTAAATGATATAAAAATAGAAGAATCAGAAGATGTTGGAGTTTGGGATATAAATTGCAAAAATATTGAATTAGGATCTTATGGTAATAGAAAATTTATTGATGGAAGCAGATATTCTTTTGGCACTGGATTAGCAGAGCCAAGAACTAGTTATGTAAAAAGTTTACAAAAAGGATAAAAATGAGCAATATTATAGCATTTGGTTTAGAACGTTCAGGAATGACCTCTAGATTTCTTTATAATAAGATTATAGAAGAAAAAAGACCTATTATATATTTTTCAACAGATAGTCAGGATTTAATTAATTCAGAAACTATTTTAGCAAATAAAATAGTTTATCAAAATAATCTTAAAGATGATATTAATTTTAATCTTATAAAACCAAATGTAATTTTTAAATATACAATAAATATATATAATCATTTAAGT
>ERZ650309.1342-NODE-1342-length-11586-cov-6.278900_pt1 | contig 11586 bp, 10 predicted proteins | sample MGYA00376245_ERZ650309 | MGnify/ENA primary metagenome ERZ650309 (study PRJEB26733, sample SAMN07839294) | wastewater metagenome | biome: urban; feature: wastewater treatment plant; material: waste water | place: USA: North Carolina | collected 2016-04-26 ...
AGCCGGTTTTTATTAATCAACTAAAATTGGTGTAACTAAATCAGTACTTCTAAAATTTTTTATTTGAAGTATAATATTTCTTTGCTCTAAATTGAAATCTTCCGATTTATTTTCAAGTATAAAATTGAGTTTCGTTTTCCATAAAGTTTCTCTTTCCGATACTGAGAGTAATGCTTGTCCTTGTTTTAATTCTTGCAAAGTGGGTTGGGAAATTACCTCTTTAGTTAAATCTGACAATTTATCAAAGGGACTAATTTCGTTTTTTGAGCAGGATGAAATTGCAATCGAAGATACCAATACTAAAATTCTGTAAGTGTATTTCATTTTTTAAAACTTCTCAAAAAAGAAAAATAGAACATTATAAACCAAATTTATTTTGGGAAACTGCACTGAAATGACAAAATACTGATGGAAATCATTGATAAGTTGATATGCATATCCTTTACAAAACAATTATAATACAGATCAAACAAAAATATATCTGTAAACTAAATACAGGTATTCATGAACTATATGCTGATACATTTTTATCGCTCCCCAAAGCATTCTACATAATAATCTATTGCAGCTTGTACAATTTTTAGTGCAGTTGCTTTATCTCCAAACTCTTCTACTACCACGGTTTTGTTTTCTAATTTTTTGTACTCTTCAAAAAAGTGACGTAGTTCATCAAAAAAATGTTTGGGTAGTTCTTCAATATTATTATAGTGGTTTACACCGGGGTCATTGGCACTTACTGCAATTATTTTATCATCAGCATCACCACTGTCCACCATCTGCATTACACCTATTACTTTGGCTTCCATTAGTGTAAGTGCTTGCACTGGCATTGATGATATAATGAGGATATCTAAAGGGTCTTTATCTCCGCCATAAGTGCGGGGTATAAAACCATAATTCATAGGATAGTAAAATGAAGAATAGATAACCCGATCTAATTTGAGTAAACCACTGTCTTTATCTATTTCATATTTACACCTGCTACCTTGCGGTATTTCTACCACAGCATTTACAAATCTTGGTGCTTCATCTCCATAAGGTACCCCATGCCAAGGGTGTAAAATTGTATGCATTTTTTAATGTGATTTAAGTCAATTTAAAACAACCGCTATTGTTTGATTTTTATCTTTATTACACCCGAAATTATAAACTCCAGCCCTCACTGTAAGTTCTTTTTACAAATGCATTTGCTGCTTCAAAATTGGTGACCTGCATATTTGGTCCGTCCCATTTCAGTTGAATATTTCTACCCGGAAAATCCCAACCATTTTTTGTCTTTGTACGCAAATCATAACTCTGCAATGCAAGGTTGCCCATCAGCACAGATTCTGTAAGAGGGCCAGATACATCAAACCTACTGCTCAGCTCATTTGCAGCTTTGCTGCCATATCCTGCTATGCATGCTTCAACCCATGCTGCGTAGTGCCCATTATCCCCGCCAGGCACTCTTACTATGGTTTGTGGTACAGTAGTTTCTAAGGTTTTGGATACAGGCAGTAGCTGTGGATTAGCCCCATAAGTACCACACATCATTTTTCCTTTTGTACCAATAAATAAAGTTCCGTTTCCTCCATCACCCATCATATCAACTCCGTTTAATTCCTCCGGTTTTTCAGGTTGAATGCCACCGTCATACCAATGCATTGTAAAAGGAGGTTTGCCATCATGCGCAGGAAATTGCAGTACAACATGTGATGCGGGTGGGCAACTATCCGGATTATAAACCTTTTGCCAAGGTGCATTATAAAAAGCCGCAACACTACATTCTGCAGATACAGGATAATCGGGCTCTAACACTTGAAATGCAGGAGCTATAATATGACAACCCATATCTCCTAAAGCACCCGTACCATAATCCCACCAGCCCCGCCAATTGAATGGTACAAGACCATCAATATAATCCTTTTTAGGAGCTGTACCCAACCATAAATTCCAATCTAAGGAACTGGGTATTTTGGGTTGTGCTGCCGGTCTGGGTATGCCCTGTGGCCATACAGGTCTGTCTGTAAAACAGTGCACAGTATGCACCTCACCTATTAGCCCTGCTTTGTACCAATCAATCAATAAACGAACGCCATCTCCACTGGCACCTTGGTTGCCCATCTGCGTTACTACCTTATGGGTATGTGCAGCTTTTGTAAGCATTCTTGCTTCATATATATCGTGTGCTAATGGCTTTTGCACATATACATGTTTATGCAGTTGCATAGCGGCCATAGCAGCTACTGCATGCTGATGATCCGGAGTAGATACAGATACTGCATCAATATTATTTTGCTCTTTCAACAGCATCTCTCTAAAGTCTTTGTAGTAGCTGGCTTTTGGAAATTTTTTTCTTGTATTTACACACTGTCTGTCATCTACATCACAGAGCGATACAATCTCAGCTTTTTTGCTTGCATAAAACATGGCAATATCACTTTCACCTTTACCACCTGCGCCTATGGCAGCTATGCGTAGTTTATCACTAGGTGCCACAAAACCACGCCCCAGCACATGGCGGGGTATGATATAAAAACCCGCCGATGCTGTCAATACATTACTTAAAAACTTTCTACGACTTTTTGATGTTTGAGATTTGTTTATTCCTTTCATTGTATGCATATTTAAAACTTGCTCAAGTTATCAATATCTACTGAGATGCAAATTAATTTCTTTAGTTTTTTTTGGTTTCAGCAATGCATTTTAGATATGGGATTGACGCTATACTAAAGTGTATATTTCAACATCAATTCCCTGATAATCATTTGGTGTCATCAAAGAGTTTATTGTAAAAACTATTTCTACTAATTTCTTTATATGCCCCCGGTAATAATTCGCCCAATTGTATAGCTCCAATGCTATGTCTTATTAATCTTAATGTAGGATAGCCCACGCTTGCTGTCATTTTTCTTACTTGTCTGTTCTTGCCTTCTGTAAGTGTTAGTGAAATCCATGTATCTGGTATAGTGGCTCTATAACGCACAGGAGGATTTCGAGGAACAATATGATTCATATCTGTTAAGTGTGAAGCTTTACAAGGCAATGTGTGGTATGTAGTATGATTTACTGTAATGCAAACACCTTTCGATAATTCTTGTAGTGCATGGTCTGTAATGCTACCTTCCACTTGCACATGATAGGTGCGCTCATGTTTGAATGACGGATGCAGCAATCGATGATTGATTGATGCATCATCAGTCAGTAATAAAAGACCTTCACTATCTTCATCTAATCTGCCAACAGGATATATATTTTTTGGAAGTTGTACAATATCACTCAAGGTTTTTTTGCCTACAGTTTTTCCAAAATGACTGAGTACTTTATATGGTTTATATAGTATGAAATAACGATTCATTTTTATCAAAATAAGAATCCCGCCGGGGCGGGATTCTTGTATAACAGATGTGTTAGTAAGTAAAGGAATAAAATATTCCCACGACAATATTAGAAATACTTTATACATGTGCAAAAAAAATCAACATATTTTTTATGCACAATTTGTTTATGATTTGTGCATTACGATTTTTAATGTGAAATAATTTTATACAATCATGATAAATTTTTATTTGGGTTTGCATACAAACTGAATTATACAATATTAAATATACATTGCTACAACTATTGCTATCATTGAGTTTCAGCACATCATTGCAAATAATATTTCTTTACAATATTTTTTTTATGCTATTTAAAGGATAACAAAAAAACTAAGCATGCATTGAATAAATTGACTAAATATTTTTTTCAAATAAATATTGCATATAGTGTAAAAAATATTCATCTGCACTAATTTTGTTTCAAATATTTTCTCAAATGAAATTTCCACAAGCACAGCGTTTACATGAAATAGCAAGTCTGATACAAGCAGAAATAATTGGTGATGAAAATGCTACTGCAGATGGCATTAATGAAATACATAAAGTAGCAGCAGGAGATTTATGTTTTGTAGATCATCCAAAGTATTATGACACATGTTTAAATAGTGCTGCTACTCATATTATTATAAACACAAAAGAGGTAAACATTCCCGCAGGAAAAAATTTATTATACTGCACTGATCCATTTGAAGCATACTTAACAATCGTACAAAAATTTCGTCCATTCAGTCCTGCCTCAAATGCTATAAGTGATGGTGCAATCATTGGTACAAACACCACCATCATGCCCAATGTGTTTATAGGTAAGTCTGTAAAAATTGGCAACAACTGTGTTATACATCCAAATGTTACCATCATGGATTATACAACAATTGGTAATAATGTCATCATCCAATCCGGCACTCGTATTGGCGGCGATGCATTTTATTATAATACAAAAAAAAATAGAGAGGTATGGTATAAAAAAATGCAAAGCTGTGGCGAAGTAATTATCGAAGATGATGTAGAAATAGGCTGCAACTGCACCATAGACAGAGGGGTAACTGCTGCCACTATCATAAAGCGTGGAGCACGCTTAGATAACCTCATCCATTTAGGCCACGATGTGGAGATAGGAAGAAACTGTCTTATAGCATCTCAGGTGGGCATTGCAGGAGCTACTATTGTGGAAGATGGAGTAACCTTATGGGGGCAAGTAGGTGTAAATAAAACAATCACCATTGGCGCAGGGGCAGTAGTGCTGGGGCAGAGTGGAGTTACCAAAACTATAGCAGGCAATAAAACATATTTTGGTCTGCCGGCAGCAGAAGCCATGAGCCAAAACAGAGAAATGGTTTGGATCAAACGCATTCCTGCTTTGTGGGATAAAATCAATCAACTATGGAATGATTATTATCCCAATGAAAAAAAGAATTAAGTTGTTATAAAAGAGCTTTACTACTAAGTGGCCGTAGTTGTATTGGTTTCGTCTAAAGCATTTTCCCATTTGCTTACAACACTCGTAGCCAGTGCATTTCCCAATACATTTGTGGCTGAGCGAAACATATCACAGAAATGATCAATGGGTAATAATAATGCCACACCTTCGGGTGGTATTTTAAACATGGCACATGTGGCCAATACTACAACCAAACTTGCCCTCGGCACACCTGCTATTCCTTTGCTCGTAAGCATGAGCGCCAGCAGCATTGTAAGCTGGGTACCTAAATCCAAATGCACATTAAAAGCCTGAGCCAAAGTTATACTTGCAAAGGTCATATACATCATACTTCCATCTAAATTGAATGAATAGCCCAAGGGCAGTATAAAGGATACAATTTTATCTTTACATCCAAATCTTTCTAATTGCTGTGTGAGTTTTGGAAACACAGCTTCGCTACTTGTTGTACTAAAAGCTATGACCAATGGTTGTACAATCAACTGCAATAAATCTTTGAATCTTCCTTTTAAAATGACAAAGCCAACGGTGCATAGTATGATCCATAAAATACCAATACCAGCAAGAAAAGAGAAATAATATTTTGCATAGAAAACAAAAATTTCAAGACCGTTTACAGCTATTACAGCAGCTATGGCGCCAAACACACCATAGGGTGCAAATCGCATAATATATCCCACCATAATCAATATAATATGGCTTGCTGCATCCAATGCCTTTATAACAGGTTTTGCTTTTTCCCCAAATGCCGCAGTGGCAATACCAAAAAATAAACTAAATACAACTATTTGCAATATTTCATTTTCAGACATAGCAGCCACTACACTTTTGGGAAATACATGCTCAATAAAATTTTGAAGGGTAAAGCCCTCAGTCTTACCTGCCAAATCTTTAATGGCATCTGTACTGGCACCTGCTATACTTATAGCATCACCGGGTTTTAAAAGATTAACCAACAGCATGCCTGTCAACAAACTCATTAGCGAAGCACTGATAAACCACAACATTGCTTTGCCGCCTATGCGGCCCACTGTTTGCAAATCACCCAGCTTTGCAATGCCTACCACTAAAGTTGTAAATACAAGTGGCGCAATAATCATTTGCACCAAGCGCAAAAAAATAGTGGTGAGTATTTTCAAATTATCTGCCCATTTTTTATGCATATCTGCATCACCCGTTCTGTAAATAATATACCCAACAACTGCCCCGGCCACCATAGCAATTAAAATATTGACAGTAAGATTTTTTGATTTATTCATAAGGCGCAATATAGCGGCTCTGCCGATAAAGCAGTATTTTTAATAAGCCGCTATGTTCTATGATAGCACACACAGTTCTATACAGTCATATACTGCTATTATATTTGCAATATGCTACCAAGTAAAAATACAAGCCCCGTAGAAATAGCAGCACTTACAGCACTATGCATAGCTGTGCCGGTAGGTATTGCATTTTATCTCTATGACAAGAACTGGCAAATGGCATTAGGTAGTGTAGCAGTAGTATTCTTGGGCAGCATGTTCTTAGTAAGATTTATGATGGATAAATTTATTTATCGTAAAATAAAATTAATATACAAATATATCTACCAAACAAAAGCCAGTCATAAAGAGGAACTGTATTATAAATATTTAATACCAGCCAAGAGCATAGATGAAGTGAGTGATGATGTAGAAGAATGGGCTAAGCAACAGGAAACAGCTATTAAAACCTTGCAGGTAAATGAAAAATATAGAAAGGAATTTTTACAAAACTTATCGCATGAATTGAGAACTCCCATTTTTTCTATACAGGGCTATGTAGAAAGCTTATTGGATGGTGCCATAGAAAATCCTTCCATGCGAAAAAGGTTTCTCGAAAACACCAATAAAAATATAAACCGCTTAGTCAATTTAGTAAATGATTTGAATGTAATTACTAAATTAGAAAGTGGAGAGCACCCATTGTTAAAAGAGAATTTTATTATACAGCAGGTCATTCGGGACACTTATGCATCGCTACAACTCAAGGCCGAAAATCGCCACATCACTATGTCCATTAAAAAAGGATGCGAAAGTCCCGTAGAAGTATTTGCAGACAAAGAAAAAATTGCTCAGGTCATTATGAATTTAGTAATGAACTCCATCAAATATGGCAATAACGGTGGCACAATAGTAGCAGGCATTTACAATACTGATGACAAACATGTATTAATAGAATTAAGTGATGATGGCATAGGTATATCAGAAGAACATTTGCCACGCATATTTGAAAGATTTTATAGAACAGATGACAGCCGCAGTAGAAATATTGGCGGCACAGGTCTTGGTCTGTCTATTTGCAAACACATCATCGAAGCACACCATCAAACCATGCATGTGCGCAGCAAGCAAAATGTAGGCACTACTATTGGCTTTACATTAGCAGCAAAACGCTGATGCCTCCATTCAAAAATTCAAGTCTTCAATCTTTTCATCACTCAATAAATGATGTGTGCGCATGCCTACTTTTTTTGCCCCTTCAATATTGACAAGTGTATCATCAATAAACAAAGTTTCCCCAGGTCGTAACTGTTCTGTTTGCAGAAGCAATTCAAAAGACGAAGCATAAGGTTTACGAATTTTTCTATCAAAAGAATACCACACACTTGTAAATAAATCATCAAATAATGCAAGCCCTGTCTGTGCTGTGAAGTAAGATAAAAACGCATCATGATGAATCTTATTTGTGTTTGAAAAAAGATAGAGCTTATAATTTTTGGCAAGCGTTTGCAAGTGGCGTACACTATGCCTTCTCCAATTCAGCAGCAATGCATTCCAAGCATGCTGTAGTTGTGCATCATCAATGTTTGTATTTGTAATGCTTCGCAATGAATCATAAAAAGCTGCTGCCTCTATAGCCCCCGTTTCCAATGCTTCAAATAAAGGGCTTGCCATAGACAACGAATAGTACTGCTGAAACTGATGAATGCCCAATGCAGCAAACGCATCATTTGTTTTTGCCACATCAATATCAATCAACACACCCCCCAAATCAAAAACAATATTTTTTATACTTGACATATTGCAAAAATATAAGGCTACACAACAAATAAAAATCAAGCTACTAAACAGGATTCACTCTTTCTTGATTCCATAAATACTTAGTCATCAATTGAGCAAAAAATAAATTTTTATATGCCCTACGGGCAATGAATATAGCGGAGAAAATTTGCACTACCATTTCCGCCATACTATCCATCGTAGTTCACGCTTCATTGAAAGAAAATAAATGGCAGGATGGTATGGTTTATATTTATGATGGTATGGGTAATTTAGTACGCAGTCAGTCATTTGCAAAGCAAACAAAAATCAGCATCAATATCAGCAACCTGCGGCAGGGTCATTATAAAGTTGTTGTTAATAGTAATGGTGATTTGGCAGAGGGGAGTTTTTTGAAAGAGTAATTGTGTTGTACTAAAAAAGATTGAATATCCGCAGTAGAAACTGCGGATATTTTTTTGCAAAATGAAGGTTTGTGCCGGTAACTGCATAGTGATTTATCACTCTTTCAGAAATATATTTGGCAGTCTCATTCAAATGCGTTTATATTCGCTATAATTCTCCTAAATTAAATCGGTTGTTATGAAACAAATTCATTTTTACCGGCTTTCAAGCCTGTTCTGTACAGGATTAACTTTTGCGGGGGGGGGGGTAAACTTATGTTCCAGCCCTTACCAGAAAAGAGTTTACAGGCTGCTTCGCAAATGCTTACGCCACACTTTTTGTATTTTAAACCTGATTAAACCCATTGCAATTCTATCCCCGAAATGGAAAATTCTAACACTGATCCCTTTTTACATGTTGATTACTATTGGACATATAAAAAGCCAGTTTTCCTGTACGCCATCAGCATATTGCAACCTTGACTTGCGAACAGCTATTTTTGGAGATAATCAGATAGATAGTATAAAAAATTATAGTTATGCCAAATCTCCTCAAAGCAGTAATTTCAAAGATTGGGAATTACTTGGTGACCGCGAATGTATATTGAGCGATGCTTGTAAAAACACCAGTGAAGCTTTGTTTTTTAATATCTATTTCCCCAAAAACACGGTCTATGAATTTTACAACACCTGTCCATTACCTGTTATTTTCATGTTTCACCCCGGCGGTTTTTCTGATTGTTCCAATATTGAAAATACAGAAGGTATTCGCTATATGTGCAGGGAGTTTGCAAAAAGAGGGTTTGTGGTTTTTAATGTGGAATACAGGAGAGGGAAGCTTTTGTATAAAGGTGAATTATTTACAATAAACAGGACAAAAACAATCTACCAGCAGATGGCGGTTTATAGGGCGGTACAGGATGCCCGTGGCGCCATTCGCAGCGCTTTAAAAATGCAGGCAGATGGTTTGTTTGCTAACAGTTTTTCCTTTAATGTAAACAAAGTGTTTGGCGCAGGCGCCAGCGCAGGGTCAGGAACAGTGCTTGCTACTGCATTTCTGCAAACACAGGCCATGGTGGATGCGGTATCTCCTGGGTTTAAAGACCGCTTGGGGAATATAAATGAAGAATATTATTATGCGCCTTCCAATTATTCCCTTCCGGAGTTTAAAGGCATTTTAAATATGTGGGGTAATTTTCCCATGCCCGGCAGTATCAAAACAGAAGCACAGGCCACAGGTTTTTTTGACCAGAATGCCTATATCGCACCTGTAATTTCCTTCCAGGGAAAGACTGATCAAATCGTAGAATTTGATAACCGATACGAACAATTTCCTCCAAACGAAGATTTGGGGGATGGGCGAGGAAACTATGATACAACCAGTTTTTGCCTAGATAATGGGGGCCTTATCTCCATTACCCGAAGTAATGATGGGAAGGATTTATTAATGATCGGGGCACTTACGTTAAGAAACTTAGTAAAAAATAAAGGGAAGCAAACAGAAACTTATTTAGATTGCGATATGGGTCATGGTTTAGATGATGACCCGACTGATTGTTGTACGAGCCCTGCCAACAGAAAATTGCCCGGTTGCACCCAGACCTGCTACAAAACAGCTTTCGGCACAAACAATACAACAAGCATCGATGTGCAACTTTATATGGTGCAAAGAACCGCAGTTTTTTTTTCAGTCCCTGCTTACCAACACAGCTATTAATGGGCCTGACTTATTTGTGGATTGTGAAAACTACCGACATAGTTGCCAATCAACAGGAACAAATAATGCCAACTGCCCCAACCCGCCACCTACTGCTCCATTTTGTCAATAATTAAAAATTACAATTATGAAATATTACATTTTACTTTACTTCCTGCTATTTGCAACCGCTACTGCTAACGCACAGGAATCAGGGCAGCTTGATAACAGCTTTGGTAATGCCGGGATAACGAAATTTGATTTTAAACCTACTACTCAATTTCTCCCAAAGATTGTGTTGCAAAAAGATGGCAGCATCTTGGCATATATGCAGTTGAATTTTGATACTCTGATTATTTATCGAATTTTGATGGATGGTGTCTTAGATGAAACATTCGGTATAAACGGATCGGTTATAACTACCGGTATCCGTCAATCCGCTATGGGTTTGCTAAACGATAACAGTATTATAGCATTCGGTTCATTTAATGATAAACGACTTATCAGACATTTTACCCCGGAAGGTAAGATTGATTCTGCTTTTGGTGTGGATGGATTGGTTACATACACTTTCGGTGGCATTGAAGAGTCTGTCAGAGATCTTGCCATTACACCCGATAATAAGGTTGTTACAGTTGGTTCTTTCTCAGAGAATGGCAACAACATATATATGCTGGTGACCCGTTTTAATCCGGATGGCAGTTTAGACAGCAGTTTTGGAGAAGAAGATGGCAAAACAATCATTGAAAGAGGTTCCTATGCTCAGTCAGTCGCATTTCAAAAGCACGGAAGTATTATTGTTGGCGGAAGCGATCGTGGGCCCAGTCCAAGTTGCCGCTTCATGCTGGCACGTTTAACCCCGGATGGTATTGTTGACAGCAGCTTTGGAAATAATGGCATTAGTTTTACTGACTTTGATGAGGCAGGAGATATCATCAATGATATAGCCATACAACCAGACGATAAAATTGTTGCAGCAGGTATCACCCTGCTTCAGAATATGAGTTTGAAAATACCCTCTATGGCTATAGCCCGTTATTTGCCAAATGGTGTTTCAGACCCTGAGTTTGGTGCTGGAGGTAAGGTGAAACAAAGATTTGATGAATATTCAGAAGCATTTGGAGTAGCTCTGCAAAACAATGGTAAAATTGTAGTATCTGGTTTTACCTCTTTTACAAAAGGAAATGCTGTGCTGGCCCGGTATCAAAGTAGTGGCAGATTAGATAGCAGTTTTGGGGAGAACGGCATTACCATTACAGACTTTGGCACTAATCAGGATCAGGGTAATGATGTTGTGATTCAGCCCTCCGGCAGAATTGTAGTGCGCTGCACGCCGGGTTTGATACTGGCAGGCTACACCAACAACGACAAGCTGGGCATCATCACCAAAATACGCCGCTGGATACATAAAAATATTCTGAACTTTTCAGATGTTAATGGTACTGCCAATTACTATATCGTAGAGCAGCAAAACAGTGGTGGTGGCTTTTCGCCTGTGGCACGCATTGCTGCTGATAAGAGTAATAATTATAGTTATAATATCAGTAACCAAAAATCGGCAAATACAAACTATAGAATCAAAGCTGTATATGCAGATGGTGCGGTGGCTTATTCGGATGCTATCAATGCTTCTGTATTGGAAACCGATACTAAAGTTTCCATATCCCCCAATCCAGCATCTTCCATCATT